>OBLI01001625.1_pt1 | contig 21340 bp, 21 predicted proteins | sample 1519701 | NCBI WGS metagenome assembly OBLI01 (sample SAMEA3663005, study PRJEB22513) | pig gut metagenome | biome: pig gut; feature: pig-associated habitat; material: faeces | place: France | collected 2012
GTCAATTCCAAGGAGTTTTGAATACATTCGGAATTAACTCTCCAGAAGTTGGAAAGACTATAAAATCTGTAAATAGAAAGACAAAGAAGTTTTCCAACATAGTCAGGTTTTAGAAAATTGCATTTTATTTTTTGGGAAACTTCAATATAAAAATAAAAAAAAGAAGGAGAGAGCTAAAAGATGGAAACTGAAAAGATACTAAAATGCCCGCATTGTGGGGAAAAAGGGATGCTCAACACTATGACCGCATGGGATAACTCAAAAATTTGTCATATGGACGCACAGGTAGTTTGCATTACCTGCGGAGCATCCGGTAAAAAAGTTGAGATACGAGATTATCTCAACGAAGACTCTGTAGCAAAAGGATGTAAAGAAGCCATTCGATCTTGGAATAATAGAGTGTGAGGAGGATATTTCGAAAATGACTAATATTGAGCACCTTGTTGAAAATGGACTGTGTGCATTATCTAAAGGACAGGACTTTGATGAAACAATGGATAAATTTCCTAATACCGATATGCTTGAGTCCGTTAATATGACTAAAGAAGAATTAAGAGAAGCAGTGTATTACGTTTTTTACACTGTGTTAGAAGGCAAATTTTAATCACATTCATAGTTTACTATTTTATTTTTAAATAAATAAGATACAAAAATATAGGAGGTACATAAAATGTCAAATTTGGTATCATGGGCAGAAAAGGAAATCCAGCTTGCTTGCAAGAACGAAATGGATGGATGTGAATCTGGAGAAGATGCATCATATGGAATCGCATGCTATAAATCGGCACTGAAGGCGCTGAAAAGCCTGGCTGAAGACGGTCATAGTGGGTACTCAATCGGAATAACTAAGAGCATACTTAATCGTTTGATTGACGGTCTACCACTGAGCCCAATCTATGACACGGAAGATGTTTGGAATTTTGTACATGAGAGAGACGATGAAAACGGTAAAATACAAGTGTATCAGTGTACCAGATGTACACAGTTCTTTAAAGACGTTGATACTGTAACCGGAGAAACAACATATAATGACGTTGAGAGAGTTGTGGGAATTGATAAAATCAGTGGAGTATCATATACTTCCGGGTTAATTAGCGGAATATATGACGAGTTATTCCCTATAACGATGCCATATATGCCTCCCACTACGAGAGCCAAAATGTTTACAGAGGAGTTTTTATTTGACCGAGAAAATGGGGGAGATTTCGACACTAAAGCGGTGTTACATGTTATCACTCCCGACGGCGATAAAATCGAAATCAATCGGTTTTTCAAAGACCCTCCCAAAGACTCAGATACGTCTACAGAGCAATTCCGTGGTTGGGTAGAAATTACAGAGGATGAATATAATGAAAGAAAAACAGCATATGAAAAACGTGTGTCTGAAATCAAAAATATAGAAGAAATGGAGAATGACGAGCAATGATAGATAGTACAGATTTTGAATTCGAACCAAACGATATTGACTCCGATTCTTTTTTATCGGAGTTACCTTTATCATTAATAAAAGAAAATATAACATCTCAGTTTAATGACCCATTGGAATATAGGAAAAAGGATTATATCCAGACATTCATAAGTATGTATAGGTATTCCGAAGAGAATGTTGATGTATATGAAGATGAGGATATGGACAGTATTATGGAACTGAGGGATGACTTTTACGTATTTATGCAACAAATATTCCAAGATTATCTTGCTTTAGGTTTTGTTGATTTTCCAGATATGTCTAAAGAAGACCAAGATGATATGATACATTATGTATACAGATTCTTTATCATTAACATGAAAAAGAATTTTTCATGTTATCTTATTAATTATATTGACAATCATCGTGGAGAATTTTGTAATGACGATGATGAAAAGAAAAAGGATGTCACAACACTGTCGTTAAAGAAGGATGTGACAGATCCTGAAGACATCTATATTCTTGCAAATCTCGGAGAAGTTATCGATTCCATATTGAATGACGATATCAGTGTGGACGACTTCCTTGAGAATTGTGATAAGGATGAGTCATGTCTTGAAACTCGATTTGTGACAGATAAATTCGATAAATTTAAACTTACTGGAAACTTTGTTGAGAAATATGTAGATATGCTCGATGATGACTTTAAGCTTGAACTTGAAATCAAGATTCGAAATAAGATTCTTAAAAAATATAAAAAGAAATAATTTCGGCGACAATCGATTAAAATACATTTTTAGGAGGTACTTTACATGTTTGGAAATGTAGGTAACAATAACACAAATGATAGAAACATCAATACAAAAATTAAAACATTTTTTGGAGAATTATCATCTCTTCAATTAACTTACTGGAACGAGAATATTTCAATAAAGATTAACCCACTCACAGGTGTTAATGCTGATGGAATTCGTCAGTATGATTATAACAGAAGAGCTTCAACAGCACTCACTCAGGAAAAGTGTATTGCAATTGCGGACGGAATTAAGAAAAAGATTATTCCACTTATTGAAGGCAAGGTTGTGCCTGAAAAGCCTGTTTCTATAGGAGTTAGTGTAGGAACAAAAGGCTCAGCTATCTGCGTCGAATATAAGAAAGACGATAAAGAAATCCCATCGGCATTTCTGACAATTTACACAAATATCGGAGCTGATGGAAAAGCACCGCAGGACGGTATATTCACATACAAGTTTGCAAAGACAACAGTGTCAGAAGACTATGATCCTGAGACCGGTGAAAGTACAGATATTACGGTAGAAGCAGAGTTCCTGTTTTTCTATGAAAAAATTAAAAATATTTCTGATGTTATTGGAACAGCCGCACATTCCGTAAATAACGACGCGGCATATAAGAAACCAAGCTCAGGAAATTACAGTGCAACATCCAACAATTCTAATGGCAACTATTCTGCACCTGTAACAAATTACACAGGGGATAACTTCCCGTTCTAAGATTAAACAAGAAGAGATATCAGCGTATCGTTAATGATGCTGATATCTCTTATTATACATTAAAGAAAGGAATTATTATTATGGCTATAAACAACAACACAATATTCTATAATGCTGATTATGTTGTCATAGAATACATTGATATGATTAAAAGTCCATATCTTCTTTTATTAAATTCACTGAAGAAAAACGATAGAATTAGAGAGATAATAAAGGTGGAACAAATTGAGTTTCTTGATGAGCTGGCTCTTTATGAGTGGTATATAAACAGGAAGCATCAAAATTTTTTTATAGATTTAAATCGATACCCTGATCAATTGACTGATGAAATGATGGATGCGCTCCTTGACGATCAAATATCCCTTACTCCCAAATTTTATGAGTATGCAAATATATTAACTATCGGAGCATTTTTATCTCTTGAATGGAACTCAAAACTTGTTAAGGATATCATAATATATCATCCCCACAATAATAAGTATGCCGAAGAAAATCTGAATAGTATCTTTAACAGAAAATTTACATTTAAGAATGACTTTAACGAAGTTCTTGATATTGCGAAAGCGAATTCGACATACTTTCTTTCAGACATCAATAAGATAAATACCATGAAAGAAAAGGATTTGCTGAAATTCTCATCAATAACATTACCGGTAGAGTACAGATACAATAAAAAAAATATGAATGATTTTAAGTTGGACTTTGATGAGCTGTTTAAGGAAAATCCATTTAAATTATCGTACATGAGAACATGTACGATAGAAGAGAATATACCGAGCGAGAATGACGAAGAAACTAATGATGATGAGTAAAACTAGAAAAAATAACAGGGGTGAATAAAATTTCACCCCTGTTATTGCTGTCATCTTCCACGAGTCACGTATTTTCTAATCTCATAACCTTTACATAATTCCTCTATGTAGTCTAACAACTTCTTACTTTCAATAGACATGGAATTTGCAATACCTATCCACATCTCTCCATCATTCGACGCATCCCATATTATATCAGTGCATCTGAAAGGGGTTTTTGAATCAAGACAAGTAGAATAGATGCTGATCACCGGGTTTAGGTGACTATTTAAACCCTCTGTCAATGTGTACAATGTGTTTCCGTGTATTGCAGAGATGGTGGTTGTGTTGAATATCTCTTTGAACCTATCTGCAATTAATACAGACATTGACACAAACTCCTTTTTCATTTTGTCTTCAGTGATAACATACATAGTATACTCCATTCTCCTGTGACTTAGTAAGGCTCACAGGTTACCTTTATTTTTATTTATTACACCTTTATAATATACTAGTACTGAGAAATACTTTACGGATGAAAAAGAATATAATTATCAATATTTAAAATAAAATATTCCCCAAAACAGAGAAATAACCATTTTTATTAAAGGAGGATATTTTCATGGAATTTAAAAAAAATAATGAGGAATTAAGCTTTATTGAGCAGCAGTTCAGTGAGGAACCTCATATAAACGTTATTTCTAAAGAAAGATTTGAAGAAAGGGTGAATCTGGTATTTACTGAACTCTGGGATAGACTTTCTAAATCATTTGGTCCCGGAGGAGCAGGTACATTCATCTCAGTTTACCCAAATTATTATAATACAAAAGATGGTTTCACCATCATGAAAAATGTCGCATTTGACAAGAAACTTGACCAGGTTATATCTGACATGGTTATGTCAATCTGCACAAGATTGAACTTTACAGTAGGAGATGGAACGACTACTGCAGTCATTGCAACTAAAGGTATGTACGACGCATATCAGATGAAAAAACCTGAGTTCGAGTCTATGCACGTTCTCCCAAGGGTAATTATGCACAGACTCGAAGTTCTTAAGGAACGTCTTATTGAAGAAATTGATAGTATGGCAACACCAATCAGAAGTGATGATCCTGAAATACTTAAAGCAAATATTGCTAAAGTTGTAGATATATCCAGTAATGGAAATAAGGAAATCACAGATATGATTTCTGATTTATATGGAAAGCTTATGTATCCAGCCATTTCATGCACCCTTGCCACAGACGGAATCACAAAAGCGTCGGTTGTTGAGGGCTATAAACTTGATATAACTCTTACGGATAAAATTTATATCAATAACGATGACAGTACCATGAATATCGGTGCTACTGATTTTCTTGTATTTGACCATAAGGTTACTCAAGATACTTATGTGAATATCTTAAAGCCATTATCTGAGATTTGCGGTACATATGGAAGACACCTTGTTTGTATTGCTCCATATTATGATGAAACTGCATTATCTGGAATAATCAAGACAGACCTGAATAAACTATATGCTGCAAAGAAAGATATACCGCTCGTACTGACAGTTTGTAGTAAAGTGAGTGGTTTTGCTAAGACATGTCTTGATGATTTATCGATGCTTCTTAATACAATGATAATCACACCTTCAATCGAAAAGACATTGATTGAAAACTATAAAAAGAACTCGAATATCTTCGAGGTATTCAATATTGATAATCGTAAGATCCCTGATATCTGTGTTGGAGTTATAAAACCAAAAGAATTATTTCATGAAGGTGGAGCACCTGTTATTCGTACAGAAATGTACAACGATAGTATAGATGACTCCATGATTTATAATAATCAGTTTGAAGATCTGTTCCGAGTAGGCTTTTGTAAAAAATCGGTTATTGGATTAAAAGAATCATCATTCTCAGGATTTTTCTATGATCCTGACCTGTATAACACATATATGTCAACAGCCACAAAGGAGCTTGATGAAGTCAGAAGAAAATGTGAAAATATCGGTACATTTTCTGTACAGCTTTCGGAAAAACAAAAGAGAGTTTATGCTCTCGGACTAAAGACTGGGTTAATTGAGGTCGGCTCGACTAGTGAACTTTCACAAGGATACCTTAAAGATACATTTGATGATGCTATCAAAGCTGCAGCGTCTGCATATAACAATGGAGTTGTTTTGGGATGTAATGTAACATCTATGAAAGCAATTTTTCAGTCAATTGCTAAAGATAACCTAGATGAAATGCTCCTAGATATGCTTGTCATAGGGTATAAATCAGTTTATAAAACCGTGCTTAGTAATGTTATGACTGACGTTACATTTGTCAATAATGAATCTGAAGCTACCTCAAATGATTCAGATATATTCGTAAAGTGTATAAAAGCACAAGGTTATTCAGATTTCACCATACCGGATGACGTGAAGGCATACTACACTGAAAAGATATCACCTGTGAGCGACAAAGTTAGCTTATTTGATGCTATCATAACACTTTCGGTTGGAACTGAAACTGTATTCAATCTTAGTACAGGTAAGTTCGATAAAGACGTAATTAACAGTGCAGAAACTGATAAAGAGATATTAAAGGCTACTATTGATCTGTTATCTCTACTTATTACAGGAAATCAGTTAGTCCTTAGATAAATACTATGAAATGAGGTATAAATTGTGGAAAAAATAAATATATCCACTCAAACACTTCGAGAATTTCTTGATCGACCATTTAAACAACCAAACGAATTAAAACATCTGAAGTATGAAAGTAGATATCTTTCATACAAAAAAGCTAATAAGATAAAAATCCAAGCAGTATTGGAATTTGAAAAAAACTATTTTATACATCTGACGGTCCCTTCTGAATCTCAGAAGGGGGCATCACATTATGATGTGGTTATTCAGTTTTTTACTCCTGATAAACATGTTGAACGAGAGTTAACACTCGAAAACTATTATGTACAGTTTTTCTCAAATAGTCCGGGTTTTGTTTATAAATATGCTGCGTTATATAAATTAGAGGGTTATCTTATTGAATCTCTTTTTGATAAATTTCAGCCCGGTGTATTGGACACACTTCCTGATAAGGCTAATAAGGATTATGAGTTGTACTACGATTCATCTATTTATTATGCGGGCAGGTTTCTTCTTGATAATAAAACAAGAACGATGAGTAAGCTCAATATTAAGATATTCAGAATTAAAAATGTTGAGAAGTTCTTCTCGGATGTCCAAGATATTGAATCTATGGGAATTATTCGTGATGCAACAAAGTTTGAGATTTCTCTTAAAAAAGAAATTGATAAAGATACCAAGTTAAGCCAAGAACAGGAAATAAAGCTCAAAAGAAACAAAAACCAGAGATTTGGCCGTGAGATTTATCGTAAGAAACATGCACGAAAAACTACAATAATAGGATCAGATGGGGCTAAAATTGTCAGTGGAAAAACACATACTTCGAAATCTTCTACGACCAAAAGAGTTTCTCCTAATAAAAAAAATAATGGAAAAAAAAAAAAACGCAAAAAATGACCATGATTGATATATTATACAATCGTACTAACTTTAAAGTTTATCAGAAAGGGGTTAGAATGAATGCCACAGAGTAATGAGAAAGATTCCGACAAGGAAAAGATAAGATTTAGACCACTTACTAAGTGGAAACCGAGAGAAACCGATAAATATGCAACATATGATGGTGGTATATTTATTATGCGGTTCGAAAAAGCTTTTATCGATAAGGATAATATTATTCAAAAATATGATAGATTTCTTATTAAGAAGGCGTCATATGAAAAACAACTGCCAGAAATCACAAAGTACATAAATTACTTTTTGAGATTCTTTGATACTGACCATGAGCTTATAATAGCATATCTCAAACTGAAGTATGAGATAGATTGTAAGAACAGATTCACTGAGGAGAATGTTGATGAGCTTATCGCACTTTTGTATGAACTCTTATTTACCCCAACGATGGTTCAAAAGGTAAATATGATGGTAAAGGAAAATTATTTTGCAGATATTGAGTCCTCCGAGGAATCAAAGAAATATAAAGTTAGTAGCAAACAATATCAGGAATCCCTCGAATTCACAAATAAGCATGTCAAACTTTTGCTAAGAATATCATTTGGTATGAAATGCATATGCCCTATCTTATTTCATTTCATTCACTTGCAAAAAATAAAACTTGATAAAGATAGTAAGCTTGTGTATAAGTTCTACAGAAAACTTTTTGATATATTCTGTGAAGACGAAAATGTTAATATGTATAACAAGCTTTTCGTTTATGTTAAAGCGAAGGTTCAAGAGAATAAATCACATAATAACATGATTTATTCCCAGAGAGATATTTTGGGTAATGATGTTTATACTATTATAGACCTCTTCATGAAGAAGGTATTAATAAGCGAGAATATGGTAAAATTCAAGCTTACTGAGAAAAAAGATAGTAAGACTGGCAAGTACAAAGAGAATGTAATTGGTTTTATAAAGACCATCATAAAGTATCAACTCACATATTTCTTGAAGGAGCAGTACAGCAAGAACTTCACTGAAGTTGTGTCAGCCAAGAATGCGGATGGATTATCTGGTGCCGATAAGATGGAAATGAATATGACCAAAATTGATGAGGGTAAAATAGTATTCTCTGAGGCTGTAATAGAGTATGAGATGAAACGTTTACGAGCAAACAATAGTGTTCTTCAGGTATCTGAAGAAGAGATCGATTATTATATTGCAAATTTTCATATTTCTCCAATACAGTTACAGCTTATTAAGTCATATTGGAGCAAGTATTTTGGTTCATTTAGAAATATGGCTCTGATAAACAGACGTTCTATGTACTTCCTAATCATACTTCTGAAGAAAAGGTTACTATTACAAGCAGGATATGATAGTGAATATGAAGACGGGGTAGCAATTCTACCATATCTGTTAACAGCAAATGTTGCGGATGAGAAGATTAACACACGAATAATCAGAAATAATAAATTTCTTGAAAAAGTTAAGAGTTCTCATTCGTATAAAACATTAGTTGAGAATAAGTACAGCAACTTGAATGAGATTAAAGAGGATGAGATTATCAGAATTCTCTCCATATTCATCAACACGTCATTCTCATATGTAACGTATGAGAAACCCGAGCTTACTGGACAGAACATTGAATATAGTGAGGATAGAATAGCTGATGAGTTGCTGTTATTCTTAAGGGAAGTATAAAATAATATGGTAGGTATAATTTAATTATACCTACCATTATACTAATTAAATAAGAATGGGATATGATTATATATTATATTGATGTAAATATTATATTTAGAAAGGAAAATGTAAAAATGAATGGTAAGATGAAAATGGTTGGAGATGTGATTTTTGATTCATTGAATACTAGAACGGTCCGTGTCATGTATTGTGATAAAGGTCATCAAATGATAACTAGATCAATATTAAACGGAAAGTACTTTAATGTTGATATTTCGGGAATGAGTGACAGCAAATTTAATTCAAGATTTATAACTCTTGAATCTTTGTTTAGCTGTATACCGAGAGGGTGGAATTTCCCACCATATCCAAATGACAGTTTCTATGGTAAAAATACCGATATAGATGTATACTTTGTAGATGACAGAGGGGTACGTAAAAGTATCCCATGTGTGTGGGATCTGTCTGAAGGCTGTCCGATTAGAAATGGAAATCTTTATCTGCGTGTCTATTGCACAATGACAAAATTGGTTATTCCGTTATATGAAGTTCTGAATGCAGATGTAAATGCAGGAGCCTATATGGCAGAAGTCCGTGTGGGTGGTGAAAGTGTTGAAAAATACTATGGTGATAATGATAAGATAGTCTTTGCTCAGAGTAACGTTCTTAGTTATAAATGGAGAAAAGGACTCCTAGTTAAAGGAAATAACGTAAAACATATCGAATATAGATGGTTGTCTGATTCTAAGATAGATATTCACGACGACGGAGATAACTATGCGTATCAATATTACATAAAAGATTTCTGCGGAGATTGCCCAAAATATTCTCTCATATTTGATGATAAGTATGTTCCTGGGGTAGAAGAATTATCTAAAGCAGATAGTATTTCAGATGCACGTAAAATGTAACGAATAACATGTGTGGTGAAATATAGGTAATATTGATGTTAACATCAACAAAAATAGAAAGGAAGAATGAAAATGAGAAATGAAATCGTACATTTTGAAAAAGGACAGATTTGGATTCTGTCAGATGGTAATATTGTAATGATTACCAACGTTGACGAAGCCACAAAGCTTCACAATAGTGAGGATGACAGAAGATGTCAGTGTGTTATCGGTCACCGTCACAAAAAGAATGAGCAGTTCAAAAATCATGATATCGTGGTTGTTGAAAACGCTCCTATCAATTCAATTATCAGCTTCGATGTGAGTGCTGGAAAGTCATATACTATGTCTGAATTGAGACGCCTTGAGGCTGGATTCATTGGCAAACTCACAGCCGAGAAATCGAGAGAGTTCAATGGAAAACTTGCCTCATATTATGAGAGGTTAGACTAATGAAACAGCTCTACAAAGTAAATCCGGCTATAAAGAATTACAGCATTTTCGCTCTTAGTGAGGGCGTCACTGCTTTGTTCTTTAGAAAAGGAAATTATGTGTCCACAGAGACATGTAAGTTATCAATAGTGAAACACCCTGATGATGGACTAAACTATTTAAGAGTGGCTATATCTGACGGAAACCATTCAAGAGATTTTGATAGAATAGACATCGTGAAAGATACATCATTCACATTGATATCACTGTATTATGCCATGGATCAGTACAGCCATGGATACAGTACAATGGAAATTGATTTACGTTTTTAATAAATAGAAAGGAAGTATACGATATGAAAAATGTTGTTTGTGAATTTAGTGTTATAATCCTTGGAGCTAGCTGGACTGTTCTTTTGTGTAGCGGAGACTCTGATGAGGAAGATTATTGCGCCACAGTTAAGGGAGATGAGCGTCGTATCATTATCTACGGAATATGTACAAAAAGAGATCTTGCTACACTAAATCTCATGACCCCAGTTTTTACCGCCGTATGTACTGCATATGCACATGAATCAGGTGTTAACAACGATAATGCTAATTTATACTGGTGGAAGCACCATAGTGCAGGCATAAGTGACACAGTTACTGATATTCTTGAAAAACTGTCGAGTCTATCGGCAAAGGACGTATTTATAGAAGATGGGCCTCAGACATCAGTATGCCCCTACCAGATGGAAAGTGATAATAATCCGGAAGAAGATATTAACATGTCTTCGAAAGCTGCTGATCGGATAGCTGAGTGTGTGAATAATATGCGTAAATTGAAATCAATCATTAACGCTACCTATGGGTTGTCATTTATAACCCCTCACAAAGAATCGGGTTCATCTAGACCGGGTGATGAAGAAGACCTTGATCGTGAAAAATGTTGTAAATGCTCAGCCCACTCAGATTGCCTTGATGTTGATACAGAAGAGTATGATGATGACGGATATCCATATCGCCCCAATCTTTGCTGGATGGAATACGGCTACGAAGACCGTGGAGAGTTCGGAGATATAGTCGCTGATACAATCGGTTTAGATCATGTCTATGACCTGTTTACATATCAGTCAGAACCCATTAGCTACGACGGGTTTGTATGGATTCGGTACGATGATACATACTATATTATAAATTTGGATACTGGGATCGTTGTGTCGTGGTATAAACACGTTGGACGTGCTGTAGAAATGTCTAAGGACCTTGATGCAGAAGACCTCCGAGTATTCTTCGCTAGGTTCAAGGATGCTACCGATCAGTGGATCAAGGATAAGAACATAAAGCTTTAAAATAGAAAGGGAAAATGTGATATGCACAAATTAAGATTTACACCTGGAGATATAATAAAGGACACGGAAACATCTAAGTGTTTCCGTGTCCTAGTATCTGACAAAAAATATCTGATAACTCGGGGATATTCAGAAAATTCCAAGGGCTCTCAGCAACTCATTGTGCTGGAGATGGATAAACTTAGGAATAACGACTTTGGTAGATTTGTAGTTGTGAAAAGTATTTTCAACTATGATTCACAAAAATGGGTATTCCCTGAGTACAATGATGAAAGCCGCTCAAATTTTTACAGTGACGAAATTTTCATACATGTTGAACGTTTTAATCCTCATAATGGGAAACTCGTTTGGGAACTTGGATGCAAGTGGGATTTTTCCAAAGGAAAACCAATCGGAGAAGATGGTTTACACCTCATAGTAGATGAAACTAATATCCCAATATCAGTACCATTATCCACAATTGAGGATGAAATTGTTAAGGTTCTTGTTTCTAAATCTAAAGAAATCCCTGAGTGTCAGGATATGATGAATTATCTAACTGGTCCAACATTTAACGAAAGTAAGTATTTGGGAAAAAATCGTGAATACTACGGGTATCTTATTATAGATGATGGGATATGGTACTGTAGGTTCATGTTCAATGATATATACCATATATCCGTTGAGGTCTCTGTTATAAATTCGCTAGTCGTTTCCCAGAGAACTTACCACATTCGAGATTTTATCGGGGATAATCCGAGAGTGAGATTGTTGCCCACATTTGATAAGGGATTTCCTGGATGTTACTATCCTAAGGAATTTAAATAAAATAATAAGGAGAAGAGTATAATGGAAAAGATGGTAATACCTCTGGTGATTGGTGAATCTGTTATATGCACTGTACTAATTGCGACACTGATTCAGATGAAGAGAAATAAAAAAGACAACGATAATATGATACACCATGTTGATTCCGATATATCGGAAACAGATCGTTCTAACAAATGTGGACGTAAAGATTCTCACGATTCAGTAAAGAAAACAACAAAAGTCCCTTCTACAGAAACCTGTAGAATTGGTTTAGTAAGTACTGTTGCAACTCGGGATGAGCTGGATGGGGTAATCGAATCTATGCTCATGATGGATAAGAGGATTCAGACTCTTGAGAGTCGATTTGATAATCTTTGCAAGACTGTATGGTATGACTGAACGTGAGTAAAGGGAATAGGAGTGTCACTCCTATTCCCTTTTATTAGTATATCGTAAAGATATGAAAGGAAAAACGCATATGGAACTGAAATTAATTGAAAAGTATTATGTGAAAAATCTTGATATGTTTGTTCTTGTTAATACGGCCAGATGTCCAGCCAAATGGCGTCTGACAGTATCAAGTATTAACGGTGAGACTGTGGATGACCCAATTACTGGAAAACTCGATCGACTTGAAATTTCTTTTGAGAATGAAAACAAGAAGAATGTAACGTTACACTGTAGCCACGGCATAAAATACCTATGGCTGGAGTTTGGAAGGGCGCTTCTTTCAGATGAGCCAAAAATATGTTCATTTGGGTACCTAAATAAGGTCGAATTCGATTTCTTATTTGATAAACAGATTTGTACTATTCCATCAATCTTAACCGGAACGTCAAGTATTCACATTCAGTGCACAGAGAATATGATACCGGTGTATAATGTGATCACTGATGGAGAATTGGTTGTTGATAGCTCCTCCCGTTTTGATCTCGAACTCGAAGATGGTGTTAGGGTAGTAACGTTTGATGTATATCCTAAGAATTGCACATTTGCACTCTCACTACACAAATATGGTAATGTGCACCATCCCAATATTCTTGTCCATGACTTTGATACCGTGAATAAAGATTTGTTATACAATGCTTTTGATATGATTAGTTCGAATTGCGCTCAATATCAACCCAGTGCTAAAATTATAACTAAATACAGGGGTGATAGTTATGTATCTATAGAGAACGATGTATACAGCAAATTGATAAATTTCAATAGTATATTATAAATGTGTAAGAATATAAAATAGAGAGCTGTTAAACTCTTTAAAACAGAGAATAGGGGTAAAAAATGAGGATTTCAGACGTATCTATGGAGATGGGAACAAGAAAAGGGGCTATAAACTTAGTTAAAGCCATAGTTTCTGCTTTTAAGGACTGGGATTATAGACCCATAGGCCAGTTGGAATATGAAACGGGGACAAAAAGGAGTATGTTAATGTACTCGGAGGATAGGAATAGTCCATTTGAAATAGTGGAGTTGAAAGAGCTCGACGTTTTTGCCAAGTCACATAAATGTTGTGGCACTGATGTTCGGGTGAGTGTGGATAAAAGAGGCGGATCTGTAATTGTAGGGAATGAATCACCAGTTCTTACTATGAATATCAAACGTAAGAACTGGGTAATAAAGTATACCAATGGTGGAAAAAAGCACCTTCTTGCTATAATTGATAAACTCAGCCACTGGACAGATGCACGTAACCCATCTCTAACTTTTAAGAGTGAACCAGATTCCTATGAATTGATTACCAACTTCATAAAGAATAGGGATGCATCGGAATCAATCAGGTATGAGTCTCTGTCGGAAATTGATGAAGATCGAATGATTGAATTGGTGGCTAGATCCGATAGTGGTATGATGAGCATCACACTAACGGCTCCCCCAATTCCTATTCAAGGTAGAGTTAGTAAGCCGAGAGTTAAAGTGGATTCTAATCATTGGATTTTCCGTTCAAATAACGAAGAGCGGGTGTCGGATGAAAATAAAAATGATATTCTCGGAGACCAAGATAAACGAGCCTCTCTTGTGAGAGCGATGGGCAGATCTGTATCTAAGAATAACTTAGATAATTCTATATACGGAGCAAATGGCAATTCCGTAATATTTCATAAAAGTGGGGTTTGCTATGGAGATAACGATAGTTTTCTATTGGATACAGAAGCATCCAAGAGTGGAATCACTATAGACGTGTCTGAGATACGCTCGAGAACATATGGTCATCTGGTAATGAAGAGGGGAACAAGTGAAGGGTTACTTCTTATGAATTCGGGTAAACCGTATATACCAGATGTGCATGATCTTATTCAGGAGCAGTTAAATGTATATGATAGTAAACTCGGTGTAGATCCACAATTTAGTCATAAATTACCAACATTTAACAGTATGAAGAGAGCGTTGATCTTTAGGAATCGTGCTTGTTTAACTGGGATCATGGATATTGAAAGTGTTATGAAAAACACTATAATAGCAAAAGTCTCCTCGAAAAGTGGTGTGTATGACCGCATCATGTTCACTGTTGATAATGATAATATCACAATTAACTGGAAGACGACTAGTAGTGTAAATGACTTCAAACTTTGGGAGTTATTCCGTACTATAAATGAGAAGTTCTAAATTCCGGGGCTCTCTAAAATATTAAAGAAGAAGCGTTCAACTTCTTCTTTAATACCCATTGGTATATTATTTAAATATTATTATAAAGGTGTAAGATTGTAGGTAACTGCGCAACCTCAGTAAATGCGCGGAGAATAGGAGTAAATAATATGGAAACCTTGAAACTTTATCAGAAGCTCTCTTCACAGGAAAAAAGACTCTATATGGCAGAGCGTATAATTGATGTCATTGCCCAGGATTGCAATGAAGAAATCATAAAGAAGAATTGCCACGTCGGAACGGATTTAGATGGGACCGTCATGGTGTCAATCACCAATATAGGTGTGCCATCATTCCGAAAGTTTAAGAGCTTCAAAACTTATATTGGTGCAGACGGCAGTCTTATATCTAAGTTCTGGGGTACGAATTATAACACCAATTATATTGAATTGATGAGTAGCCCGGAATCTGGTATCAGTATTGATGTATCTGGGAAGTATGTATCTGGATATATCCTGAGATTGTTAAAAATGCTAAAATGTGAATTGAATTATAGTCACATTAGAATAACTGACGATGATGCGATTGACGACATTCGGTATGTATTAAAAGACCGTTCCTTTAATGCGGAGTTAACAGATCGTTTAATGCGGAGAGGATGTCTGGTCTCTACCAATGGCACAGAATTATGGCTCAGAAGTGATAGGGTTATTATGTCGCTAAGTTTTAACAAAAAATCTCCATCAATTCGGATCCGTGCAAATGGAGATGATGATGTGAGACATGCAATTGCGGTCATCGATTATGTCTGTGAATTTTGTCATTCGTTAGTAATGTGGGTTCGTGAACATGACAAAATTATAAACGAATACATGAAAGGTGAAAGTTACTTCAGCAACATCACAGAAAACATGGCCAACTCAGTGTTTTCTAATCAAGCATTCTCACAAAAAATTGTTATTAATGATGCAGATGTCGATTATTATAAAAGTGCTATGTTCCACAGTGTTCGGTTATCTGAAGATAATGTCATTGATATTACGACGGCATTATCCAGTCAGAGTATTGATATGAATGTGGTTGATTGCTCAGTATTCAATCACTTAAAAATATCTGGAACAATGAGTAAGGCTAAAATCGTAACATCCAACGGTTATGACCTCATCAACCGTCAGTTGCAAGCCTTCGACAATTCCATGAAAATGCCAAGTGAGCATTCTCACCCATTACCATCCTTAGCAAATATCTCGAGAATGCTTAAAAATAAGCATTCTCGAGAGAAAATTGCAGAATATGCAAAGACTCTTTTTGACACGGATGATGTTAGAGCAACCGAGAATGTTTTTCATCTAGTCATAATGAATCCGGGGGAGCGCCGAACTCCATATAAGAATTCATTATTGATAACATTCTTATCCGAAACAGAGGCATTACTCGAGTGGAATATCCATGGTCGAATCAAGAATATGAATCTGTGGAGATTCTTTGATAAGATAAACCATGGCATGTGAGAATTTAGGATAAGTGAGTAAGAAGATAATCTATTTAATAGATTATCTTCTTTTTTGATCCGTAAAGTGATGTTGAATAATGGTATATTATAAAGGTGTAATAAAATAAAATAAAGGCAACCTGTGCGCCTTATCTAAGTCACAGGAGAATGGAGTATATCATGAAAATTACTAAGAAAATAAAAGAAAAGGCAAATGACTTGTTCTTAATTACATTCTTCATTACACTTATGAAGTGTAATGGTGGGAAATAAGAAGCACATGGTGCTTCTTATTTTTTGTTATGAAATTTTTATGGGAATAAAGTGTGCCAGTTGGTTGTCTTGAGAATTTTTATTTTTTGTATCTATCACGTCTACTGGATACATACTAAACATGTTGTTGTGGCTTATCAGGAATATCTGGTCTCCATTTATCATTTCCAATTGTTTTTCCAATATCTGTATGAACTTCTCCCTGTTTTTAGTATCTAATGTAGAATCTATTTCATCCAATAAAACCACATTGTATTTTGATATGGATTGGTATATAAGTGCAAATGACAACGCAAGAGAAATAAAACTTCTTTCTCCTTGTGAAGCATAAGAAACATCACCAATTTGAGAGTTCTTAGTTATAAAAGGTATTTTAAAATCATCTGCAGTAGGTTCAAATTTCTCTATGTAGAGATCTCCATCATATATGATATCAAGTAACTCATTTGCGATGCATTGAACATCCTTGAGATACACTTGCTGGTAAAACAATGGTATCCCCTCTTTAGATGATAGACTCTTTTTAACCAATTCCATTTCATCGTATACATTTCTATACTTAGCAAGTTCATTACTAAGTTCCTCAAATGATTGTAGCCTATATTCGTTATTATTATACTCATTTTGCAATTTATTAAACTCGTATGTTGACGATTCCAGAGCCGCAGTTATATCTTTCTTCTCTATATATAACTCTTTCAATTCGTCATATGATTTTATTAGATTTGAAAGGTCAGATTCCACCGTCTCCTTTTTTTCGATTGATGTCAAAAGGTCATTTAACTCGTTTAATTCAGTTTCTTTATTTGAAATAGACATTGCCCCTTTATTAGTCAATTCTTTCATAGAATCTATATTCGCTTCTATCTTATGTACGTTGTCAAGTAGAGATTCTTTTTTATCATTGAAATATTCGATGTTTCCGATTGCTTTCTTCATTAACTTTATTTTTTCTTTAAGAACTTTTAACTCTTGTAAATCCGACTGCTGGAGCTCATATTCTGTTATCATGGTTAATTCAGCATACAGTCTTGACCTGTCATATACGGGTTTCAATGCCGTTATCTTACCCATCATAGTTTTGAGTACAAACATATTTTTTATGTCGTCAGGAAGCTTTTCTAACACATCTTTGTGTTCTTGTATTTTGGAGATTACAGTACGAATATTCTGATACGCAAGTTTAGTATATGTGATAAATGTTTCATCTTCAATTACCTCATCAGGTGTTTCTGATGATATGTCCGATATTTCATTGTAAAATTTCATTGCCGGACATTTTATATCACTACAATCTATCTTGTGAATCCCGTTTTTCTTCGTAAAATAAGAAAAGACATATTCACACATGGCTTGAAGCTTATTTTTCGCACTCTTGTTGTGATTGTCTTGTATATATGAATCAATGCTAACCCCAGATAAGATATACTCGACAGCTTTTTCTATTGGTTGTTTGCCAAACTCAAAAGTAGTCTGAAGTATATCCCTACAGTTATCAAGAGTTATAATTAACTCTTCCATTTCTTTTTTACTACAAGGCGGTTCGTAATTAATTATATTATTCTCTTTTGCACGACGTTCAATTTTAGCACGCAATTCAACTATCATATTATCAGTATCAATGATATCTGAGTTATTATTGATTTTTGATATCTCTTTATCTATCTCATTAAGTTCACGGATAGTAGAGTCTAAATCATCAAGCAACCCAGACAATTTCTCATTATCAGCATCTAATATGACCCTCTCTTTTATTATCGCTTTCTCCAAAATTGAAATTTGTTCCCTATATTCATCTGCAGACATGATATTATCAGAATGCTTAGATATGATTTTATTTATTTTATTCAGTTCCTTAGAGGTATTATCTATCGCCTCCTTTATAAATAATGGAGACTCATATTTTTCAATCTTATAATTTATAATACTGAGTTGCTCATTAGCTTTCTCAATATTACTTTTATATGAGTCCATTTCTTTTGATATATGTTTTTGAACCTTCTTTAATTCGTCTTCATCAGATACGGAAAGTTTCTGTATCTTGTCAACCAAATGAGATACTATTGATTTCGTCTCTCTCATTTTGGTTGTAACTTTTTTAAAGTATTTGAGATATACTTCAACTTCACTTATTATTTGACCCATAAATGATTTTCTTTCTGTGCTTTTTAAGTCAATAAAATTAGTTACATTATTTCCGAGTCTAATGAGTTTTAAATAATCCATTTCTATCTCAAGCTCTTCGCTTACAATAGATTTAAATGATGTCACATTTCCATTTACATTGAGCTCAACTCCATTTTTCTCAATATATGATTTAACGGAGTGGCTTTCTTTACTTGGTGTATAGAAATGTTTTATTATATACATATCTCCATCGTTTGAGATATGTATTTCTTTGTACCCTTCTTTCCCTTTACGAATTAAAGGCATTTCATTTCTTATATCTAAATTTCCGTTATATGCGAACGGATGAAGAGTGCTAAGTATACTTGTTTTACCTGAACCATTTGGACCAGTTATTAATATTATTTTATTCTTTCTTTTAGAAAAATCTATCTCAATACACTGAGATTTAAAACTTGTGTATATATTTGCAAAATTCTTTAATTTTATATATTCTATTATCATATCAAAACCTCTATTTCTTTATTATGATTAAACTACAGTTTTGAAAACTATTATATTTAACATTTCTATAAATCAGAAATGGGTGTATCCTACATGTACAGACTGGGCAGGGCTGAAACTTTCCGTTCCTTGGTACAGTGGATATATACGGCTTATATTTTACCTCCAGTAAATAGATCGTTGTTTTCCGCATTTTCATTTTCATGAACCTCCTTTATTTAAAATATTTCGCTAACACATACGGGGTGCACTCATTCTGCTCAGTTGGAAAACTCGCACACAAAAATGTGCTTTATATACGAGAGTAGTTGTATATTGTACAACTACTCTCATTTTTTATTTATATATTATATTTGTGTAATAAAAGAGAATATCAAGTATATACAAAAGAAACAGTACTTAAGGTTTCTGATATTGCTCAGACACAGTCCCAGAAACTTTTTAAACTCTCGTACTGTATTTTAAAACTTATATCTCTGTTTATTACAATACTCCTATTCTCTTATTAAAGAAGAAGGCGTGACATCTGGAAATCACGCCTTCTTTTTTTATTTCAATTTGTAAACGTCTTTTACAAGATTATTAATATATTCAATATTTAGCATCAATATAATCTTATAAGTATAATAAGTATTACAGTTTTTAAATGTAACTTTCAATGTATCTGGATTGAATTCATAATCTTTTCCATATTGCAATATTTTTCCTTGTTTACGAACCCTTATTCTGAAAAATTCTCCGATAGGGATTCCTCGTTCCTTATGAAACTTGAAAGCTTGAATAATACTGTCATTAAATAATGAAGATATATCAACCTCGTCGTCAGGCTTTTCGAGCATGCATGATGGAGATGCATATAATTTCCAACCAACTGGCAAATCCACATCATCCTGTGTTAGTACATCTGTGAATATTGGAACCATCATCTCATTATCATCTGAAACGATTATTGAGTTCTTTTTTAATTTATCTGAAAATAAGAAGTAAAACCCTGTTCCAAAAAACTCACATCTGATAGAAAATGTTATTTGATATCTATCCATTATATGCCCAACTTTCTCACCTTCATCAGTATTAAAGTTGGTTATCACAGTGTCTATCTTCGCCGGATAATATCTATAAAATTCTTCAGTTCCTGTACTCCCTTGTAACTTATATGTTATGGGGAATGCTGAATTTTGGTTCATATATCTTATAAATCCTGCGCTACTTCCATCCTCATCTTTCAAAGGAATTCCGGAACAGATTGAGAGCTGATTCAATAATTCGGGGGAGAGATAACTCTCTAGACATGTTTCAAGAAAAAACGGAATCTCTTGTCTTACAGCATTTAAAAAATAATTACTCCAGTTTATCTGCTGCATAAGAGTGTTAAATATCAATATCACATCGAAGTCCATCACATGACGGTTCAATTGGTATTTAACTGAGACCTTTCTTTTATTATCAATGAAAAATGTCTGGAGATTTGTCCCACCGTATCTATGATATAAATCCCCCTGTCTTTCAGTTAACATCGTACCATTCAAGAATCTTCCGTTGTCTCTCCATTCTATTCGTGGTCTTATGATAAACATTGGAGGAGTTTTCTTAAGAAATTCATTGGGAGTGCTCCTCAACTGGGTGTGGGCTATTTTCGAATTAACATGTATAGTCTTAAACAAGTTTTCTGGAAATAAATTAATTAACCAATTTTGAATAAACGCGGTTACATTTCCAAACGTATGAGCAGTCGATGACTGACATTGTATATAGTTAACCGGATGTCCGTGTTGTTTCTCGTATAATTCATCAGGAGTCATGAAAATCTTCCTTTCTTTTAGTCGTATTTGTTATTTCATTGTTTTTCGATGAAATAACAGTTAGTCACAATAATATTTTTATACGTAATTTATTATTTAATATATATATATATATATTATAAAGGCGTAATAAAATAAAGTCAGCTGATAAAGACCTTAGAACAGAGAACGGGAGTATGATATGAGAAAAGTTGATATTTCAAAAATATGCTAT
>OBLI01001626.1_pt1 | contig 21319 bp, 19 predicted proteins | sample 1519701 | NCBI WGS metagenome assembly OBLI01 (sample SAMEA3663005, study PRJEB22513) | pig gut metagenome | biome: pig gut; feature: pig-associated habitat; material: faeces | place: France | collected 2012
AAAACTGTTTTCTGTATTTTGCTATAAGTTCTTCAGAAAGACCATCTGGTGTGAACTTATGATTTTTCTCCTTCACTCCCAACACAATCGTTCCCCCATTGGTGTTAGCCAATGCTGAGAAAGAACGCCAAAATTCAGCTTTAGGGAAACCACCTGCAGCTGACTTATATTCCACTTCGGAGTTCTCCTTCAATTGGAGTTTTAAACGTATTTGATCTGCTATATTCATATAAGTTTGATTTCAATTGTTATTCTCTTTGCCTTCTGCATTTATGATGTTTTTCGTACCTCTATGATGTCTTCGACCAGTATTACGCTTTAATTTTTTTAAGGTAAGTAACGCTTCTTCTGAATTACAGTAAATAGCTTCAAATGTGGTGATGATCTCTGGCTCGTGTTTTAGAGGTCTTTTTATTCTAAATACACCCCACATGCCATTTTTCTTACCTAAATAAAACTTACTGTTACCTTGTCTTAAATCAGTTAGTTCTATTTGTTCGTAACTTGTTTGAATCTGACTAAAGTTATAGTTGTATATCTTTAATTCGCCATCTTTCCATACATTTAAAATCTGAAGCGTTTGATCATACCTTATTTTGTCAACAGAGATATAATAAATCTGATTGTTTACAAAACTAAAATAAACTTTTTTCCCATTAACATTATAGTAAAATATGTCCATTTGCTGAATAGTATATAGTCTGTTTGGTTGAAGGTACAAAAGGATTTTTCCTCTTTCGTCAAGAATACCTGCCATCTTATCTTTGATAACTATATACTTGCCGCTTTTTAAATGCTTAATGTTGTCATAAACACACTCAACAATCTCTATTTCATTACTGTCAGCCAATCCATAGAGTTTATTATTCCCAATTATATGTAGTGGAGTTTTCATTGTATCAATTTTAAAATCTTTTTATGTTTCTTTTGTTGGTTTTAACCCAAAGGTTTTATTTAAAAAATATCTGTGTGTCTACAGCTCTTGTAAATATTGATTTATAATTTCTATTTCTTTTGGGTGTATAAAACCATCAGCTTTAGCCATTTCTGCGAATAGTGCCATAGCTTGCTCTTTTTTTCTTATTGGGCATATTGCGAACTATGTGATTGGCCTGTATGTCATCAATGCTCGTAATGTATTCCAATTCGCTTATCGTAATAGCAAAGTTGCTATATATTTGGTTCATAAATTCCTCTTCTTTAGGATGAATAATGCCATCTGCTTTCATTATACATAATAAAATATTGATTATGGCATACTTCTCTATTTTTGTGAAATTATTCATAATGACTGATTATAGAAAAAATTATGATATGTATTGTTTCCTATATTAACTATATACATATTCTCTCTTGCACGAGTTATTGCTGTATATATAGCTTGAGGTGACGTCGGTAGATAATTAGTATTGTCTGAAATGGTATCATTTTCTAAAATAATAATAACAGAAGGTGATTCCCAACCTTTAAAACTTTGTATGGTGGATATTTTCAGACAATGTTTATCTGTAGTGAACAGTTGTTTTCTTGTTCTTTCTAATGCTTCAAAATCTCTATTAAACTTCCAACTGGCGGTTTTTTCATCTGTGACATTGTGTACCTTCTTCAATTTGTCAAGAACCTCTGTCGAAACAAACGTGATTTCTGTTTTTTCATGTGTGATTTGACGATAAGAATAATCTACATTGCGTAGTAGTTTTGTTGATGAGGCAAGTACAACAAAGTCTTTTGGTTCATTGTTGTCATTAGAAATAATGTTGACTATATTGCCAATTAAGACATCGAGTGAGTAATCTGCTCTTATATCTATATATTTAAAGACCTGAAAATTAAGAGTTTTTTCAAGTGTTTTATCAGTGGAGATATCATCTGTAGGCATATTTGTCATAAATTGGGCCTGGAATGTTGTAGCCAGATTCGCTAAACGTGGATTCGTAAATCGGTGACTTGTTGTTAGCTGGCGATTCCATTGACCTCCAATAACACCTAAGCGTATATCCCCATTTGTGTCTAACGGACGATTATATAGATTCTGTTTGGGATCTCCAAAAACAACCAATTCTCCATTCTGTTCAAGGAGAAAGTTCTGTATAATAATGCGAAGCCATTCTGTTGTATAATCTTGCACCTCATCAATGAAAATAGCAGAATACTTTTTATGCCCACTTGCATTATTAAAGAATTTATTATCTTCATAGGAATTAAAACAAACGTGCAAATGACATTCAGAAGCACGTATTCTGAAGAATTGGTGATAAGGATAGATGTCTATTTTCTCCCAAGAGAAATCCTCTCTAATTTCGGATAGTCTATACTTAAGATAGTTTGCTAACGTAATATTATAGGTTAGTATAAGAACATTTCCTCCAGTGCGTTTCATCGCGTTGATAGCCCTGAATGCAAGCACTTGAGTCTTGCCAGAACCAGCGACACCACTGATTTTTTGTTGTGTCATACTACTTTCTGACAATTTTCTTTGTACTCCAATAGGTTGTATTCCTATGCGTCCTTCTTGGTAGGAATGCCAAGATGGAGAAATTATTTTTGCCAATTTTCGTTTAATAACGTCATCAAAAATCTTGTTAGTAAAGACAAATCCAAGTGTTTTGAATAGGTCTACTGATATAGCTCTATTCTCAATAAATTCCTTTCCGAAAATATATGTATAATTTATATGGTTTTCATTATAATCAAAGAATGCTTTTACCTGCTCAATAGAGTTTTCGGAGAAGATGATCATCTTTTTTATAATACCAAAGTTACGTTTGTCCTCTATAGTACCCATTAATAGTTCTTCGATGCCATCCTTAATGCTTGTTTGGCAAAGGTTAATTAGGTTTGTTGGGAGTTGATACTTGCAATTAGCGGTTTCAATTTCTTTTTTATCTTCAGAAAGCGTGCAATTATCCAAATTTTCTTCAAACATATTAATGAGAAGAATTCCTCTATTGGGGCGTATTATGATAAAATCTACAGCAACTTCATTGACAACAGCATCAATATACATTATATCATCAATAGATAAAGTGTTTCTTAATCTCCATGCTACTCTTGCCTTTTGTGGAGAAAGAACTTTATTCTGAATTTGTAGTCTAAGATCATACTCATTATATGCTTCCTCCTGATTTTCTGGTATTAATGATAAGCGATTCAAATCAATAGATGCTCCATTATAGCTAAAGCATCTTGTCATACAGGTGAAAGAATGAGCGGTTCTCTTGGTCCTGTCAAAGCATACACTATCAATTTGGCTAAAATACTCTTGATTACCAAATACAGAGCAAAATCTCTCAATTCTATAAGCGGCACTGTTTTTAGGACCTATGCATAAAATGAAATGCTTGCCATGTGAAGAAGCCACCATACGAGCGACTGTCCCCAAGTCAATTGTTGGTACATCTAAGATGTTAGAAAAGACATGGATTACATTTGCGAATTTATAACCAATAGATGATAGCGTATAATCTTCGTCAATACCTTTTGATGGAAGGTATTTGTTTTTTGAATCTATCTCAACATAATTGCGAGTTATTTGTTTTACATTTTGAGTGGCGCGGCTTAAGGCTTTTTCAGATGGCTCTATCAATGTGATTTTTCGTAACCAACGGAGCAAATCACGTTGCTGAAGAATATCAACTATTGTAGCAGCTCCAATTCCTTGTCCGCATCCCCAATCTACAATCTCAATATTTCCTTGAAGTTGCTGAAAAGGGAAATTCATCATAGCGGCACGACATTTGGTGACGTGCATTTCTCCATACGCAGACATATAACAATTGAGAGCGTCCTCGGATGATAACAATCTTATACCATGATTTAGTTCTGGATGTTTCCATGGCATTGCTTTGTGTTCTTTGGGGATAGCTTCGTGGCAAACATCTATTATATCATTGATATTGTGACACTTTTCAATTAGCTCAGAATAATCCATATCATTTCCCCGTTATTGTTTCTGCAAAAGGATTGTTAGCATGGCACTTCCAATTTGCAAGAGCTGTTTCTTTAGATGTATTTGCATAACAATACTCACAAAGATGTGGACAGGTGTTGTATTCGCCTACATCCTTTGCAGACATACAACCACAAAAATCGCGTTGCCCATTATCTTTTTTATGAGCGCTTATAAAAAACTTATTGTTCGGAAGCAAAATGGCGTCTTGTGGTATTTCTGCATCTCCAAACAAGGATGGAGCAGGAACGTCCTCAATCTTCACCTTCATGAAATTCATAAGTTCTTGGTCTCTCCAAGCAATACGAGTTATGAGGTCTCCATCAATACAGCGATTATGTTCAATTTCATATTTACTGATATCTATTTTTTCTCCACAAGTGGATAGTGTGTAATTCCATCCTCTTTCCCTATTCATAGCGGAAAGTTTTTGAGCAAATATTTCCATTTGCTCCTCTGTCCACTCATGATAAGCTATACCGCTCCTCTCAAGATTCGCTTTGACTTTCTTGTACAAGGCAATATCAGCATAGCTGAACACAAGTTTTTCGGTATAGCCTTTCAGCTTGTCTCCGATGTTCTGGACTTTAGCAAGAAGGTCATCTATAGAGATGTCGTCGGTAAGTATCATCGGGTCAAAACGCCAGACAACAGAACCTTTGCCAAGACGTTCAACAAGTAGTTTAAATGTCTCAATACGTTTTTCTAAAGATGGAACTTTTTCCAGTTTCTCAGATTCGTAATCATTGAGTGTGTACTGAATATAACATTTAATATTGCGTTCTTCAAGGATATGGAGATAGTCCAAAAGAGGATATGGATTCTTTGACCAAAACACGATGAAACGTGTTTTATCATAGGAAACGTAATACTTAACGCCATTGAAGGGGTTTGTCCAAGCAGAATATCCTTTCTCAAGACGGTCAAAGAACCAGTCTGCATAGAAAGCAGGAATGTCTGTACTTCTGCTTGCTGATATGATGATAGGGGCTTGTGCTTTGACAAATCTCCCATCAATAGTTATTTCTGTATGCTTCCAAGTTGCCATATTTATTTGTTTTTATTCTACTATCTTCAAAAAATAATAACATTGCAACCAGTTTATTTAACTATCTAAAAAGTAGCAATAGTCACAGCGTCTCTGATGTCTTCTTCTGTTGGTAAATAATATTGGCTGTCATATGCTCTTCTCTCCCTAAATGTGATAACAGGAGTTACCTTCTTCAATGTGTCTCCATTGACTACACTGTCGTATCGTATATTGGTTGTTAGTTCTGTTTTTAGCCATTCATTATTCCACAGAGGTTCTATTTCTTTCCCAGCAACTAGTTGACACAGGCGAAGAGAATATGGTGATATGCCGTTTTTCTTGTCTTGCTGATACGTAATATTCTGCAGCCATAGCTGGTTATAGTCAGAATTTGGCTGATTGCAGAGTTTTGAATATACAAGGTTGATGATTGCGCTTTTTTCGTTTTCATCTTTCAGTGAATCTACCATTCTGCTAAGAACACGCAGAGCATAATGGCAACATCCTACATTTTCCAAGGCTATTTGGGTACATATTGCAGACATGGCTCGCACACTGCCACCAACAAGACGGCGTTGTTTGGTTATCTTTTCAGTTGTCGGTTCTCCTCCTTCAACTAATGGTATTGTTGTAACTTCCTCTTCATAAGGTTTTAGCCAATCCTCCATACGCTTGTCTATATCCGAAAGCATGGTCTTGATGGAACCGCTATCTGGATATTGACGGGCAAACATCAAGATGTAGAGCAAGTGCTTCTCAAAGCTGTCAAAATCGCAACCCTTTTTGTTGAAGATAGGTGTATTGTAGATATATGTAAGTTTGTCGGGCTTGACTGCATCGGTAACTATGCTATCACTGATCTTGGTCTTCTTGCTGTTCATGCGGAAGTTCAAGTTCTCCAACACGTGCTGAAGAATATAGGATATCTTTTCGAGTTCATCCTTGTCATTACAAAATATACGGTAGTCGTCACGATAACGGATTATTTCGTAATGAGTGGTGATGCCAGCTTTTTGAATTGCTTCATATAGCAAAAGATCTGAATATCCAAGGATAATTTCACCAACAAAGTCAAATATAGCACTTCCTTGTGGAATGCCAATATTACGTCCTTGTTGGAAAGCACGAAGATATTTTTGGATGCTTTTTGAAATCGAACTCTCGTTGTCTTTCTCATACTGAGTGTCTTTAAAAGAGAACGCCCAATCAAATGCTTGCGGATTTACAGAGCCGTAACAGTTTGTAATGTCTGTAACGAACATATAACGGTATTCCAAGGATAGCTCTATACTCCGCTGTTCCATAGAACTCCACCAATTAATTATGGTAGTGGATTTATGAAAAGGCTCTTTTTCCTTTGGTATAATAGGCAAAGCACATGATGTGATGTGCGGTACATGGAACTTCTCAAAAAGATTTTTAATCAAAGGCCAAGACTGCTCGTTGCATATCTCTCTAACAAGAAAATAGTATAGAAAAGGGTTGGCTAAGATAATTGGGCGAACTGCGTAGCGCCCATCCTTATTGAGTAAAATGTCCAAATTCACATCCGATAGAATCTCTGGCGACAGTCCATCCTGTAGGCATTCCTCGTAGGGCTTATCTTCAACTACTTCTTTTATATTTTGAAGAAGTTCGTCAAATACAAAATACTCAGGGAGTTCAAATCCATGATATTGTTCGGATTTCAAGAAGAAATCCATTGCATCTTTTGACTCGAGACTTAATACATTCTTTGTTTCGTTAGCCATAAACATTGTTGTAATTTAAATTCTATTATAGAGTTTCATCGCCTCTTTTGGCACATATGCCGTAGCTACCAAGCACCCATCAAACAACTCCACTACTACTCGCTGCTGCCCGGCAATTCTTGCCACTCTGCCACGTATACCCTTGAATTTACCTTCAGTCACAACGACATTGTCACCCAGTTTGAACTGGATGTTGTTAGAAGTAACATGAATGATATGCGGATTCTTGATAGAGGTGAGGCGGATGAAGTTGTTCATGGCTTCATCTCGGATTGTGAGCGGTGGATTGCGGTCGGGATTGTCTTGGCGATGGATGGTGTGATTGAAGTAATAGCTGAGCAAAGGTCTGCTTTCATTTGCCACTACCTTATTGTCGTGGAGTAAGGCTTCTACTTGCTCTGCTGATGCATGGACGAATATTAAGGAGTGGAGGAGTGGAATGGTGAGGATTCGCTTCTTGCCTTGCTTCCTTACCTCTTTATATTGCAAAGGAACATAACATTCGAGTCCTTTAGCCTCTACAAAGGTCTTTGCTTTGTCAATGCGTCCATACGAAACTCTTAGCACGAACCATCGCTTGTTTCCAGCAGGCACATTCTCTACCGACACCCCATATCTGACATCATCAGAAATGGAGGGCGTGCGGGAGGTAAGTCCTGCACTTGGACACGATGAGCCAGTGTCGGATGGCTGCCCATTATACAATGAAGCGTCTGCCTTTGGAGACAGGTTGGTAGTATCTTCCAATGTTGTTCAGAGGTTAGATTAAAACCAATAGACTTATTCTTGATGGAATTGTCATAATGTGACTACAAAGATATGAAAACTAAACAAGAATGGAAAAAGAAAACAAGGAAAATATTTGTGTAGTGGAACTTTTTTATTTTAAGGGCTGTTTGTTGTCAATAGAACGGCAAACTGCCCTTATAAAAGTTGTGTTCCATGTAAGTACATAACTACTGTGACATTCCACGTTTTTTCTTTGGCAAAGCCCCTAATCCTATCTTCTGCGTTCCATCCCAATTGGTGAGTTGGTCGGCACAGCCGTTGGAACCTCCGGTTGTGACATTGGTTTTGGCGCTGCATGACATATAGTCGATGAAGGAGATGAAGTTGTTGATGACATGAGAATCGTATATGTTGTTATTCTCGGCAAAGAGTTTCGTCCAGTTGGTGACGCACTCCGTGCGGAAGTCCGTGCAGCCATTCCACGATAGACCTTCGAGGAGTTTCCTGACGGCAGAAGAAACACCATTCTTTGTGCATAGGTCGAAACCGAACTTTTGAGCAATGGCCATGATGCCATAGTAGATTGACTTTGCTTCTTGCTCGTTGAAATCTATTCTGTCGGTAAGAGCGAAACTTCTTAGGCTATCTTTGCCATTAGTGACAATACTATCGAGCACTGTCTGTCGTCTGTTTTCTCTTGCTTGCTCCTCACGCTTCGCCTCTTCCGCAAGGCGGGTCTCTTGTTCCTTTCGAGCTTTGACCTTTCTTGCAGCCTCGTTGTATTCAGGTTCGTTCCATATTTCATTCCACTTACGAGATAGTCTTTCATAATCAGATCGAAGTGTACTTAATTCACTCTCTGCTTTGTCTGCACGTACCGTTTCTGTATTCTTGGCATTGTGTAGCCTATCCACAGCATCTGCATCTATTAGAGTCAATCGGTATTTGAGCCCATTAACTTCCTCGGTAAGCGTAGTCACTTTAGCATTAAGGTTCTTTATTATTGCATCCTTTTCTGAAATGACAGAGTCCTTCGCTCTCAGCTCTTGCGAAAGACCTTTATTACTATCCCATATTATACGGAAGCGTTGACCTAATGACGTTGCCGTATGTTCGCCATTCCATTTTAATCCTGATGCTTTGACAAAACTGTTGATGGTTTCCTTGACACCTGCATTGTACGACTCTTTGAGTCTTGCTGCCTCTTCGTTCTTATATTTGCCAGGTTGGAAGATTTTAGCAAGGAATCCAGACTGAGCAGTTTTTAGATCCTTTTGTGCTACCTCCTTCTGTTGCGTGACAACAGCTGTCTCGGCTTCAATGCTCGCTTTTAGCTTCTTGGCCTCTACAATAGCCAGTTTCGCCTGTCGCTCTGCTTCAAGAGTCACCTTGTCCTTGTGTCTGCGTCCACGTCTTTCCTCTGGAGACAATTCGTTGTATGGGATGCCGCGTTGCAAACCATACTTGCAGCCCACCTCATTATAGTATTCGGTATGGAGATCTGACAAATACTTCGACTTGTCTTTGGCTGTTTCACCCCAAATCTTGGCGTATGAAACACGCTCAACGGAATCCTTGGTCAGTTCACTTTTGATGTAGTCGGCACGCTCTTCTTTTGGTAATGTTTTCCATTCCCTAGTAGAAAGCACCTTGTCAAGATTATTCTTGTGTACGTATTTGCTACCGATGCGCCCACGCTTTCTGACTCGCTCCACCGGAACGGTCAACACATGAGCATGAACGCCAGTCTCGTCACAATGCACGTCAAAGCCAATGATATTCTCCTCTCCCCACAATCGACAACAGAATCGGTATGTATCCTTTGCCCAGTCGGTGATGGCTGGCATTAGCTTTATATGACTGTTGTCTGCGTAAGGGTCAGAGGTGTCTATCTCTTGATCGCCAAAAGCAAGTTTCTTCATCACTTCATGGTCACCACCGAAAATAATGTTCACCAAACTGTTCGGACTGTTCTTTGCAATCTGGCTGGGGTGCTTGGCATCCATATAAGGTCTGAAGCCAAGTTCGTCATGACGCATCTGTAAGCGCTCGTTTAAAGGAACGGGATTGGAACCAAGTGGCATAACCTTGCATCCTTTGGCGATTTCAAAATTGAGATGCTTGCGAGAGTAGTTGTAGTGGTTATTCTTTTCCGTTTCAGCATTTCTTAATCGGTAACGTTTCTCGTCCCAACCTCTGCGTTCCGCTTCGTTGCCCATCTGCGACGAAAACGCCTTCTTGTTTGAGCCTACATGGATTGAGGCACGTGGTATGTTGCTATAAGTCATCTTGTACTGTGAGTTGGTAGGTTCCAGTGATGCCACTGGCAGCGTTGTAAAAAGTAGTGGCTCAGCAGGTCTCGGGCGGAGCCTGAGCATAATAGAAGGACTTTTTAAGTGAACAGCGCAAGCAGGTGAATCTAAAAGTCCCTATTATGTTTAGGATTATTTCTGATAATCCGTTGCTGGCTGCTTGCCTTTACTCAGACTCGCTGTTGACCTGCTGAACTGGTGGATATTACTTTCTTAAACTGGAGCCTTTGAAATAAACGACATTAGTAATGGCCCTAAGACGATCAACCACACGCTCACCGTATTTTACTCTTAGTTCATCCACAGTTAGGTTTGTTGTAAGAATCAGTAGCGTGCCCTTTTTCTCAGCCAAATCAACAAGTTCGGCAAATGGCACACGATGCTCACCATATTTAACGTATTCACCTTCTGTACCAATATCATCTATACACACGATACGGTTCTTCAATATCTTGTCAATAAGATTATTCAAATCAGTTGCATCGTATATGTTCGTAATGAGATTACAGCTATCGATAATAATTGGAGGAATAATCTTGGTGCAGATGATAGTCTTGCCACGACCTGGATGTCCGATACATAAAAGACCACGACCGTGATTGTTAGTCAGCCAGCTTACTATCTCCTCATATTCGGGCAACCATTGATGAGCGCCAATGAAGAATCTGAGTCCATTTTGCAAGTTGACTTTTGCATCGGATATTCGGATATACACTCTTTCTGGTCTCAGCTGAAAACCGAAATCTTTCAAGCGTTCAGCTGCATGTCTAAAATCTATTATTGCCATAATTTACCACTTTTCTTGATTGTCATACTTGGAGAGTGAGTTGTCTTTCAATGTGACGCCAGTCTCCATTCTTTTACTTACATGACCTTTGAATTGATTAGAATTCGGAATTGGATACAAACCTCGCCATCCTCTACTGATACAGTAATTCACAATAGCGTCAGCCTTTGAAGGATCACCTCCACTCAAAGCCTGCAATTTCTTATAGCAAGCCTCAATAGTAGAAAGTGATTGTTCCCGATGGTATAGTTCACACAAATATCCAGACCATTTATTCAAAGCTGGCAGAAATTGTTCGTCAAAGACCAACATACCTTCTTTCTCTTCTTTGTTCCTCTCTTTCTTTATAGTAATATTATTACTTGTAGTATTAGTAGATAAAGAAGAAATACAGTTGGTATTGTTTTGGTATTGACTTGGTGTTGATTTAGCTGCATTGCGATTATTCTTAGGAGCACCGCCACGATGATGAGTCTCTGGTTTGGAGCATCCGTTACGATATAGCTTCCAGCTTTTATCTAATTCTACCTTGGCTTGCAGAAACAGTTCGAATGCTCTACCGTGCAATTCATTCTCAATACCATCAAGGCCATATGCGATGAAAGCCTCAATGAGCGCCAGCTTGTCCTCCACGGGGCACGACTCAATCAGATGATTGAGCGTGCGTGTGAATGGGAATTTCTTACGTACAAACTCCATAACCTACTTATGATTAAATGATGAAGTAAGGTATGCTCTCTCTGCTTCTTCCTGAAGCTGTACCATGCTCTTAACGGGTTTTTGACGAAGCCAACAGTCAAGTTCTTTTCTCTCGAAGAATATCAACTTTCCATGAGGCTTATAATACGGAATCTCATGTGCAGAGGTCATCTTATATAATGTACTCTTAGAAATCCCCGTATACTCGCTGCCCTCCTCAAAGGTCAAGATTTCTTTTAGAGCCAACTGCTTTGACTCTAACTGGCGGATACGTTTTTCCTGTTCGTCACTCTTTTTCTTGAAGAGTGCCAACTGTTCATGCTGCTCCTGGCACTTTGCCTGAATTTCAGCATAGCTTTCAGATAAGTCTATGTATGACATTTTTATCTTTGCATTAATATGTTTATAAATAGGAGCTGGCCAGCATCCGTTACTGATATCGGTGCAAAGATAGACTAAAAGAAAAGGGAGAATAAAAAAGTAAAATAATAGTGGACTAATAATAGATTAAGTCCATTAATAGTCCACTATTACACGATAAAAGCCTGATTTCCTATTTGTTATGTGTGGCTAAGGTGATAATCAGATTATCGATAGATTTACTACCTACTGGTAAGGTAGTCATAGCTTTGTTCTTAGCTACTTTCAAATCATTGTGATTCACAGGAGCTGATGTGCTTTGCTTCAATAGCTTGTCAGAAAAACAAGCCGTCCAGTCGTGTGACACAAAAGACTTTGCTGCCAGCATATTCATCAAATACGCAAAAGCGGTGTTGGCATTCAAAGTCAGCATAGCCTCATTATCAACTGATGCGCAATAGAAAAGATCTAGTATCTGTTTCTCATTCACGTCCCTATTATTGTACTTCAACAGACCAGTGACCTTACGTCCATTTCCAACTTGCGCAACTGTATTGTTCACCGTAGACGTAATCTCTGTGATAAAGAACGATAAATTCTTATAACAAACTCCTAAAGGATTGGATGGAGAAACAATTCCATCACAAGGATAATTGCTCATTTCGTTAGGTGAAATGTTCTCTGCAGAGCCAAGTGTTCTATCTTCAATATCTTCATTTTGTTCACCGGCTATCAACTGATGGAACACCTGCATGGTCAACTCTCTGCTTGATTCTGCTTTGAATAGTTTCGCGACAAGATTCGAATGAGACTCAAGAACAGACACGACTCTATTGTAAGAACGCCAGTTTTCGTCCTTACGGTCTTCCGCATCATATTTGTAGTCTTTTGTGTCAGGATTATGATCATCCTTAAAGCGACTGATAAACGCACGATAATCAACATCTGTCTTGACTCCCATACGCTTATACTTCAGGAATGCCTGGTTCATGTATAGATACTCACCTTGGCTGTATTGGGGATATTTCTTGGTCCAAAGATGATAAGATAAAAGTATGGTAAGGAGATATAAAATCAGAGCGGCTATCCAATAGCCACCTGATATACGAAAAACAAAAAATAATGTAAATACAAACAGCAATAATGCTGAAGAAGCCAAAAATGGCCATGATCGTTTACTAGGCCTGCGGAATATAATAAAGCTCATTTGGTGAAATATTTCAAGCAAAGTTAATATATATTCCCAACATAAACGAACATGGCCATATTTTTTAAGTCCATTTAAACAACTCGTCCATCTTATTTGCAGCACCTACCTGAGCTTCATCCATGATTTTAGCGTAGATTTCTGTTGTCTGAATCTTCAAATGTCCCAACTGCTTTGCTACAACAGCAATAGGAATGCCGCTACTAAGCAACACGGTTGCATTGGAATGGCGTGCACAATGATAGGTTATCTTTTTCTTTATACCAGCATCCTTTATCCAGAGAGCCAATCGCTCATTGGCATAATCATTCTTGGGAAGGCAGAACAGAGGAGTGTTATTGTCAACCGCATGAGGGAGCAGATTCAAAGCAACTTGAGGTACATACACCTTAAGATGCTGCTTGGTCTTAACCATTATAATGTCAATATACTTACCATTTGCATCTGAATGAATGTCATTCCTTGTTATCGCCTTCAAGTCACTCCATCGAAGTCCGGTATAGCAGCTGAACAAGAAGGAAGGCTTGATGTCATACTTACCATGAGTGAATGGAGTATTAATCAGCATATTGATCTCTTTATGAGACAGGAACTCTCTTGTGCCTTTCTTTGCAGGAACCTTCTCTTTCGAATTCAATTCGTTCATTGGGTTGTGAGCAATCAACGATTCTCTTACCGCCGTATTCAGCGCGTTGTTGAGATTTGCAATAAGTCGGTTCTGAGAATTCTGTCCTATAAGTACCTCTTTACGTTTATTCGGGTCTTTGGATCTCTGAAAATTCAGATTCAACGCCTTGTGTTTGAGATAATCAATAAAGAGAAGACACCATTTCTTGTCAATATCTCCAAGCTGACTATGTGGACGGAATAGTTCTGCATGCTGAGCAAGTGAGTTCATGGATGAATAGGTACTATGCCTATTACCTGTTTCCTTCAACGACCGTTCTGCCAATTCCTTTGCATAATCAGACAACAAGACCTTTGTCTTTGGCAATGGTTTGAAGTCTGCTTCCTCACGCTCCAGGTCTGCATTTAGCGTATCGCATACCACTTGCTGTAATCTAAGTTTCTCTTGATTCTCGAGTTTGACTGATTGATCCTTTTCTATGCATAGGATTACTCCAGTTGTTTCGCGCTCTCGCACACGGAATTTTCCACTGCCACTACTGTGATAACGCACCAATGATACATTGCCCGTTTTCAATGGTCTGCCGACGAGGTAAACCTTACGATGCACCTTGCTTGAAGTCAAGGAATAGCCGGCGATGATTTCATCCGCTGTCTTGTACAATTTCTTTTTGCCCATAATCAATATTTTAATGTTATGACGCAAAGTTAAGAACTTCGGATATGTGGACAACGTGTGGACAAAAGTCGGAAAATAAAAGAAAAATACTCAGAAAATGGAAAGATGCAAAAGTCGCTGTAATCTTCCAAAACCCCGATAAATACTTGGCTTTTAATTGATTTCATTGGATTTTCTTTCTGATTGTTTACCATGAGAAAACCTCAAATCCAGTCAACCCCTTGTTACTGTTCACAGCACTCTCCATGAGCTTGTGGTGACATTAGATAAGAATGATTATCTATGAACTGCAAATTTACTATTTCTTTCTTTCATTGCCAAATCTTTAGCTGTGTTTTTTCTTTTTGCGCGAAAATTTATGTAATTTTGCAGCCAAAACACTAATTTAGGGTATGGAAAGAGGCTTATTTAACCGCACAGAGCGACTTGTCGGTAAGGATGTTATGCACACCATTAAAAACAAGCGCGTTATAATTTTTGGCGTTGGTGGAGTGGGTAGTTGGTGTGCCGAGTGTCTGGTGCGCTCAGGAATCAGTCATCTCACTATTGTCGATTCCGACTGTGTGTGTGTGACCAACATCAATCGTCAGCTTATGGCCACAACCAAGACTATAGGTCAGGCTAAGGTCGATGTGCTTAAAGCGAGGCTGCTTGACATCAATCCTCAGGCAGAGATTGTTGCTTTACAGCAGATTTACAGTGACAAGGCGGCTTCCGAGTTTTGCTTAGACCGTTACGATTACATCATCGATGCCATCGACTCGCTTAAAGACAAGGCAAGCCTCATTCTTCGGGCATGTCAAACCCAAGCGGTGTTTTTCTCTTCCATGGGTGCAGCTCTGAAGATGGATCCTACCCAGATCAAGGTTGCTGAGTTTTGGAAGGTGCGCGGTTGTCCGCTTGGTGCTGCCATTCGAAAGAAATTTAAGCACATGAAGGTGCGTCCCGCACATAAGTTTAAGTGTGTCTACAGCGAGCAAGTTCTCGAAAACCGCGGCGATGATTTCGATTGTTCTGCATGCGTGTGCGACTGTCCCAAAGCTAAAGGAGGTCAGACTGACGGTTCCCTTGCAAGCCACGACTGGAACGCCACGAAGGCGCAGATCAACGGCAGTATGGCTCACATAACAGCCATCTTTGGTTTCACAATTGGTGGTCTGGTGCTCGATGATATCTATACAAAAGCACAGAGTTCAGAAGAATAAAAAATGAGAGAATTGTATGAGCAGCGAAAATTGAGCACTTGCAGATACAACATTTTTCAATTTTTATAGTTATATAATAATAGGAAGGTGTGCCGTTGGTGCGAAGAGAGGTTGTGCCATTGGTGGTTTTACATCTTTATAAATGAAAGACAACCAAAAGAACAAAAAAAGTAATGAATCAAACGATAAGTATCGAAGCTTCACATGACAGAATGGGAGCGGTAGAGCATTTCATAAAAAGGCTTGCCGACATCATGTGCTCGTTGTTGGGGCTGATACTCTTGTCGCCTGTTTATGCGGTCATCGTGGTGTTGATGAAGCGTCAGCACAACGGTTCGGTGTTTTTCCGTCAAGAGCGAATCGGCTACAAAGGAAAGCCGTTCACCATATATAAGTTTAGGACCATGAGCAGCGTCATTGAGGATAAAGGGCCGCAGCTTGTTGCAAAGAGCGACAGCACATGCTCAACCCCGTTGGAGATGTTCCTTCGCGATCATCATCTTGACGAGCTTCCGCAGCTGTGGAATGTGCTGAAAGGCGACATGTCGCTGGTTGGTCCACGCCCTGAGCGCCGCTATTTCATAGACAAGATAATGGAGCACGATGCCAGTTATCCGCTTGTTTTTGAGATGCGGCCTGGCCTCACGTCAGAAGCCACCCTCTACAACGGCTATACCGACACCATGGAGAAGATGCTCACGCGTCTGCACATGGACATTGCGTATCTGAAGAAGCGCACGCTTTGGACAGATGTGACAATAATATTCAAAACCTTTGCAAGCATTGTGAGCGGACGTAAGTTCTAATCGCTGCTCTGTGAAAGTAAACGAATCAGACTTTTTAAATATTCGATATTATATTTTTTCTTTTAAAGAAGACAATTTTATTGTGGTTATGAGAAAACTTGCTATATTCTTCTTTCTTATGCTTATGGCGCCTCTGGGCATCATGGCACAGTCGTCGATGACAGACAACCAGGTTATGGAGTTTGTCATGAAGGAACATGAGGCTGGCACGTCACAGGCGCAGATTGTGACGAAACTGATGCAGAGAGGTGTTGACATTCAGCAGATAAGAAGAGTGAGACAGAAGTATGAGGGCATGGCTAAAGACGGCAATGGCTATGGTGCTAAAAGTTCCGCCGCGTCAACCAACAGCCGCATGCGCAAGAACAACGGCGCGTTGAAGAACCATGTTGAGGGAACGGGCAGTCTTGATAACGAGGCGAAAAGCCGCAACGCCAACAACTATCGCTCAGCACGCGTGGCTCCGTTGTCAGAAAACTATGACATGGACGAAAACGACCGTTTGCAGATGGAGGCAGAGATGGGTAACCTCTTGCCTGTCGACTCGGCAACCATGATAAAGCAGCTTCAAGACCAGCTCACCAGTAACCACAGAAAGGTGTTTGGACGTGACATCTTCAACAACAAGAACCTTACGTTTGAGCCAAACATGAACATCGCCACACCACAAAACTATCGTCTTGGCCCTGGCGATGCCGTCATTGTTGACATCTACGGTGCTTCACAGAAGACCATTCAGAGCGAGGTGTCGCCCGATGGCGAGATCAATATTGAAGGCTACGGCCCCGTTCAGGTTAGCGGTCTGACAGTGGCACAAGCCAACGCTCGTCTGCGCTCAACGCTTGGTAGCCGCTATAGCAGTAGCCGCGTGAAGCTCACAGTGGGCCAGACACGCACCATCATGGTAAACGTTATGGGTGAGGTGATGGCCCCTGGCACATACACGCTGTCGGCTTTCGCCACCGTGTTCCACGCTCTCTACATGGCAGGTGGCACGAACGAACTTGGAACGCTGCGTAACATTAAGGTCTATCGCCATAACCGTTTGGTGTCGGTGGTCGACATCTACGACTATATTCTCAACGGCAAGCTCACGGGTAACGTGCGTCTTGCCGACAACGATGTTATTGTTGTAGGACCTTACGACTGCTTGGTCAACATATCAGGCAAGGTTAAGCGCCCGATGTTCTATGAGATGAAGCAGAGCGAGAGCATAGCCTCGTTGCTCAAATATGCAGGCAACTTCTCAGGCGATGCATATCGTAAAACCGTGCGTGTGAACCGCAAAACGGGTAAGGAGTATGCTGTCTTCAACGTAGGAGAGTTTGATTTCTCAAGTTTCCGCATTGCTGATGGCGACTCTGTAAGTGTCGACTCTATCATTCCGCGCTATTCAAACACAGTAGAACTGAAGGGTGCCGTGTTCCGTCCTGGCTTGTATAACATAGGCGAGCAGGTGAACAGCGTCCGCTCGCTCATTGAACATGCTGACGGACTGAAGGAAGAGGCGTTCACCAATCGTGCTGTCATCCATCGCATGAAGGAAGACCGCACGTTGGAGGTTGTGAGCGTTGACGTGGCAGGCATCATGTCGGGCAAGGTGGCTGACGTGCCTCTGAAAGAAAACGATGTGCTGTTCATTCCTACCAAGCGTGAGCGCATGTCGGACCGCACCATAACCATTCGTGGAGAGGTGCAGTATCCCGGCGTTTACAAATATGCAGAGAACGAGACTGTTGAAGATTTCGTGCTTCAGGCAGGCGGACTGACCGACAAGGCATCGCTTGTGAACGTCAGCGTTAGCCGTCGTGTCAACGACCCGAAGGCGCTGCGTCCAGACAGCATCATTGCTAAAAACTACACCATGTCGCTGAAAGACGGCTTTGTTGTGGACGGCACACCGGGCTTCGTGCTCATGCCTTTCGATGAGGTGTTCATCAGAAAGAGTCCGGCTTACATCGAGCAGCAGAACGTGAGCGTGGAGGGAGAGGTTATGTTTGCAGGAACCTACACCTTGTCGCGCAACAACACACGCTTGAGTCATCTTTATCAGAAATCGGGCGGCAGCAACGGTCTGGCTTACATCAAGGGTGCCAAGCTCATGCGCCGTGCTACCGAAGCAGAGAAAGAACGCATGCGTGCAGCGCTGAAAATGCAGCAGGAGCAACAGCAGAAAAACCTGTTGGAGCTGGCCGCAAGCAGCAACAACTCGAGTGGCATACAACAAGCTGCTGAAGGAGCAAAGGCGGCAAACCTTGCTAAGTTTAATGTGCCCGATGAGTATCCTGTAGGTATCGATCTTGAAGAGGCCATTAAGCATCCGGGCAGCGATGCCGATATCATTCTTCGTGAGGGCGACCGACTGGTTGTGCCTCAATATAACGGAACGGTGAAGGTCAATGGCGCTGTGATGTATGCCAACACCGTGGCTTATGAGAAAGGTCGCCGCGCAAGCTATTATATTGACCAAGCCGGTGGCTACGCTTCTGATGCTGTAAAGAAGCGCACCTACATTATCTATATGAACGGCAAGGTTGCCAAGCTCACTCATGGAGCAAAGGTTCTGCCAGGCTGCGAGATCGTGGTTCCTGCCAAGCTGAAGCGTAAGATGAGCGTTGCTGAGACCATGAGCCTCGGATCAAGCATGTCGTCGATAGCAGCGATGATTGCTACTATTGCTAACTTGTCGAAGTAAGAATAGTAAAACATTTCTTGGAAAGGAGTCATTCTAATGAAATATCCTATAGGAATACAAGATTTCGAAGACTTGCGACGTAATTGTTATGCATATGTTGACAAGACCAACTTTGTGTACAAGCTCGCAGATGAAGGCAAATATTACTTTCTGAGTCGCCCGCGCCGATTCGGAAAGAGTCTCTTCCTGTCAACCTTGGAAGCATACTTCCAAGGAAAGAAGGAACTGTTCGAAGGGTTGGCCATTTATGACATGGAGAAGGAATGGAAAAAATATCCTCTATTCCATATAGATCTCAACACAGCCAACTTTCGAGAAAAAGACAGCTTATATATTGTGCTTAACGACTACCTCACGGCTTGGGAGAACAAATATGGAGCCCGTGAGTCAGAAGCCACACTTGCCCTTCGCTTCAAAGGTGTGATAGCAAGAGCTGCAGAAAAAGAAGGATGTAGCGTCGTAATTCTTGTCGATGAATATGACAAACCCATACTTCAGACCTTGAGCGACCCAGAGCTACAGGCAGAACACCGTGCACAGCTTAAAGCCTTCTATTCGGTTCTGAAGACGCAAGACCGATACATCAAGTTTGCATTCCTCACAGGTGTAACCAAGTTTGGCAAGGTAAGCGTGTTCAGCGACCTCAACAACCTGACGGATATCTCGATGGATTATCGCTATATCAGCATCTGCGGAATGACAGAGAAAGAACTGCTCGAAAATTTCAAGGAAGGTATCTGCCAACTTGCTGAAGCCAATGGCGATACAGAAGAAGCAACGATAGCAAAGCTAAAGGCAAGATATGACGGCTATCATTTTGAGGAACATACAGAAGGCATCTTTAATCCATTCAGCGTACTGAACACGTTGGCAAAACTTCGCTTTAAAGACTACTGGTTTGAGACAGGCACACCAACATTCCTTGTCGACTTGCTGAAAAAGCACAACTATCGCTTGCCTGACATGACAAAGGGAAGGGTGTCTGACGATGTAATAAACAGCGTTGATTCTCTGTCAACCAATCCGATACCTGTGATATACCAGAGTGGCTACCTCACAATAAAAGGCTATGACGAAAGGTTTAAGAAATATCTGCTTGGCTTCCCGAACAAGGAGGTGGAAGAAGGCTTCCTTAACTTCCTTTTGCCGTTATACACATCGGCAGGTTCCGAATCGACATTAATGGTTGACGAATTTGTAAAGGACGTAGAAGCAGGCAAACCAGAACAATTCTTGAAGCGTCTCACAGCTTTCTTCGCTTCCAACAGCTATCAGGTAGCAGGCGATGCGGAGTTGTACTTTCAGAATGCTCTATATCTCGTTTTCAAGATTATGGGGTTCTATACGCAAGTGGAATTGCCAACGAGCGAAGGAAGAATGGACATTCTTGTTAAAACTTCCGAATACATTTACATCATTGAATGTAAATTGGATGGAAGTGCAGAAGAAGCTCTGCAACAGATAGAATCTAAAAACTATACTGCTCCTTTCGCTATGGATAAGCGAACTGTAATTAAGCTCGGCATCAACTTCTCCAGCAAGACAAGGGGAGTTGAGAGCTGGAAGTTGGGATGAGTTATTAATAGAAAACATAATAGTAATGGAAAAAAAAGAAGAAGTAATCAAACAAATCGATTTGATAGACTTAATCAAAAAGATGGGCAAATATATAAGACTATATACAATAGTTTGTCTCGCCACAGGAATACTAGGTATTATTGTAGCCTTCAGTATTCCAAAAGTTTACAATTCTAAAGTTGTCCTAGCTCCAGAAATGGGCAACAATAGTACTGTCGGAGGTGGGCTATCGTCATTGGCAAGTATGGCTGGCATAGACTTAAATAAAATGGGCGATGCAGATGGCGCACTATATTTACAGATTTACCCATCTATCATTTCGTCTACAACCTTCATCAAGGAACTAGAGAAAATTAAAGTACTACCAAAAGATTCATTGAAGGAAATGACCTTTAAAAGGTATCTCAAAACAGAGAAATCAGCGTGGTGGAATTTTCCTTCGGTACTCATATCAAAAATGATTAAAGACAAGAAAAAAGAAATCAATAAAAATCACATAGTTTCTGATTTAAACAAATACTATCTATCTAAGGAAGAATGGAAATCTATCGAAAACATACAAGAAAGAATTTCTTGTGACATAGATAAAGAAAATGGACTAATAACTTTGACAGTCAAGGCACAGGATCCAAATGTCTGTGCCATCATTGCTGACAAAGGGCAAAAATTACTCCAACAATACATTATAGACTACAGAACAAAAAAAGCTCGCAATGACTTAAATTACTATATTAAGTTACGATCTGAAGCAAACAAAGAGTATTTAAAAGCTCAGAAAGAATATGCTTCATTTTCGGACTCTAATTTTGATATTAACTTACCATCACTGCAAGAGAAAAGGGATTATTTAGAGAACCAAATGCAGTTAAAATACAACGCCTATACCCAGTTAATGGATAGAGTAA
>OBLI01001629.1_pt1 | contig 21291 bp, 25 predicted proteins | sample 1519701 | NCBI WGS metagenome assembly OBLI01 (sample SAMEA3663005, study PRJEB22513) | pig gut metagenome | biome: pig gut; feature: pig-associated habitat; material: faeces | place: France | collected 2012
TGTATCGGATACGCCGAGCGCATCTTACAAAAATGCTTTAGCTATCGGGTCAGATGACGGAAGTAATGCTGTCAATGGTAATAGTCGGTCCGTTGATTGTGATGTATCATCACTATCCGGATTGCGTTATATCTTTGTTGGGACGAACACACAAGGAAAAGCATGGGCAAACCAACGCAATATCCTGATTAACCGTGTACAGGTGGTGTAAGCAATGACAATCTACATTGACAATGATTACAAATGCCACGTATCCGACCCTGACGGCACCATGACCGCCGTGGAGACGGATGTTTTTGACGGCAAATGCCCCGCCTACATCGAGGGATACCGCTATATCCCTGACGGCGAGACGTGGACACGCCCGGACGGCGTTGTTTTCACGGGAGAGATGATTGCGCCGTGGCGGGATTGGCGGGAGCTTGACGATGCCCAGAGGGAGTACGAAAGACAGTTAATTGCAGAATATACCGAAGCACTCGGAATTGTGGGGGTGAGTGTATGACGATTCTGGAACAGGCGCAGGCTATCCGGGAAGCCATGGACGTAGCCGGTGCAAGCCTGACCGACGAGCAAGCCCTTGTCTGCGTCCGGCTGTACCGCCCGTGGGTAACCGGAAAGGCTTATGCGGCAGGCGATTTCCTGACCTACGGCGTAAACAGCGTCGGTGACCCACAGCTTTATAAAGTTGCTCAGGGACATACATCTCAGGCAGATTGGACACCCGACGCAACCCCGGCACTGTATACGGCTATCGGGCTGGACGATGAAGGTTATCCTGTTTGGAGCCAGCCCACGGGTGCGCACGACGCATACAACACAGGCGACATTGTCAACTACAACGGCACGCTGTACAAATCGCTGATTGACGGCAATGTCTATTCGCCGGATGATTACCCGGCAGGGTGGGAGGTGTACACTGAATGACGCTGGAACAGAAACAGTGCATGCTGCGGTACTTAGGCTATTACACCGGGGACATTGACGGCCTGTGGGGCGAGCAGTCCCAGCGGGCAACCATCGACTTCCAGCGCTCTTACATGGACACCGTGGACGGCATCTTCGGCCCGGAGACGGAAAAGAGGATTTTGGAGGTTGTGGCCAGCGGGGAGAAGCCGAAGGAAGGTGTCAACATTGACACCGCCCCGGACTGGTGGAAGGATATCCGGTACTTCACCCGGGCGGAATTCCGCTGCCCCTGCGGCAAGTGCGGTGGATTCCCGGTGGAGCCGGACGAGGCGCTGGTCCGGCTGGCGGACAAGGTTCGGGCGCATTTTGACGCACCTGCTACGGTTTCCAGCGGCGTGCGCTGTCAGGCCCACAATGACGAACTGCCCGGCTCTGCGAAAAACAGCTACCACGTCAGGGGCAAAGCAATGGACTTCTGCGTCCGGGGCGTTTCCGGCGCCAAACTGCTGGCCTACGTCAAACAGCTGCCCGTGCACTACGCCTACCAGATCAATGAATCTGATTTTGTCCATATGGACGTAAATTAACTTAGGAGGACATACAAATGCAAATGGTAAACGCTTTTATTATCCGCTTTTTCGCGGCCCTGATGGGCAACATCTTCGTGCGGCTGCTGCTGATCGCCGTCTGCGCCGACATGGTATTCGGTTCCCTGCGGGCGGCGAAGTATCGCAAGTGGAACTCTGCCGTGGGCATCGACGGGGCCATCCGCAAGGCCGGTATGCTGGCCTGTTTGCTGCTGTTCACGGCAATCGATATGATGATGCACGTTGACGTGCTGGGCTGGCTGCCTGTGGACACCAGAAACGTTCTGGATGCCTGCGGTGTGGTTAAGATGGGCGTCACAGAACTGTTCGCGCTGCTGTTTATTTTGTACGAGGCTACCAGCGTTCTGAAAAATATGCTGCTCTGCGGCCTGCCGGTGCCCGCTGGCTTGAGGGAGAAACTGGGCGCATGGCTGAGCACTATGACCGAGGAAACCAGTGTGGATATTGTGGCAGAACAGGTAACGCCTGCGCCGATTGAGGACGAAGCCACGGCGGAAGCAGTCAGACGGACATATGAGGATGACCGCGAGGAAAGCGGGTTGCTGGAAGAATGAAATAGCCCCTCCTGGGAGACCGGGAGGGGATTTTCATTAGCAATTCCGTTAGCAATTTTGCTTTTTCGTTAGCAAAAACGTTTTAACGCATATAAAAGTTAATGAACAAATAAACTGCAAATTCACAAAGTATTCACACTTAAACAGGAAAAACGCCTAGTTTTTTGAAAACTTGGCGTCTTTCAGTGGCGGAGAGAGTGGGATTCGAACCCACGGTGGGTTGCCCCATCACCAGTTTTCAAGACTGGCTCCTTAAACCGCTCGGACATCTCTCCGTATGCCCTAGACTATACCATTTGCGCCGGAAAAAGTCAAGCGTATGGTACTGCGAAGCCAGCTCAACAGGAAATCCGATTTCCAAGTATTTTCACGCTTGACAAAATCCGCACACTATGCTAGAATACTTTGGCAATCAGTTGAATACTTTTTGATTCGGAGTGATACCCAAGAGGCCGAAGGGGCTCCCCTGCTAAGGGAGTAGGCCGTCAAAAGCGGCGCGAGGGTTCAAATCCCTCTCACTCCGCCAAGAAGAACACCGCCGACCGGTGGTGTTCTTTTTTATACACCCCGAAGGAATTTGAACCATACTCGACAAATTGTGACAAATCCCTGCCGGAGCACATAGAATGCACTGAGCCGATAGGCGCAAATAAAAAGGAAAGGATAGTCATTCTATGGAAACCATTCAATCTGCACCGCAAAGGCCTGATGACAGCCGCTGCAAAGCCATTACCAGACTGATCGACGCGGTTGCCGAACAGCAGGAGACACTGGCGCGTATTCTGGAAGCGGAGCATGAAAAAATCGAAAAGGCAACTCAGTTGTGCGGTGTCGATATCGATGATCTGGTCGATATCGACACCAGCGCAGAGCGTATGCTGGCAGCCATCACCAGACTGGAACTGGCAATCCAATTGAAGCTGGATCTGTTCAGCGAATGCCTCTGCCCGGACACACCCTGTCCCGGAACAAGAACCATCTGTGGGAAATAATCTTCCATGAGAACCGGGGTTTACCACGGTTCCGTTTCATGGTTCTTTACATTTTGTGAAGAATATCCAGCAGCGCATCCATGGAATGGGCAATCCCGACAGCCCCGGCCTCCAGCATTTCCTCCACGCTGCCGTAGCCCCAGCTGACGCCGATGGCGGGAATCCCGTGGGCCTTGGCCCCGAGGACATCATACTTCGTGTCGCCCACCATGACCATATCCTCCCTGGCCCCGCTCTGTTCCAGCAGATAGGCGATGACGGCGTCCTTGGTGCTCCGGGAGGTATCCGTGGACGCACCGCAAATGCGGTCAAAATAGGGGGCAAGGCCGAACCGCTCCAGAATGGTCACGGACATTTCCTCCGGCTTGGAGGTTGCGACATACAGGGTGTGGCCCTCGTTTTTCAGAGTTTCCAGCAGCTCCTTCACACCGGGATAAGGAGCGTTCTCAAACATACCGGTGGGAATGTAGCGGCTGCGGTAGACGCGGATGGCCTCATCGGTTCGGTCTGCCGGGACACCAAACCGCTGGAAGGTTTCGTGAAGCGGCGGCCCAACAAAAACCCGCATTTCCTCCCGGGACGGGACAGGAAGTCCAAAGTGCCTGAGCGCCAGTGCGGCGCAGTTGATGATTCCCTCTCCGGAATCGGTGAGGGTTCCGTCCAAATCAAATAAGACTGTCTTTCTCATGTACAATCTCCTCAGCCCAGCAGCACGTCAGATATCAGCATTATGCAAAAGCCCACCAGCAGGGCATAGGTGGCGCTGCTCTCGTGATCGTGGTGGGTCTCGGGAATCATTTCGTCGCTGATAACGTACAGCATGGTTCCTCCCGCAAAGGCCAGCGCGAAGGGCAGAATGGCGGAAGCGACACTGACGGCAAAGTAGCCCAGCAGGGTGCCCAGCACCTCAATCAAACCGGTTGCCAGCGCGCACAGGAAGGTCCGTTTGGGGCTGATGCCCGCCGCCAGCATAGGCCCGATGATGACCATGCCTTCGGGGATATTCTGCAAAGCGATTCCGCCCGCGATCAGCATGGCCTCCGCCACATTTTCCGAGCCGAAGCTCACACCGGCGGCAAGACCCTCTGGCAGGTTGTGAATGGCGATGGCGGAAACGAACAGCAGCACCTTGTCAAGCCTCTGGCTGCCCGGGTGGGCCTCGGAATCCACGCCGGCGAGGTGATGCAGATGGGGCACCAGCCGGTCCGCCAGATTCAGACAAACCGCACCGGCAAAGATACCCGCTACGGTAATGAGTACATTTCCATAGTCCAGGGAAGGCAGAATCAGACCCAGCACGGCTGCGGCCAGCATAACGCCGGCGGCAAAGGCAAGCACCAGATCGCTGAACCGGTGGGAAATGTCCTTAATCAGGAAACCGGCGATTGCGCCGATGACCGTTGCGCCGCCAACCCCAAGGGCGGTCAATAAAACAAGCTGCATTGAGATACCTCCTTTTTTCGTAATTCTACCACAGTTTTCGATGGATTGCAACTCTCAGGCGGGGGGATTGAAAAGTCGGAAAGCTATGAGGAACACTACAGCCTGTCGCTGGACTTCGAGAACCTGAGGCTGTGCTGCCGCTTCTCTGGTTTTGCTGCACCGCCCAGCCCATTGCGATTCACTATTGGTATCAGTACCGTTCCATTGCTCTGACGCACTGGGCGGTGGGCGCGTATGTGACCATGACCTTCTGGCAGGGGAATGCGCAAACGGAATTACGGATAGAAAAATCGTTATCTGATCCCTTTTCCAGTGGCTTCTTCTGTGTAAGCCTGCCAAAAAACGGAATGATTTCTCAAAAAACACTTGATTTTTGAATATGACTGTGCTAGAATAATCCGGTCTGAAATCAGGGTGCGTCCTCTGGCAGCGGCTGCTGCGTATGAACGCCTAATATTTAAGGAGGACAAAGAAATGGATTTGGTTAAGGCTCTGAACAGCCAGTACATGAAAGAGGAGCTGCCTGAGGCTCAGGTTGGCGATACCGTTCGTGTGCACGTGCGTATCAAGGAAGGCTCCCGGGAGCGTATTCAGGTGTTCGAAGGCACCGTCATCGCCCGGAAGCACGGCGGCATCGGCGAGACCATCACCGTTCGCCGCATCTCTTACGGCGTTGGCTGTGAGAAGGTCTTCCCCCTGCATTCCCCCAATGTGGCGATGATCGAGACTGTCCGCAAGGGCCAGGTTCGCCGCGCCAAGCTGTACTACCTGCGTGACCGCGCCGGTAAGGCTGCCAAGGTCAAGGAGAAGGTCTGATCCGGAACTTGATAAAGAAAGAGGGCAATGCCCTCTTTTTTTATTTCCCTGTAGAAAACGGGGAAAGAATGTGATATAATGCAAAAAATAAGCGTAAGTTTTGGAAAGGGGCAGTTATGGCGTCAGATAAGGAAAAGGAACCCCGAAACTGGAAGCGCAGCGTGCTGCTCTATGTGCATGACCTCATGTGTATGCTGCTGGCGGTGATGCTCCTGTTTTTGGTGGTGTTTCGGGTCATTCTGGTAACGGGAGACTCCATGTTCTCCACACTGTGGGATGGGGATTATCTGCTGCTGGAAAGCAGAATGTTCTGCGGCGAGCCGGAACCAGGGGACATCGTGGTCATCAGTAAGGCTTCCTTTGATAACGGAAGCCCCATCGTCAAGCGAGTCATTGCCACGGAAGGACAGACAGTGGATATTGATTTTGAGAGCGGTACGGTTTACGTAGACGGCGAAGCCCTGTCGGAGGCGTATATTCACAACGAAACCACCAACGAGGAAGGAACGGTGTTCCCGCTGACCGTGGCGGAAAACTGCATTTTTGTCCTCGGGGATAACCGGGCCGTTTCCCTGGACAGCCGTTCCCCACAGATCGGACAGATCGACCGGCGGGAGGTGCTGGGCAAGGCGATTTGCCTGCTGATCCCCGGAACTCACCATGGGCAGCTGCTGCCGGACTACAGCCGCATCGGCGCAATCCAATAAGAGAGGGACGCTATGAACCAGAAAAACAGGGATGTGAATTCCCAATTGAATATCCAGTGGTATCCCGGGCATATGACCAAGACCCGCCGTCAGATCGAGGCGGACCTGAAGCTGGTGGACGCGGTCTGCGAGATCGTGGATGCCCGGATTCCCGTGTCCAGCCGGAACCCGGACATCGACGCCATCTGCGGCAGTAAGCCCCGGATTCTGGTGCTGAACCGGATGGACTTGGCAGACCCGGCAGCGACAAAAAAGTGGGCCGACTATTTCCGGGGAAAAGGCATCGCGGTGCTGGCCACCGACTGCAAGTCAAGAAAGGGCATTGCCGACTTTACCCCCGCCGTCCGCCGGGCCTGTGCCGAGAAGCTGGAGCGGGACGCCAAGCGGGGCATGAACCGCCCTCTTCGGGTGATGGTGGTGGGTATCCCCAATGTGGGAAAGTCCACCCTCATCAATCAGATTTCCGGCAGAAAGGGCGCCAAGGCGGAGAACCGACCCGGCGTCACCCGGGGCAAGCAGTGGGTGACAGTGGACAGCGGTTTGCAGCTGCTGGACACCCCCGGCATTCTCTGGCCCAAATTTGAGGACCCGGAGGTGGGCATGATGCTGGCTTACACCGGCGCGGTGAAGGAAAATGTGATTGACCTGGAAGAGCTGGCCTGTCACCTGATGACCCTGCTGCGCAAATACTACCCCCAGACGCTGCTGGAACGCTACAGGGTGGAAGCGCCCGAAGGTGCCCCCGGCTGGGAGCTACTGGAAATGGCAGGTCGAAAGCGGGGCTATCTGGTGTCCGGGGGCGAAGTCAACCTGGAGCGAATGGCCCGGGTACTGCTGGATGAATTCCGCAGCGGCAGGCTGGGAAAATTTACACTGGAGATGCCGGAGGAGCAGCTATGAGCGAACTGACCATGTGGGAAATTGAAGACAGCCTTGGCCTGCATCCCATCTGCGGTGTGGATGAGGCAGGCCGTGGGCCGCTGGCGGGGCCGGTGTGCGCGGCGGCGGTAATTTTGCCGGAACACCTGCAAATTCCCGGCCTGACGGACAGCAAAAAGCTGACCGACAAAAAACGCCGGGAGCTGTTTCCGATCATTCAGGAGCAGGCCATTGCTTACGGCATCGGTTTGGCTTCTGAGTCGGAAATAGACGAAATCAACATTTTGCAGGCCACGTTCCTTGCCATGGGCCGAGCGCTGGAGCAGCTGAGCGTACGCCCGGCGCTTGCGCTGATTGACGGCAACCGGGAAACGGATTTCGGCCTGCCGGTAAAGACCGTGGTGAAGGGCGACAGTCTCAGCGCCAACATCGCGGCAGCCTCCATACTGGCAAAGGTTACCCGGGATAATCTCATGCTGGAACTGGCGCAGCAGTACCCGGAATACGGCTTTGATATCCACAAGGGCTATGGCACCAAGGCCCACTACGAGGCCCTGCGTACATACGGTCCCTGCCCCATTCACCGCAGAAGCTTCCTGAAGAAATTCTATGGGGAAAAGTAATCTGCTGGGGGCCTGGGGGGAAGCGCTGGCGGCGGAGTACCTGAGAAAAAAGCGATATAACATTCTGGCTTCCGGCTATCGCTGCCGGTATGGGGAGATCGACCTGATTGCTTCCAACCGCACCTACCTGGTGTTTGTGGAGGTCAAGCTCCGCAAATCCGCGGATTTTGCCGCGGCAAGGGAGTATGTAGACCGGAAAAAGCAGGAAAGACTCCGCACAACGGCGGCTATGTACCTTACCCAGAACCCTACGCCCCTGCGCTGCCGCTTTGACATTATCGAAATCTACGCCCCGGATGGCATGAACACAGCCCATCCGGAGATTAACCATATGGAGGATGCGTTCCAATGAACTTCCCGGTATTTGATTTTCACTGTGATACCGCCTTGGCGCTGCTGGGGGACGACCTGAATCAGGCGGGCAGTCTGCGCAAAAATAACGGTCATATCGATCTGGAACGGGCGGGAAAGCTGGGGGGGTACGCCCAGTGCTTCGCCTGTTTTACCACGGATATTCCAGAGCTGCTTCAGGGGATTTCGCCCATTGTCCTGTTCGAGCGGGAGCTTGCCACCATTCAGCGGGAGGTGGACAAAAACAGCGATCTGATCTCCATTGCCTATAGCGCAGAGGAAATTGAGGAAAACCGGGCATTGGGCAAAATGTCCGCAATCCTGACGCTTGAAGGCACGGCGGGTATCGACTACAATCCGGGACTGCTGGAAGACCTGTGGGCCATTGGTTTCCGGGTGTCCAGCCTTGGTTGGAACGAGAAGAATCCCCTGACCGGCTCCAATGTCACCGGCGGGGGGCTCACCGATCTGGGCAGGGAATATGTGAAGGAGGCCCAAAAACTGGGGATGCGTATCGATGTCAGCCATATCAGCGACGAGGGCTTCTGGGACATTATGAAAATCACGGAGGCCCCCATCCTCGCCACCCATTCCAACAGCCGCGCGGTATATAATCACAGCCGGAACCTGACGGATGATATGTTCCGGGCTATCCGGGAAACCGGCGGCGTGGCTGGATATAATACCTGCCGGGACTTCACCGGTGAGAATCCGGATTTGGACACCGTCTGCGACCATATTCTGCACTTTATGGAGCTGGACCCGGAAGGAAAGCACATCGCCCTAGGCGGCGATCTGGACGGCGTGGAGACCATGCCGGATGGCTTTGATGGTGTGCAGAGCTACCCCGCACTGGCCCGGCATCTGCTGAACAGGGGACTGACGGAGCAGAACGTAATGGACATTTTCTGGAACAACGCCATCCGCGTCATGACTGTGGGCTGACACACAAAATTCGGCAAACCGTGACAGCTTCGGCATAGAGAATTCATTTTTCGTTTATGGACAGAAGGATGGGCCTGTGGTAAAATAAACCAGCAGCCATATTGTTTGCGGGAGGGGAGTCACTATGCTGTATCTGACGACACGCAGCAGCCGGGACGCGTATACGGCCCAGCGCGCCCTGCGGGAAAGCCGGGGCCCGGATGGGGGAATGTATCTTCCGTTCCGCGGGCCGTCGTTTGCCCCGGAGGATTGGAAGAAACTGTCAGCTATGCCTTTTGGTCAGCGGGTGGCGGAGATTCTGAACCGCCTGTTTCAGATGAGACTGACCTGCTGGGATGTGGACGTGTGCATCGGACGCAATCCGGTCAACATCGAGTCTTTGGGCCACCGTACGCTGGTGGCGGAGCTGTGGCACAATCCCGGTCAGTCCTATGACTATCTTGCCCGGGAGCTGGCAGAGCAGCTGCTGAATGAAAGCAGCTGCCAAAGCGGCTGGCTGTCCATCGCCCTGCGCATTGCCATGCTGTTTGGAATTTACGGGCAGCTTCCCGGCGATTCGTCGGAGCCGGTGGATATTTCGGTCATTTCCGGGGACTTTGCCGCGCCGATCAGCGCGTATTACGCAAGAGCGTGGGGCCTGCCCATAGGGAATATCGTCTGCTGCTGCAACGAAAACAGCGGCCTGTGGGAGCTTCTGCGCCACGGTCAGCTGCGGACGGATACTGCCAGTGTTCCCACCATCCTGCCGGAAGCGGATGTGGCGGTGCCGGAAAATCTGGAGCGGCTGGTCTATGAAGCCGGCGGAACGGACGAGGTGGAACGGTATCTGGCAAGCTGCCGCCGGGGCGGCACCTATGCACCAAGCGAGACGGTGCTGGCAAAAATGAACCGGGGACTCAGCGTCAGCGTGGTCAGCAGCTCCAGAATCAGTCAGACTATTTCCAGCGTCTACAGAGCTCACCGCTATGTCCTTTCCCCCGGCAGCGCGCTGAGCTACGCGGGCCTGATGGATTACCGGGCGAAGGCGGGGCAGGCGAGAAACGCCCTGATTCTGGCGGAGAAAAGTCCTGCCCTTGACGCGGAACGCACCGCCGCTGCCTTGAACATTTCGCGGCAGGAGTTAAACGAACTGCTTTGAAAGACAGAAGGGAGGCGTTCTATGGCGCTGTATGCCATCGGCGACCTGCACCTGTGCCTTGGAGCGCCGAAGCCTATGGACGTATTCGGCGGCGCATGGGTCGGATACATGGACAAGCTCCGGGAGGGACTGTCGGTCATCGGTCCGGAGGATACCACGGTGTTGTTGGGCGACTTAAGTTGGGCGCTGGATCTGCCTGGTGCCCGGCAGGATTTTGCCTGGATCAACGAGATTCCCGGCAGGAAGATTATTCTGAAAGGGAACCACGACTACTGGTGGAGCACCGCCGCCAAATTCGGGAAGTTCTGTGAAGAAAACGGGTTTTCCGACCTGTATCTTCTGAATAATAACTTTTATGAATACGGAGACTACGCCATCTGCGGCACCCGGGGCTGGTTCTTTGAGGAGGAGCGCAGCGGGCAGCACGATGAGAAGGTGTTTAGGCGGGAGCTTCTGCGGCTGGAAGCATCGCTGAAAGCAGCAGGGGACAGGCAAAAGCTGGTGTTCCTCCACTATCCGCCCCGGTACAAGGGCTACGAGTGTACGGAAATCCTGAAGCTGTTGGAAGATTATGAGGTGCGCCGGTGCTTTTACGGACATCTTCACGGCGGAAGCCACAAGCTTGCCATGGAAGGCCAGTGGGACGGGGTGGAATTCCGGCTCACTTCGGCGGATTATCTTGGTTTTAAGCCGTACCCTGTAATTCTTTGAAGAAATTTTCAGAAAACTATGGACAAAAGCCACATATTTTGATAGAATAGATCGGCTATGAAATAAATATAGAATGGTTTCGCCCTGCGAACCAATTTAGGAGGACTTAAGCCAATGAACGTAAAGAGCATCGAAAGAAACGGGAGCGCCGCTACCATCGTTGTGGAGATCGACAAGGATCTGATGGAGTCCGGTGTCAACAAAGCCTACCTTAAGGCTCGTAAGCAGATCATGATTCCCGGCTTCCGGAAGGGCAAGGCCCCCCGGAAGATGATCGAGGCCATGTACGGCGCCCACGTTTTCTACGAAGACGGTCTGGAAGAGATTTTCCCCGAGGTCTATGACTTCGCCGTTGCAAAGCAGGAGGGCCTGAAGGCCATCGGCCGTCCCAGCCTGACCGATATGCAGATCGGCGAGGACGGCGGCGTGACCCTGACCCTGACCACGGAAGTCTACCCCGAGGTCGCGCTGGGCCAGTACAAGGGCCTGGAGGTGGAGAAGGCTGAGGCGACCGTTACCGACGAGCAGGTGCAGGCCGAGCTGGACCGTATGGCCCAGAATGTGGCTTCCACCGAGACCGTGGAGCGGGCTGCCGAGATGGGCGACACCGCCAACATCGACTTCGAGGGCTTCGACAACGGTGTTCCCTTTGAGGGCGGCAAGGGCGAGAACTTCGACCTGAAGCTTGGCTCCGGCCAGTTTGTCCCCGGCTTTGAGGAGCAGGTGGTTGGCATGAGCGCCGGCGAGGAGAAGGACATCGACATCACCTTCCCCGAGGACTACCACAAGGATCTGGCAGGCAAGCCCGTGGTGTTCCATGTGAAGCTGAACAAGGTCACTGTGACCAACGTCCCCGAGCAGGACGATGAGTTTGCCAAGGACGTTTCCGAGTTCGACACCCTGGAGGAGTTGAAGGCCGACATCCGCGCCAAGGCGCTGGAGCAGGCCCAGAAGCAGATTGACTCCGCTTTTGAGAACGCCGCCGTGGAGAAGGCCGCGGAAAACACCACCGTGGATATGCCCAAGGCATTGGTTGAGAACGAGCTGGACACCCAGATGGAGCGCTTTGCCTACCAGCTGCAGATGAGCGGCTACTCCATGGAGCAGTACGCCAAGATGATGGGCGGCGATGTGAGCACCATGCGTAACGCCTTCCGTCCCGCTGCCGAGAAGCAGGCGAAGATTTCCGTCACTCTGGAGAAGATCGTGGAGGTCGAGGGCCTGACCGCCTCCGAGGAGGAGATTGAGGAGGAGTTCAAGTCCCTGGCTGAGCAGTATCAGCTGGAGGTGGACAAGGTCAAGGAGATGGTTCCCATGGCTGAGCTCACCGGCAGCCTGACCACCCGCAAGGCCGTGAAGGTCATTGTTGATTCCGCCGTCCCCGTAGCCCCCAAGGCTGCCGAGGAGACTACCGAAGCCTAAACCATAAGAATACTGTTACATCGGGAAACCGGCGCCCTGCCGGTTTCCCTTTGCAGGATTTTACCCGTTTGGAATAACCTTCCCCCGCGATGGTTAGAATGTTTCAAGCACTTGATACGGAACTCTAAATTCAATGACGAAAAGTCATTGAATTTGCCCACAGGGCATAGAGTTCCTACGAGACGAGCTTTTTTGATTTCTTACCTTATAAATCAAAAAAGCAACAGCGCCGTCAGGCGATGTTCCTCTGATGAAAAGCAGGCTTTTCATCAGAGGTAAGTATGAAAGGAGACATCACCATGAGTTTAGTTCCCTATGTTGTTGAGCAGACCAGCCGCGGCGAGCGCAGCTATGATATTTTCTCCCGTCTGCTGAATGACCGCATCATTTTCCTGTCCGAGGAGGTCAACGATACCACCGCCTCTCTGGTGGTTGCTCAGCTTCTGTATCTGGAAGCCCAGGACCCGGACAAGGACATTCAGTTCTATATCAACAGCCCCGGCGGCAGCGTCACAGCCGGTATGGCGATTTACGACACCATGCAGTACATCAAGTGTGATGTAGCGACCATCTGCGTCGGCATGGCGGCCTCCATGGGCGCGTTCCTGCTGAGCGCGGGCGCCAAGGGCAAGCGGATGGCCCTGCCCAATTCCGAGATTATGATTCACCAGCCCTCCGCCGGCACCCAGGGCCAGATCACCGATATGGCTATCCACATGAAGCGCCTGCAGACCATCAAGGAGCGGATGAACCGGATTCTGGCCGAAAACTGCGGTCAGAGCATTGAGACCGTCACCGCCGCCTGCGAGCGGGACAATTTCATGACGGCTGAGGAAGCCAAGGCCTTTGGCCTCATCGACCGGGTGCTGGAGCATCATTGATAAAAATAATGTAGAAATGAGGTACCAGGTGCATGGCAAAGAATAACGAGCAGCCGCCGGTTCGCTGCAGCTTCTGCGGGAAGCGGGAGAATCAGGCTTCACGGCTGATTGCCGGTCCTGGGGTGTATATTTGCAGCGACTGTGTCGCGGCGTGCAGCGAGCTGCTGCGTGACGAATACGACTTGGAGCCTGCCGGCGCGCCGCAGGCCCCCGACCGTCTGCCTACCCCCATGGAGATGAAAACCTTCATGGATCGCTATATCATCGGTCAGGACGACGCCAAGGTCGCCCTGTCCGTCGCGGTTTACAATCACTATAAGCGCATCTACTTTGGCTCTGATTCTGATGTAGAGCTGCAAAAGAGCAACATCCTGCTCATTGGCCCCACCGGCAGCGGCAAGACCCTGTTTGCCCAGACGCTGGCAAAGATTCTGGATGTGCCCTTCGCCATTGCCGACGCCACCACCCTGACGGAAGCCGGCTATGTAGGCGACGATGTGGAGAATATCCTTCTGCGCCTTTTGCAGGCGGCGGATTTTGACGTGGAGCGTGCCCAGCGGGGCATTATCTACATCGACGAGATGGATAAAATCGCCCGAAAGAGCGAGAACACCTCCATCACCCGGGATGTGTCCGGTGAGGGTGTGCAGCAGGCGCTGCTGAAAATTCTGGAGGGCACCGTTGCCAACGTTCCCCCACAGGGCGGGCGCAAGCATCCCCAGCAGGAAATGATTCAGGTGGACACCACCAACATCCTGTTTATCTGCGGCGGCGCCTTTGACGGTCTGGATAAGATCATCGAACGGCGTACCGAAAAGAGCGTCATCGGCTTTGACGCCCCGGTGCAGAGCAAAAACAATCGGGATGTGGGCACCCTCTTTACCCAGGTGGAGCCCCATGACCTGCTGAAGTTCGGCATCATCCCGGAACTGGTGGGCCGTATGCCGGTCATCACCACGCTACGGAGCCTGACCCAGAACGATCTGGTTCGGATTCTGGTGGAGCCCAAGAACGCCCTGACCAAGCAGTATCAGGCCCTTCTTGCCATGGACGGCGTGGAGCTGGAAGTGTCGGACGAGGCGCTGCTGCTCATTGCCCAGAAGGCCATCGACCGCCAGATCGGCGCCCGGGGCCTGCGGGCCATCATGGAAAAGATCATGACCAGCATTATGTTCCTGATTCCTTCCGATCTTTCCATTCAGAAAATCGTCATCACCCCTGAGTCCGTGGAAGGCGGAGACCCTGTGATCGTGCGGGATGCCGCCCATCCCAGGCAGAAGCTCACTGGTAAGAAATAATCTGGAAGGGGGTAGTTTTCTACCCCCTTTTTTACGAAAGGAGGGGAATCCTCTTGAATGAAGAAAAACTGTACGCCGGGAAGCTGCCGGTGCTGGCTCTGCGGGGCCTGACGGTGTTCCCTGACCAGACGGTGCACTTTGACGTGGGCCGGGCAAAGTCCGTGCTGGCGCTGGAAGCCGCCATGAAGGCGGATCAGACCCTGTTTCTGGTTCCCCAGAAGGACCTGCTGGTGGACGACCCCAAGCTTGCCGACCTCTATTCCATCGGCACGGTGGCGAAGGTCAAGCAGGTGCTGAAGACCCAGACGGAAAACCTGCGGGTGCTGGTGACCGGCATCTGCCGGGGCAGGATCACGGATCTTTCCCAGTCGGAGCCCTACCTGTACGGCACCATCGAAGCGGTTGCCCAGCAGAAGGAGGAGGAATCCATCCGTGCCCAGGCCCTGCGCCGGGAGGCCAACGCCCTGTATGGGCTGTACCTGCAAATGTCTGAGCACCCGGCCCAGACGGTGTACCTGCAAATGATGGCAAGCACCAGCAACGGTTTCCTTGCCGACAGCATCGCCCAGAATTCGGGCATTGAATTTCCGGACAAGGCGAAGCTATTATGTATGCTGAACCCCACCCGGCGGCTGGAAACGGCTTTGCGGCTGCTCCAACGGGAGGTGGAAATGCTCCGGGTAGAAGCGGAGATTCAGGAGAAGACCAAGGCCGCTCTGGATCAGAACCAGCGTGATTACTATCTGCGCGAGCAGATGAAGGTCATCCGGGAGGAGCTGGGGGAAGAGGACGATGAAAACGAGTGCGAAAGCTACGCCGCCAGCATTCGGGGCCTGAAACTGGATAAGGATGTGGAAAAGAAGCTTTTGAAGGATGTGGAGCGGCTCAAAAAGCAGCCCTTCGGTTCTTCGGAAGGGGCCGTTCTGCGCAATTATCTGGACACCGTGCTGGAGCTGCCCTGGAATGTCAAGACGAAAGAGCGTGTGGACGTGGCTGCCGCCCGGAAAATTCTGGAAAAAGACCACTTCGGCATGGAAAAGGTGAAGGAGCGGATTCTGGAAACCATCGCCGTGCGGCAGATGGCGCCCCAGATGCCGCCCCAGATTCTGTGCCTTGTCGGCCCTCCCGGCGTGGGCAAGACCTCCATTTCCTACTCCGTCGCCAAGGCCCTGAACCGGAAGATGGCCCGGGTGTCTCTGGGCGGCGTACACGATGAGGCCGATATCCGGGGCCACCGGAAGACCTATGTGGGCGCTATGCCGGGCCGGATTATGACCGCCATGATTCAGGCGGGCAGCAGTAACCCCGTGCTCCTGCTGGACGAAATCGACAAGATGGGCTCTGATTACCGGGGCGACCCCAGCGCGGCCCTGCTGGAGGTGCTGGACGGGGAGCAGAACCGCGCTTACCGGGATCACTATCTGGAAATACCCTACGACCTGTCTGACGTGCTGTTCATCACCACCGCCAACACGCTGGATACGGTGCCCGCGCCGCTGCTTGACCGGATGGAGGTCATTGAGCTGGGCTCCTATACCGATGAGGAAAAGGTGATGATTGCCAAGAACCACCTGATCCCGAAGCAGCTTGCAAAACACGGCCTGAAAAAGAGCCAGCTTCGCATTTCCGAGGAGGCTGTCCGGGAGATCATTGCCTGCTATACCCGGGAATCCGGCGTCCGGGGCCTGGAGCGCTGCTTCGGCGATCTCTGCCGCAAGGCCGCCACGGAACTTCTGGACGGGGAAACTGTGAAAAAAGTCACTGTAACCGGCTCAAATCTGGAAAAATATCTGGGCGTTCGCAAATACCTCCCCGACCGGCTGCCCTGCACCGATCAGGTGGGGCTGGTCACGGGCCTGGCCTGGACAAGTGTGGGCGGCGAGACATTGGAAGTGGAAGTAAACGTCATGGACGGTTCCGGCAAGCTGGAGCTGACAGGCAACTTAGGCGATGTCATGAAGGAATCCGCCCACGCGGCCTTGAGCTATATCCGCGCCAACGCCGCGAAACTGGGCGTGGCCCCGGACTTCTACAAGACCAAGGACATCCATGTCCACTTCCCGGAGGGCGCGGTGCCCAAGGACGGCCCTTCTGCCGGTGTCACGGTCTGCACCGCCATGGTGTCCGCGCTGACGGGGGTTTCCGTCCGTTCCGATGTTGCCATGACCGGTGAAATTTCCCTGCGGGGCCGGGTTCTGCGCATCGGCGGCCTGCGGGAAAAGACTATGGCGGCTCTGCGCCACGGCATCCGCACGGTGATTATCCCCGCCGACAACGAACGGGATTTGGAGGAGATTGACCAGACCGTGCGCCGCCAGCTGAACTTTGTCAGTGCGTCCACTGTGGACACGGTACTGGAAACCGCTCTCAACCGTCCCACGGAGTGCGTTCCCGCCTTGCTGGCGGAGCTGCCCGAGAAAAAGGGCAGAGCCAGAAAACCGGAGCTGCGGCAGTAAGGAGACAGATATGAATTTTCAGAATGTGGAATTTTTGATTTCTGCCGCCGCCCCCAAGGACTTTCCCAAAAACCGCCTGCCGGAAATCGCCTTCGCGGGGAAGTCCAATGTGGGCAAATCCTCGGTAATCAACCGGCTGTTACAGCGGAAGAATTTTGCACGGGTGGGGGACAAGCCCGGAAAAACTGTCCATGTCAATTACTTTGTGATTGATGGAAAGTGCTATCTGGTGGATCTGCCGGGCTACGGCTTTGCCAAGGTGTCCCAGCAGGAGAAGGAGCGCTGGGGCAGGCTGATGGAGGATTACTTCGCTTCTGCCCGCATCGACCTGGGCGTGCTCATCGTGGACTACCGCCATCCGCCTACGAATAACGATATCACCATGGCGAACTGGTTTCTGGAAAGCGGCTGCCCTTTTGTGGTGGTGGCAAACAAAATGGACAAGCTCAAGAAAAGTGAGCTTGCCCCGAATCTGAAGACCATCCGTGAGGATTTGAGCCTGCCGGAAAGCTGCCCGGTCATTCCTTTCTCTGCCGAAAAGGGCGACGGCAGGGACGAGCTGGTGCGTTGGATTTTGCGTGCTGTGAAGGAGTAACCGGTGGTATTTGATTTGGCGGATTGGCGCATAGCGGTGGACGTGGAAGCCACCCGGGCCCGCACCGGGGCCAACGCGTCTGACCACTGCGAATGCGCCTATTGCAGGAACTTTTACGAAACCCTGCCAAGGACATATCCCGGCCTGTGCGTTGCCCTGTCCCGGCTGGGCATTGACCCTATGGGCCCATCGGAGCTGATGCCCTTTACCCCAACGCTGTACCTTGCCTGCTACCGCCTGCAAGGGAGAATCCTCCGGTGGGGCGTCAGCGAGCTGGCAGTGGGCGGGATTCCCATTGTTCTGGAAGCGGCGGAGGAGGAAGACTCCTTTTTCCTCTGGGCAGGGGAGCTGGAGCTGCCCTGGATTCAGCCGGAGCCTGCCAATGAAGTTGCTTCCCCGGCGAACCTGCCTGAATTTATGGAGCGGATGCAGCGGATGTGGCTTCTGCGCCATGGGCAGGAATTGACTTGTTCATAAAATGAGAGGACAGCGGGAAGCTGTCCTCTTTTCGTATTAGCCGTTGGCCTTTGCCTCTTTCAGGGCTTGGGCCAGCTGATCGGGGCAGGAGGTCTTCTTCATGCCGCAGGTGGTGCCTTCCAGCTTGGCAATGACATCGTCCACGTCCATGCCCTCCACCAGCTGTCCGATGCCCTTCAGGTTGCCGTTGCAGCCGCCCAGGAATTGAACATTTCTGACCTTACCGTCCTCCAGATCGAAGTAGATCATCTGAGAGCAGGTGCCCTTTGTCTTATACTGATACATAACAATCATTCCTTTCTGTATTTATTCTGTCAAATCTGCCAGCTTCGCCGAAACCAGCTCCGCCAGCCCCTCCGGCGGCACAAGCATCTGCTGGCCTCTTGCCCCGGCGGATACGGCAATCTCGTCCCACAAAATGCAGGTTTCGTCAAAAAACGTGGGATATTTCTTCTTCATGCCCACGGGAGAGCAGCCGCCGCGGATGTACCCGGTCAGGCCCAGCAGCTCCTTCACCGCCACCAGCTCCATATTCTTGTCCCCGGCGGCTTTGGCTGCCTTCTTTAGGTTCAGTTCACAGCACACAGGGATGCAGAACACGTTGATGCCGGTTTTTTCACCCCGGGCCACCAGCGTCTTGAACACCTGCTCCGGCGGCATTCCGATGGCTTCGGCGGCGTGGGTTCCGCTGAGGTCGGATTCGTCAAATTCATAGGCGCGCTCCCGGCAGGGAAGACCCGCCTGCTGCACGAGACGCACCGCGTTTGTTTTCGTAGCCATAGTATCACCGCCCCATATTATACGACAAAAAGTTTGCGCTTGCAAGAGGGAATTATGCCGTGAAAAGTGGTTATGCTAAAACAGTTGAAAGTTGATAGTTGACAGTGGACAGTGATGGTATCCCCTTTGGGGATGGCTAGCAATTTTCATTTTTGTCCCGCTTCGGAACCTTAACTGTCAACTGTCAACTATCCACTGTCAACTAACAACATTTTGGGGGCGCTGCTATGAATGAAAACGCGGACATGAAAAAACAGGAGCGGGAGCAGATCGTGGAGCTTGGCTCCGACATTACCAAATCGAAGAAGGGAAATATCTACACCCTGACCATCATCGGGCAGGTGGAGGGCCACCAGGTGGCACCGGAGACGGTGAAAACCACGAAATACGAGCACGTTCTGCCGCTGCTGGCGGGAATCGAGGAAAGTGACGACATTGACGGCCTGCTGCTGCTCCTGAACACCGTGGGCGGCGACATCGAAGCAGGGCTTGCCATTGCGGAGATGATTGCCGGTATGAAAAAGCCCACGGTGTCGCTGGTGCTGGGGGGCGGACACTCCATCGGAATCCCGCTGGCAGTGTGCACCAAAAAGTCCTTCATCACCCCCACCGCCAGCATGACGGTGCATCCGGTGCGAATGACGGGGCTGGTGGTAGGCGCGCCCCAGACCTTCCGGTATTTCCAGCGGATTCAGGAACAGATCGCGGATTTTGTCACGGCAAACTCAAAAATCTCCCGGGAAAAGTTCGAGCATTATATGATGGCCACCGGGGAGATGGCCACGGATGTGGGCACCATCCTCTACGGCAAGGAGGCAGTGGCCTCGGGGCTGATCGATAAGCTGGGCGGCCTGAACGACGCGCTGACCACCCTGCACAAAATGATTGAGAAGGAACGAAAGCACGGGCAGTGAGGGAGGAGTGAGGAGTTAGGAGTGAGAAGTTAGATGTTAGGAATAAGAGTAAACACTCCACACTTCACACTCCACTCTTAACTCTTCACTCTGAAATTAGGGACTGGAAATCTCCGTAAAAGTGTGATATCATATGTCGTAATGCAATTTCTGTCGTTTTGATGGTATCATCCAAAGGAGTGAATGATTTGGACCTGAACTGGCTTCAAAGCCTTCTGTTTGGCCTGGTTTCGGGACTTACGGATATTCTTCCGGTTTCCGCGCAGGCCCACAGGGTGCTGCTGCTTAAATTCTTCGGCGTGAAGAGCACCACCAGCCTGATGGCGCTGCTGCTCCATCTGAGCGTCTTTGCCGCGCTGTACCTGTCCAGTCAGGGGCAGTTTGTCAAAATGAACCGGGCAAGGGCGCTGGCCCGGGTGCCCAAGCGCAAGCGTAAGCGCCCGCTGGACGTAAGAAGCATGATGGACTGGTCGCTGGTGAAAACCATGCTGATTCCCACCATTCTCGGGCTGTTTCTGTACAGATACGTTCGGAATATGGAGACAAATTTACTTACCATTGCTCTGTTCCTGTTTCTCAACGGCGTGATTCTCTACGTCCCCCAGTTCCTGCCCAGCAGCAATAAGGATTCCCGCACCCTGTCGCGGCTGGAGGGCCTTGCCATGGGCCTTGGCTGCACCGCCTCCATTCTGCCCGGTATTTCCACGGTGGGCGCGGTGGTCTCCGTGGGCTCGGTGTGCGGCGTGGAGCGCCTGTATGGCCTGAACATGGCCCTGATTATCAAGCTGTTCCTGCTGGCGGGGATGATCGTCTATGACGTTCTGGGCATTCTCTCCGGCGGTCTGGAGGTTCTGTCCTTTGGAATCGTGCTCCAGTATCTTGTGACGGCCCTTGTGTCCTTCGGCGCTTCCATGGCGGGCATTCGCCTTTTGCGCCGCTTTGCTGCCGACCACGGCTTCGGCCTGTTTGGCGTCTACTGCTGGGGCCTTGCGCTGTTTATTTTCATTCTGAATCTCGTGGTTTAGGAGGTATCCCGTGGCTAAGAAAAAAACTTCGTCTCAGGCGGAAAAAATCGTGACGGACACCAAGCGGAAGGCGCCGCTTGCCAAGTCCGTCTCCAAAAAGAAGCCCCCCAAAAAGGCGGCGAAAAGCAAAACCGCCCCGAAGGTGGGGACGGAATACGAAAACCCCGTCTCCTCCAGCGCGGTAACGGCGCTCATCAGTTTCTGCCTGTTTCTTCTGTTCGTTCTCATCTGCGTGAAGCCCGAGGGGGCGCTGATGATGGTGGTACGGTCGGTGGTGCTGGGCTGCGTGGGCCGGGCCGGGTTCTATTTCCTGATTCCCGCCTTGCTGTATACCGCAGTCATTAACCTGTTCGGGCGGAAAATCGCCGTGCGGATGCGCAGCATCTGTGCCATAGCGTTTGCACTGCTGTGCGGCGTGATCTACCATCTGGTGGTTGCCGCGCAGGTGCAGCTGGAACCCATGCAGCTGCTGACCAGCCTGTATACCGGCGGCGGGGCAGGTACCTCCGGCGGCGTTGTGTGCGGCGGAATCGCGTACCTTCTGCGCTGGGCCTGCGGTACGGCGCTGGCCTACATCATTGCCATGCTCTGCGCCGTGCTGACCCTGCTGGGGGCCATGCAGATTACCGTCCCTAGTCTGATTCGGGCCATCGCCAACCGTCCCCGGGACGACTATGAGGAGGACGAGGAGGACGATTACATCGAGCCTGCCGCCATTGTGGTAAACAAAATCGCCAACCGGCAGATTGAACAGAAGCGCCAGCGCC
>OBLI01001631.1_pt1 | contig 21267 bp, 26 predicted proteins | sample 1519701 | NCBI WGS metagenome assembly OBLI01 (sample SAMEA3663005, study PRJEB22513) | pig gut metagenome | biome: pig gut; feature: pig-associated habitat; material: faeces | place: France | collected 2012
AAAAGAAATCCGCATGCAGCAACAGCAATGATCATAAATGTATGCATATCTATCGACTCCGTTTCATCATGTCAAAATATTATGTAATATCCCGGGCGGGATCTGATGATCCCGCCCGGACTTGTTCACCCAAGTGCGTCAATCATTGCTTGCAGTTCTGCCGCAGATTTGCTACGCAGCTCCTCATCCTGCTTGTCTGCAAGCAACTCCATCAGCCTCTGCTTCTTCTCTTTAGTTTCCTTGGCATTGTTAGCCTCGAGAGTATAATTCATACCTACACATTTGAAGTGATTTCTTCCGCGCAACGACAGATGAATTCGATATATTAAAATATTCTGCGACATTCTCATTTGACATACGATTGCAAGCATCTTTGAACTGATGAGCAGGCATCAAAAATTCCCCAGCAAACTCAACGGATTCAAATTCTTTGTTAACATCCAGGCTCAATCTTGAATCCTCAGTCTCTGGAGCGATCGTCCCGTCATCATTCAGTAAATGCAAAAACAAATGCCCGAGTTCACACGCGATAGAGAATAAGATTCTTGAACTATTGGTTTCTTTCGAATACAGAATAATGAATCTACCTTTACGCAGCTTATCATTTGCAACCACAATCGCATCAGTTTGGATATTCATCTCGATACATCTTCCGTCGATATTGGATATTGCGCGTTTCATATCATCCAAAGATATAGGGATTTTCAATCCCATGATATCCCTCACCTGATCGGCAAAATGCCAAATCAACTTTAGACGTTCAACATTCACTCTTATCTCCTTCTTATCTGTTAATTTCAATTAAAGAACTCGATTGATTTCTCGCCGAACCACTTCGCCGGTTGAATCTTTAACCCAAGAATACATTCTCGCTTTTACGATATCTCCGGCACAGTAATCCCACTGTTTCGGACAATTCAATGCTCCTGATTCTTTAATGATATATTTCTTTGCCAGATCATATTCTTCGCTTTCCACATTTAATGTGACCTCATACCAATGAGTGCTTGCATACCAATGTTTCTTATCGATGCTGGTTACGACCACATCAATATCCTTCCAGTACAAGTGCGGCTGTTCTGCTTGTTGATACTGTGCACCATCCGGATTCGTACATCCGGAAAGCACTACAATAAATAATGAGATCGTTATAAGCATCATCTTTTTCATGCAACTACACCCCTTTTAAAACAACCATTATGATCTATTGTATTCCATACGGCGCTCAACTTCCGCGTCATTCTTAGGGTTATTGTAGTATTTATATTCCAGCAACATTGGATATTGAGTTTCATTTCTTCTATCCCATAAGAGGTATTCTGCCCAAGCAGGCTCTCCCCTACTTAATTTTTCATACGACGAAGGCTGTTCTGCCATATCGTTATATGGTTTCGCGTCCGATATAATCATAGATTTTTTGATGTTATCTTTTACGCTACATCCACTCAGGCGAACGACAACATCATGTACATAAACTCTTTTTGCCAAGCGATTGATCCATTTGTTGAACTCTTTTAATGTATTTTCATACGTTCTGTCTCGTAAATCGGCTTCCAACACAAGAAGGTATTCATCCTGAGTGCGCATCCGGCCGTCATTGTCGGCGGTTCTGCGATACCAAAGCGGTTCCCCAAACTCGTTATGGCTCATAGAGCAATTGTAACCATCTTTCTGAATTACATGAATCTTCATGTCACCTTCAGATCCCGTAACGACAGGCAAATGAGAAAGAACCGTATCGAGCACGTACCGTTTTTCAGGCTGTGTTTCTCCCATTGGAGCAACTGTAATGACTCCTGTAATATAAGTCCAATAACTCATTCAAGTGCCTCCATTCTATAAAAATAAATCGTTGCCGCGAAATCCGTCTTTTATATTTCTTCATAACTATCTAATAGCCCCATGATCTTTCTGTCTTCCATATCTTGTATCGCATCCTCAACAGAATTAAAGACGCAAGGGCAAATGTGACTTTTTGTCAAGTTCACAAAGCTATATTTGTTAGTTCCTTTATGCGGCAGCAGTAGCACCTCTACATCTCCACTGCTCTTATGCACTAAAAATCTCATTTTTGATCACCAAATTATTGTTTGTCACGAACAAAGTCTGTTCCATACTGGAAGACAGCTTGATTCCTGCGTGTTGCAACTATGGTTCTGACATAAAGCGCAGAGTTTCTGCGCTCTTATGATAGCTTCAATTGTTGATACCGCCATAGTGTATAAACTGCGACGATACTCAGTTGGCCGCGTGCAGTTACCATCCGAATGCAATCTGCATTCCTTAAAGTCGCATTGTGGTAGATCAATCCTCATATCTTCACCACCAAACTATCCTTTATTCTCGACTTTCCTTCTCTCCAATACGATTTGGGTTCATAGCGCCACAAACGGGGCAATACATAAATTGCTTATGTACTGGGAATCTGGATGCACCGCTGATAAAGTAGATATGGGCAAATTTCCCATTATTAACAGCAGCAGATGCTTCTCCCCAATCCCATTTACTGCAAAAATCACACATGGCTTCAACTTCATCTTCGTTCAAATACCACATCAATCCGTCGTATGGCGAAATCGCGCCATAGCAGTCTGATTCGTCCTCGTTCCCAATTTGTTTAATGGTTACGACATCTCCATCGTCAAAATTTCCGCCGCTGTATACATTTTTCACACGAACTTTTGCACCGATTTTGAATCTCATGACATCAACACCTTAATATAAAATTAACCTTCATAAGTCTTTTTCGTAGAGAGTTCCAGATGGTAGGCACCCGAATTTCATAACAGGAACTCCATCTTTGTTATAAGCAACGACATCTACGATATTCTCATGCAACGCGGCGTTTCTCCGTGCAATTTCAAAGGCTACACCCAAATCTCTTGCAGATCCGAGATTGATTGTAAGCACACAAAAAATCAATATAGTCTAAATTACGTTTGATATTTTCCATCATGATTCCTCCTCATGTATTACGTTTACTTGTTATCTCCAACTCCATACTTATAGAATTTTGCTTCGTTCTTCAGCATGGCGCAAATATTGAATACTCTTGCTTCCCTGTCCTTATCTAATAACCATATATACGAATCTTTTTTAGATGTGCTTTCGTTATATCTCCTTTCAACCGACTTTACTAAATTCTGCTTAATCTTATCTTCGCAACTTCATCCCACGGCATTCCATAGAATTCGCTCTTCTTCCTGTCGCAATATCCATTGTCGATGCCGATATATCTTCTCCCTTCTAATTTTGCGGCAATCAGAGTAGAACCAGACCCGCAACAATTATCAAGTACGACATCATTCTGATTTGTATATGTACGTATTGCGTAACGCAAAAGATCCACAGGCTTTTCGGTCGGATGAATTGCAACAGACGGATGCGGCTTTTGAAATCTCCAAATCGATGCCGGATATTTGAGGTTACTTTCCGAAGATTCTACTATCGTATAATTCCCATAGTTTCTATTTGTAGATTGGATGTTATCTGCCAAAATACCTGCGGACGATCCTTTTTTATGGTTCTTGTTTCCTACCTCCATTTGCGGATTATACACCGGCGGATTTTTATAGAACACCATAATGTCCTCATGTTCTCTCAGAGGCATTTTCTTAGCGTTTAAAAATCCGCCCTTCAATACTTTATCCCAAATGATGTTGTATCTATGTAATTTTGAGTTTGAAAGCATCATTGTCGCTGTAAACTTATCTTGACCAAATAGAAGAATCGCCCCATTAGGCTTGATAATTCTTTCATATTGTTTCCACAGTAGATCTGGAGGGATTACTATATCCCATTGATTCCTTGTTTTCCCATATGGAAGATCACATAAAATCATATCAATCGACTCTTCGTCTATTGAATCCATCAAATCTAAACAATCTCCGAAATACACTTCATTCACGTGCAAACTCAAACTATCACAATTCCTTATCCTCTATCTCTGTATGGTCATCGTACTTAATACTGTAAATCTGCGGCGTCAAATGAAAAAAATCCGTATGACTTCCAAAATCAAATACAGTATCTCCATCCGAATTCCAAGCCCTAATATAATGTTCCATATGATGACCATGTTCATCACAATATTTCTTGATTTCTTCCATCGCTTTTACCATGATATCTTCCGTTGAATCATCACATTGAATGTCGCAAACTTGTTGTATCTCTCCTTGATAATTCTTGAATTTTAGCTTATACGTCATCTGAATCCTCCTTCTCAAGAGGTACATACTCGTAATTTTGCTTCATGCGGTCACCGATGGAATCAGCTTTCTTTTTACTCATTACTCACGACCTCCTGGTATTTTTCTTTTACTAAGTACGAAACCAGAGCAACGCGCTCATTGGGAAGTTCGCCATTGATTACTTTTTCCAGAACATCATTCAGCACAACACCAACTGCTTTGCCTTCGGAGAGGTGCAGGAGGTTCATCACATCGTGGCCATCAATCGCCAAGTCTTTCATCTTGAAGCACTGGTTGCTTTTGATGACTTCTTCCAGAATCACCCAGAGTGCAGCGCACCGTTCAATTCTGGATTCCTGCGTGTCTTTGGCGTGAGCTTGGATGTCAGCCATGCGGATATTCAGCAGGCGGACGAACTGTTTCTCACCAATTTTATTGAGCCATCTACGAACCGTCTTGGGTGTAGGCTCAATGTTAGCATCGTGGTGCAGGATAAGCTCAAGAATGTCCGATTTGGACTTATTATCAAACCGGAGTCTGGTAAGCACTTTTTCGGAAATATCATGGCTGAAAACGCCATGTCCGTAGAAGTGGCCACCCTTGTGGTCGGCTGTGTAACAGTGGGGCTTACCAATGTCATGTAGGAGCAGCGACACCTTAACCACGATATCGTCGCCGTCATAGTTGGAAACTGCATGAACGATATGCTCGTAGACATTGTATTCGTGGAATCGATTGTTCTGATCGAAGCCAACGCAAGGTTGCATTTCCGGGATGATAGTGGTAATCACATCGTTGTACTCCAGCAGTACATTTAAGATTCCTTTGCCGCAGAGCATCTTGCACAGCTCAGACTGGATGCGCTCGGCGGCAATGTTCTTGAGTAATCTTTTGTTTCGGTGGATAGACTGCGATGTGTTCTCCTCGATAACAAACCCGTAGGTCGAAGCAAACCGCATTGCTCTGAGGATACGGAGCGCATCTTCGCTGAACCTATCATCCGGATTTCCGACACAACGGATCACACTATTATCCAAGTCTTCACGACCGTGAAATGGGTCAACCAAGCCAGCTTGGTTGTAAGCCATGGCGTTGATTGTAAAATCTCTGCGGGACAAATCTTTATAGATACTATCAGTAAACTCAACGCTGTCTGGATGGCGATTGTCAGAGTAATCGCCGTCAATTCGGAAAGTTGTTACCTCGAACTTGCCAGACCGTTCCATATCTGCCGTGATCGTGCCGCGCTTCAGGCCGGTATCGATGGTTCGCACGCTGCAACGGGTGAAGTATTCTTTCATCTCCTCCGGCGTTGCCGAAGTACAGATATCCCAATCCTTGGGTACCAAACCCAATAGACTATCACGAACACAACCACCGACCACATAGGCTTCGTGGTTTGCATACCGAAGACCTTGCACGATTGCCTTGGCGCCACGGGGGATTGTGATCTTATTCATTGCATCACCCTGCTTTCTTTAGTTTTGAACTCGCCAAAATATGTTGTTTCTGCGTTCTCTCTGCAAGCAGTGGCTTCTTCTAAGGTATCAAAATACCCAAGGTTAATATGCTTCCCACAAACTCCAATCATGGCACACCATTTTTCGTTGTCTTTTGACCAATGAACACCAACTCGTCCGCTTGTGTTATTTGAGCGAATCCGTTTGTTCATACCATTTTGAGATGGTGTTGCTAATCTGAGGTTGCTCCGCATATTGTTCAGCCGATTGCCGTCTTTGTGATCCACATAGACAGATTTATCAGACAGCTTACCGAGAATAACTGCGTGCAGATATGTATATCCGTTTCCGTGATAGTTGTTAGTAGCAACATACCCATCGGGACGCTGATACCACTTGACTCCAATTACAAGCGAAATGCAATCGCTGTCAATCTTGGCTCTGGACTTTTCGTTGTTTTTGCTGTCATATAATATGATTTCCACATACCCATCGCAGTGGACTAATTCGTTTGGGTCGAATTTTGTTCTAATAACTTACACCTCGATTGCCTTTCTGTTAATTTCCATGATAAACTCCTCGACTTTCTTCATATCGGGAGCAACAGGGAGAGAGGTGTTGTTTTTAGCGTAAGCTAAACGCTTCTCGTAGTCGGACACCAACTCAAAGAACTCCGGTCTATAAGTACCATCTTCTTTCTGATACTTACCGTTGCGAATTTCCAGGAGCATCTCTCTATCATTTTCTCTGTATGTGTTGATTTCACCCTTCTCTAAGATATCCAGACACATCAGATAAAGACGAATCAAATGGGAGGCGTGCTTGTTAAGATGGTTGTCGTCTTTCTTATGGTTCCGGTGGTTCAGTTTTTCATAGTTGCCGATCACATTGGACAGGGTGTTCATCATGATACTGAACTCTCGTGCCGGATATTTGTCGAGGCGAATATTGCAGTAAACCTCACGATCGAGGTCGTCTCTGGGACTTTCGTCAGTGAACAGCGTGATTCCGCCGTTATCAAAGACTGTGTATTTGTCACCAAAAGCCTTGAGCGCACGCTCCATAGCCTTTCGGATATGCTCCTCGTTGTCCGCTTGGGACATCTTATCTCTGGCGAGTGCATTTTCCAGACGACGGAGTTGCTGTGTGGCGTAGCCGCCGAATGAGTTGACTGCTTTCTGAGAAAGGAAGAGATGTCGGTTAGCAATCATCTCCTGACCTGCCTCAGACACGAAGAAATAGTGCTCTGGTTTACAACCGAGAAGTTCAATCGTGTTTGGGTTACAGTTTAGCAGGAGACTTACAAACTTGTTAAAGCCGTAAATCGTTGTGTCGGTCTGGGTGTTTACCACCTGCTCGAAATTGGAAAGGCCAAGCAGATCGCTCTCGCTGTTCATGGCACAACCACGGACATCCACATCAGAAGTCTCAATGTTTGTGCCGTATGCGTAACTACCACCCAGTGTCAGAAACATGATTCGTCCTGACAAATGTGGGTTCGTTCTCAGAAAATCATACGATTCTCCGCTTACCATTTCTTTGATCTGTTCGATGGTCAAGCGATCCACCTCCTGTAATTCTTAAAATGTTGTTTGACACTCCCCACAGCTAAAGCCGGGGGATTCTTGCTTCAACCACTACTGCATTGGCCAATACCTTTCGGCACCGCAACGTCTTACACAGTGTCCACAAGCTAGATTATACTGTTCCCGTATGCCCTACGGTGCAGTCTGATATATATTTATTCTGACTGCAGATGCAGTCCTTTACTCAGGATATTTATTCCTGCATTGGTATCACGGTTATGCTTTGTATGGCATTCCGGGCATTCCCAGTTACGTACTGCAAGATTCTTTACCAGTGGATTTTTGTATCCACAACAGGAACAAGTCTGGGAACTCGGATACATGGTAGGTATCCGGATGATGTCATTGCCATACCACATGGCTTTATATTCAAGCATATCAAAAAACTTAGACCATGATACACTCGCGATTGATTTGGCAAGCCTGTGATTACGCATCATGTTCTTCACTTTCAGATCTTCGATGTAGATCGTTTGGTTTTCACGTATCAGCATGGTAGATTCCTTCTGCAGAAAATCATTTCTTTGATTCGCAATCTTTTCATGGACTAAGGCAACTTTTACACGCTGCTTGTTTCGATTGTTGGACTCTTTTTCTTTTCTTGACAGCCTGCGTTGCTCACGTACAAGCTTACGCATGGATTTCTCAAGATGTTTTGGGTTTGGCACCATATTCCCGTTACTATCGGAGTAAAATTCCTTGATACCAACATCAATCCCTATCTTTTTACCACCATTTGGTTTTTGGGTTGGCTCAAATTCCACGTTCAGCACGGCAAAATATTTTCCGGTAGGCGTGCGTTCTATCGTGACACTATTGATATGTCCGATTTCCATGGATTGGCGCACTTTCACATAGCCAAGTTTTGGAAGTTTGATATGTTTCCCGACAATGCGGATGTTCTCGCCCTGGTTTATTGTCCGGTAGGATTGATGGTGATTGTGTTTGCTTTTGAATACTGGGTGAGCAGCACGTTTTTGAAAAAAATTCACAAAACCTCTATCCAGATCGCGCAAGGATTGTTGCAGAGCAATGGAATCTACCACTTTAAAAAAGCAAAATCATCACACTTTTTCATCATTGTCAGCATCGTAGAAGTCTGGGAATAGCCGATCTTACCGCCATTCTTATAGGTTTCGTTACGCATGGCAAGACCTTTGTTGTAGACGAGTCTGCAACATCCGAAAGTTTGATTGATTAAGTTTTTCTGTTCCTTGTTTGGATAGATCCTGAATTTTACACCTTTTTGCATTATCCCTGTTTATCCTTCTGTCGTTATGAGGTTTTCTGGTTCTCAATATACTGCTTGATGACTTCCAGAGGAGCACCACCAACAGTCGATACAAAATAGCTGTTTGTCCATAGGATAGGCATCCTTGTTTTTAAGGACGGGAATTCCTCTCTTAGAATCCTTGATGTATATCCTTTCATGGATTTTACAGCTTTATGGATGCCAAATTGCGGGTCTGCTTCCATGAGTATGTGTACATGGTCCAGCATGATTTCCATCTCCATGATGTCTACCAGAAATATTTGCAGCATAGTCAAGGAGCAGCTCCTTTAATCGGGCGTCAATACCATTTGTTAGAACTTTTCGTCTATACTTCGGACACCATACCACATGGTACTTGCAGGAATAGACGATATTATCGTTTGATTTATATGTTTTCATACTCGTGTAAATTCGATGGACGTGTCTTATATCCCCATAGCTGAAGCAAGGGGTTTTACGACACATTTGATAAAATGGGGGCGCAATGCGCCCCCCTCTCAGTTAAGACTCAAGAACCTTAAAGAAGACGTCTGTTCGTCTATTCTTTTCACAATCCGGCGCATCTGGATCAACAATCGGTTTCTTATTATCATTTCCAACGGTGATGATTCTGTTTGCATCAATTCCGTTAGCGATCAAATATTTCGCAACGGTTTTTGCTCTCTGTTCTGAAAGTTCCTGACCACCAGCGACCCCATTTCTCGAATTGATGTTTCCTTCAATCTGGATGATTGCTCCATCTAACGTCTTAGCAATTTCCACGAATTCTTTCAACTCAGAGTCGGCTTCTGCTGCGTTCATAAATTTCGCAGTGTTCGGAACAAACGTTACCATCGTGCTCTTGGAAAGCAACGCGACCGAATCCTTCGCTGTTTGCTTCTGCTCTTCCGTGATCTCGAATACTTCCTTCGTCGCGAGAGATGAATACTTATCGGACAATGCCGTTAAATACGAAGAATCAAATAGATCCACAGAAGATGCGCGGTCAACAGACTCCCCGATCGCTTCCCAGATGTCGCACATGTCCGTATAGACAGTTAGCACATCATCTTCAAGTGCAACCTTATTTTCCGAATATCCCATCAAGCCAGCGTCACCGCACATATCCTTAATGTCTTGATCGGAAGAATCTGCAAACATCGGCATAACCTTTTTGATGTACTGGAATTCAGTTTCATACATCGACTCAGCTTGAAAGATTCCGTCGATGAACTTCGATACGACATCAGGATGTGCTTCTGCGAAATCAGAACGGAATACAATGCCATCCATAATCAGTTTGTTGGACGCTGCCGTTGAGAACAGGATATGGCTATTGGTGCTATCTTCTGCGTTCGACAGAAACGGCTGCCACGTAGCCGCAACGTCAAGCTTACCGGCGAAGAATGCTTGTCCACACTGTTCTGGGTCGTCCATCAAAATCAGATTATCAATGATTTGCTTTTTATCCGAATCAGAAAGATCCGACTTATTTACAAACCAAATTACAAGAGTCTGTGCCTCACTATACTTCGGAACGCCAATCTTCTTGCCAACAAGATCTTCGATGTTGTTGATCCCGTTCATCGCAATGATGCCGTCTCCGCCGTCAGAATAATTGGTAAATACCGGCATTACAACTCTCAGCCCTGCGTCTTTGAACTTGCCAGATAGGAATGCTGTTCGATTCGTTGTGTATCCAGCGGCGTTCAGATCACCCTTAATCAGAGCATTGCTGGACGCCTCAGCGTCGTTAACTACATTGATATTAACCTTCAGCCCTAGCTTATCAAAAATAGAACCAGGCTGTGTCGTAAGCCCTTGATTGGCGTCAATGATCGGCTTCCAGCCAATCCATTCATCAAGCGACAAATTGATCGTCTCATCCTTGCTATCGAGCTTGCCGAGATTAACGGACGTATGCTGTTCCGATACGCCGGAGTCTGTAGAAGAATCCTTCTCCGGAAGGATATCTTTTACAATATCCATCGGTGATCCCATATCCATCTTTGTATAAGCGAACCCGCCTACACCGATCACGATCGCCGCCACAAGAAGAAAAATCACCATGCGTCCGGCTTTCGTCAGCTTATGTCTTCTCATTACTTTTTACCTCCATATTTCTTCTCAAGCTCTGCGAGATAATCGCTTGTGGAATCCTTTCGCGCGCGCTCATCCGCCGCAGCGAGCTTTGTAGACGTTTTGTTCTCGTGCACAGCGATTGCACCCGTAGACTTCTTCGTGAGATCGCGGAGTCCGCTATCAATCGAATCAAGAAGTTTGTCCGTGCCGCTGTCTGCACGCATATCATCCAGATCGTTCGCCAACGTGATCAACTGCTGCTTCGTGCGGATCTCTTCGACCTTGCGAACAGAATCAGACTTGAGTTTATTGAGCTGTTTCTCGCGAGCCGCACACATTTTTTGCGCCTGCTCTACCATCGGAGTTAACTCTGCGAGCATTTCTTTCTTTACGTCGAGCTGCACGACGCATTCTTCACGCTGTTCAGCGAATAGTCTGGCATCTTCCATCCGGCCAGATTTAACCGCGTTCTCGCATTTTGATTCGATGGTCTTGAGCATGTTCTGGAGCTTTTCAATATCCTTCTCGATGACGATCTTTTGACCAGCCGCGTTATTTAGCGTGTCTTTTGCTTGATTATATTTGATCTGCTCTTCTTCGATTGCCTGACTGTAGACAGCCTTTGCCCCCTCGGGGGTCTTTGCAACATCCTCAACGAATACATTGAGGAATCCGCTTACAAGAGACTTCAGCTTCTGCCGGAAGGATGGGAAAATAATGATTGCCGCAATTGCGAGCGCGATGCAGCATTTAATAATGAACATTCCCATAATCATTCTCCCTTCTGCTGCATCATCTGATCTGCAAATTTCTTCAGCGATTCGATCATAGCAATCTCAGAGGTGACTGTCGCATTTACCTTCTGAATCTTCTTTGTACAGTCTGCGATCTTCTGGTTTGCTCTCTCGATCATCATCTTCAGGTTTTCGATATCATCGTTTGCAGAAGCAATACACGCATCTTCATCCGATTCGATTCTTGCCCGCTCGGTCTCCAGAGCAGAAGTCCTGTTTTCCGCATCAAGAATGATATCTGCGACGTCGATATTGGCCACCTTGAACATACGATTCAAAGTCTCCTGCATCTTAGCTGCGGTCATCTCCTGCGGCAACGTGTTGATGTACTCCTTGAGAAGATAAACTGTCGTTCCCTTTCCGGTTGGCATCTGAAGCGTCTCATACAGTTCGTTGATCAAGTCAACGTCCGCTTCCGTCGATGCTGTCTGATCCGGTACAGTCTGATCAGGCTCAGCCGGAACTTGAGTAGCGATGTCAATTTCGACGTCGGGTTCCGATTCAACCAGCCCAAGGCTCTCAAAGATGCTTTTTCTTGCCATATACACATTCCTCCAGATTTAGTATTTTGTCGCACATGATCTTTGCTTCTTCTTGATCATGCGTTACCATGATGATCGTGTTATTCGATTCTCTATGGTACTTTATAATCAACTGCTGCATGGATGTTCTGTTTCCACAATCTAATGCAGACAGTGGTTCATCCATAAGCAGGAATTTTGGATTTACATACAGCATTCGAGCTGCGGCCAAACGCTGATTCATACCGCCGGATAGCTGGGTAGGATAAGATGATTCGAACGCATGAAGACCAACTTCCTCAAGAATTCGATTCGCTTTTCTTTTATTCTTATCCTTTGAATTTCCGAACATGACATTCTCTGTACACGTCTTCCATCCTAAATTGCAAGCGGATTGTTCCATCATATATACCGGATTATGGTACACATCTTTGTACGTTTCGCCGTCGATATTGACCGATCCTCTGAGCGGCTTTATCAATCCGCAAATTGTTTTTAAAAGCGTTGATTTCCCGCAGCCGGATGCGCCGAGAATTCCGTATATCTTCCCATCTTGAAATTCGTAGTGATCAATTTTCAATATCGGAGTGCCTTTGTATCCCGCTACGAGATTACTCAGAACTATCACTCAAATACCTCCAAGCAAATACTCTTTTTATGGCAAATTTCCCCGTCAAATCAAACAAAAAACTAAACGCCATTATGGTTAAAATGACAGAAAATACAATTGCAGTCTTACCTCTCGCCGCGCCAACATTGATGATGAAGCCCAGCCCATACTTCGCGTTGACCGCCTCGACGACTGCAACATACGACCAGCCGATCCCATACATCATTAAAAATGAATTTGCAATAGATGGGGCTGATGCCGGAAGCAAAATCTTTAAGATTACTTCATGCTTCTTCAACCCTAGCGTTTTTCCAAGGTTGATCAACTGTTCTGGAATCTCATCGAAGCAAAGCAGGATTGATGGCAACAGATAAACAAATGTCGCCAATACCAAAAACGATATCTTCATCTTTTCGTCGATCCCAAACCAAAGAATCAATAGCGGCGAGAACGCTGTAACCGGAATGAACCGCATCATCGATACAACCGGCATCATCATGTCGTGAATAATATCTGACCAATAGACGATAAGTGCTATCGGTAGTGCGACGGCCAAAGCAATGAACGCCGCAGCAGTGATTCTGCCGAACGAGTAGATCAATCCAGCTCCAAGCTGCCCCGTTTCGATTAAACCGATGAATGCACTCAAAACCTGCTCTGGAGCTGGAATGAATAACGGAAGCGCAAACATTGATGCTATTTTCCAAACAGCGATAACGGCGCAGATTCCAACCAATTTAATCATCGGAATCACCTCTTACTATGCCGAATAGAACAATAGAATCCGTTTTAAACAATCTTGAAGATCCGTTCCTCTATACGTGATCATGGCGTTCAGATGGGCGCGGTCGTCATACACACAATCGCCAAATGCATAAATCGGAATCTTATTTTCACAAGCGACACTCATTTCCCAGATAGAGCCGATCGATGTTTCGATGTCGTTCAGATTTACAAGCATCAGCTCGCAATGCATCAGATAGTACCGGTTCATTTCAAGCACACCGCTGTTAGACAAGCTCCACGCTTGTTCATCGATATGCATCGGATTAAAAGTTTGAAATCCATACTTTGTTAATTGGATGTCCGCTTGTGCTCGCCATGCGCATGCCTTTTGGACATCTCCAGATTCGATATATGAACTGATTGCTCCGCTTAAATATACGTTAGGCTTAATGTTCACGTGAAAACCTCCTGACAGTTCTCTTTTCTATATCGTTATCTTTTAAATCGAGAAGTCGCATCACATAATTTTCTGGAATCAGAAAAAGGTCGCTTATAATTTTGACTTCTTCCCGCTTGTTCGCCGCTTGCTTATACAGTGTAATCAGAAAGCCCATTTCTTCATCGCTTAACTTTCTCTCTCGTTTTACGTACATTTCAAGCTCCGCAACGACACATAACATATGTAGAAAACAGAAGAATTCCTGCGTCTAAGAAAATCTTCCCGTTGATTGTCTGCGAATCAAAGATAAAATCAACTGGGTTTGTAATCAGCCGGAACAAACCATATGTAAAAGTCATAATTCCAATTGCTCCGACAAGAACTGTCATTCTTCGAATCGCTACTTTTTCTTTCTTAGTCAATGCTCTTTTTACGTTTTTCACGGATATCACCCCTAAAAAAAGTTCAAAAAATAGAGACATGTAGAATGTCTCCATTGGTGCGGGACACCGGGATCGAACCGGTACGGATTTCTCCAGCGGTTTTTAAGACCGCAGCGTGCTGCCTATTTCGCCAGTCCCGCAAATTAAAAAATCACTACGTATCAGCCCGGAGGGTCAAAGTTGGCATCTGCAAAATAACCATGCAGTTGCAATGTATTATGACCGCCATCCGACCGAAACGGACGGCTACGTCCCTGTATTGGCGGCACAGGTAGGATTCGAACCCACGGGAGTATTACCTCACAACGGTTTTCAAGACCGCGCCCTTATAGCCACTTGGGTACTGTGCCATGTAGCTGGCCGTCATCGGCCAGCTCTTTACGGAAAGGAGAGAAAAAGGAGATATTCCATGCCCAGCCATACGCAAGACCGGGTGGTAGCTCAGAAGAGACTCGAACTCTTACGTCATGTGACACATGATCCTAAGTCATGCGTGTCTACCATTCCACCACTGAGCCATATAACCGGCGGCTTCATCACGTGATCAGCGCGACTACTGACGCCGGGACTCCATTGCTAAACCAGCTCATAGCCGTAAACCTAACGGAGATGTTTAATTTTGATGATCCTTGCAAAGCGATTTGTGATCGTTCTAAACAGATTGGTGAACGCGGTAACGTATGCTTCGGATCATCAGCCTTGGAGGACTTTATATGCCGTGCCGCTGAACGGAATCGAACCGTTAAGAATACCTTCTCGCTCCTGCCAGCGGCATATTTGAGACCAATCCATCAACAAGATTAGTCTCTTTGCAAGTCTAAAGAGATTGAATATGTCCTAATATGAGACATATTATCTCTTGCTATATTCTGAATCCGAGATCTGATTGAACGCACAAAAATAATTGACCCATTATTTTTGTGCGAAAGATTCTCCGCGTGCTTCGCACGCTTCAATCAGAGAACGGATTCAAATTCACAATACTGCACTCCAGCGAAACGCTTGGAGTTTCTCGCTATGTATATAAGACGAGAATTTACACTTGCATTGGTCGAGGTGACAGGACTCGAACCTGCGGCATCCTGTTCCCAAAACAGGAGCGCTGCCAACTGCGCAACACCTCGATATGGTAGCCTCCCTCGGACTCGAACCGAGAAACAACGCATTTTGAGTGCGCACGCTATACCGATTTGCGTAGAAGGCCATATGGTTTATCTGCGAAGCGGAGCCGTGCATGACTCCAAAACCAAAATTTCCTCAAATTATCATCGCCAAGGCTACTACTAACTTATACAACCCCATATTGTTAATTAAAACCGAATAATGGTGCCCCATCGGGGACTCGAACCCGGGACCTGATGATTATGAGTCAACTGCTCTAACCGTCTGAGCTAATGGGGCATATTTGACGGGTTAGGCTGCGCGCCGTTATCGCACGCAGCTACCCGTCATGGCTTTGAGGCTGTATGCTGACCTCATAGGCCGACGATATATTATTTTTGCCTTTACAGGCTGGCAGAGACGGCTGGGATCGAACCAGCGATGGAGGAGTCAAAGTCCTCTGCCTTACCACTTGGCTACGCCTCTATATGGAGCGGATAACGGGAATTGAACCCGCGTCTTCAGCTTGGAAGGCTGATATTCTACCATTTAACTACATCCGCATGTGCCGGATTTCTCCGGCATCAAAACATAAACACACTGGAGGAACCTGTTTGCCATTTCTGGCTGGAGCCGCAAACGAGAATCGAACTCGCATCGTTCGCTTGGGAAGCGAACGTGTTACCATTACACCATTGCGGCAAATTGGCGGAACAGGCGAGATTTGAACTCGCACACCCCTTGCGGAATTACTCACGGTTTAGCAAACCGTTGCCTTACCAAGTTAGGCTTACTGTTCCATTTTGGAGCTGGTGGACGGAATCGAACCCCCGACCTATTGGTTACAAATCAATCGCTCTACCATCTGAGCTACACCAGCATATGGAACTGACACAGAGACTCGAACTCTGAACCTATTGCTTACGAAGCAACCGCTCTACCATTAGAGCTATGTCAGCATGGCATTTGATAAAAATGGCGACGTGTACGGAACTTGAACCCATGACCTCATGCTTGCAAGGCAGGCGTTCTCCCAACCGATCTACGAAATCATTTTTAATAATCATGTTATTAAGTTCTGTTCAGTGGGGCTTTCGCCCCACTTCCCAGTTTCTTTCTATCCCGCTACGCCAAAACCGAATTTCACGCGCGGAACGATTTGAATTGTATTGGCCGGTGCCGGAATTGAACCGACACTCCCCCAAGTAGCACCGATTGCTACCGACCATAACCGCGTTTAAAGCTGACGCGGTAAACTTTTTGATCGCAAGTTCATTAGTTATTGGGAGGTGATATGAGTAGAGAACGAACATGCAACATAAGGGAGTATGAGGTTTGATAGCAAGAAAGAGGTTTACTTGCGATCGAATATGATGGTGGCTCATCGGGGATTCGAACCCCGGACTCCCTGCTTAAAAGGCAGGTGCTCTACCGGCTGAGCTAATGAACCGTTTTGATCTCTTCCTTATGTTTATATTATATCACTTTGAATTGTTAATTGCAATACTTTTTTTAATTTTCATGTTATTATGTACGAGAGGCATTGCCTCTCAGATTTTATCAGGCCAGAATGTATTTCTCCACTGAGTATACAACGCCTGCATTTGTTTTTGTCCATTAAATGGATCTTCATCCTCGGACATAAGCGCACGGTACATTTGCCCGCTTTTACTCACACAGGATAACCTAATCTTTCTTGATACATTTGGATCATCATCCTGAATTGTGTTACATGCGACCGATAATCGGTTCTTTAATGATGTTTTCGGGTCTCTTGATTTATTCCCGTTATATGAAACCGTTCGAACAACTCTTCCCTCATTGTCTAACTGCAGCTTACGATTAGCGCTTGAGCGAACAATTTCTAATTTTCCTAAAGCCTTGAACGCGTCCATACATCGAGAATCAATGTTTGAATATATTTTCCCATTATGAAAAATGGTATTATCATTGTAATTTATGTCTGACTTCATAATGTCGCATATATCACAATCAACATAATATGCCAAATAAACGGCGCATACATCTATTAACGAAACTGTAGCTTCAAATTCGTCAACGACCGTAGATCCATAAGCTGATCTTAAAACGCCAATCAGATCATCGATATCCTTAAAATATCTGTTATAGATTGCACTTTCCGACGCGGCATCGTCAAACATTACGCGAGATATCTCATCTGCACTATCTGAAAAAGACATTCCCAAAGCCCAGATGTCATATGCACGAATATCACTTTTTCTTCTATAGAAAGAAGACATTGTATTCCACTCTTTTGTTTTAAACAGAAATTTATATTCTGCTCTCGAAAACTCGCACAGATCTTTTGCAAACAATTCCTCTATGCTCTCTGACGCCGTAAATAGAGCACGGAATCTTTTTATTTCTTGTTGCGAAATTGAGCTGAGAAATTGATTCTTTCGTTCTTCATTATACAATATTCATACCTCCTTCGCGACATCATTCATAATCTTATCCGCTTTTTCAACGACAGCTTTGTACGTCATCGAAGCAGAAATATTATTTTGAAATTCGGAAACTATTTTCGGAAGTATTTCATCCAAGTTGTCACCTATACGCGCAGCGATATGAATATACGCATATAAAAGGTTTTTGCTGATCTGATGGCTATCGTCTGTATCGTACAACTCGACCAACAATTCTTTGATTTGCTTCGAAATCTTTCTCTGACCTTTTACCGATGCACTTTTGTACTCTCTATCGATCGCATCAGCCAAATATCCTTTTACTATGAATCCGTCCCTATATTGTTTCGGGTTATCGATGAACTTGTACATCTCATTCAATTCAGAGTCGGCACATAGCCTTTGAACAATATTTCCACCAATATTAGCGGCAAAAGATTTGACATGAATGGCGCTGATCGGTTGCCTCTTTTCGTCTTGTGCGATGATTTTCTGAGCTGTTCTTACATCTCCTACAGAGATTATGATCGGAAATAACAAGTTGATTGAAGGATTGCTTTCCAGCGCATACTCTATCCCGACGGTTCTGTGCTGACCATCAATATTCAGGATTATACCAGACTGAATACATAGTTCATGTGTATTTTCGTCATAATTGTAATCCCATTCAATATCGTCGTCAATCAACAAATGCCACCGCAGTGTATCGGGATGGTATGTTCCAGCTAGAATTTCTTTCGAAATATCACGAGCAACACGATCATTAAACTTTATATGAGTAACAATCTGCCCGCCGTAATAGGAGAACACGGATTCTCTTTGTGCGTCTGATCGAACTTGAAGTACACCGGATTGAGTTGCATTATAAATATCCTGCATAGAGAGAGTCGTAAGATATTCTTCTGTATCTGCCAACTTCATTGCGTTTACTTTGAATGGGTAAAAGTTTTTCCGATCTGGAGTATATAAAGCGGCGTCTAATAATTCCTTCTTTGTGAAGACACTGCTAATTGGTCTTGTATCACGCCCATCTGTAAATCTTTGGTAAAGCTTCACGATCACAGCAGACGGAAGCTCATTTATAAATGATGGATCTTCTTTTAGCTTCATCACGTGCGGGATTGAAATTTCTCCAGCATTTGATGCGGCCATCAAAACGTTTTCTGACCCTCGTTTTCTTATCTGGGCCATTAAATATTGTTTTGCGTATTCCAAATTTGCTACACCACCTTCTACACACGTGTATATGTATACACATATATTATACACATATGTTCTCCGGCTTGCAACATGATTATTATACTCAGGCGGGGCTATTACATGCCCCGCCTACGAGTGAAACCATAGGAATATGCGTTACTACAGCCATGGCTGCTCGACGCATTTGCTCTTCGTTGAACGACCCAACCTTTTGGAGTACATCACTTTTATTCAGCGTTGTGATCTGTTCCGCGAGCAGAATCGACGACCTTTGAAGCCCTCCCTCTCCTGCGCGGAAAAAGCAATGCGTAGGTTGATGACATTTCTTAGATCTGGTGGTAAAAGGAATCGCACAATAAATCGGGGAGACCGCATTTCCGATGTCATTCGAAACGATCAAAAATGGTCTCAAGCCTTGTTGTACATTCCCGTGCGCGCCGACATTATCTGCCATGACAATATCTCCGGCTTTATACCCTTTGTTGTCTTCTTTACATTTCATGGATGCGTCCTCCTCTCGTTTGTATAGTATATATTATACTCTCCCGAGAGAGGAAGTCAATATTATTTTTTTAATTTTCCGGTTTATACCCTAATATTTTATGCTCTGTCATATTAACTCTGAGATTTCTCTCTGAGATAAAAGGACACGGAATGCCTTATTTGTTCCATCTCGATTCCAAACTTCTACAATAGACAGCCCTCCAACATATAATATAGCAAACTCCATATCCGGGTATTCTTTTCTAATATCATCGCTATCTATAAGACAACGAATTTCCCCACCCGGCAACATCTGTTGCCGGATGAAATCCACTCTGATATGAGTATGCGTGTTGATAATCTCCATGTTAGACTTCCTCCCCCGGATTTTTTCGAACACCCGTTCGGTATATGCTATTCTATTCCAAATCTTCGTTCTTGTCAAGTCCCGATTTAGACAAATTACAGAAACAGCATTACCACTTCAACGAGCTGAACGTAATCCACCGCTTACAGTCGTATCCAAGTTCCTGCATTTCTTCGTTGAGATAATATAGATCGCGGTGTTCAACGCCGCCGGGGAATTGAGTTCCATAGCCGAAACGGATCAGATGGATATCCTTACCGGACATCGTTCTTTTGTAACGTTTGATGTAACGATATCGCTTCTCTTCCTCCTCTTCATTGTAGTGGCCTCGGGCTAATCTTTCTTCGAATTCGCGGTTCGCTGCCTGCGTATTTACACTATCCGCAGCGCTTATCAATGCCGCGGCTCCAAGTCCAACGACCCCAAGTGCGAGAGCTAATGAACCTAACATAAATCCTCCTTCTTTGCAGAATCAACTGCAGAATATATTTCATTTCATTCCGCCGCAGTTGGCATCGTGAAAATGATTGCAATTTTAGAAATCTCCGGCTTCCATCTTCTTCACGGTTTCAATAAATCTCTTTTGCAGAGATTTACTTCCCATTACAACTCTCATTTTTGCAACATTTTTGCCCGGATTTTTCTTTGCGAACGCGCGGATTTCGCGCTTCCATTCATCATCGGCAAGCATATTCTTGTATACCATCTTAATCGTATACATGGAATGAGCAGACGCGTCACAACGCATTGCTGCAAGGTTCGCAACGATTTCCTGCGGATCAAACTTTTTCTCGGCAATCTGAACCACAGGGTTCTTCTCAGGCTTCTTCCTCTTTGGGGCTTCCAAAAGTTGATGCCTTGTTTCCTGTACGAACCCACCATTCATTACATAGTCACAAAGAACGCTGATGAATACAGACTTCCATCGATCGTTCTCGGAAATAATACTCAAGATAGCGACTTTGCCGCGCGGGCGGTCGTATTTGATTCGATACTCTTTGAGCAGCTCTTCAAGTACAAATCCATAGTTGATCTTCATGTAATCAACGATATGCGATGAGATCTGCTCGTTCGTTTTCTTATTGTCCGGATGCAACACATTGTATGTATGAACCATCCAATCGAACCACGCGGCAAAGTCGCATTTGCTCGTTTGGTTAAACAAATCGATGATACACTGATACCCTTTACTCTTCGAAGTAAGCAGCTCAAGGATTCGGTCTGCTTTTACGTTGAGTTCATCCAGCCTTCTGTCTTCCATCACAGCGGACTGAGTCGGAGCGGGCAGCATAGTTTTGATCAATCCATCGTATGAATTCCTGATCTGTTTCGGAAGCTCGGCCTGTACGAATCGAATGCTCTTACTCAATTCCGGGCAAGATTTCAACATCGATTCTGTTATTGTTAGCTTTCCAAACCAGGGTGGGATAAGGTCAATACGAATGACGTCGATGCTCCCATCCTCATGTGCGCCGATCGGAACAGTCTTTACCCCTTCCCTCAATGTAGTATCTGTTTTGAGAAATTTGAGCTGATCGTACCGAGTTTTACTCGGCAATTTGGCCGCAGCGCAGATTCCAACTGCGC
>OBLI01001632.1_pt1 | contig 21267 bp, 16 predicted proteins | sample 1519701 | NCBI WGS metagenome assembly OBLI01 (sample SAMEA3663005, study PRJEB22513) | pig gut metagenome | biome: pig gut; feature: pig-associated habitat; material: faeces | place: France | collected 2012
TAATTTTCGAAGAAACTGTTATATATTGTATTTACTAATGGTACCAGCTGAAATACTACAAATACAACGATAAAAGGGATCAAAAAAATGTAACCCCATTTGTTATATCTGACAACTTTGCTTCCGCTGTTTTTCTTCATAAACTTACCTCCCAACTGGTATGTTTCTGTTATACTTCTTATTCATGTTTTAATTGGTATTTCGTATGTTTTAATAACCGTGCCCGCACATACGGCAGGCACGGTTTGTGCTTATGTATTCCTCACATAAAGCATGTTTGTACGCTTAAATTAGTATGTTAATTCCGGATACTTCTCTGTTACAGCCTTGTAGAAGAGATCAAGTGCCTCATCCTTCGTAGCCTTGCCTTCGAAGTAGTTCTTCATTGTGTGCTGGAACTCTTCGTTGCATCCCTGATCATATGCGCAAAGATTGCTTAAATCAAGATTCGATACACCTGCACAGTACATCTCGAGCGGATTCTGTCCACCAAGAATCTTGCTCTCGTAAGGCTTGTCATCCTTGCCCATGATGGTTCCATCTGCAAGTCCGTTCATAACTTCGTTGTTGTTTACAAAATCATCGTCATCAATAACGATGTCCTTCATGATATCGTCGTCGGTTGTCATCTTAAGAATGATATCTTTAACAAGGCTTGCATTATCTGTTCCGTTTGCAGCACAGATCCATGTACCACCCCAGAAGAATCCCTGTGGTCCCTCAGCAGCACCCCAGCCACCGTTGTATCCGATGGATCCTTCTGTATCGGCAGCCATTGAGAAGTTAACCAGCCATGCAGGTCCAAAGTAGCAGAATACTTTTCCGTCCGGATAGAATCCCTTTGACCAGTCATCCGACCACATATCAAATGTTCCTGTCTCGCCGGCATCAACAAGCTCCTTAGAGTCGTCAACCCACTTCATGATATTGTCATCAATGGTAATCTTTCCGTCGTTTACCCACTTGGAAGTTACATTGTTCGAATATACACGATAAGTATCGTTTACAGAAGATGTCATCTTGTAACCGGCATCTTTCATCTTTTTAGCCGTCTCATTAAATGTATCCCAATCACTTACATAAGTCTGAACTTTTGCAGGATCGTCCGTTCCGAGAACTTCCTTGGCAGCATCCCTGTTGTAGAAGAGAACACCCGGGCATCCCTGCCATGAAACGCCTTTTAAGACTCCATCGGAATCAGTTACGATATCCTTGGTATACTGGTACTGCTTAGAGAGATCGTCATCTGTAATTCCAAGATCCTTGATCGGCATTGTATAATCCGAATCAACATACTTTAATGCATAATCTGCCTCAACAAGAAAGAGATCAATCTTGTCATCTGTAGCTGCGCTCTCCTGATTCAGTAATGTCTGATCCAGGTTGTTCTGGTAAGCGTTGTCATCGTTTGGAGTAATATTCCACACAACATCAACATCGCCGATCTTGCCATGTGTAGCATCCACTTCCTCATATCCAGGATAGTGTGCCGTAATACGGCTCTTGAATTCCTCATTCCAGCAATAAATGTTTAAAACCTTTCCCTCGTCAGCAGCCTGCGAAGCAGCTTCTGTTACAGCATCAGCCGCGTTTTTATCGGTTGTGTTAGACTCTGTTTTCTTTCCCCCGCATCCGGCAAGCATTCCTGCAAGCATTGTTGCACATAATAATGTACTAACCAATTTCTTTTTCATAGTATTTTTCCTCCTTATGATTTACTGCCTTAGCATGTTTTTATTATAGGTAGTTTCTTGCTTATCGAATACAATATTTCTTGCAAATATATCAAATTCATGACATAATCGATCATAACAGAATAACATAATTTAAAACCAATATTTTAACAAAACTGTCAACTTAACCGTTATCATAAAGGAGATTCCTATGTTCAAAACACAATGGTATAAAGAAGAATTACAAAACAGTGATTCCGACATCAAACACCGCTCGTTATCCGAAGAATATTCTTTCTTTGAGGCCGTCAAAGACGGTAACATCGAATTTGTACAAAAAAACTGTCAGGAAAAAGCATTCATTAACCCGGAAGGAATGGGCATCTTATCAAAAAATTCATTAACCAATCTGAAATATCATTTTGTTATTACCGTGGCACTGATTACACGCTACTGTATCGACGGAGGTATGGAAACCGAACAGGCCTACCGTTTGAGTGATTTTTACATATTGCATATGGACACCTGCCAGTCCATGAAAGAGATTTCCGAACTGCACGATGTCATGGCACATGATTTCACCGGTAAAATGCGCCTTTTACAGAAAAATGCCGCATTATCCAAACCCATCGCCCAATGTATCGATTACATATACGCACATATCAGCTCCCGCATTACCGTAGATGAACTTGCCTCATACACAGGCCTGTCGCCAAGCTATCTCTCAAGGCTTTTTAAGCAGAATCTCGGTGTTTCGATCAGTGATTATATTCGCGAAAAAAAAATCGAAAAAGCACAGAATCTTCTACGCTTTTCCGATTTTAGCTACGTTGAGATTGCCAATTATCTGTCCTTCTCTTCGCAAAGTCACTTTATCCAGACATTTGAACATTATATCGGCATGACCCCGAAACAATACCGGAACTCCAAATACAAGAGCACCTGGTAATTGATTATTTTAATACAATCCGTAACGTGTGTGCATCTTTTCCTTCCAGTTCCGAGAAAGGAATGCACACATTTTTTCCATGCATTTTCCGGTACAATTCTCCGTCAACCCACAGTTCATCAATATGATAGTCCCCATATTCCCTATGATCCGGATTCTGATATACCACCGAGAATGTCTGTCCGCGGTACGGAATCTCAGCGGAGAAATTTCCCTCAGTGTCAAACTGTTCAAGCAGAATTTTCGGTTCCAGCATAAGATCTCCCCACAATCCATGAAAACCATAGATCTGTGTAACAACCGTCATCATGTACCAGCTGGCAGCACCGGTCAGATAAGGATATTTTCCTTTTCCCTCCGCATCAAAATATTCCGGAAGTCCCGGATACATACGACTTACTTTCGTATCCATTGCCTGCGAAAGCAAGGTATACAACGCCTTGTATCCTTCTTTTACAAATCCTCTCTGATAGAGTGCATTGGCATACATTACCGTCATATGGGAAAACACAGCACCGTTTTCCTTTTCTCCGTATGCAAAGCCGAACATTCTTCCAAGGTCAAATTTTTCCTCCTTGAAATCCGTATTCAGGCGGTATCCGCCGATTTCTTTCTTATATAAGTAAGCATCTGCACTCTCTGTGATTGCCGAAACCTGTGCATCATCCGCGACATTTCCCATAATCGAGAACACCTGGCCTGTAAGCATCATCCGGACATTGCCGTCAACAACGCCTTCCACCCGTCTTCCGGAATTGTCATAATAACCGTTGAACCAGCCTCTGCCTTCACCGTCCTCTACCCATTCGTTCTCCTGGATAAACGTGCTATACCAGTCTGCTTTGTCACGTAAATCCTTGACAAGTACATCGATATCCACACGAATCTTCTCGCCCGTAATGTTATGAACACAGGAGGCTGCATATTCATTCAGTACCGCATTGCGTTTTTCCGTCGATCTATAGACTTCCGGTTTCTGTGCAATTAAGATTCCGATCTCCTTTGCAATCAAAATATCATTTTTATGACATCTGTTTTTATAGGCCTCCAATGCATCCGCCAGATCTCTTAAATTACCGATATAGGCGCAGGTAAATGCAACACTCTCACCACGTTCGTCCGCCATATCAAGTGCATCATTCCAATCCGCTCCCCGAAGAAGCATCGCACCATGCTCCCCTGCTTCATAAAAGGCACACAGATTCTGTAAAAGCAAATGCTCCAGGACCGTTCCTTTATAGATGCTGCCCTCTGTGGTCTTCTGGCGCATGCCATAATCCGCATTCCACTCCGTATCTTTTTTGCGTCCGCGGCACACCTGCGGATCCTTGAAATAAGGGATCTCTTCCTTTAAGATGCCCAGATCCCCGGTCTGATTCATGTATAACTTCGTTGTAACAAACGGCCAGAAGGCATGATCCATCCATACTCTTGTAATGTTGTTACGGTCCGCGACAAATTCACCCGGCTTATTTCCGATGATCGTGGCGTTGGTTCCGTCAAACCGCACGCCCTCAAAACTGTTAAGGATCATAGAACGGACTTCCTTCGGATCAAGGATCAAAAGCGAAAGGCAATCCTGCCACAAATCTCTCCAGCCCCTTCCGCCTCTTCCATAATCATGGTACGGAAGAAAAGAGCAGCCATAGATTCTTCTTAAAATCGGCTGAAAACAGATCCATTTGAGATAATTATCTTCCTTCGGATCTCCCGTCTCAAATGAGATGTTCACAAGCTGATTCCAATACGTCTTTGTTTTGGCAAACGCTTCATCCGTCTGCGCCTTTGTATGAAATGCTTCCGCCGTTCTTGTAACCTCATTCCTGCTCTCTGCCATTCCACTTACGACGATATATTCTTTTTGTGCGCCGGACTCCAGAGTTACCTCCGGAAAAGCAAATGCTCCGACTGCCTCTTTCCCATCGAATGACGTTCCTGCTTTGCAGCCTTTTTTCTTGTATGCAACTGCTTCCGGAGCGATAAACGATCCGCTTTCTCCAATAAACGATTCAACCGTCGGGAAAAAGCCTTCCGGTTTATCCCCATTCTCATCGCTTCCGAGAACATAATAAATCATATCGTTTCTCTGATGTCCACGCTCATCGAAAGAGAGAACCGGCTTACAACAGATACCATTTTCCATTGTTTCGATGCGATGTAACAGGGAAGTAACATGTCTGTGGTCTCTTAAATTATCCGCGCTTCTTCCGTATAAAGGAATTGCCGGTGTAACTGTAATTTTTCTTGCATGGTTGCTTTTGTTTGTCACTTTTACCTGCATCACTTCCGCCGTAAAACCAAGCGGTGCAAAAATGCGGACAGTCGCTTCCAGTTCGGCTTCCCCGATCGTACGCTTCACTTCCTGCCACATAAATCCCGCATCCAGTTCCGCATTCTCTTCTTTTCCAATAAATCGTTTATACTCACACTGCGCGGATGCTCCGGTCAGTGAATAACTCTGCTCTCTGTCAACCGTGCACCAGATATTTCTGGTGCTGCGGTTGTTATGCAGATTCTCGATGCTTACCGGTTCCAGCAAAAAATGATTCTGATCAAGTTTGCAATCTCCGCCGAAATCCTGTGTCACACTGCTCTTGATGCCCTCTTCGTTCGCAACCGGGAAGTTTAATTCGTGCTGCTGCTTTAAATGTGTAATACGAAATTCACCATTTTTACCGGTAAATTCTAATCTGTTTTTCATACTGAAAACTCCTTTGCATAATTCATTCACGTTCGAAAAAACACTACATATACAATTGGATGGTTGTCTGATCCGTCATCGTTTCAACCGGAATATAATTGTCCTCCATCACTTCACCATTCACAACAAGCTTTGTACATCCGCTCTCTTTGTGATCCGGATTCAACACTTCAATATGAAGATGTCTGCCACGGAAGTCCTTTTCAATTGTAAATCCATCCCACGCCTTAGGAATCGAAGGAGCGATGCGCAGTCCGTAGAAATCCGGACGCATACCAAGAATTCCCTCTACGCATCCTACCATCACAGTCGATGCGGTTCCGGTCAGCCAGTGCACATGCGAACGTCCGAAATGAGGACTGTCCTTGCCTTCCGTAAACTGACCGTAACAGTACGGCTCAAGCTTGCGGATCTCAGCCCGGTCATTCTGTGCGGATGGTGCATTTTCCGTAAAATACAGGAACGCGCGATCACCATGTCCCATCAATGCCTCTGCGAGAATCAGCCATCCTTGTGTCTGGGAGAAGATTCCTGCATTCTCCTTCGAACCCGGATTATAGATGACAGCGAGCGCTCCGTCGAACGCATGAAGATGATATGGAGGATCCATCAGGATTGCACCATACTCGGTGTTCAGTCTCTTATATACGTTATCCATGGATAACTCTGCCTGCTGCGGTGTGGCAAGTCCACTGATGACCGACCAGCTCTGCGGGTTTAACCACATGTTGGCTTCCGGATCCGTTCTCTTTCCGATGACCTCTCCCTGCTCGGTAAATCCGCGGATATAACGATCCTCATTCCAGCAGAGATTGTTGATCAGCGTTCCCAGCTTATCCTGTTCCTCATCCAGATAATCGATATAATGCTGATCGTTTTTATACACTGCAAACAATTTCAAAATAGACATTGCATAATAAAACTGTAATGCAACGAAAGTAGACTCACCATCTTTTCCGAGACGCAGACAATCGTTCCAGTCTGCGTACAAGCCGGCCGGCAGCTTATGCGGTCCCAGATGCTTCATGGAGAAGTCAATCGCACGCTTCAAGTGCTCATATACCGTTCCTTCATCTTTGTTCGCAAACGGGATCACCTCATCGATAAAAGCAAGATTTCCGGACTCCGCAATATATTTATATACGGTCGGGAACAGCCACAATGCATCATCCGCACGATATGCCGGGTGCCCCGTTTCTTTTACATAAGAAGCATCATCCGGCGTATCCTCATGACCGGCATTATGCGTAAATTTTACAAGAGGAAGTCCGCCACCATTGTCCACCTGCGCCGATAACATAAAGCGGATCTTCTCCAGCGCCATCTCCGGTGCCAGATGAATCACGCCCTGAATATCCTGAACCGTATCACGGTATCCGTATCCGTTTCGAAGTCCGCAGTAGAAGAAGGATGCCGCACGTGACCAGATAAAGGTCATAAAGCAGTTATACGCATTCCATGTATTGATCATACTGTCAAATTCTTTACTTGGTGTCTTAACCTGGAAATGGTTCAATTGTCCGTGCCAGTATCCGATCAGTTCTTCCAGTTCATCACTGCACTGCTTTGTCACATCCGTGTAGTGGGCAATGATTGCATCTGCTTCCTTCTTATCCTTCATCCCAACGATAAATGCGATCTCTTTTGTCTCACCCGGCTGTAAGATCATGACAGTCGATAATGCGCCGCATCCGTTCTCGTTGTAGCACATCTCACCGGAGAGTTTTCCGTCCTCAACACCGATTGGATTGCGATACTCGCGGTATCTTCCTAAAAATGCCTCCTTGTCACCACAGTAAGAATCAACCTGCGCACCGACCAATGCGAAGATGCGTGAGATCACGTCCTTATTGTCCACCTCATTGCCCTCCGTAACCCAGTCAAGATTTCCGTGGATAATATGGCGGATACGATCCCCCTCAAACTCTGTGCGGGTAATAAACTGCGAATACTGTAAGTTTACCTGATCCTGCTCATAGTTATTGTTGTTCGTAAACTCAGCGTATCCGGTGATCGTCAGTTCTCGTTTTACCTCTGATTTGTTGGTTACTTTCAGATTCCAGACTTCATAAGTCTGATTCAACGGGACATAGTATAATGCTTCGGAATGAATGTCACTGTAATCCGCCATCATTTTCGTATATGCGGTACCATGATGGCACTCACTCTTATATTCTTTTAAATCCTTACCAACAGGCTGCCACGATGCCGACCAATAATCTTTCGACTGATTGTCCCTGATGTACATATATCTTCCGGGCTGGTCAAACTGATTAAAAACATAACGCAGGATTCGTCCGTTTGCTCCGGATTTTGCGAAGCTGTATCCACCTGCATTATTTGAAATTAACGCACCATACTCCGGTGAACCGAGATAATTGGCCCACGGTGCCGGTGTATCCGGTCTTGTGATTACATATTCTTTTCTCTCATCATCAAAATATCCAAAATTCATGTGATACCTCCAAATTCATTCTTTCTTGCTTTCTTACACCAATTTTAGCTTTTCTATCTGATTCTGCATATCAGATACTATATTTTTATAACAAATTCATGACATGTTTTCACCTCTCCCCCAACGCATATTTTCTTCTCTTTTCTCTTCCCTTTATACAATCACATAATTGTATCTCTCTGTCTTTAAATATAGCATACTTCACAAAAAAAAGACAAGGTTATCCATACATATGGCAACCTTGTCCCATTCCATTCTAATTTTATTTCACTGCACAACAAATCCGTCAAAAATATAACTTCAAAGGCCGTTGCAAATAGTTCTTTTGTTCTCTAGTGGCAGCGGCAATACAAAAAAGCGCAAAAGCAATTGCCTGCTTTTGCGCTCTTTTCTATATCAAATACTCCCTCTATTTACATCAAGAAACTATGACAGTTTCCAAATGTCCTTATTGTACTGTGCGATGGTTCTGTCAGATGAGAAGAATCCGGCCTTACTGATATTGACGATCATCTTCTTTGCCCATTCCTTGCGGTTGTCATATGCTGCATAAGCTTTCTCTCTTGTTTCAACATAATCATTGAAATCCGGGAATGTCATAAACCAGTCTTTATTCAGTAACTCATTGTACAGACGCTCAAGATTCTCGCTGCATCCGACAGCCTTAACCGTGTCGCTGACGATGAAGTCAACGGCTCTCTTTAAGTCCTCATTGCTCTCATAGTAGCTTCTTGAGTTGTAATCGCCTCTTGCGTAACGATCGATAACCGTCTGTGAATCCTCACCGAATGTAAAGATGTTCTCTTTGCCTACCAGATCGGCAATCTCTACATTGGCACCGTCCATGGTTCCGAGTGTGATCGCACCGTTTAACATGAACTTCATGTTACCTGTTCCGGATGCCTCCTTGGAAGCCAGTGAAATCTGCTCGGAGATATCACATGCCGGAATCATCTTCTCAGCCATTGTTACATTATAGTTCTCAACCATAAATACCTTCAGGTAAGGACTTACCTCAGGATCATTGTTGATGATCTGCTGCAGGCAGAGGATCAGGTGAATGATATCCTTTGCAATAATGTATGCCGGAGCAGCCTTTGCGCCGAAGAATACGGTAATCGGTGTCGTAGGCTTTTTGCCTGCTTTGATCTCAAAATATTTATGAATGACATAGAGTGCATTCATCTGCTGTCTCTTGTACTCATGCAGACGCTTAACCTGAATATCGAAGATGGAATTCTCATCAAGATCAAATCCCTGTGTCTGCTTTAAGTAATTCTTTAAGTCAGCCTTCTTGCCTGCCTTAATGCTGAGAAGCTTATCTAATGCAGCATCGTCATTTGCCAATGTGCCAAGTTTCTCAAGCTCGTTTGCATCCTTCTTCCATCCATCACCGATCCACTCTGTGATCTGTGCTGAAAGCTCAGGGTTACATGCCATCAGCCAGCGGCGGAATGTGATACCGTTTGTCTTATTATTGAACTTCTCAGGATATAACTTGTAGAAGTTGTTCAGCTCTGTGTTCTTAAGGATCTCTGTGTGCAGGTATGCAACACCGTTTACAGAGTATCCGTAATGGATATCCATATGTGCCATATGCACAAGTCCGTCCTTGATAATGTATGTGCTCTCGTCGCTCACCTTGGCGCGGACACGGTTGTCAAGTTCGCGGATGATCGGCATCAGCTGCGGAACAGCCTTGTCAAGGAATGCGATCGGCCACTTCTCAAGTGCTTCGGCAAGGATTGTATGGTTTGTATAAGCACATACCTTAGCAACGATTTCAACAGCCTCATCCATAAGGATGCCTCTCTCCTGAAGCTGACGGATCAGCTCCGGAATTACCATAGAAGGATGTGTATCATTGATCTGTACGGTTGCATATTCTGCAAGATCGTGAAGGTTTGAACCTCTTGCTACGGACTCATCAAGGATCAGTCTTGCGGCATTGCTTACCATGAAATACTGCTGGTATACACGAAGCAGGCGTCCCTTATCATCGGAATCATCCGGATACAGGAATAATGTCAGGTTCTTCTCGATCTCTTCTTTATTGAAATCAATCGTATCGCCAACGATGCTCTCATCAACGGACTCAATGTCAAACAGATGAAGCTTTGTTGTACGGTTGTTATAACCAACTACGTCGATGTCATACAGACGGGACTGTACAGTAAATCCACCGAACTGAACCGGATAAGTGATATCCGTCTTCGTCAGCCAGCTCTCCGGAGTGATCCATGGGTTCGGAGTCTCTTTCTGTAAGTTATGATCAAATACCTGCTTGAAAAGGCCATAATGGTAATTGAGTCCCACACCGTCTCCGTTCAGTCCGAGCGTTGCGATCGAATCAAGGAAACAAGCTGCCAGACGTCCCAGTCCACCATTACCGAGTGAAGGCTCAAGCTCGATCTCCTCGATCTCGGCAAGGCTCTTGCCGGATGCCTCAAGTTCGGAACGAACCTGCTCATAGATTCCAAGGTTGATCAGGTTGTTTGAAAGAAGTTTTCCGATTAAGAACTCAGCGGAAATATAATATAATTTCTTCTTTCCCTCATTGCTTACCTTGTCTTCTGCCATCTGCTTGGTCATCTCAAGCAATGCGATATAAATTTCTTCGTTACTGCATTTTTCAATTGTCTTGTTGTACTTTCTTGATACAGCCTTTGATAATGTCATTGTCGTTCTCCTCCCAAATGGAACATCAGCTCATTTAAAGTTTCCTTCGCATATTGCATTGCCTCTTTGAGGTATCGCCCGGCTGATGCTACATACATAATTTGCTTTTATGTTTCAAGTATACGCGCTACACACCTCATAATCTTGTCATATTCGTTGCAAAACCGGTACTATTCTATCATTTTTCTTTACTTAGGGAATCACATCTGCTATGATTTTTATATGAATATATTAGAGTATGAAAATTATCATGAAAATGTGACTCATGCGGACATCGTATTTCCGTACAACACGTACCTATGCTCGATTCCGCTTGACTTTCCGATGGTTCCGCTGCATTGGCACGACGAGTTGGAACTGGTCTATATCAAGAAGGGAAAAGGCAACCTGACCGTCGATTTCAGAGAATATCCGGTAAGCGGTCCCTGTATGGTACTTATCTTGCCCGGCCAGCTGCACTCTATCTATCAGGAACCGGGCGAGTGCATGGAATACGAGAACATTATATTCCATCCAAACATGCTCCTCCCCCGCCAAAATGATGTGACTGCAACAGATTTTCTGCTGCCGCTCCTGCACGGGTCGATCAGCGTGCCTACACTGTATACGCCGCAGGATCCTTACTATAACGAAATTATTGCGGGAATTGATGCCTGTGATGAGATTTCCAAGACCAAACCAAAGGGATTTGAGCTTTATATCAAAAGCCAGCTCTATCTGTTCTTTTATGTGCTAAACAACCGATACCGCAACACCAGACGGGTCAAGAGCGGCAACCGGAAGTCTCTCGATAAGATAAAGATTGTTCTCAAATACATTGAGAATCATTATATGGACAAGATTACGATCGCAGAGATTGCCACCGAGGTACAATTTTCGGAGTCGCATTTTATGCGTTACTTTAAGGAGACCATGGGCACCACTTTCACCGATTATCTGAAAGATTACCGGCTTACGATGGCAGCACGCCTTCTGACAACTTCCGATTCCACAGTCCTTGCGATTGCCGAGGAGACCGGCTTTGAGAATCTGTCCTACTTCAATCGTTCCTTTAAGAAAAAATATACCCTCACGCCACGCCAGTTCCGCGCGATGGAGGGTTCTGTTCCGCTTAATTAATTTGTTTTGATCATCCTTTCGAAGTCAACCGACTTTACAGAAACCAATATACCGATGCAAGTCCAGCGGCAATGAGCAACGCTGCAAGTACATCACTGATATAATGCACGCCGGAAACCACTCGTATGACGGAAAGCAGTATCGTGCACACCAGAAGCACGATACCGATTGCGGTCATTCCCGGCACATAAAAAAAGGTAAATGCAATGATTGCCGCCGAAAACACGTGCCGGCTCGGAAACGATTTTCCGGTCGTGTCTTTGCGGATGACCGGTGGCAGTCCAAACGTTTCATACGGACGCCTTCGATTTACAAGATAACGGAATACCGTTACCCCGATAAATCCGTCAAGCGGTACCAGTATGGAACCAAGCAGGTACTCCGATTGACAGAAATAGATCCGGATCAGCAGTATCGGATATGCCACAAATAGGATCGCGGTCAATATTTTATTTGCAATATGTAATGACCTAGCGCGTTTCGGCTCGCGAAACGGCTGGGTCAATTTATAATACATCTCTCTTGTCATAAGTAAATCCGCTTTCTAGCGTCGGTTACCGTTGGTATTGGAATTGTTTGTTCCGTTGGCATTCGTATTGTTATTACCGCCGACAACATCATCCACGCCGTCAACAACCGCATCCCCGGCATCCTTTACACCATCGACAACGTCCTCACCCATATCGACAACATCATCACCCAGGTTGTCCGCATCATTTTTCACATTGTTGCCACCTGTAGTGTTATTGGTATTGTTGGTATTGTTGGTACCATTCGTACCGTTGGTGCCATTGTCGGTGTTCGTACCATTGTTGGTGTTCGTACCATTGTTGGTGCCGTTGTTGATTCCATTGTCCATGGTATCCGTTACCGCATTGTTCTGTGTATTGCCTGCATTGTTATCATTAGCTCCGCAAGCTGCGAACATACCAACACAACCGATCAGAAGACAACACATCATCATAACTTTTAATTTCTTCATGTCTTTTCTCTCCTTTTCTATCTTACAGGAGGTAGTATGGCATGATTTCTAAAATTTATACATCATAAAGCAAATGCTCAAGTAAAAACAGGAAAAAGCGACAATGTTTCTCACCTGCCTGAAGCAGTGCCATCAGATTGACAAACACATACTCCACAAAGGCATCCTGATTCAATTCCATATTCCAGATTGCCGGATTGATCCGCGTATCCTGATCCAGCACTTCGCGAAGCAGTGTGATCGCAGCTTTTCGCTGTGCGGACTGCTCATTGATCTGCGAAAGCCAGCTCGTATCATACTGCGCAAGCCGTCCGTAAAGGAACCCGTAATACTGCTCCAAAAACACGGTAAATCCCATACCGCTTCGAAAGAGTTTATCCTGATCACTTAAAATACGATCCCAAAACGTCTCTGATACTGCACGGATCAACGCTTCCTTATCCGGATAATAATTGTACATGGATCCCAGTCCGATCCCACAGCTTTTCGCAAGCTTACGGATGCTGACATGGTCAACACCCTCACGGACTGCAATCCCCATTGCCGCATCCAATATTTTTTCTCTTGAAGTTACTTTCTGTCGCATGCTATCGCTTCCATTCATCCTGACGTTTGCTTATTTCGTGAACTTTGTTCATGATAGCACCTTCATTTGTCGGCTGTCAATGTTTCTTCATCTTTGGCTGACAGATCAGGGAAGCAATATAAGAGAAAACAAGTGCTGCCGATAATCCAAGCGCACAATTTTTGAATCCACCCAGAAAAATGCCGATAAAGCCTTTCTCATCGATCATTTCCTTCACACCTTTCCATAGATTATTGCCAAATCCAAGCAGCGGTACACTTGCACCTGCCTTGGCCCACTTCAGGAACGGTTCATAGATTCCGAGTGCTCCGAGCACAGCCCCGAGACACACAAGAAGCACCATGATGCGCCCCGGCATCATTTTGGTCTTTTCCATCAGTATCTGTGACAACGCACAGATGATTCCACCCACAACAAATGCGATCACATAATCCATGTTCCTTACACCTCCTCCACATGCTCCAAAACGATCCCGTGCGCGATTCCCGGAATCGACTGTCCCTCGTTAAAGCTGACCGTTGACAGTAATGCACCGGTCGGGACAAACAGAATCCGCTTCATTTCTCCACTGGCAAGACGCGGAAGGAAATGTGCCGATAACGTTGTGGCCGCACATCCGCATCCCGAACCACCGGAACCGGTTTTCTGTTTTTCATTGTCAAAGATCAGCATGCCACAGTCCTCATGCACTTTCGAGATATCAACCCCTCTCTCTTTCAGCAGATCGATCAGTATCTCATGTCCGACTTCTCCCAGGTCTCCGGTCACGATATGGTCATAATCCTCCGGCTTCCGGTCAAAATCCACAAGATTCTGTGCAATCAGTTCTGCCGCTGCCGGAGCCATCACCGCCCCCATATTCATGGAATCCTTTACCCCGTAATCGACGATCCTGCCCGTTGTCACCCCTGCGATCCTTGCCATGGGAATACCTTTTTTATGTGGATATTCCTTTTTCGCCAAAGACAGTTCTGCTCCCTTTTGCTGCGTTTTCTTTACCGCCGGCATCGCAGCCTGATCCGCGGCCGCAACAATGAACGCTCCTGCACCTGTAACGGTCCACGTTGCAGAGACCGGGCGCTGGTTTGCATACTCAAGCGGAAAACGGAATTGCTTCTCCGCACTTGCAAAATGACTTGACGTCACAGCTGCAACATAGTCCGCATACCCCGCTGCTACCGTCATTGCCGACAATGCGAGCGCCTCTCCGCATGTAGAGCACGCCCCGTACAGTCCGAAAAACGGAATTTCGAATGTCTTAAGGCCAAACGAAGAGGCGATCAGCTGTCCGAGAAGATCACCCGCAAACAGATAGCGCATATCCTCCGGTTTCCGGTCAGCCTTGCCCAAAGCCAGTGTCAACGCTTCCTGCTGGAGGCTGCTTTCCGCTGCCTCCCATGTATCCTGCCCGAACTTATCATCCTCTCCGATACAGTCAAACTCCGCCGCTAACGGTCCTTCTCCTTCTTTCGTACCCACAACGGATGCTGTGCCAATAATAAAAGGAGCCTCTGAAAACAAAAGACTCCTTCTTCCAATCTGCTGGTTCATACAATCTCTCCCTTTCCTGTCGTCCGATCTGTTAATCGTCCTACGACAATTAATTTGAAGATAGTATGTATCCAAAATCCGTATTTTATTCTTTATGCACCCTCGAACTGAACCACAGAATCAACCTTGTACTTGGAAAGTACTTCTCTTCCTTTCAGATCAACAAGTTCGATCAAAAATAACATCTCAACGACTTCTCCGCCAAGTTCCTCAACGAGTTCTGCCGCAGCCTTCATCGTTCCGCCTGTTGCGATCAGATCATCGAGAAGAACAACCTTGTCTCCCGGTTTGATCGCATCCTTGTGGATCTCAATCGTTGCAGTACCGTACTCGAGATCATAGGTCTTCTCTACGGTCTCACATGGAAGCTTACCTTTCTTACGAATCGGAACAAACGGTTTATGAAGCAGATAAGCCAGTGGCATTCCAAACAGGAAACCTCTTGATTCTGCTCCTGCGATCACATCGAAATCCATACCCTCTAAGCATTTTGCAAGTTCGTCGATTGCAAGTTTTAATCCATCCGCATCCATTAAAATACTGGTGACATCCCGGAAGATAATTCCCTTCTCCGGGAAATCCGGAATACTTCTAATGTACTCTTTAAGTTTCTTCATGCTGATACCTCACATCTATTTCGTAATCTATGAATGATTATAATTCTTTCGGTAAAAGTCTGCAAGTCCACACAGTGAATTCATGCATTTTACTTAATTTTGGACCACTTGTCGGTCTTTCGTTTCAGTACTTCCCGCACCGTAAGACATCCATCCTTTACCACAAAACGGATATCGTAATCCGCAAACGCCATACCATACACATAATCCGGCTTTTTATTGTATGCCGCCCGTGGATCCTGTGCAAGCACATCCACCACTGTCGTACGCAGTTCCTCCGGCATCTGCAGCAACAGATCCTCCGGGAATTCCACACGGATCCGATCGTTTACATGTGCATCGGCAAATCCGCCTGCCGCATCCGGATGTGCATCCGCATACGCAAGATAAGGCTTCATATCATAGATCGGCGTGTTGTCCAACAGATCCACTCCGGATACCTTCAATATCGGTCCGAGTGTTTCGTCGCATACAAATTCTTCAAGTTTCACACAGGATAATCCGATCGAATTCGGCCGGAACGGAGATCTCGTTGCGAACACACCGCGGCGCTCCTTCCCACCCAGTCGCGGCGGTGCAACCGTTGCATGAAACGAATCCTGCTTCGCTTTGGAGAATTCCCACAAAAGCCACAAATATGAAAATTCTTCGATGCCCCTGAATGCATCCGGATTGCGAAATTCCGGTTCCATCACGATGGTTCCGGTTGCCTCAGCAACAAGACCGCTTTGTCTCGGTATCCCGAATTTTTCCGGAAATTGTGTATGGATATGTGCGATGATAATCATAATCCTCTTCCTACATCTGGTAATATTTGAGATTTTCGTTTAATTCCGGCGTAATCTCTCCGCCTGCTGCCTCGTACTTATCATACATTGCCGTAAGTCTCTGTACCTTTTTCTGATTCTCCGCATCCAGTTTACGGAACACATTCTGGTACTGCGGATTCTGCATAAGATTCTGTCTTACATCTTTTGCAAACGGACAATACCGCACCATAATATCTCTGGCAACCTTGTTCAGCCGGAAGCTTCCTGCGGATTCATATTTCATCCAGCTCTGGTAATCCTTGACAAAGACTTCACGATAGCTGTTGCGCGCACGCGCCAAAGCCGTCTTGATCTTGTCTTTGGCATCCGCAGAAAGATCTGTATTTTTACGGTAAAACTGTATGTAATCGCAATATTCCGACGTAAGGGAACGCTCCCTGATATCATTCCAGTAAACGCCCTGGATTCTTCGGCAGATTTCCCAGCGATATCGTCCCATCGTCTCCACCATCAGTTCATCCAGATCTGCCGCAGAAAACATCGGGAATAAAAATCTTGCCGGTGTATTGCTTTTGGCGCCGACAGTCTCCTGCCACATGACAGCCCTCGTACCCGCATCCGGCATAAGGATCACATCCGGAAGCACCTCATGCATCAGCCACTCCTGATTGATGCCGTGTGCAGGATCTGAAAACATGACTTCACGGTAGAGCACCGAATAATCAAGGCATCGGATCTTATTGATCGCGCCCTCGATACGCTCTGCCGTCACTGCCATCTTCTCGATCGTATTGATAAACTCATCCGACGTAAGTACCGGACAAAATGTGGTAATTCTTCCGCTGGTCAGGCGATGACCCGATACAAAAATATTCTTGATCTCAAATTCAACCTTGGCTTTCGGATCTTCTTTTAACCTTGCCAGCTGCGAATCGTTAATCTCTCCCTGCCTCTTAAGGTCCTGCAGATATCCGTTATAATCCAGATCAAACTCATTGCGGGACGGATCTTTCTTTCCCTGATAGATGGCAAGGAGCCAGTCATAGATCGTATAAATGTGATCCGAATGAAACAATCCGAGCGAATCCACCAGATTGTACAATGTGTTGGTATATTCCTCACCAAGCAGTTCGACATCCATAAATCCGAAATTCAAAAACATCAGTATCACCGGAGACGGACGCATCAGATCCTCTGTCGAACGCAGAAATGCTCTCTGATAAATTTCATAAAAATGCATCATAATCTCTTTGCGGATTTTTCGTGCATCATTATCGGACGACATTCTGTCCGGAAGATCACGATACTGTGCAAGAAGATCCTTATATCCGCGGATCGTGTCATCATCATAGCCGGCATATTCCATAATACGCGCTGCGCAGTCCTCACGGGAGACACGGATTCTTCCCTGATCATCCGTCTCAAAATTGTGTTCTTCACAGAGTTCCCTGCATTTGGCAGCCTGCCCCTGCTCATAGATGCCAAGTTTCTCCATAACTTCAGCAATGGAAAGCATCTGTTTTCTTATCTCTGTGATATCCCTGTCCTTTCCGGACAAAACGACCGCAAGGCCGAAATACAGATGAAAAATATCATCCCCCGAATCCGAATACAGAATATCCCTGTTGTACAGCAGATACGTCACCAGTTCACCGATTCCCTGTGTCACACGGCGCATCTGTGCGGCAGCCTCCATGATTGCGCCGACACACAGATTATCATCCCTGATCATAAGCTGCATATAATCTTTGAGATAATATTTGACAAGGCTGTTACTGTTGCTGATCTCCCAGTTTTCTGCACGATGCTGCATATTTAATGCTTCAAAATTCTCCATGCGGGTGAAATCCTGCTCATCCATCAACAGTTCACTGCACGCATTCTTATAATCGCTGTAGAAGCCCTCCGCCACACGGTGCAGCAGATCGGCCTTCTTCTGCAGACTGGAATAGAGAAACAGTGCCTGATGGCGCTGCTCGATCGCCGTCCTCAGAAAAATCGGACGGAAATTCTCATGTTCCGATAATATCTGATGAAGATCGGCGGCATTCTTACATGGAATCACGATCAGAACCGTATCTTCCCGTGCCACATAATCACACGCAAACCATTCATTCTCCAGAATTCCAATAATGGAATTCCGCTTCATTTCAATTTCCGCAAATGCGAACTGCCGGACCACGGCACCTTTCTGGATCAGATACCATTCCATCACCTTGTCCTGTCGCTTTGCAACAATTTCCCCCTGTTTAACCCGTAATACCTTCATAATAAATACTTATCTCCTAAAACGGTAATGTAAGTTCCTTGCGATAACGCAATGCAATATGATCGATTTCCAGTCCCGTAGCACCGAAAAACACCCTGATATAATGATTTTTCCCGATGATTTCACCAAAGTCCAAACGGTCCGTCTTCCACTTTCCGTTTGATCCTCGCAATGGAATCATCATCTTTAACGTACCATTCAAAAAGATTGATACCGGCAGTTGTGCCAGATCATCCAGCGACGAACGGGAAACAATTTCAAAATCATACTCCGCAAACAATGTTTCGATTCCAAGCATAACGGATTGGCCTTTCTCTGTATTCCAATCTCCCCCCGGAATGATCACGTCTCCGTTTTCATCCGGCTTATAATACGCTATATTGCTGTAATCGATCTCATCGTCGTCAGCAGGTGCTGCATCTGCAAGTTCTTCTTGCGAAATCATGTTCATCTTATAGAGCATTGCAGGCGACTTTAAAATGAAGCCTAAAATATTACGCGCATTGCGCTGCAGCTGACCTCTTGTAAGACGTCCGTTTTCCAATGCTTCTTTTACGTTATCCTGCTGCATATCTGCGCAATCCGCAGAAACCATATACAGATCATTCTGTGCTTCCACCATCGGCGCATGATTTTTCATATCCTGACCAAGCCCCTCATCATTGGCAGCTGCCCACCAGTCCGTCATCACGATTCCTTCAAATCCCCATTCCTTGCGGAGAACGATCGTGTTAAGATCATACATTCCGGCTGTCCACATACCATTGAACGGACCGTAAGTTGTCATCACGGATCTGGCATGCCCCTCTTTCACAGAGATTTCAAATCCTTTCAGATAGATTTCACGCAACGCGCGAACCGACACCACTGCCTCCACCTCACGGCGCTTATGCTCCTGATTATTTGTTGCAAAATGCTTGATGGTTCCGGTCGATCCCACAATGCTAAGACCACGGATCTGTGCGGCCCCCATCTTACCGGTCAAAAGAGGGTCCTCTGAAATATATTCAAAGTTACGTCCGTTGAGCGGACTTCTGTGAATATTCAGGCCCGGTCCGAGCAGGGAATCCACACGGTTCTTACGAAGTTCATATCCGGTCATCTCATAAAGCTTCCGGGTCAGATCCAGATCAAATGTACAGCCGATCAAGGTTCCGTTCGGAAGAGAGAACGCTTTGGTTCCGCAATCCATTCGAAGACCGGAAGGGCCGTCCGTCGTACAGGCTGCCGGAATGCCAAAGCCTCTCAGAGAATCCGTCAAACCTCCAAACGCTGATGCCGTACCCGGTGTTACCTTCGGACTGCACATGCCCTCTCCGCGGAACATCATGATCAGATCATCATTCGACAGCTGTGCAATAAATTCATCCATTGAAATCTTCTTGTCATATACGTCCGCCAGCTTATACCCCTTGTTCCCGGTATATACGATTTCTTCCGGCTTTTCAATACGGTCATACGGACCGAATTTGCGTTCCGGAGTCATCTTATACACAAGACTTCCGGATGCATCTCTTGTCATACGTTCAAACTGCTCCGCCGGAGCACATGCTTCTTCAAGCTGCTCTATGATCTGAAGATCCTGCTCATACGTTCCGGCCGGTTCGGCTTCCCGCACATCCGATCCCGCATATACATGATAGATTCCTTTCTCCAGCAGGAAACAGTCTCTATGTCCGGTTACACCACTGTCATCATAGGATGCATAGTTACTTTTCGGAATGACAATGCTTACGGTCTCCTGATCTCCGGGATTGATCACACCGGTCTTGGCAAAACCGGCCAGCACACGTGCCGGTTTGTCGAGAGCTCCCTGCGGAGCTTCCAGATAAACTTCTACAACCTCACGTCCCGGTTGATCTCCGGTATTCTTAACCGTAGCTTCAACCGTAATGCTATCTTCATTTACAGCGACGATGGAAGCATCTGTTGCATATGTAGTATAAGATAAACCAAATCCAAACGGGTAAAGGACCTTATCCTTTGCAAATGTTTCAAAGTAACGATATCCAACATAGATATCTTCCTTGTAATAATTCTTGCTCTCATCGCCAAAATTTGCGGTAGACGGATAATCTTTTATATCCTTTGCAATCGTGTCCGTAAGCTTTCCGCATGGGTTCACGCGTCCGGTCAGCACATCGCATACACCGTTACCGCCTTCCTGTCCTCCCTGCCATACATACATGACAGCGGACGGATCCAACTCGTCCACCCATTTCATATCAATAATATTGCCAACATTCAAAAGAACCGCTGTACGTGTAAATTTTCTGCTGACTTTCGCGATCATGTCACGCTCGGCATCGGTCAGAAGATAACTTCCCTGCTCGGCTGCGTTATCCTGATCCTCTCCGGCTGTTCTTCCGACAATCACGATTGCAATATCATTTTCTGTTGCAGCCTGCTCTACCACTTCATCGGAAAGCGGCATTTCTTTCTGGGACCAGGGAACCAGTCCCCATCCTCCGCCTCCATCATACGGATGATCCTTTATCCACTCCTTATATATGTTTAGCAGCTTTTCATCGACTGAAAAATCCGCTTCTTCTCTCAATGCATCTAAGATCCCCACAACATATCTGGTATTGACCAGTCCGCCGGAACCAAGTCCGCTTTTATAATAATCAAACGCAATGCGCCCAAATACCGCCACGCGGTCTCCCTTGCGCAGCGGCAGCGTATGGTTATCGTTTTTCAGCAGAACACATCCCTCCGCCGCCGTACGCCTTGCCAGCGCAATATATTTATCCATGTCCAAAGCATATTTGCCCATATCCTTGATCTCCTCTTATGAATTCTTTTTTATTTAGGCGTTTGCGAAACTCCTGTGGCGGCGTGCTCCGACTTGGCTGACCCGGTGGCGGGCTTCTACGCTGACACTAGTTATCCCAAATCAAGAATTTGCTGAAAATG
>OBLI01001633.1_pt1 | contig 21245 bp, 33 predicted proteins | sample 1519701 | NCBI WGS metagenome assembly OBLI01 (sample SAMEA3663005, study PRJEB22513) | pig gut metagenome | biome: pig gut; feature: pig-associated habitat; material: faeces | place: France | collected 2012
GTGAATACACTAATATCGCACAAAGCGTCAATTATCCCGTGTTCGGCGTATTTTTTATTTTTTGGGTAAGGATAACTTGGCTTAGAGAATCTCTCATACTCTCTAAGCGCCGTCGCTAACTCACCCAGCTCTTCCATCACATTAACAATATATCCTGCCTTTTGGCTCTCAGCCGTGATGCCTCGCTCGTGCCTCCACGCTTTTAAGCCTTTATAAATTTCGGTTAAATCAATTTTCATTTTTCCCCCTTATTCATCATTTAGCCCCATTAACTCTTTTGCTCTTTCTAGCGTGCCTGCTAGCTCAAAGCTTACAGGGCGAAACTCCCTTATAGCTGATTTTTTAGAGCATTTCTCGGTGTAGTATATACGCACCGCACCCTTTGCTATCTTATCGCTATCGTAGCTTGATACTAGCCTAGGCTTACATTTATCACGCTCAAGGGCTTTGTAGCACGCAGCGCAAGCACAGCGGATAGCACTCTCGCACTCTTTAAGCGAGCCAAAAAAGCAAGGGCTAAAGCCACATCCTGCCTCGTGTAATTTGCCGCCGATTTGCGTGGTAGTATCTATCATATAGACAACTTTGCTAGCGTGTCCTTTTTTTCGCTCGGCTCTTAGCTGCTTTAACTCGCTTAAAAGCTCGGCTAGCTCCGTGCCTAAATTAGCTTTTATTTGTTTAGCTAGGCTCATTTTTCATCCTTACTCATCTACTTTTATCCCCCATTTATCTAGGATTTCACAAATAGCCTTATTTACTTCATCTCTGCCGTAATTGCTTTGGCGAAAATACATATGCGCTGCGCTCGCACCATTAAAAAGCCCCATATTTACAAGCTCATTTGCTAAATGCCCCAGCTTTGCGCCACTTCGCACAGCGTCTTTGTAGCTCTCAATGAGATTTGCTAAATATGTATTTTTTTCTATTTTTTCTAGCTCTTTTAGATTAAAGCCCACTTTATCAAAAAACACTGGCGATGTGCGATGATTTTCGCCCTTTTTTTGATACAAAAAGCCATCGTATTTTGATTTTGCGGTTTTGCCCCTTACTTTAAAATTATGGCTGACATATATCCTTGAGCGGTCATTTACGCTCATATTGGCAATTTTTATTAGTCTAGCTTTTATCTGCGCTGGGGCTGTGTCGTAGTCTAAATACATTTGCTCCACCTTCTAAAATGGAATTTCATCTAATTCTTGCGCCAAATTTTGCGGCTGTTGTGCTTGTGAATTGCTACGATTTTGCGCTTGGTTGTAATTTTGCGGTGCTTGATTGTAGCCTAGATTAGAATTCCCGCTAGAATTCCCACCATTATTTGCGTAGTTTGTTACGCTTACGCCAAGCACAGCCCCACTATTTGCGATATTTTGCGCCATTGCCTCAGCCCCAGAATTCCAGCTGTTATTAGCAGAATTTTCACCGACATTTGCGCCACTCGCCCACGCCTTAGGGCTTTTGGTAAATTCTAGTTTTTGTATGATTATTTTGTGCTTGACACGCTTTGCGCCTGTGTCTTTATCCTGCCACTCATCTTGCGCGATTTCGCCCACTCCGCAGAGCATATCGCCTTTTTGATAATACTGATTTATTAGCTCGGCTGTCTTACCAAAGGCGACAAAGTCCAAAAACACCGTGCTTTGATTACCATTTGCGTCTTTTTTATTAAAGGCTAGTGAGTTAGAGATCACCGCCAAGCTTGAATTTTGCGTGTATTTTAGCTCTATATCTCTGCAAATCGTGCCGTTAAAAATAAATAAATTCATTTGCTCTCCCTTTCAATCAAAAAATCTAGATATTGCCTTGCTTTTTTGAGATCCTCTAAGCCATTTTTGCGCTTGTAGCGGCAAAGGTATTTGATGACATTGCCTTCGCAAAATCCTAGCTCATTTGCTAGGATAAACTCAATCGGCTGTATTTTCATCACGGCGTAGTGATCTCCGCCCACTTGCTTACTGGTTGCCACTTAGCACCTCGCCATTTTCGTCTATTATTTGCGGTTCGGTAGCTTCATAGGCTATTGCGTTTAGATCGATTTGAGTGATTTTGGGCGCATCATTTGCCAGTTCAATATCAGCCTTATTATCAAGCGCAATTGCGTTTGCTATAGCTTGGCTTTTAAAGTTTAAGGCTTCACGGCTTAGCACGTATTTTATCGCTTTTGCTTGATACATTTCTTCGCACCACTGCGCCCACGGACTATAATTGCTCTTTGCGCTAGGGCTTTTGGTCTTTATCTTTTCTAGCTTGTCTTTTGGCACAAAAACGCGCTTGGTATAGCCATCGCTCATATCTTTTATCAGCACCAGCACGCCACGCAAGTTTTTCATATACCAGCCATCATCGCTTGAGTTTCGCTCTTTGTCATTTGGCACGAAGATTATTTTCTCATCAAACTCGCTTAAATCTCGGCTGAATTCATCGCAAATAAACACGCTATGCGCCTTTATACGCTTGCCAGCACGCTCAGCTAGGGTTTGCCAGCCTTTGTAGCTGATGACTGCTTGGGCGTCGTTTTTATACTTTACGATATAAGCTTGGGCTAGATTGCGGTTTATATCTAGATCAAGCTCAGCTAAACTAAATGCGCTTTTTAGCACGGAATTCACGCTACATTGCGCTAGATTTTCGCTACTTGCTATGTCTATTAAAGCGGACTTGAAGCGTGTCATCTTTGCGCTATCACCGCTAAAAAACTCAGCCATTTTTTTTGCTGCTATCCCGGTTTCTAATGTCAATTTTATCACCGCTGGCAAGCTTTCTTTTTTTACTACTTCGTTCATTTATGCACCTTTTTTATATTTGTTTTTTACTTCGTTCTGCTCGCAAAGGCTAAATAGATCAGGCTCATAGCTAGAATTTAGCCACTCAGCCGCCTTACTCGCAAAGTCTTTATTTACTTCAAAGCCATAAGCCCTGCGCCCTAGATTTCTAGCAGCGATTATAGTGCTGCCACTTCCACAGCAAGGGTCTATCACTACATCATTAGGGTCAGTAAAAAGCGCAATTAGCTTCTCAAGTAGCCTAACTGGCTTTTGCGTGGGATGAATTCTTGCTATTTTGCTGTCATTTTCCCACTCAAAGCAGTTCATTATCATTTTGCCGTTATTGCGGAATTTTGGCAGTTTATCTCTATAAAACAGCAGTCCATACTCGCAGTTGCCGACTATCCGCATATTTGCTTTTAGCACCTGCGCTGAGCTTTTTTTGCGAAAAACTAGGTTAATATAGTGCTTAAAGCCGTGCTTTCCCGCTAGTTCTATTAGCCTAAATTGCTGCTCAAAGGCGCAAAATACCAGCATACAGCCAGCACTATTTAGCGCCTTTGGCTCTTTGATTATAAGCTTATGGCAAAAGTGAAAAAACTCAGCTAAATTAAAGTTTTTATCCGTGGCAAAAAACTGCTTGCCAGCTTTGTCGCTTTCGCCGTTTTCTATCCTGCCACCCTCATACCACACATTGCTACTAGCATAGGCATTTACGCCTAGATTGTAGGGTATATCAGCGATGACAAATTGCGCTTTTGGTAAATGGCGGCTTTTGTAATTTTGAAAATTATCGTTAAAAATCTGCCATTTTTGCATCACGCACCTTTGCTATATACCCACGCTGGTAGGTCTATTTCTTGAATTATTTTTTGATTGATCTGCCCGTTTTCATCTATATTAAGCTCGGCAAAGTCTGGGAATTCTAGATTTTGCGCTTTTAGAGCGATGATTTTATCTAGGGCATTTTGGTAGCATTCACGCCCAAACTCTACCGCCTTTTCGCTTAGCGTAAAAAACCCCACCATATAAGGCGCAGTTTTTTCTACCACCACAAAGACAAAGCCATTTACCGCTAAGCCATTTGCCATTAAAATATCGCTGTATAAAGCCTGTTGTATGTGGTAGTTAAAGTTGCCTATGCTTTTGCCAAACTCACTAGCATTTGCGCTGGTTTTTATATCCACGACAAGCCCTAGTTTTTGATTGTAGTAGTCTGGGCGGCACTTTATCTCAGCCCCTTTATAAGTGCTAAAAAAGCTTCTCTCAGCAAAGCCGTCAGTGATAAACTTCTGCGCTGTTTTATTACCTAGCACAGCTTTTGCCATAGCTTTTGCTTGTTCATAAAGCATAGGGCTTAGAATGCTCTTGCCAAAAGCTAACTCTAAAAAATCGCTATAAGCCGCCTTGCCCTCTTTGCTACGCTTGTCAATTCTAGGCTCTATTATAAACTCACGCTCAAAGTCATTTGGCTCTAAAATGAGCTTATGCACAGCCGAGCCAAGCAGCAAGGCTGGGCTATCATCGCCAGAGAGCTTGCCAGCTTTTTTTAGCGCAAATTTCTTTGGGCTTTGTAAAAACAAATCTATATCGCTCTTGCTAATTGCGCTGTGAGCGTGGTAGTCTTTATTTGTCATTGTCTAGCCCCTTTAGCTCGTTTTCTACTTGTTTTAGCAAAGCATCTGCTTTATCTAGCAAAGCCGCTGAGCGCTCGTCATTGCGACTTTGCACGGAATTTGCCTCTCTTACATTATCTAGCGCAGTATTTAGCGAGTGTAGATAAAACCACAGCTTAGATATTTTTGCGTTTATTTTGTCCATTTTCGTCCTTTTACCACAGCCAGCTAAAAAGCCCTTTGCGCTTTGTTAGCTTTTCGTTAGCAGTTCGCAGCTCTTCACTTTGGCGTAAAATAATTGCGCTTAGCTCCGAGTTTTGCTTTATTAGCTCGCTTATTTTGTTCTCTTTGCGAGAGATTAAACTCTCAAAGGCTTTTAGCTGGTCGTTAGCTAAATCTAGCTCTTTTTTAAGCTCAGCATTTTGCTTTTTTAGCTCTAAATTTTGCTTTTTTATATCTGCTATTCTCATTTTTGCCCCCTTATGCGCTTAAGAATTCTTTGCGTATTTTGCGCTTTCTTGCTAGGTTGATTTTATACTGGGCGATTAGCTTTTCATACTCTCTTGGAGCTTTTATCAGCTCGTATATACAGTCGCCCCTCACTCTAAAAGTAGCGATATTAAAGCCGATTTTGCGCAGATCTACTATGCGCTGGGCTAGACCACGCACACCATATTCGATAAATACTTCTCTAGAGCTTACTTTGCCGTATTTTACTAGCAGGCTCGCTACTAGCTCTAGCGAGTGCTTTGCTTGGTTTTCTGTTATCATTTTTCATCCTTTTTTAGATTATTATTAAGGCTATGGTTAGCACCACAGCGCCGACACCGATTAAGATTTTTAGCGCATTATCATTATTTTTGCGCCTTTTACATCCGCCCCATACTCTCATAGCACACCTAGATCCGCTGGTTTTGTTATGCCTCCCGCTTTTAGGATATTTGCCATTTTTGCTAGGGCTTCCTTTTGTATAACTAGAATTTGCGCTTCACTATATCCTAGCTTACGCCCCACCTCTTTAAGGCTCAGTCCGTTTGGTCTTAGTGGCTCATTTTTTGCTAAACTCATCTAAAAACTCCTGATAGGCTAGCTCATCGTCGTCTTGTTCGCTTGGCTCTTGGCTGTCTTCGCACTCGTCGTAGCTGTCATCTTCATAGCTAGACGGACTTAGCCAGCTATCACTTCGCTCAGGGCATTTTGGTAAGTTGTCCCTGTATTCAAATCCATTTATCATTTTTTTCTCCTTTATTTTAAGACAGCTTAAAAAAGCAGTGGGGCTAGCGGCGGAATTTTCTAGAATTACTAAGCAATAGTTTAAACTTTCTAGGAGGAAAAAACATGATTTTTAATTTTTCTTAAGGATGCTTAAAATGCACATTATTGTTTCCCCACTGCTTGCCTAAGCTGTCTTTTTGTGTCATTATCCAGCTGGATAATCCTGTGTCATTATCCAGCTTGACTGGATAATCTTGGCATTTGGGAATTCTAGAATTCTAGAATTCCCTTGTTTGTTTTCAAGCTTTTATTATTTAACAATGTTAAGTTAAAAAACATTTTTCATAAAAAACCCAGCTACTCCAAAAAGTGCTTTTTAACATTTCGGCTCTTTTAAGCTCTTTTTGTTTCGCTGGTGGAAGTTTATCAATAATAAACTTATATTTAGCTTAAAAAGTTAGTTAAAAATAAACTTTTTGAAAAAAAAGCATAAAAATGCGAAAAATAGATAAAAAAGCAAAAATTCTAAAAAATCTGCTATAATTTACAAAGATAGGGGGATCTTTGCGGAGTAAAAATCAAAAAGCCCAAAAATTAACCTAAATTTTTGGATAAAATGGTATAATTAGCTTGACTGAGTTTAGAACCTCGTCAAGCCGTACGGGGTCAAGCCTTAAGTGCGCTTTTACTTAGTCAACCATCATCATCGCTGATCTTTTCTTCTATGTATTTTAAAATCGGATGTGTAGTATAGTCCATGTCAGGCTCATAAACATTATCTTTAATGATATCAAAATAATATTCCCTTTCTGCTAAGCTCTTTTCACCTATACCGTCTTTATAACCTATTTCTAAGTGCCTTTTTATAGTATATGCTACTATATCAGCTAGTTGTAAAAGATTGCTATCCTTTGAGCTAGTAAAAAAGCTAGTTTCTACAATATTTTTTATTTTTATATCAGGCACATCTATCACTCTAAGCACCTTTAATTCATCTTTTGCTATTTGTGTGGTTTTGTCTTGCTCATCAGCGATTATTATGCCATAGTCGCCTTTTTTATTTAAATACTCATCAAAAATAAGCAAAATATAATAATACGCAATTATATAAGGCGGTATTTTCACCATTTTTTGTAGCGCAGATGATGTTTTACTCTCAAAATATAGTTTATAGTTTTGCTTAAATACTTTAAAAAATACCACTTTAATTTTATGCTTTTTGATAATTTCTAAGCATGACTTAACAAGCTTTTTCTTTTTTTCATAGTCCCAACCTTCAAATATACCTTTACAACCCATAATATCCATTATGTGTAGCTCACAGTTGTCTATGCCAAAATCTTTTTTGATATTTTCTATGCTTTCATTTACCTTGTGCCACTTGCTATCATCTAGCATAACTCCGCCCAAAATAAACACTGGCTGGGCTTTATCGTCCATATTTGTGCCTGTGCTACCACTATCATCTAGGTATATTAGCTCCATTATTTTACCCCCACACCTTGATTAGCAAACTGAAAGCCTGAGCCTATTTTAACTGTGATTTTGCCATATACCGCACCTAGTATCTCCCAGCCATAGCCCTTGCTACTAGCGGTAAATGCTGGATAAGCTGGATTTATGCTAATGAGATTTATATCATTATTTGGCAAGAACTCAATGCGCTTTATATACACCACATCACCAAGGCGAACTAGATAAATTCCAGGGCGTTTTATATAGTCTCTACCGCCTAAAAACTCCACCAAAAGATAGTCGCCGTCATTAAACTCAGGCATCATACTATCGCCGTAGCATTGAATGATTTTTGCGTATTTAGCATTTACCTTGCCTAAGAATTCTTGCGGTAGCTTAATGCACCTTTCAACCTTAAAATCAGGGTCTAGCGTGCCCTCTGTGCCAAAGCCAGCTCGCATTTCTAAAAGTGCTACTTTTTGTGAGCCATTATCGCCGGCAAATACTTCGCCTAAGTCATCACTATAAAGAATTTCATTTAATGGTATATTTAGAATTCTACTTAAAATTGTAGCTTTTTGAATATCAGGCGTATTTGCATTATTTTTTATAAACCATAATTTTATGGACTGCTCAGTTATATTTACATTATTATCGGCAAAAATTTTCGCCAATTCTGCATAAGTTAAACCAGCCTTTTTAATGCTTTCTTTAACAAGCTCTTTGTTAAATAAAAAATGGTTTTTCATATTTTCCCCTTTTAATTTAGTTTATTGATTATAAACTAAATCGGCAAAAATAGCAAATATTTTAAACTCTTTTTAAGTTAATTTATAATAAACTTCAAGTTATAAGAAAGGCAACTATGGATAGTAAAAAATTGAGAACTATATTAAGCAGTGAATTTTCATATAGTGATACTGCTGTTAAATATTTACTAACTTCACGCATTAAACCCAGCTACGAAGTAATGTTAAAGCTATCAAAAGAACACGGAATTCCGTTTGAGGCGTGGCAAGATATAAGAGCTTGGCTCGGTCTGCCACCAACACGCACGCAACTAAAATTAAGGGAGCAAAGCGAAGCTTCTTTAAAATGCGCCCAGCCCCAAAATTAAAGGCATAAAATGAAAATTATAAAGCTTTTTGAAATTATTTGTGCGGCGGTGATTATGGTGCTGCTGCTATTTGCTGTGGCGATGCTGCCGATGCCAACTTGCGAGCAACGCTCAGCTATTGAAATTCCAAGGTGTAAATAATGAGCTATTTTAAATACTACTTTGATACTAGCGATTTAAAGCTTAGTTTAGGTGCTGAGAAACTCTTAAATATTTTTAGAGATAGATACGAGCTAAGTGCTAAAAAGGGCTTTACAGGCAAAAATGGCAATGTGGTCTTTTTAATCAAGCTAGATGAGATTGCTACACTTTTAGGCAAATCAAAAATCACAGCTTTTAGAATGGTAGATGAGCTAAGAGAAAAAGGCTTGATTTTTACTCAAAAAAGGCAAAGCGGAATTCTAGAATTTTCGTTAAATGTTAATTTCAATCTTGCCAAAAATGGCAAGATGGATATTGACAAAAATGGCAATTTCCATCTTGACAAAAATGGCAATTTCCATCTTGACAAAAATGGCAAGATGATACATATAAGCCAAACTAAACAAGCCAGACTGACTAAGCCAAACGCGCATGCGCGCACGCACGAGAGCGAACAAGCCGAAGCGAACCGAACTCAGCAAAGCGAGGCGACAAGTCGCCATCATTTTTCGCAGAGTGAGCTAGGGAATTCTAGAATTCCAAGTGGGGCGCAAGGTAAAACGCAAGATAAAACCCAAAGTCAAGCACCTAGCCAAGATAAACCGCAAGATAAACCGCAAGATAAACCGCAAGCACCTAGCACCGCTCGTCAGTGGCTGGGCATAAACGACAAGCCTAGCTACATAAGCGAGCAAACTTGGCAAGACTTCTGCGCCTATAAGCGTGAGCGTAGGCATAACTTCACAGCCACAGGCAAAAAGGCGTTTTTTGCTAAGCTTGATGATATAGAGGCTAAAAGCGGTGCTTGCGAACAGGCGATAAAAAACACTATGGCAAACGGCTGGCAAGGGGTGTTTATGCCGCCGCTAGATAAAAAGCAAGGGCAATCGATGCAACCAGCGCAAATGGTGGATGCTTTGCAAGAATGGCTAAGCGATAGAACGGCACAGGTGGTAGAGAGCGAACTAGCCTTACCCAGTAGAGCTGAAAGGGGAGCATAATGAGTGAGAAAGAGTTTTTAGGTGGTTTTAATACCCTAGCGATTTACTTTGACTTTTGTGCTGATAATCCTGAGCGATTAAAAGCAAATGCTAGCATTTACTACGAGTGCTTAAAGCACTTGGGGGCTGACCAGTGGCAAATGGCGGTAAATGCCGTGCTAAAAGAGCGAGTGTATAACTCAATGCCAAAAATCGCCGAGCTGCTAAATCACATATACGGCTCGCCAGAAGAAAGGGCAGTGAACGCATGGACGCTGGTCTTGGAGATGATGAGTAGGCTGGGCGATTATCCTAGCGTGAAGTTTAGCGATGATGCCATTATGCACGCTATAAAAGCCCTTGGTGGCTGGGTGGCGGTAAGCACCATAGACATAGCAAGTGATAGCCCAATGAATACCGCCAAGCGCAAGGAATTCATAAGCGCTTATCTAGCAAATCGCAATAAGCCTTTTAGCGAGTTTTATCTGCGTGGTAGAGCTGAGGCGCAAAATGGCTTAGGCGAGTTTATGAGCTTAGCTATAATTAGCACTGAGGGCAAGGTAAAGGAGCTGCGAGGGCGTGAAGCTAAAAAGCTAATAGAGAGCAAAAAAAGCCCAGCGCAACTAGCCTTTAATGAAATGGTGCGTGGAGTAATCGATGCCAAAAGAATCAAAGCAAATTAGCTTCACGCTAGAACTGCCTAAGCACTTGGTGGTTAGCCTAAATGCGATTTACGCTGGGTCACACTGGCGCAAAAGACAGCAGATAAAGCAAGGATATTTAGCACTTACAAAGGGGCTTTTTGCTGGACTTAAAGAGCGTTATGGCGCTTTTGATGAGCCCTGCGAGATAGCTTTTGATTTTAGCGGCACTCGCATTTTTGACTGCGACAACCATGTCTATATGGGCAAAATGATACAAGATTGCTTAGTGGCAGCTGGTATCATCACTGATGATACAGCAAAACACTTGGCAAAGGTTAGCTACGCCAAAAGCCAAAAGCAAAAAGGGCAAAAAGGCGTAGTTGTAAAAGTAGAGATAAGGGGCGTAAATGGCTAAGGCTTTGAGTGCTGATTTTTGGGCTAGTGTAAAAAAGGACTACGAAAAAGGACTAAGCCAAGCCGAGCTAAGAAAAAAATATAACCTAAGCCCTAGCTCACTAGCAAACAAAATAAAGCGCAGTGGGTGGGAAATTACCCAAAGCCAAAAAGAAGCTATTTCGGCGTTTAGTGAGGCTAGTGGGAAAATAAGCGCAGAATTTGGGAAAGCAAATGAGACCCAAAAGGCTGAAATCATAAACCGCATTAACACTATCATCGATGACTGCGAGATAATGGCTAGCAATCGCCACCTAGCTAAGCGTTTTCAAGCTAGAATTCTAGATGGGTTTAATGATGGTATGTTTGAGAGTAGCAAGGATATTAAGGCTGGCACTAGCGCATTAAAGGACCTAGAATACATAGCAAATCCTAAGCCTAGCGTAGAGGTAAATCAAAGCCAAAGTCAAGCTAATACGCTAATAAAAATAGAGTTTGTAGAATGACTATAAAGCTACCAAAATGGGCTAAGAGATTTTTGAGCGAAAATATGCGCTATAAAGTGGCTTATGGCGGCCGTGGCTCAGGTAAAAGCTGGAATATAGTGCGAATGCTGGTGCTAAAAGCTGCGAGCAATAAAACTAGAATTCTTTGCTGTCGTGAGATACAAAATAGCATAAAAGAAAGCGCACACAAGCTTATAAGCAATCAAATTGACGAGCTAGGTCTTGGCTCACTTTTTAGCATAACAGAAAACTCCATAAAATGCGCTAATGGCTCTGAGTTTATCTTTGCTGGGCTATATCGCAATGTGGATAAAATCAAGTCAATGGAGGGTATAAATATCTGCTGGATAGAAGAAGCCCAAAATGTAAGCCGTGAGAGCTGGGATCTAATCGCACCTACAATCAGGGCTGAAAATAGCGAAATTTGGGTGAGCTTTAATCCCAAGCTAAAAAGCGATGAAACCTATCAAAAATTCATAGTAAATCCGCCGCCAAATGCGCTAGTTTTGCGTGTGAATTATCAGGATAATCCATTTTTCACTGAGGCTATGCGAGAGGAGATGGAGTATAAAAAAAGGGTGGATTTTGATGAGTATTTACATATTTGGGAGGGACAGCCCAAGATTTCAAGCAAGGCTCAGGTATTTTATGGCAAATGGGAGATTAAAGAGCTAGGCGATTTAAATGGGGCGTCTTGCTATTTTGGTGCGGACTGGGGCTTTGCAAATGACCCAACAGCACTGATTAAATGCTACATTTTGGGACGAAATCTATACATAGCCGACGAACGCTACGCAAAGGGCATAGAGATTGACGAGCTGGATAATTTCTTTGGCTCTATGAGTGGGGCAAAAACAGCGCATATAATCGCTGATAGCGCAAGACCTGAGACTATAAGCTATTTAAATCGCCAAGGATATAGCATAAGCGGCGCAAAAAAGGGCAAAGGTAGCATAGAAGATGGCATTGCCTTTATCCGTAGCTTTGAGCGTATTTACATACACCCAAAATGCGTAAATACCATAAGCGAGTTTAGCCTATATAGCTACAAGGTGGATAAATACTCAGGCGAGATTACAGCGCAAATCATAGACGATAATAACCACGCAATAGACGCCCTGCGCTACGCTTTAGAGCCACTGATTAAAACTCAGCCTAGCACCATAGGACTAAGGCTAGATATATGAAAAGTCAAAACTTAGAGCTACTTTTAGAGCTAATTGGCATTGAAAACTTTGCTAAATTAGCTGAGCATTGCGGTGGCATGAGCTTTTATATACCCAAAATGCCTAGCAAAAAACTTAGCATTTTAAGGGACATTAAGCTTTTAAAAGAGCTTGAAGTAAGCAAAGATGACATAATCAAACGCCTAGCCAAAAAATACGAACTAAGCTACCGCACACTAAGGCGAATTTATGATAGAGCTTGAAATTCTTGTAGTTTAAGGTAGCATAAGCTAAAATCGCAACCCAAAAAACAAAGGGGATTGTGTATGAATTTTAAAATAATTAGCACTGGTCTTAGTTTAATTCTTTGTTCTTATTTGGATATACAAGCTAACGAGTTTAGCAATAGCCATGCTAAGATTTTTTCTGCTTACGAACAAAATATCCAAAAAAACCAAAAAGAGAGTTACGGGGCATTGTGTGATTATTTATTAAATCAAAGCAAGGTAATTTATCTCAAAATTGCCAAAGATGGCATAGAAAAAAGTGATAAACAAAAGCTAAAAGAGTTTTTAGATATACTGGATAAAGTGGCTATTGTAGCTAAAAATAGGGCAAAAAAAGACACTATATTTAGACAAAAAGATGAGAATATTTATTATAGTGTTTTAGCACTTATGTCTATTATAAACGCTGCTGTGGATGATGAGTATATGAAAATAGCAAAGAGCTTTGACTATGAAACACTGGCGAATATTGACATCATAAAAGAGGGCAAAAAACAAGCAGACTTATCGGCGTATCTTAAAAATATAGGCGCATAATGGCAGAAATTAAAAACAACTCTTTTCACGCTCTTTTAAAAGCAGTAAATAAAGATAAAAATAATAGAAGATTGCAAGATTATCTCTGTTCTATGGTTTTGCCTATTTGGTCTTTTTATGAGAGCGATTTGGTTTATACTTCTTTTAAAAGTGTAGAAGAAGCTCTGCCAAACTTTATGCCTATTTTTGATGCCAAAGAAATTAAATATTTTCTTAAATGTTTAAGCGAGTTTAAAAACGATAGACACAACCAAAGTGCTTGTTGTAATTACAAAGTAGAATATATAAAAAATAGTAATATATAACCTTTATAAACATTAGTATTTTTAAGTTTTTTTAAAATATTTTTGGTAGAATTACGCATAAGATTAAGGGCGATAGTCTATAAGGGACTAGTAGCGAGAGCTTGCTAGTTTGGCAGGTAAGGCATACTGGCTTAGGCTGGTAGTATAGTAGGTTCGAACCCTACCCCCTTAATTTAATTAGTGTTTTTAGATGATTATACTTTTAAGAGTTTTTTAAAATATTTGGTGGTATAATTCCCTTGCAGCCTGCTAAAAGCATAGTCTTACTTATTGTCGCTGTGCCCAGCCTTAGCTAAGTTAGCAGATGAAGTGCTAGGGTGCCACTTTATAGCTTTTAAAAGCTCTTTTTTTAGTTTAGATACCTTATAATCATTTATAAAAGTTCTTACTATCTTATCATTTTCACTTATACTTTTAAGTTTTTTTAAGGGATTTTGCGGTATGATTACGCCCGAGCAAAGAAAAGCCTAGCGCAACTCAATTCGCGAACGCAAGGGGGCATCCTTGCGGGGAATGCTATTAAAGCTACTTTGAATGTTCGCAAGTAGCAGCTTTTAAGACTCTTGCAAAGTCCTTTGCTTATTCTTAATTTCTTTAATAAGATTGTCGCCTTTTACCACGCTTTTTATAAATATTTCATCATTTTTAGTCACTTTTATGGCTACTCTATAATAAATTTTTTCACTATTATCGTAATAAAATAGCTGGTTATTTTTAAGTTTTTTAAAATATTTTTGTGGTATAATTACGCCGAGCAAGACAAGTAGGGTTTGCTGAAAAATGCCGTTTGAAGTTTAGGATGTAAATCCGAGGTGGGTCAAGCCCTTTCCACCCTTGCTTACTTTTCTTTATTCCGTGCATGAATGATAGCCTTTTTAAGCCTTTTTATGTTATTCCCTATATTAGCCAAGCTTTGGACAAACACTTCATCTTTACTTGGTATGTTTTTCAAAACTAACCTATAATTATTGCCAGCATTATGCGCTAAAATTATCACTGCTCTTTTGTCCTTTTTATCATTATAGCTACGCAGTTTAGCAGACATTATATCTATTATTTGTGCGTAGTCAGCAGCTGCGATATCTTCGTGATGTGTGTGGCTTTTGATTGTATCACTGCTTAAAATAAGCCTTTTTTCACTGCCAAAAATGCTAGTTTTACCCAAAACATACAATTCACGCTCTTTTGTGCTAAAGCCATTTTGTATTTTTTGGGTTATTTGCTCTTTTGTAGCGTTTATTAAATTATATTCTTTTGCTTTATTAGCCTTATTTAAAGCCGAGATTATGCCGTTTTGTTTTTGAAATTCCACCACTTCATCTATGCTTTTAACCTTGTATCTCTCAGGTTTCATAGCGTTAAATACGCTGTTTATATCGCCAGTTTTTAGGGCCTCATTAGCTTTGTCTTTGCTGCCTAGAATTCTAGCTCTTTGCCACTCTTTTAGCCCCTCTAAATACTCTTTATCAGCCTTAGCATTTAGCTTAGGCTTAGGGTATTCATGAGAGTATTTAGGTATCATTTGACATCTGCAAAAGGGATGAAAGGGTGGCACAGGTGCTTTATCCTTTGGATATACTCCAGCTCCAAGTCCGTATTTATCCACGCTAGCATAATAGTCGCAAATATCAGTGCGTGGGTGGGTTTTGCTCATTTGGATTTTTACTACTTGTATATCTTTGCTAGAGCTGTATTCAAAGGCTCTTGCGTCATTATACGCCCTAGCTGTTTCATTTAGGGCTATGCGCTTTGCGTAGTAGCGTGCTTTTTCATATCCTGCTATTTTTAGGGCTTGGTTTGCTACTAGCTTACTCTCATCTTTTAGAATTTTAGAATAAGACGCCCTTAAAGCCGGCGTTTTTATGTTTTTTACCTTAGTTTTGGCTGATTTTTCCCATAGATATTTTGGATATTTTTCTTTTACTTTTAGTGGATCAGCCTTAAAGTCATAGCCCTCATAAAGCATTTTTGCTAGTTCATTTGCGCTTTTTTGCTCTTTTATTGCTGTTTTTATCACGCTTTGGACTGCGTTTTTACTCTCTCTTAGCTCAGTGTATAGAGCTTTGCTAAGTGTGATTTTATCAGCTCTTAGGTTCATTAGCTCATCTAGATTTAACTCCGAGTTATTTGCCTTATTATAAGCTTTTAGAAAATCAGCCCAAAAGTCATCGCTAAAACTAGCAAATGCCTCATTTAAATCGCCATTATTTTCTAAAAGCTCTAAAAGCTTAGCATTTAACTTTTTTGCGCTTTTTTCTATCTGTTTGTCAAGTAAATCAAGTAGTGCTTTAAAGTCCATTATCCGTCTTTTATCTTTTTGCTTAGTGCTTTGTTTAGCGAAGTTAGCATAGGGCTAAACATTTCGTAAGTATCTATAAAATCAAGCTCATAACGCTGGCAATAACTACGCAAGATACTCTCATTTAGGCGCATCTGATACTGCCCAGCCTCTAATACTCTAAAAAAAACTGAGCCTAAAAATGCGCTATATTCATCAAGTATAATAATGCCCCTTTGCTCGTAAAACTCTACTTCTGCTTTGTCCTTTGGGGCTGGTGGAATTTCGCCGTTTAAGGCTACCATTTCCACCCATTTACAAAGCCGCTCTACTTTTTTTGACTATCTTTTAACACAGCCTCATTTAGCTCACTCCAAAGCGTGCTAAATGCTATACCACGCTCTTTTATTAGCGCAAATAGCTCGTCTTTATCAGCCCCACTAACAAGCATTAGGGCTTTATACTCCATAAGCTTTTCAAACTGGGCATTTATCTCATCCCCACTTTTTAGCTGGGCAGATAGCTTGCTAGCTTGCTTTTTAAGACCCAAAATATCAGCGCAAATGCTTTTATTTTCTTTTAACAGCTCTGCTTTTTGCTGTGCATTAAGCGTGGATAAAAGCTCGGTGTTTATGCTTAGAATTTTCTCTTTGTTTGCGATTTCTAGCGAGAGCTCCTCTCTTTGTAAGTTTATAGCACTTAGCTCATCAAGCTTTGCTTTTTGCTCACTGGCTTTGATTTCTAGCTCTTTTCTTTGCGCTAGGCTAGGCTCACTTACAACTACATTAAACTCTTTATCATCAATGCTGATTTTTGCGTTATATTTAGTCTTTATCATCTATTGTCTTCCTTGATATAAGTTAGCTTGAAGTTATCATCGCCTTTATCAGCAATGGCTAAAAATGTCCGCTCAATGACAAAAATTCCATCACTATCGCTAAACTTTGGCTGCTCGCTTAGCTTTGCCCTTGGAATTTCTAGCTTAAAGCAGTCTTTGCCAGCTGCGTTTCTAAAAATCGCTACAAAGCTCATTGTGCTGCCAGCCTTAAACTCATCAAAGCCATCTGCGCCGTCTTTTTCAAGTCGCATTTTAAGAGTAAGTTTTGGCTCGTAGTCGCTTATGTGAAACTCACCTACATTTGTAAATTTCTCATAGCCTATATTACACCCCATATCAAAGCTAAACTCGCTAAGGTTTACCGCCACGCCATTTAAAGTCATACCACCAAGACGGCGAATTACAAGAGCTTCGCCACTTTTAATATCAGTTATGGTATTGTTGCCCATTTCTCTATCGTTATAAGCTGCTTTTAGCCCAAAGGTTATATTTATCTTATCGCCCACTGAGCCACTTAGCTTGAAGTTTGATTTCGCACCTTGAAGTTTGAACTTTCTATCAGGTAAGATTAGATCTACACTAGCTGTATTTTGGCTATGTGTATCAGGGGTAAATACTGCGTTGCCACTCTCATCTTCGGTTTGCTTTAGATTACAAATTTTAAAAAGCGTGCTGTAAAAATCTAAATTATCAAAAAAGCAAGTCTCTACATCAAAAGACCCTTGCCCCCAGTCAGCTATGGTAATAACATCCTTTGCCCCAGCATAAAAGCTGAAATTTGGAATTTCCACGCTATCAAACTCCACATTTGGAGTAATTACGCTATTTAGTTTTAAAACCTGCGTTGGTGCTTCATAAACGCCAGGCGTTGTCTCTAAGCCCACCTTTAAGCCACATCTACTTAGAACCTTTGACATCTTTGCTCTCCTTTTTTGCTTTTTGCTCTGCTTTTTGCTCTGTTGGCTTTACGCCACTTAGTGCATCTTTAAAAGTTTTGCTAATCATCTAGAATTCCTTTAAGCCCCAAAAGGGGCTATTTTTGGGGATTGGCGTTAAGCGATTTTATGCTTAATGCGAGCGATTTTGACGGCTTTTGTATTGCCTGTAAGCTTCCAGTTGTCTTTGTTAGCCAGTGCTACATTATCAGGGTTAAATGTGCCTTGATAGCTAAATCCATAAGGGTGCATTACCCAGCCTTGGCGAGAAAATAGCAGTGAAATTCCACTATCTGCCACACGCTCTAGCTCTACTGAGTGAGGCGGTGTGATATTGGCATAGCCGATTGCGCCGTTAGCAAAAAGATAGCTTGTATATACCCCAGCAGTATCTACTAGGCTATCATCTACGATTACACGAAGCCCTAGGTAAGTTGGGAATTCGCTATTTTGCTCGCTTTTTGCGACAAACTCTATTAGATTGTCTTTAACTAGCTTGTAGTATACCTTTGAGTGCATACAGATTGCGCTGATTTTATTGCCTTCGCTACCTAGCAAAGATTTTGCATCAATCACAGCCGCTGCGTCGATTACAGCTGTGCTGATGTCTAGGGTGTGTTTTTCATTAGCTTTAGCGGTATCAAGCGCATCTATTGCTCCATTTATGGTAGCAATTAGGCTTTTTTGCTGCTCTTTTGCCCAAAATGCGCCTAGTTGGTTAGTGATTGCGCCTATTGGATCAGCTCCGCTTAACTGCGCTGCCCAGTCAGTCTCAGCAAAAGAAGCTGCGCTAAAAATCTTAGTAGCTACATTTTTGCCTACTTCAATACCGCCAATTTGTGATATAGCAGTGCCATCATATCCTGCGCCGCCACCTTGTGCTATGCCGTTTAACTCGCCTAAATAAGGCATATTAAGGCTTTTGCCCTCGCCATTTGCTAACTGTGTAAGCAAGTCATTACTAGCTAGAATTCCACTAGCATAAAACTCACTATGTGATAAAATTGACTGGGTGGTAAACTTCGCCCAAATGTCTGGCACTACCATATCTGCTAGTGCTATTTTGCCTGGATTTGCCATGGTCTCTCCTTGTGTGTATTTGCTTTTTCAAGCTTAAAAAGAATTGTATTTTTTAAAAATGACAAAATTTTTTGAAAAATGTCCTTGCTATTTTCTAAAATTGCCAAAAAATAAAAAGGTTTATAGTGTTAGCTGAGTTAATGGGGGCTTGTGTATTAGACGAAAACACCATCACAAGCCTAGAATATGATTATTACGATGAGTATTTAAAGCAAAATATAAGCCCAAATACCGAACTAAGAGCAAAAACTGAAATAAACTATCTAAAACTAAAAAATGAGTTTTTTATCTCTAAGCTAGTGGTTTTAAAAACTTATATTCTATGTTGCTTAGAAAATCAAACTAGCGCAGATGATCTCTTTGCTGTGAAATTAAAGCAGTATAAAGCGGAGTTTGAGAGCGTCCAAGCCCTAGCTTTGCAAGATAAAGCGCAAACTGAGCTAAGCTCTACTTTTATAAACGCCTTTAACGCACCTTTGCTTAGGGGCTAAAATCACTTTGAAAGGACAGATATGGACTTAAACGAAATTCTAAATAACTTAGAAAAAGGTGGCGCAGACATAACTGCGCTAAAAAGCTATTTAGAGCAGCTTGGTAATGCTCACAAAGCAGAACTTGATAAGGCAAAAAGCACGAATTCTAACGCAGAGCTAAACGCTTTAAAAGGCGAGCTAAATGCTATAAAAGCTGAGTTTGGACTAAGTGGGGATAATCCAGCCCTAACTCAGCTAAAAGAGCTAATTGAGAGCAAAGGCAAAAGCGATAGTGCTAAGCTAAATGCACTTGAAGTTAAAATAGCTGAGCTTACAAGCACTATAAATGCTGAGAAAGCTAGCAAGCTTGAACTACTTAAAAAATCAGCCCTAAATGAGTGTGTAAACTCAATCTCAAATCTAAATCCGCTTTTTAGAGAAGATGTGGAGCTAAGACTGGCAAATGCTATAAAAATAGATGAGAGTGGGGCGGCGTATTTTGATATAAATGGCACTGCTATGAGTAAAGAAAGCTTTATAAATGACTTTATAGGCAAAAATCAAAAGTATCTAAATCCCCTAGGTCAGGCTGGGGCTGGAGCTAGCGGGTCGTATGACAATGCTAGCGCAAATATCACAAAAGAGCAGTTTTCTGCCATGAGTGCTACTGATAGACTAATGCTTTTTAAGCAAAATCCTAATTTATATAAAGAGCTAGATAATGAGTAAGTGGCAATTATATAAAATAAGGGTGCTAAGCGTGATTTACTGGGGGCGTGATTTACTCGCCGCTGGACTTGATAAACTAGCAAATATCCTAGCAAAAAATCCCAAAAAATACGTAAAAATAGAAATAATTGCGTGGGGTTTTACTACTTTACTTTTTATTTTAATTCTTTTAAGGGGGTGAAATGACAAAGGCATTTTTAGTAGTGCAAAATGGCGGCAATCTTAGCAAAACTCAGGTAAAAGAACAAGCTCTAAAAGAGCTAAAAGCTCGTTTTGATGAAGACAACCAGCCTTGCGTTTGCGTGGTCTTTGATAAGGATAACAAAGGCATTTATCTAGGCAGCGTAAATGAAAGTGGGGCAAAGATAGAGGGCTTTATCAGTGGAAATTCTAAAAACCTAAAAAATGGCGAAATTTACGCTGATTTTGATGAAGACAACCATACTTTGTTTATGGATATAGCGACACTTGACATAGAGGATAAATAATGAAAACAGTAAAAAAACTAAAAATCAAAGACAAAAACGGCGACATTTATGAATTCGCTGGTGGCGGTGCTAGCAGTGCCGATAGTGTAAGCTACACAAATGGGGCTAAGCCTGAGTGGGACAGCGTAGAAAAGGCACTAAATGGCATAATTGATAAGATTGATTATGTAGAACCAAAAATCACTAACTTTACTATGAGCCCAGCTGCGAGCGAGTATGAAATAGGGCAAAGCGTAACAAATCTAAGCTTTTCTTGGGCGTATAACAAAGATATAACAACCCAAAGCCTAAGCGATATAAGCCTAAGTGGTGCTACTGAACGCTCTGCTACTTGGAGTGGCGATTTAAGAAGCAATAAAACCTTTACTCTAAGCGCAGGTGATGGGCAAAAGACTGCCACCGCCTCAAAGACAATTAGCTTTAAGCATAAGTTTTATTATGGCGTAGCACAGCTTGGTAATTTTGATAGTGCTTTTATACTAGGCTTGGCAAATAAAAAGTTTGCTACTAGCTACAGGGGCACATATAGCCTAAATGTAGGCGAAAATGAATACGCATTTTTTGCTTGTCCTACTAGCTGGAATATGCCAAGTAGCGCAAAAATCGGCGGTTTTGGCACGGATTTAGTAGAGTGTGGGACTATAAGCTTTACCAACGCTAGCGGTCATACAGAAAACTTCAAGCTAATAAGAACAAGCCAAGCAAACCTAGGTGCAATTAGCGTAGTCTTTGAGTAGGAGAGTAAAATGGCAGTAAGAATAGCAGATACACTAAAACAACAAAACGACTTAACAAGCTTTCCAGTAGCTTATGCTGATGGCATCTGGGTAAATACAGCTAAGAGTGGCGAGCCAAGCTATAAAACCTTACAAGAGCTATACGCACTTGGTAGTCTAGCCGGTGGGAGTGGGGGCTATGAGCTAAGCTTTGATGAGAGTAGCGCAGAGCTAACGATAGCTTTTAACTAGGAGCAAATATGGCAAATAAAGAGATAAAAAGCCTTAAAATCACGGACAAAAATGGGCAAAGCTACACGCTTAGCGTGCCAGCAAACGGCGCAGGTGTAGATACTAGCGACTTTGCTCTAAAATCTGAGCTTGATGAGTTTGACACTGAGGCGTATAAAGAGGGAGTAAATGCCTTTATAGATAAAGCTAAAAAAGAAGTAGTAACACTAGGTCAGCTTGATGAGTTTGACCCTAATGCTCATAAAAATGAGCTAAACACTATCGCTGATGGAGTAAAAAGCAAAATGGCTGTTTTTGATAGTCTAACCGAGCTTGATTTAGACGAGCTAAAA
>OBLI01001634.1_pt1 | contig 21241 bp, 15 predicted proteins | sample 1519701 | NCBI WGS metagenome assembly OBLI01 (sample SAMEA3663005, study PRJEB22513) | pig gut metagenome | biome: pig gut; feature: pig-associated habitat; material: faeces | place: France | collected 2012
ATTCGTTGGTCAGCCCGTTCCATACAGGAACATCCGAATATTTGGCCAGTTCTTCTACAATGTCCTGTCCATATCCACGATATTCAATTCCATCATACATACGACTCAACACTCTTGCAGTATCTGCAATGCTTTCTTTCACTCCGATCTGTGAGCCAGTTGGTCCAAGGTATGTACTTCCCATGCCAAGATCAGATGCAGCTACTTCAAAAGAGCATCTGGTTCTGGTGCTGCTCTTTTCAAAAATCAAAGCAATATTCTTACCAGTACACCAGTCTACGGTCTCTCGATTCTTCTTCTTTGCTTTCAGATCTGCTGCCATATCCAGCATAAATTCAATTTCTTCTGGTGAAAAATCTTTTAATGTTAAAAAATCTCTTCCCTTTAAGTCCATGGTATCTTCCTCCATTAATCGAATACTATCATTGGTATATCCCAAAGAATTTTATTCATCTTCTATAAATTCATTATTGACTAATTATATACTAATGACCCTTGGTTTTCAAGAAAAAGGGGCATATATCAAGGGAAAAAACAAAAACAGGAACACCTATGCCCTCAGTGTTCCTGTTTTCAAGTAGAAGGATATATTGTTTGTCTAGGCAGCATCTAAGATATCATTCCCTTATCCTTCAGACTGCCACCCAGTCAAAACCTTTTTCATATGATTTTATATCATAATTAAAGCATATTTGTAATATCTTCCAATGAATTTACGATCATATCCGGTTTGATATTGCTCTTAGCTACATCATCTAACGTCGCTTCCCCAGTCAAGACCATAATAGAGGTTACTTCGCTTCCATCTGCAACTGCGATATCGGTATATAACCGGTCTCCTACGATTGCGATTTCATTCGGTTGATAACCACTCTCTTTGATCATATAATCCAAGGTGTGTTTGGACGGTTTTCCAAAGAAGTCTGGCCATCTTCCGGTGGACCCCTCGATCATCTTTGCCATGGAACCACAGTCTGGAATAAATTCTCCACCTTCAATTGGACAATTCCAGTCTGGATTGATTCCAAAATATACACAGCCATGACGGATGGCATGGCATGCCTTTTCCATCTTCTCATAAGTTAAGCTGGTATCAAATCCCAGTACCACGATATCCGGATCATCCTCTACCAGGTTCATATCAAAGGATTTGAATTCATTGATCAGGGATGGGGTTCCTACCACATAAATGGATTTTCCAGGATAATTTTCCTGCAGATATTTGATCATTACATGACTTGAGATCATCATCTGCTTTGGTTCAATGTGAATGCCCATTTTATCCAATTTATCAATATATGCCTGCTGGCTCTTAGAAGAGTTATTCGTAAAGAAGTACATCTCTCTTCCTGTCTCTGTCACTTTATCTAAAAATGCTGGTGTAAATGGGAATAAATCCTGTCCAAGGTAGATGGTTCCATCCATGTCCAACACAAAGCATTTTAGTTCATCAATCTTCTTCTGATATTTTTCCTGGAGCATATCCTTATACAGCTTCTGATCATGTGCGAAGTAATCTGCAATTTTTTCTCCCATTTCCTCTGCAATACCAAGATCCCATAATAACTGAAGCAGTCCATAGCGGTTTCGTACTTCTTTTGCCACAACAATACTGTCTGCAACCATATCACTGCCGACACCGACCTGTTCTGGATTATATGGAGCCCCAAGCTTAAATAAAATATTTTCAATATAAGAAGTATCTGGAAGAGCCTCCTGCACCATCGCCTTGATCTCTGGCCATTTTTCTTCAATTACCTGAATTCTTTCTGCATGTTTTTCTTTTGAGTTCTTCTGAACCTCTTTTTCCAGGGCAATGACTCCTGGCGCAGATACCCCATATAAACGGATCATCTTTTCCGCCCATTGATCTTCATCGTAAGCTGCTACGACTTCCTTTGCTTTGGCAAAATCAATTTCTTTGTCCATCAGCATCTCATACAGGCGGATGATCGCAACCGTTCCAATGGCAACCTTAGTCCCATGAAATGCAGGTTTTCTGCCTTCGAATAAAAATTTCATTTCCCAGTAATGAGAGATATGATGCTCGCTTCCAGAAGCCGGTCTTGAATTTCCAACAAAGCTCATGGCAATTCCCGTACCGATCAGGGCCTCTGTGATGGCAGCAATGGCTTCTGGAGAACGAGTTTTCACCTGATCTGCTGTTTCCACAACTTTTTTAATATATCCTTGCACCATCTTTACAATGGCATCACAGTAATATTCTCCATTAATAATAGAAGATAATTTCCAGTCACAAAGGCAGGTATACTTTCCTAAGATGTCTCCCAGACCTGCTGTAATCATATCCATTGGTGCTTCCTTTAATACATCCACATCTGCAAAAATAGCTTTCGGAACATGACAGTCTACGGTTGTTTTCAAATTATTCAACATCAATGCTGAACCGATAGAAGCAAATCCATCCATAGAAGGAGCCGTTGCACATACCATATAGTCCATATTCAGTCTGAAACTGATATATTTACAAATATCATTGATGGTTCCACTTCCTACTGCAATGATCAAATCATAGTCCTTCTTCATGCCAAGAATAACACCCATAATGGTCTTTTCATCTGGCACTACATCACCTGTTGCAGGAATCACATAGGTATCTTCCCCGATTCCTGCTTCCGTTAAGATACCTTCCAAAGCCGCTCCTGCTGCTTTGTATGTATTTTGATCTGCTACCACATAGACACTGGTAGCACCTTTGCTCCTTAAATACTCTGGAACCTTTGTGAAAGCCCCCTGGGAGATTTCCACCAATTCCATATTGGTATCATGCACTTTACCACATGCACAATCAAAAATCTTTAATGCGTTTACATCCATTTTCACGTTCCTGCCTTTCCTTACTGATTTCTATCTTTATCTTCTTAATTTATTACCATTGTTACTATAATCATATAACCACATGATTACCATTTTGTCAACCTCCGTAAACCCTTGTTTTATCTAGTGTTTTCGCACTTTTTATTAATATATTAATACTTTTCCCTCTGTTTTTCAGAGCTGTTTTTTTACCACTGGTAACAACCCTTATTTTCAGCCATTTCTGGAGAATCCAATCATACTGACTTATTAATAAATTTAAAAATATTAATAAATCATTGTAAGAAAAAAATTTTTTCGATATACTTCATTTATAATGAATTTTCTAAGGAGTTGATCGATATGAACGTAAAAAAGAAAGTTACTACCATTGATATTGCCAGACGAGCTGGTGTTTCCCAGTCCACGGTTTCTATGATATTAAATGAAAAAGAAGGTGTCTCCTTCTCCCCGGAAACCAAAGAAAAGGTATTAAAGGCCATGAAGGAGCTAGGCTATAAAAAAAAGATAAAACCAGAAAAGCTAAAAGAACAGTCCTTGAACAACCTGATACTGATCGTCTGTCCCATTTTATCCAATATCTATTATACAATGCTGATCCACGCCATTTCCCAACAAGCGGATGCCTATGGCTATCAGATCATCGTAGTTCCTACTATGCGGAATGTAGCAAAAGAGCAATCTGCAACGCAGATATTTTCTAACTTTCCAATTGCCGGCATTATCTTCCTCTATCCGATTTCTAATATGGAAGAGCTTCAGAATCTGCCAAACCATATTCCTATGGTATCCATAGGAGAAAAGGTTGCCAATCATCGGTTTGATGCCATCGATCTAAACAGCTCCAAACCTTCTTATCTGATTGGCGAACATCTGATTTCCTTAGGCCACAGAAAGATTGGATATATCTCTACGCCGTTAGAACAAAAGGAACTGGCAAGAGTCCAACGCCTTGCCGGACTTCGCTCCTGCTTCTGGAAACAGCACATGGAGCCGGATGATCATGTCTTCGTTATGTCTCCCACCGAAGAAGAGTTCAGTACCTATCCTATTGATCGCCTGGAATATGAAACTGGCTATCAGATGGCATTAAAACTTCTTGCCAAAGAGCCTGACATTACCGCTTTTGTCGGTGTCAATGATATGATCGCTGTGGGAATCATGGATGCTCTTTACGCAAAAAAATTTAAAATCCCTCAGGACTTTTCCGTATGTGGTTTTGACAACACTCCTTTATCCTCCTACCGCAAAATCAGTTTAACGACGGTGGACCATTCGGTAGAACAAAAGGGAAAAGAAGCCATTGAAATCATCCATCGTAAGAACACTTCCCACCGTGGTGTAAAGCACAAAAACTTCATTATGCGTCTGGAATATGAACCCGAATTGATCAAGCGCTCCAGCACGGGACCTGTACGTAAACAATAACTGCATTTTTGACCTCTTTTGCATCTATTTTATTTTTTTTGATTGTAGTTTATTATTTTTTGATTTATTTTGATTGTATTTGCTTGACTTTGACCGCTTTTTTCGGTATAATAAAACCATGGATGGTTACTATGAATAACATAATCAACAAGGAGGTCGCTATGCGCATTACAGATTTATTGAAGAGTAGCGGATTAGCTCTTCAGACAACTGCCTCTAGCAAAGAAGAGGTATTCGACTTATTAATGGACTTGCATGTAAAGAACGGAAACATTAGTGACAAAGAAGCTTTTAAAGCTGGAATCATGGCTCGTGAAGAACAGGGACCAACTGCAATCGCTGATGGGATTTGTATTCCTCACACAAAGAGTCAGGCAGTCAAGCAGCCAGGACTGGTAGCTGCAACGGTACCTTCTGGTGTAGATTGCAACGCATTAGATGGAAATCCTTCCACTTTATTCTTCATGATCGCTGCACCTGCTACTGGAAGTGATGTACATTTAGAAGTATTATCCAGACTTTCCACTATTCTTATGGATGGAGAATTCCGTGATGCTCTTCTCGGTACAACAGATCCAACAGAATTCCTGTCTATCATCGATCAGAAGGAAAAAGAGAAATTTGACGAAGAACCAGCTGCACCAGCTGCTTCTACAAACACTTCTGCGACTGGATATCGCGTCCTTGCAGTAACCGCATGCCCAACTGGTATTGCTCACACTTATATGGCTGCAGAAGCATTAGAAAACAAAGGACAAGAACTTGGCATCCCTGTAAAAGCCGAGACAAACGGATCCGGTGGTGCTAAGAACATTTTAACAAAAGAAGAAATCGAAGCCTGTGACGGTATCATCATTGCAGCTGATAAGAATGTTGAAATGGCCCGTTTTGATGGAAAACCAGTCATTAAGACAAAGGTTGCTGATGGAATTCATAAACCACAGGAATTAATCGAAAAGATCGTAAATAAAGAAGCTCCTATTTATCATCACGTTGGAGGCTCCGATGCTTCCGAATCTATGGAAGATGATGAATCTTTAGGACGCCAGGTATACAAGCACTTAATGAACGGTGTATCTCATATGCTTCCATTCGTCATCGGTGGTGGTATCCTGATCGCCTTAGCATTCTTATTAGATGATTACAGTATTGACCCAAGCAACTTCGGTATGAATACACCAGTGGCTGCATTCTTTAAAACAGTCGGTGGAGCAGCATTTAACTTCATGCTTCCAATCCTGGGTGGATACATTGCCATGAGTATTGCCGACCGCCCTGGTCTGGTTGTTGGTTTCGTAGGTGCTCACCTTGCTAATGTTGGCGTTACCTTTGCAAACCCTGCCGGTGGCATTTCCTGCGGTTTCCTCGGGGCATTGATTGCTGGTTTCCTTGGCGGCTACGTAATGAATCTGTTAAAAAAGGTATTTGATAAGCTTCCAGATGCTTTAGAAGGAATCAAACCGGTATTGCTTTACCCTGTAGGTGGTGTTCTTTCCATCGGTGTAATCATGTGTGCTATCAACCCATTTGTGGCTATGTTAAATACTGCATTGACCAATGGCTTGAACTCTTTAGGTGGAGGAAGTGCAATCCTTCTCGGCGCCGTATTAGGTGGTATGATGTCCATCGATATGGGTGGTCCATTTAACAAAGCTGCTTATGTATTCGGTACTGCTGCAATCGCAAGTGGAAATTTTGATGTTATGGCCGCTGTTATGATCGGAGGTATGGTTCCTCCAATTGCCATCGCATTGGCAACGATCGTATTTAAGAATAAATTTACAGAAAATGAACGTAAATCTGGACCTGTTAACTTTATCATGGGACTTTGCTTTATCACAGAGGGTGCAATTCCATTTGCAGCTTCCGACCCTGCAAAAGTCATTCCTTCCTGTGTGGTAGGTTCCGCAGTTGCCGGCGGATTGTCCATGGCATTTGGATGTACTTTACGTGCTCCTCACGGCGGCATCTTTGTATTCCCTGTAGTTGGAAATCCATTCATGTACATTGTTGCATTGGTAGTAGGTTCCGTCGTGGGAATGCTCCTTTTAGGATTACTGAAAAAAGAAGTAAAATAATAACTACTAACTATTTATGTATACCATAATAAGACTCCTCTATATACCATAAAATAAACGACTCTCGAAAGATCTTCTCCTGTACTCTGATATTTTTCAGACTAAGGAGAAGATTTTTCTTTTCTTATTTCATAAAAACACTCCTATTTTAATCTTATTCTAATCTTTCCTTTTTATACTATAACCATAATAAAGAGAACAATCACCATTCATAAAGTGAAAAAAGAGAAAGGAAGTGCAATATGAAAAAATTATTTGTAATCTTATGTGCAGCTGTATTAACTTTTACAACGATCCTTCCAGCAAATGCAGCTTCTACAAAGCTGATCGGCAAGGATAAGGCCAGATCCATCGCAAGAAAAAGTGCAACGGATCTAAAAGGAAAGACTCTTTCCGTAGTGTTGGATGCCGATGATGGTGTTCGTTACTACAAAGTTACTGGAAAGACATCTTCCCGCAGCTATAAATTTGAAATTGATGCTTATAGCGGCAAGATCTTAGAACGTGACTGGGAATCCAGAACAAAGAAAAAAGGCACAAAGTCCCTGACCAAAGCCCAGGCCAGAGCAAAGGTAGACAAGCAGGTAACTGCCCGCAAGAATCAGAAATACTATTCCTGTGAAGTCGACTACGAAAACGGCATCAAATTCTATGAAATTGAATTTAAGACAGCAACCCGTTCTTATGAGTTAGAAGTAAATGCTACAACGGGATACTTTACCGAACGTGACTGGGAGCTTCGCAATAAGACTCCTAACATCCCTACAAATGCCAAAATCACAAAGGATGAGGCTGTACGCATTGCCAAAAATACTGTAAAATCCAAATTGGGTCTGACCACAGAACAGGCTAATAATATCAAATTAATCAGTTGTGAATTGGAAAAAGATGATGGAATCTACGAATACAACGTGGAATTAAGATACAAATCTTATGAATGCGAAGTAGAAATCAATGCCCATAGCGGTGCTGTCATTGATTATGATATTGAAATTGATGATTAACTTTAAAAGGGGTTGTCAAGAGATCGGCAGTTCTAATCAGGGAGAGGTATGACTCACATGAGTCACACCTCTCCCTAAATTTTTTTAAAAATAGGCGCCGAACGAACCGTTCGACGCCTTTGTCAGCTTTACAACCCCTTATTCCTGAGAACCCACTTCTGTAACAGATTTTACCAGACCTGCCAGACTCTGAATTTCAGATGGAATAATAATCTTGGTTGCTTTTCCATCTGCTGCCTTCGCAAAAGCTTCTAAGCTCTTTAACTGAATGACACTTTCATCTGCAGATGCTTCCTTTAAGAAACGAAGACCATCTGCATTCGCCTGTTGAATACTTAAGATCGCCTGTGCTTCCCCTTCTGCTTCCCGGATCTTAGCTTCCTTCACCGCTTCCGCCTTTAAGATAGCAGCTGTCTTATCCGCCTCTGCCTGAAGAATGACAGATTCCTTATGTCCCTCTGCACGAAGAATTGCTGATTTCTTTTCTCCTTCTGCGATCAGAATCTGTTCACGACGTTCACGCTCTGCTTTCATCTGCTTCTCCATAGCATCCTGAATTGCTGCTGGTGGGATAATATTCTTGAGTTCTACACGATTTACCTTAATTCCCCATGGATCTGTTGCTTCATCCAGAGTTGCACGCATCTTAGTATTGATGGTTTCTCTTGATGTCAATGTCTCATCCAATTCCAGATCGCCGATGATATTACGCAGCGTGGTTGCGGTCAGATTCTCAATGGCCATGATGGGATTCTCCACTCCATATACAAACAGCTTAGGGTCTGTAATCTGAAAGAATACAACCGTGTCGATTCTCATGGTTACATTATCCTTTGTGATTACTGGCTGTGGAGCAAAATCTACCACCTGTTCCTTCAAGGTTACCTTCCGTGCAACCCGGTCAATCAAAGGTACCTTCATATGAAGCCCCGCCGTCCATGTGGCCTGATACGTTCCTAATCTTTCTAATACATAAGTATGTGCCTGTGGCACGATTTTTACACAGGATGCTAAGATCAGAATAATAAAAATAACAAAAATCGCTAAAATCATTTGGTTCCCTCCTTCACGATCGGTTCTACTAATAGCTTCACTCCCGAAATCTCTCGGATGATCACTTCCGTTCCTGCCTCTATGACACTTTCTCCATCCAGAGGCCGTGCTGCCCAATCCACATCATTGATGCGAATGTTCCCGGCAGGCTCTGTTGGGTCAATGGTCACTGTCACTCTGCACTTGCGTCCAACCAGTGCGTCCGCATTGGTCTTTTCCACTTTAGAATTCATGTACTTTACCGCTACTGGTCTTGTAAGTACCAATAAAATCACGGATACCACAATAAAGCTTCCAATCTGAAGCAGCATTGGTCCATGAAATGCCGATACAATGGCTGCCACAACGGCGCCTCCTGCAAACCAGATACTGGTAAGACTTACGGTAGCAATTTCAATTAATAGTAGTATTGCCGCACCGAGCAGCCAGTATACTGTCATCATACTCTTCACTCCCTTCTGGCATGTTGCATGCTAAGATTCTTGTCGCTGTCTCATAGTCTCATACATGAGAACAGTCGCTGCAATCGCAGCATTCAGCGATTCCACCTGGCCACACATTGGAATCCGAATATACCGCTCTGCCATGGCACTTAAGCCATCACTGAGCCCATTTCCTTCGTTTCCAATCATAAATGCACAGCTTTCTTTCAAATTACTTTGATATACATTCTCTCCATCCAGACGAGCTGCATAGGAATGAATCTTATGCTCATTTAATTCCTTCATGACTTCTTTCAAATCCTCTGCATAAAAGAACGGAACCCGGTAAATCGATCCCATCGTGGATCGGATCACTTTCGGATTATAGATATCTACCGTATCCCGGCTCATGATCACACCGGTCACTCCAGCTCCTTCTCCAGTACGAATCATCGTCCCCAAATTACCTGGATCCTGAATGTTTTCCAAAATCAAAAGGCATGGCTGGCTGGAAATCCCTAAAATCTCATCCAGCTTCCACTGCTTCTGCCGTACGATTGCCAGCACCCCCTGAGGCGTTACCGTATCTGAAATCTCTTTGAAAATCTTATCATCCACTAATTCATAGCTTACGCCGGCAAAGAGGATTTCATGTTTATCAAAAAAACTTTTTGTTGCATAAGCCTTCACTACACGGTCCTTTGGAACCTCCTGAAACATCCGAATTCCTTCTACCAGAAATACCTTCTGCTTTTTCCGTTCTTTGGACTGCTTTTTTAATTTTAAAAGATTCCGAATCTGTTGATTGTTCTTGCTCTCGATCATGCTTTCTTTCCTTTACCTGTTATTACAAAGAGTATATCATATTTTACAATATCTGTTTATTAAAAGGATGTTAAAGATGTTAAAAAAGGATGTTCTTCCATTAGAAAAACACCCTTTTATAGAAACATCTTTAATTTTCAATCACATCTTATGCGTTTGTTCCCATTGTCTTTCCTAAGATCTCAGCGATTTCTAACTGATAATCGTCAATATCTTTTGTCATTGCCAATGCTTCTTCAATATCAAAGTCAACATATTCACCATGCTTATATCCAACTACACGGTTTGTGCCACCTTTGATCAGTAAATCTACTGCATATGCGCCCATCATAGATGCATATACACGGTCTTTTGCAGTTGGGTTACCACCTCTCTGCATGTGTCCTAAGATAGTTGCTCTTGTTTCAATACCAGTAGCAGCTTCAATTCTCTTAGCCATTCCATAAGAATGTCCAACACCTTCTGCATTTACGATGATATGGTGGTTTTTACCTTTTGCTCTGGATCTTAAAATATTTTCAATGACTGCAGATTCTGTATTTGGTAAGTTTCCATCAAATCTTTCTGGAATTAAGATATTCTCTGCACCTGTTGCAATACCACACCATAATGCGATATATCCTGCATCACGTCCCATTACTTCGATAACGCTGCAACGTTCATGTGACATAGAAGTATCTTTGATCTTATCAATCGCTTCCATCGCTGTATTAACCGCTGTATCAAATCCGATGGTATATTCTGTACATGCAATATCCAAGTCGATGGTACCAGGAAGTGCAACTGTGTTCACACCTAATGCTGCTAATTTACCAGCACCACGGAAAGAACCGTCACCACCAATAACAACCAGACCATCAATGCCATGCTTTCTACAGATTTCTGCAGCTTCCTGCTGAACTTCTGGTTTTTTGAATTCTTCACAACGAGCGGTATAAAGAATGGTACCACCATGAGAAATGGTATTAGATACGCTCTTAGAATCCATATCGATGATTTCTTCTTTTAACAGTCCGCTGTATCCTCTCTTGATTCCCTTTACTTTTAATCCTCTTGCCAATGCTGTACGAACAACTGCACGTGTTGCAGCATTCATTGCTGGAGCATCTCCTCCACTGGTTAAAACAGCAATTGTACTAATCTTCTTACTTTCCATAATTGTTCCTCCATAATAAACTCATACGTGTTAGATTTTCCATACCATAAAAAACTACAATCAATTGTATTTTAATGCATTTTCCTAAAATTATCAATAGCCTTATCAATGACTTTTACATTTCCAAACCCATAATGTGCATGCAGAACCTCCAAAAACTGATCATCGTCTTTGACAGAATAAGATGGAGATAATCGCTTGATCGCTTTTTCCTTCCGACAGAACACAACAACGGGATTCGTTCCCTTATGTTCCTTTAAAATCTGCATAAAATGTTCACTTTCTTTGAAATATGCTTCTTTATCCTCAAACTGTACCCATATCTCCTTTGGAACCTGATCAAACGGCACTACCTGCTCGCAGATCAGCTTGCCTTCCTCTTCTGAGATGGAAGCCCTCCCCCGTATAAACACCTTGTCATCTTCCTTCAGATAATTCTGATAGAGGGCATAATCTCTTGGAAATACAATGACTTCCACTGTACCACGAAGGTCCTCCAGAGTAATAAATGCCATGTTCTGATTATTCTTTGTTAGTTTTACCGTTTTACCGGCAACAATTCCTCCAAGAATATATGGCACCTGATCCTTCGCCTTTGCATGTCCGGTTTCTTCATCAATGAGAAAATCTGTCGTAGAGGCCGTTACATTCTTTCCAAGAACCTCCTGGTATTCATCCAGGGGATGTCCACTGGCATAGATTCCAAGCACTTCCTTCTCCATCGCCAGCTTCTGCTCATTACTATAGTCCTCCACATCCGGATAAGTAATTTCAAAGCTCTTCTTATCCTCATCCGATAAGAAATCAAGCAATGACATCTGCCCTGCCATCTCATTCTTCCTCTCCTTCTGGACATTCTCAATGACCTGGACATAGATAAGCATCTTCTGCCTTCTGCTTCCCTTCAGGCTATCCAAGGCTCCTGCCTTGATAAAGCTTTCCACTGTCCGCTTATTGATTTCCTTGCTTGAGAGTCGCTCTACCAGATCCTTTAGATCTTTAAATTTTCCATGCTTCTCCCTTTCGGCAAGAATCGAATTGATGACCGGCTTTCCAAGGCTCTTGATCGCTGAAAGACCATATCGAATTCCCTGATCAGAAGCAGAGAAATTTCCTTCGCCTTCGTTAATATCCGGTGGCAGGATCTCAATACCCATCTTCCTGCAATTGTAAATGTAATCCGATACCTTTGCACCATTCCCTAACACAGACGTAAGTAGCGCTGCCATAAATTCCACCGGATAATAGTATTTTAAATATGCCGTCTGATAAGCCACTACTGCATAAGCAGCCGCATGCGATTTATTAAATGCATATTTAGCAAAATCGATCATCTCATCGAAAATATGATTAGCCGTCTGTTCCGGAATCCCTCTGGCAATACATCCAGGTACCCCCTCTGCTTCATTCCCATATACGAAGTTTTTGCGTTCTCTGGCCATCACATCTCCCTTTTTCTTAGACATGGCACGGCGTACCAGATCACTTCGTCCAAGGGTATAGCCCGCCAGCTTCATAACAATCTGCATAACCTGTTCCTGATATACGATACAGCCATAGGTCGGTGCTAAGATTTCTTCCAGTTCTGCACAATCATAGCTGATGGATTCCGGATGATTTTTCCCTTCGATGTATTTCGGAATAAAATCCATCGGACCTGGACGATACAGAGAAATCCCCGCAATGATGTCTTCCAGATTATGAGGCTTTAATTCCTTCATAAAGCTTTTCATCCCGGCACTTTCCAGCTGGAAGACCCCTTCGGTCTTACCCTGTCCGATCATCTCATAGACCCCTGTATCTTCCATGTTCAGATGATCCACATCGATCTTCTTCCCGGTATTCTTCTCAATCAGCTTGACTGCATCCTGAATTACTGTGAGCGTACGCAAGCCGAGAAAATCCATCTTCAATAGCCCCAATTCTTCAATGGTGGTCATGGTAAACTGTGTGGTAATCGCATCATCTGCCCCCTTTGAAAGCGGAACATATTCATCCAACGCCTTCTGACCGATCACGACTCCTGCTGCATGCATGGAGGAATGTCTTGGCAATCCCTCCAGACGCATGGACATATCGATGAGATATTTGACCTCTTCATCCGTTTCATAGGCTGTGCGTAAATCTTTCGATGCCTTCAATCCCTTCTCTATTGTAATATTCAGCTCATTGGGAATCATCTTGGCAATGGCATCGACCTTTGCATATGGAATATCCAACACCCTTCCAACATCACGGATGACCAGTCTGGCTGCCATGGTACCGAAGGTAACGATCTGAACTACCTGATCCTTGCCATACTTTTCAACCACATAGTCAATGACCTCCTGCCTCCGTTCAAAGCAAAAATCCACGTCAATATCCGGCATGGACACTCGCTCCGGATTTAAGAAACGCTCGAACAGCAGCTGATATTTGATCGGATCAATATTGGTAATGGCAAGGCAATAGGATACGATACTTCCCGCTGCAGATCCTCTTCCCGGTCCCACCGCAATACCATGATCTCTGGCATAGCGAATAAAATCCCATACGATCAGAAAATAATCCACATACCCCATGTTCTGGATCGTCGTAAGCTCATAATCCAGTCTTTCCTTTAATTCTTTGCCTGGATTCTCACCATATCGTCGGACCAGTCCAGTCTCACACAACATCTTCAGGTAAGAAAAGGCATCATAGCCCTCCGGCACGTCAAACTTTGGTACCTTCTGAACACCAAATTCAATCTCCACCTGACAACGATTTGCAATTTCGTGGGTATTGTCAATGGTCTGACTGGCATATGGAAACAGCTTACGCATCTCCTCTTCTGATTTTACATAATACTGGCCGCCCTCATAGCGCATACGGTCCTCATCGGCTACCTTCTTGCCTGTCTGGATACAAAGCAGAATATCATGGGCATCTGCATCTTCCTTTAATATATAATGACAGTCATTGGTCGCTACCATAGGAATTCCCGTCTCCTTAGACAGCTTTATAATTCCCGTATTTACTATAGTCTGTTCCCTGAGCCCATGATCCTGAAGCTCCAAAAAGAAATTTCCTTCACCAAAGACTGATTGCAGGTGGAGGGCTGCTTCCTTTGCCTTCTCATAATCACTGTGTCTTAAATTGGTCGCCACCTCCCCAGCAAGACAGGCACTTAAAGCAATGATTCCCTCGCTATAAGCCTCAAGTACTTCATAATCCACACGAGGCTTATAATAAAAGCCTTCCGTAAATCCTCTGGTCACAATCTTCATCAGGTTGTGATACCCTGTATCATTCTCCGCCAAAAGAACCAGATGATAGTACCCGTTCTCCTTCTCATGACGGGAGCCTCCGGTCACATAGACCTCACATCCAATAATCGGCTTGATTCCTTCTGCCTTACACGCTTTATAAAAATCAATCACTCCATACATAACCCCATGGTCTGTGATGGCAATGCTGTCCATACCAAGCTCTTTTACCCGCCTGGCCAACTCCTTGATCTTACTGGAGCCATCCAACAGACTATACTCCGTATGGACATGCAGGTGTGTAAAACTCATATTTCTTCCTCCAAAATATCTCTATAAGGTAATATCCTCAAACTTTACATTCATATAAGTATCATCATTATACAATCCTACCCAGAGAATACCATCCTGGTCAAAGCCATAATAATACTGCTTTTTCTTTACCAGCTCTTTCACTTCTTCTCTGGAAAATGTATCATCCATTCCTTCTATCATTATATCATAAAATTCATCATTGAATTGTACAAATTCAGTTAATGGAATCACTTCCATATTTTGTGCATTGAAAATGAAACTATAAAACTCATATTCGCTATCCTCTCCATTGATCATCTCATCTCCATATATCAAAAGGCTGATATGATCATCATCATAATAAGTTACATTGGAATAGAGCGATCCATCTGCGTCTATGCGGTTCTTTTTTGCATTTTCCCCCTTCTTCTCCCAACGTTTGTAAATCTGTTCCAATTCCTTTTGTACTGGAATATCTGCCTTGCTTCCATTTTTAAAAATATCACATACCTCTATATAATATCCATAAGGAATCCCATCTACGGAATACGTATAATCCTTTGACTTCCGATTCTGCAGATAATAGACAGGGTCCCCACTTACATAAGAGGTATAGTCATCGATCGCCAAAAGGTCTGAAAAACCATCCACTGAGATGGTTGCATCCCAATCCTCATCCTCGCCCAATGTATGATCCCAGAATATATCCAGAATCTCATTGATACTTTGGCCTGCTTTCTCTCCCCATTGTTTCACTGGCTCCAGGACTTTGATCACCTTATCATCCATATCATCCAGAAAACTTCCCTCCTCGGGCTTTATATCCAGATGAAAGCCACCAATCTCATTGGCAACCTCTGTAATGTCAGGAAGATCATCTACCACAAATAAGGTGATTCCAACCAAAAGTACCAGAACCCGCAAAAAGCTCTTCTTCTCTCCTGTATCCCTTGTTCTGGTAATCTTTTTCCCCTTATGGATTTTTTTACTGCTGTATGTATCGAACATGCCATCATCCAGACGCTGCTGCTGCTCCCGAAACTCCCTTTCCTTCTCCGGCTCACAGTGGGGACAATAATCCCTCTCTAATACACGTCCACATTTGGGACAAAACTTAAAATATTCCGCCATAGATACCCCCTTTCTTCTTATCTAGCTTAATTGCCAAACAACATTAATAAGATAAGATCTGTTCAATCTCCTTCTTCATTCCAGGCATGATAAAAGCCTCTGACAGATTTCTAAGTCCCTCTCTACCTTCCTGTCGCTTACCCTCTGCCAGAAGAAGCTTTCCTTCTAACAAACGATAGGAATAGGCCTTTTCATAAGATTTCTGTGGAATGGAAATCTCATCAAATGCCTCTCTGATTTTCGCCACCTTTGCTTCATCCGTCTTATCTTTTGCAAGCGCAAAAGTCAGCTTACTAATCACATAGTGATTCTTAAGCTTTTTATCTTCTTCGTACTTTTTAAATAATTCCTGATGCTCTTTATAAACAGCTTCTGCCTGATCTAGCTGACCAAGGTGTACATAATTTAAAAACCGCTGATTATAAATAGCTGCCATCTGGCCCTCATTGAGATATTCATCCTCAATCTTCTCAATAACACCATTGGACTTCTCATACTGTCCATCGTGATAATAAGCTGTCGCAATATTGATCAGGAACATAGTACGATACGTCTTATTATCTACCTCTTTATAAAGACGTTTATTCTGAATAATATAATAATCGATTCTATGATTGTTGATCAAATCCCGGTTCAGATCATCTAACTGCTTATCAATTTTTTTATACTGGTTCCCTCTCTTTCTTCCCACCAGATACATTGCCAGCAGAATCACGATATAAAGTACCATCTTAATATTAAATCCAATGATGGGCTCCAATAATTCTCCAATCTTTGGAATCCCGATCAGGATAAATGCAATTGCTACAATTGTTCCAATGAATAATAATGTTTTTTCTGACTTTTTCATACCAAAAAGGTTCCTTTCTACCAAAAATTTTCATCTACTAATTTTACCATAGATTCATTTTAAATACCATGTAATTGACAAAAAAACGGCTCTAGAGTATCATTGAAACAAGATTAAGAAATGAGGTGTTATAATGAAAAAATTAAAAGATTTATTGCAAGAAATCCCTTATTCCCTCGTAAAAGGAAGTTTAGATACAGATGTCTCCGATATCATATATGATTCCAGAAAGGGAGGGAAGAATGCTGCTTTTCTATGCATCAGCGGAACTACCGTGGATGCCCATAAATTTATCCCGGATGCAATCGAAAAAGGCGCTTCTGTCATCATCATCGAAAAAGATGTAGATGTGGAGGCTGATGTCACAGTAGTAAAAGTAGAATCTGCAAGAAAAGCATTGGCTTATCTATCCGCAGCATATTTTGATTACCCTGCCAAGAAGCTGACTACCATCGGTCTGACTGGTACCAAAGGAAAGACAACTACTACTTATATGGTAGAAGCCATCTTAAAGCATGCCGGAAAGAAAGTCGGTGTCATCGGTACCATCGGTGCTGTCGTAGATGGTAAAAAGTACCATACCGACAATACCACTCCTGAATCCTATGAAGTACAATACCTGATGAGTGAAATGGTAAAGGCCGGCTGTGACTATATGGTCATGGAAGTATCCTCCCAGGGACTGATGATGAACCGCGTGGATGGATTTGATTTTGACTATGGCGTATTCACCAACCTTTCTCCTGACCACATCGGTCCAAACGAGCATAAAGATCTGGACGAATATATCTACTACAAGAGCCTGTTATTCCAAAGATGTAAGGTTGGCTTTTTTAACGCCGACGATTCCCACTTAGATGCCATCTTAAAGGGGCATACCTGTGAGGTCAAGACCTTTGGATTTGCGGAAGATGCCGATCTTCGTGCTTCCAACGACCATCTCTTCAACGAACATGGTCACTTGGGCATCAAATTTGACTTAAGCGGCGACATCCATACAGAGATGATCGTAAACATCCCTGGCAAATTCAGTGTATACAACGCTTTAGTCGCTCTTTCCATCAGTCATGCTTTGGGTATTCCAGTAGATGATATGAAGGAAGCACTAAAAGTCATCCGCGTAAAAGGACGTGTGGAAATCGTACCAATTTCTAAAGATTTCACGATCCTGATCGACTATGCACACAATGCCATGAGTATGGAAAGCATCTTAGAAACCCTTCGAGAATACCATCCAAACCGCCTGATCTCCCTATTTGGCTGCGGTGGAAACCGTTCCAAGCTACGTCGCTATGAGATGGGCGAAACCTCTGGAAAGATGGCAGATCTATCCATCATTACTGCAGATAACAACCGCTTCGAGGATATTAAGGATATTCTGGCTGATATTAAGATCGGACTGGCAAAGACCGACGGTAAATTCGTAGAAATCGAAGATAGAACCGATGCCATCCACTATGCCATTGACCATGCCGAGAAAGGGGATATCATCGCTCTTCTTGGAAAAGGACATGAAGAATATATTGATGTAAAAGGTGTCAAATCCCATTACAGTGAACGTGAAATTATTGAAGCCTACGCAAAAGAAAAAGGAATGATCTAATTCCTCCCAAAAAACAAAAAAGGAATTTATTATGGAAAATATAACAATTCAGGACGTGCTTGCTGCTACTGGCGGCACGCTCCTTTGTGGAAACAAAGACAAAGTCATTACTCATTTTTGTATTGACTCTCGAGAAGCCGATGAAACCAGTCTGTTCGTGCCGATCATTGGAGAACGAGTGGATGCCCATAAGTTCATGGCATCCTGCCTGGATGCCGGTGCTGCAAGCTTTACTCAGGAACACGATGCCTATGAGCATACCCAGCCAGTTATCGCAGTGAAGGATACCATAAAGGCCATGCAGGACCTTGCCATCTTCTATCGCAATAAGATGAACCTTCCTATTGTGGCAGTTACTGGAAGCGTTGGAAAGACCACCACCCGTGAGATGATCACCTGTGTCTTAAAGGGTAAATTTAAGGCCTTTGAGACTTCTGGCAATCAGAACAGTCAGATTGGCGTTCCTCTCACCATCGATAAGATGAACTTTGACGATGAGATTGCAGTCTTAGAACTTGGTATGAGTGAACGAGGACAGATCACAACCTTGACCAACATTGCCCAGCCAAATGTAGCTGTGGTTACCAATGTAGGCGTGGCTCATATCGAGCAGTTAAAGACAAGAGAGAATATCTGTCAGGAAAAATTAGATATCCAAAAAGGATTAAAGGAAGATGGTGTTCTCTTCATCAACGGAGACAACGATATGCTGTCCAAGTATGCACCAGAGCTGGTAACCCATCCATATCGTTTTTATGGTTTTGGGGAAAATTGTGATTTTCGCGCTACCGATATGACCGAAGCAGACGGTCAGGCCAGTTTCCTCTGCCACTTTGATGGAAGATCCTACCCAGTTACCATCAACACCCTTGGAAAACATAACATATTAAATGCACTGGCTGCCATCGCCGTAGGCAATCACTTTGGCGTTCCTGTAGAAACTGCTGTAAAGCAGTTGATGCAATTTAAGGGACAGCGTCAATCCATCCGTGAAAGCAACGGATATACAGTCATTGACGATACTTATAACGCAAGCCCAGATTCCATGAAAGCAAGCTTAAGCATCTTAGATACCATGAAGGGAAAAAATCATAAAGTAGCTGTCCTTGCTGATATGCTGGAATTGGGAGAAAACTCCCCTCTCTATCATAAAGAAGTGGGAACCTATCTTGCTGGTACTTCCATCACTTATCTTTTCGCTGTGGGCGATCTGATCGACCACACCATCGCAGAAGTAAAGGAAAAAAATCCTTCTGTCATCGTCCGCAAATTCGATGATAATGAAAGCCTTACAGCTGCATTACAGAAATTCTTACAGCCAGGAGATGCCGTTCTTCTAAAAGGCTCTAATGGAATGAAATTAAAAGAAGTCGCTGCGGCTTTATAATAACCAACGAAAAATGGCAAAGGAATGGTATAACACAAGCCCTTTGCCATTTTTCATTGGCTCCTTCTTCTTTTATCTCTCCAAAATCATCAGAAACGTAGACGCCTTGATAGATTCCACAATCTGCTTGACAATTACCCCCTATAATAGTAGGCTTATATCAAAGGGGAGCCATCGGCTGAGAGTAAGGAATTTCCTTAGACCCGAAACCTGATCTGGATAATGCCAGCGTAGGGATATAAGACGATTCAGGGGCCTCTGCATTGTGCAGGGGTATTTTTTATCATATGGGAAACTTTGTTTCCTATATGAAAAGCTTTTATTTTGCGTAAACAAAAAGAATCACACGAAAGGAGAGAGAACATGAATGCAAGCGTAGCAATTCAGACATTACCAGCTGCTCCAAATGATGAGGAATTAGTCCGCATCGTGGATGAGGTCATCGCTTATATTAAAAGCACTGGTAACAACTATTATGTAGGACCATTTGAAACAACAATTGAAGGAGACTACGATGAATTAATGGATATTGTAAAAGAGTGCCAGCATATTGCCATTAAAGCCGGTGCACCTTCGGTTGCTGCTTATGTGAAGGTAAGCTATAAACCAGAAGGAGATATCTTGACCATTGAAAAGAAAGTTACCAAACATCACCAGTAAACTGCCTTCCATCCTTACCATCTGTCTGATCTTAGTCATCTGGCAGGGTGTATCGATGGCAGGCATCATACCAAGCTTTATGCTTCCAGCTCCGGTTACGGTAGGAAAAGCGTTCATTGGTGATTTTCCTCTTCTGATGGAACACACAAAGGTAACGGTCTTAGAAGCATTTCTTGGACTGGGAGCCGGTATTGTCATTGGATTTTTTTGTGCGGTGCTGATGGATCACTTTGATTCGGTCTATAAGGCCTTATACCCGATCATTGTCATCACGCAGACCATTCCAACCGTAGCAATCGCCCCTCTTTTAGTCCTTTGGCTTGGATATGAAATGGCACCAAAGATCGTATTGATCATCCTCGTTACCTTCTTTCCGATTACCATCGGATTATTGGAAGGCTTCCGTTCTGCAGACCCGGATACCATCCGTCTGCTTCGTTCCATGGGAGCAACGAGAACTCAGATTTTCTTTCATATTAAGCTGCCCAGCTCTATGAATCAATTTTTTTCCAGTCTGCGGATTTCTGTATCCTACTCTATTGTAGGAGCTGTGATTTCTGAGTGGCTGGGAGGATTTTCCGGTTTGGGCGTTTATATGACAAGGGTCAAAAGCGCATTTGCCTTTGACCGGATGTTCGCAGTCATCTTTCTTATATCAGCCGTAAGCCTTGTGCTGATGTGGCTTGTAGAAATACTGCAAAAAAAATGTATGCCTTGGGAGAATGTAAAATGAAAAAGAAACTAACTGCATTATTATTAACCATACTTCTTGTTTTTGGTTTGACCGCCTGCGGTGGTTCTTCTGATTCTAAGAAGGAAGAGACCAAAGGCTCTGACAAGAAGGAAATCACAAGTGAAGAATTAACAGATATTACCGTTGTATTAGACTGGACACCAAATACCAACCATACCGGTCTATATGTTGCCCAGAAGAACGGCTATTACAAAGAAGCCGGACTGAATGTTGAGATCGTTCAGCCACCAGATGACGGTGCAGAAGCTTTAGTCGGCTCTGGGAAGGCTCAATTCGGAGTATCCTTCCAGGATACTTTAGCTGCTACCTTTGCAAGCGACGATCCACTTCCAATCACTACGGTGGCTGCTCTTTTACAGCACAACACTTCCGGTATTATTTCCCGCAAGGGAGACGGCATCGATCGTCCAAAAGGAATGGAAGGTAAGAAATACGCTACCTGGGATCTGGATATTGAAAAAGCCATCATTAAGGATGTAGTCGCAGAAGATGGCGGTGATCCAGAAAAGGTTGAGATGATACCAAGTACCG
>OBLI01001635.1_pt1 | contig 21236 bp, 29 predicted proteins | sample 1519701 | NCBI WGS metagenome assembly OBLI01 (sample SAMEA3663005, study PRJEB22513) | pig gut metagenome | biome: pig gut; feature: pig-associated habitat; material: faeces | place: France | collected 2012
TACACAGTAGAACCGGATGCAGATTGCTGGAAGGCTCTCAGGATGATTGAAATGGAAGGATGGGATGAGAGTGAGGGTGCATTGTATTTTGAGGCGGCAGATCGTGAAGGAGAATGGCACAGAAACCACCTGGAATATATCAAAACAATAGGAAATCACAATTTTTATAAATAAGTGGAGGGATAAGCTGATGAAAAGAACAATGAAGATTGGAAAAGGAAGAAGCATCACATTTGATGATGAAAACATGAAAGAGAAGGTATATGAAAGCCTGGAAGAGTGGAGAACAGAGGGAGTGAGGAGATTTGGGGAGAATATTCTCAAATGGAAATTCAAGTGCCCTATGTGTGGCCATGTGGCAGCAGTAGAAGATTTTAAGGCAGCAGGGGCTAAAGATCCGGCTAATAGTGCATATGAGGGATGCCTGATTGTAGCAGCGGCCATTGTGCTGATCATACTGATTGCATTATTGGCAGCAGTGGTGAAGAGTCTAATTGAGAAGAAATAAGGAGGAGAACATGATGAAAGATTTGGAAGGAATGAAGGAGCTTCAGAAAGAAGTAGGAGAAAACGCAAAGGCCCATGGATGGTGGGATGGAGAGGAGAGAACATTTGGAGAACTGATTGCACTCTGCCATAGTGAGCTCTCAGAGGCATTGGAAGAGTACAGATCCGGCCATGATGTGACAGAAACATATTACAGAGAAGATGGAAAGCCTGAAGGCATCCCGGCAGAGCTTGCAGATACAGTGATCAGGATCATGGATATGTGTGATCACTATGGAATTGACCTGGCAGCAGCTATTGAAGAAAAACACAAATTCAATATGAGCAGGCCATACAGACATGGCGGGAAGGTGATCTGATGATAGTGGAGGCTCTGATGCGTAACATGACCAAGGAAACAATGAAAGATATAACAAATGATATGCTGGGCAAATATCCTGGGCTCATAAAGTGGCTGGAAGAAATAGGATATTTTGATGCAGTGGCAGCAAAGAACCATCATGGAGCAGAATGGGGCGGTTTATTCAGGCATTCTCTTCAGGTTACATATGAATTGCAGAATCTCACTCAGAGATTAGATCTGAGATGGCAGCGGCCTGATAGCCCGGTTATTGTGGGAATGCTGCATGATATATGCAAAATTGATGATTATACTCTTTTGCCATTTGGAGATGAATCTGATCAGCCAGGCATTGAATGGAACAAAGAGAGAACATATCCGGGGCATGGATCCAAGAGCCTGATCATGATGATGGGCCACATAAACCTCACAGAAGAAGAAAAGGCCTGCATCATGTATCATATGGGAGCATTTACGGATCAGAAAGAGTGGGAATTCTATTCCAGGGCTGTGAGAATATGGCCAAATGTATTATATACCCACACAGCAGATATGATTGCATCACAGATAAAAGGAGTGTAAAAGATGGCAGATAATTTTTGCAGATGGCACAACAAACCGCTGAGAGAAGTGGCAGAATGGCAGCAGGATCAGTGCAAGGATGCTGGCAAAACATGTAGCGAGTGTGAGGATTTAGTGCCGAAGGAGGAAGAAGATGAATAGTTGTGATTTCATAGGCCACCTCACCAGGGATCCTGAGATCCGGTACACATCCGGCCAGGAACCGCTATGCATTGCGAGATTCACCCTGGCAGTAGACAGAAAAGGCGGTGAAAAAACTGATTTCTTATCATTCAAAGCATTGGGCAAAGGGGGAGAATTTGCCGAAAAGCATTTGAAAAAAGGCCAGCAGATTGGTGTGCATTGCAGAGCTGAAGCTGGATCTTATGAGAAGGATGGGCAAAAAGTGTATTATACAGAATTTGTGGTTGAAGAATATACTTTCTGCGGATCCAAGCAAGACAATGGCAGCAGTACAAACAGTGGATATGATGGGAGAGGAACCTCCGGGGATGATTTCATGAGCATCCCGGATGGAACAGATGAGGAGCTTCCATTCAATTAGGAGGTGTATAAGGGTGACGAAGGAAGAATTGAGCCAATTGGCCAGCCTCAGAAGGGAGATCAGAGAGCTGGATGAAAAGATCAAGGCAATCAATGCCAGGAAGGGAATGCTTGTGACAGACAAAGTGCAGGCATCAGCAAAAGAGTTTCCATACCAGGAAACCCATGTGAAGATCCAGGGATACAGATATGAGCTGGATCCAAAGAGCAAAAGACAAAAGCGAGAGAAGGAGAGATTGCTGAAGATCAGAAGGCAGCAGGCCTCCGAGATGGAGATCAAGATCACAGAGTATATCAACACAATAAAGGACTCAGAGATCAGGAGGATGCTGGAATATAGATACATAGAATGCTATACCTGGGAAGAAATTGGCCGGATATTCCACTGTGACAGAACCACAGCAGAGAAAAAAGTATCAAATTACCTGAAAGAGCACCCTGGGAATTAACTTTCCCACATTTCCCATTTTTTTATGTTATGATTGTATCAGGTGAAAATTTGTTGGCTTATCCCCAGGATTTTATCCTGAAGAAGAGGCACTGTGCAGCAGCATAGTGCCTTTTTCGTGTGCAAAGGAGGGATATGGTGAGAAATATACAACCTAAAATCAATAAATTGATGGCGGCCCTGAGAAAAAAGGGCATAGTCTACAAGATCAATACACAACAATTTTATTCAGAGGAGCAGGATAGACTCATCACCAAAATGATATTGTGGGAAGAACACCCCAACAGAGATGGAGAAGTATTTTATAGCAGAGTAGAACTCCTGAAGCATTTGGTGGAGAGGTGGAAGGAAGTGAATGATCATGGAGAAGGATCCGAGAATGGAGGAGCTGGCCAGCCAAATGAGTGAAAAGCAATTGGCATTCTGTGATTATTACATTGAAACACTCAACGCAACAGAAGCCGCAAAGCGGGCCGGATACTCTGAGAAAACAGCAAGATCAATGGGTTGTGAGAACCTGACAAAACCAAACATAAAAGAATATATAGATTTGAGGCTGAAAGAGTTAGAAGATCAGAGAATTGCCGACAGCACAGAGGTGCTGCAATATCTCACCGGTGTAATGAGAGGGGAGATCAAGGATGCATTTGATATGGATGCCTCACTCTCAGATAGAACCAAGGCAGCGGAGCTCCTGGGAAGGAGATACCGGTTATTTGTTGATAAGGCCGAGGTTGAAATGAAGGGAGAGCCGGTGGTTATTGTAAACGATATACCAAGGAGCAAAGATGGCGGTTAGGCTCTCAGATCTGATTGCTCCTCAATTCTATGATATTCATTGGGATATAAAAGAGGGGAAACACACCCACTACAAACTATATGGAGGCCGAGGATCCACCAAGAGCTCATTTGTGAGCTTAGAGATCATCATGGGAATGATGGAAGATCCCCAGGCCAATGCAGCCTGCTTCAGAAGAGTGGGCAATACACTTGCAGAGAGTGTATTTGAGCAGTTGCTATGGGCAATTGATGCCCTGGAAGTCAACCACCTATGGAAGATCACACTCTCCCCACTAAGGCTGACATATAAGCCAACCGGGCAAAGGATAGTATTCAGAGGGTGTGACGATCCGAACAAATCAAAATCAATCAAGCTGAGGCATGGATATTTCAAATATATTTGGTACGAGGAGCGAGCAGAATTTGAAGGGGATGAGGATGAGAGAAAGATCAACCAATCCCTGATGCGTGGTGGAGATAAATATGTTGTATTCTACACCTGGAACCCTCCAAAGAGTTTGAATTCCTGGGTGAATCAGGATGTGCTTCAGGTGAGAGATGATACATTGTGCTCACATAGTACATATCTGACAGTGCCAAGGGAATGGCTGGGTGAGCAGTTTTTCATTGAGGCTGAAGAGCTGAAGAAAAGAAAGAGGCTGGCATACCGGCATGAATACCTGGGAGAAGCCATTGGAACCGGCGGCAAGGTATTTGATAATGTGATCATCAGAGAGATCACAGATGAAGAGATTGCAATATTTGACAAGATCAAGCAAGGCCTGGATTTTGGATTTGCAGCAGATCCGCTGGCATTTGAAAGAATGCACCTGAATAAGAAGCAGAGAAGGCTCTTCATATTTGGGGAGATCTACCAGGTGAACCTAAAAACCAGGAAGGCGGTGGAGGAAATCAAGAAGATCAATCCTGATAATAAGATCATCACAGCTGATAGTGAAGAGCCCCGCTCCATTGCTTCACTCAATGAGCTGGGCCTGAGGGTATACCCGGCAAAGAAGGGGCCTGGATCAGTAGATTTTGGAATGGCATACCTATCAGATGATTTGGATGAGATCATCATTGATCCGGTGAGATGCCCAAATGCAGCCAGGGAATTCTCTTCATACGAACTTGAAAGAGATAAAAATGGCAATTTCAAAGGCTCATACCCTGACAAGGACAACCACAGCATAGATGCAGTGAGATATGCCTTGGAGGATGAGATGGTAAGCAAAAAGGCCAAGATCAGAAGCAAAAGCCAAAGAGGCCTGAGATAAGGAGGAGATGAAGGTGGCAAAATTTACATATCCAGCAGAAAAATTTGATGAGAGAAACCTGGATAAAAATATCATCCTCAAATTGGTGAAGAAACATGAGGGAATGGTGGCCGGGCTGATAAAGAATGAGGAATACTACAAAGGGCACCATGCAATTGAAGGCAGGAAGAGAGATAAAGATTCACCCAACAACAAAGTGAGCTGCAATCATGCCAAGGATATAGCAGATACAGCCAGCGGGTACTTCATGGGCAATCCTATCACCTACTCCAATACCGGAGAAGAGGATATTGAGCCACTCATCATTGCATTTGATGAGGCCAATGTGGATGATGTAGATGCAGATAATGCATTGGATATGAGTATTTTTGGAGTGGCATATGAGTATTGGTATGCAAAAGAAGGAGAACCGACTCCGCAAGTTAAGAATATATCACCCAAAAATACATTCATCATTGTTGATGATACCATTGAGGAGAATGAGCTTGCAGGAGTTTACTACTACAAGAAAAAGAACTCAGTGGATGATACATATGTGTATGTGGCAACAGTATCCACAGAGAACTTCACATATGTTCTGAATATCAATGATAGTGATTCAGATAAAACACAGCTTGTGACAGAGGAACCGGTACAGCATTACTTTGGCAGAATTCAGATCATTGAATACAAGAACAACAAAAACTGCATAGGAGATTATGAGCAGCAGATCCCGCTCATAGATGCCTATAACACCCTCATGAGTGACAGAATCAATGACAAAGAGCAATTCATTGATGCGGTGCTGGTATTATATGGAGCTATCCTGGGAGATGATGTGGAGGAAACATCTGAAGCACAGAAACAGCTCCGGGAGAATAAGCTCCTGGAATTGCCGACAGATGCAAAGGCTGAGTATTTGAGCCGGCAGCTTGATGAGAATGGAGCTGAGGTGCTCAGGAAGGCCATCAAAGAGGATATATACAACTTCTCCCATGTACCAAATTTCATGGATGAGAATTTTGCCGGCAATGTGAGTGGTGTGGCCATGGAGTACAAGCTCCTGGGATTGGAAATGATCACCAAAGTAAAAGAGAGAAACTACAAGAAGGGCCTGAGGAAAAGGATCAAACTATTATGCAATTATCTTGGAATGAAAGCCATTCAGATGGAAGCTGGATCCATTGTGGCCACATTCAGCAGAGCATTACCTAAGAATTTGCAGGAGCTTGCTGCAATTGTTTCTCAACTCAGTGGCAGTGTATCAGCAAAAACACTCCTGAAGCTGCTTCCATTTGTTGAGGATCCTGATTTTGAGATTGAGGAAGTGGAAAAGCAGAAATCAGAAGATGTGAAGAGGCAGCAGGAGCTATTCAACCAGGGTGCCAATACTCCTCCTGATTTCTCTGAGGAAGAGGAAGATATGGAAGATGATCCTGATGCAGATAATGGCAGCAGTGCTGATGATAAAACCAAGAAGGAAGAGAAGAAGCCTGAAAAGGAGTGATATAGATGGGCTATTGGGAGAACCGGCAGGCACAACAGATGTATGAAGCCATGGAAGAAGCTGAGCAGATCTCCCAGGAGCTTGCAGATCTATATGCAAAGGCTTCAAGGCAACTCAACTATAAAATTGATAAAATATATGAGAGATTCAGGGATAAGCATGGCCTGACAGACCAGGAAGCAAGAAGATTGCTGAATGAGCTGAGAGATTCAACAGATATTGAAGAGCTGAAGAGAAGGCTGGCCCTGGATCCAAAAAACAATGATCTCCTGGCAGAGATGGAGAGTGCTGCATATCGTGCAAGAATTGTGAGGATGGAGCAGCTTCAAACAGAAATAGATCTCATGATGCAGAATGTGTATGATCAGGAAAAGAAGATCACCACATCCCACTATGCAGATTTGGCTCAAAATGCCTATTATAGGCAGATATACGATATTCAGAGGCAAGTTGGTTTTCAGTTTAGCTTTGCGGCGGCTGATCCCAGGGCGGTGGCTCTGATCCTGAGCTCTAATTGGAGCGGTGAGAATTACTCCACAAGAATATGGAATAATACCCAGGGGCTTGCCAAAGATATAAAGGAGCAAATGATCCTGGGCCTACTCACCGGGAAAACAGAGGGAGAGATGGCCAAAGAGCTGGCCAACAAATTTGCAACCGGATCCTTTGAGGCCCGGAGATTGGTGAGAACCGAGAGCAATTTTGTGAATGGCCAAATGCATCTCAATGCATATGATGAATGTGATGCAGATGAGTATGAATTTGTGGCTGTGCTGGATCTGAGAACATCAAAACAGTGCCGGGCATTGGATGGCCAAGTATTCAAAGTGAAGGATGCAATGCCGGGAGTGAATATGAATCCCATGCATCCATTTTGCAGATCCACAACCATCATTCATATCAGTGATATGGTGGTGGATGGCCTGAAAAGAAGAGCCAGGGATCCGATTACCGGAGAGAATAAGCTGGTGCCGGCAGATATGAACTATGCAAAATGGTATGAGCAGAATGTGGCCCATAATTCAAAAGCCCAGGCAGCAGAGAGGGCAATCAAGAATATGAGCTCTGATCTGAAGCAGTGGCAGGCATACAGAACATTGCTGAAGGGCAAAGCCGGCAGCAGTGTTGCGGAATTCCAGCAAATTAAGTATAATAATGCTGAGATGTATGAATTCATGCAGCTTGATTATAGGCGGCAGAACACATTGAGGCTGCATCCTGAGAGAGCACTCCCGGAAATGCCAAAGATAGATCTTCCTGATGATAAATTCACCAAGTACCTATTTGGTGGAGCTAACAAGGAAGGGCTGGCCAAGGGAGAAAACTTCAAGGAGAGGCTGGGATATGATGCAAGCAATTGGCAGAAGCTCCAAAGGCAGATCAAAAAAGCGCAAAATGACTATGGCACACTGTATGAGCAGAAAATTGTGCTGTATGGAGAAAATGGAACCCCGGCCAATGTGATAGTTGGATGGATCCAGGATGAGAAAACCGGATCCATGAGAATGACCTCAACATACATCAAGGAGGTGGATTGATGGAATATCAGATTTTTGACAGAGTAAAGCTGAAGGATGGCAGGAGCGGCACCATAATGGATATGATGGGGCCTGATTTTGTTGTAGATATAGGCCAATCTGATGAAGAATATGATACCATCCTGGTGAAGCCTGAAGAGATTGAGGGCAAAGAATAATATAATTATTTAGGCAGCAGAGAGCTATGCAGAAATGCATGGCTCTTTTTATATGCAAATTTTCAGAGAGGAGGATCAGAGCATGAACTTTGGTGAAGCATTGGAAGCCCTGAAGGCAGGGAAGAAGGTGGCAAGAGCCGGATGGAATGGCAAAGGAATGTATTTGTACCTGGTGCATGGCACAACAGTAGACAAAGAAAACCTCAGGAATGAGGCATCACTCTTTTTGCCTGAAGATGATGGTGCAATGCATGGCACCGGTGTGGCCAATTTTCTCTCACACATTGATATGCGTACAGCATCCGGTGATGTGTGCATTGGCTGGCTTGCAAGTCAAACAGATATGCTTGCAGAGGATTGGCTGGTTGTAGAGTAGGAAGGCGGTGATCCTTTGATCTCCCCGGTTGAGGGTTAGAAAACCATCCCACAGAGGCCTGGGATCAATAAATAGGCCAAAAATAAATTCAATGTGAACATGTGGGGCCGCAAGGTAATGCATGGGCAAGGAGGAAAAAAGAATGAAGTATATGAACAATCATTATGGTGTGAGTAGAATTTTTGGCAATGCGAGATGCAAGATGCCTATGAATTTGCAATTTTTTGCAGAAGGAGATGGAGCAGAAGGTGGAGCTGGTGGAGCCGGGGGATCATCCTCAGGAGATGCCGGTGCAGCAGGCCAGGAAGGAGCAGAAGGCGGTGGAGCACCTCAGAGCTTTGATGATATTTTGAAGGATCCTGCATATCAGGCAGAGTTTGATAGGAGAGTAGCCAAAGCCCTCAGCACCAACCGCACCAAGATTGAGGCAGAAATTGAGGAAAGAATCAAAAATGCCCAAACAGAGGCAGAGAAGATGGCCAAGATGAATGCCGATCAGAAAGCACAGTATGAGAGGGAAAAGAGAGAGGCAGATATTGCAAAGCGAGAGGCTGAGATCACAAAGCGAGAGCTCACCGCAACCGCAAAGGAACAGCTTGCAGAGAAAGGCCTTCCTACATCCCTGGCAGCAGTGCTCAACTACACAAATGCAGAGGAATGTGCAGCATCAATTGAAGCTGTGGAAAAGGCATTCCAGGAAGCAGTACAGCAGGCAGTGAATGACCGCCTGGCAGGAGGTAAACCTCCAAAGAAAGCACCGGAAGGCGCAGCCTATACCATGGAGCAAATCAGCAAGATGAGTGCTGAAGAGATCAACAAGAATTGGGAAGCGGTGCAGAATGCAATGAAAGCTACAAGATAAGCAAAAAACAATAAGGAGGAAAGAAAAGTATGTCAGTAGCAAAATTTATCCCTACATTATGGAGTGCAAGATTGCTTGCACACTTAGACAAGGCACATGTATATGCCGCACTCGTCAACAGAGATTATGAAGGCGAGATCAAGAACTATGGTGACACTGTGAAGGTAAATCAGATCGGTGATGTTACCATCAAGAACTATGTGAAAGGCCAGGATATTGATGATCCTGAAGAGCTGAATGGAGATCAGCAGGAGCTCAAGATTGACCAGGCAAAATATTTCAACTTCTCCATTGATGATGTTGATAATGCTCAGACCAATCCCAAGCTCATGGATGAGGCAATGCAGAGAGCTGCATATGGTATGAATGATACCACAGATGGCTTCCTTGCAAACCTCATGGCAGTTGGTGCCATCAACAATGGTGACAACCTTGGATCTGATGATGTTCCTTTGGTTCCTACTGCTGAAACAGCATACGATATGCTTGTGGATCTTGGAACCGACCTCACAGAGAAGAATGTGCCTACCATGGGCAGATGGGTTGTTGTTCCTGCATGGTTCCATGGCCTTCTCTTAAAAGATAAGAGATTTGTGGGCAATGGTACAGATTACAACAAGGCCCTCATTGAAGGTGGTGAGGTTGGTGTGGCAGCAGGCTTCAAGGTAAACCTCTCCAACAATGTGCCTAACACTCTCGGTGCAAAGTACAAGATCATTGCTGGAACCAATGCAGCAGCTTCCTTTGCTGAGCAGATTCTCAAAACTGAGGCATACAGACCTGAGAAGAGATTCTCTGATGCAGTGAAAGGCCTTCATGTATATGGTGCCAAGGTATTCCAGGGCAAGTGCCTTTCTGTATTAACAGCAAACAGAAAATAGGATGATGGAAGGAGGAACCAACAATGTTCATCTTAAATAAAAAGAGCAACACAATCACAGAATGCAGCCACAAGGATGTTATTGAGGTATGCAGGAAGGATGAAAAGCATTATGCAGTAGCAGCCACCAAAGAGGAACTCCTGGGAACTCACCAGGAGCCTGAAAAACAGCCTGAGAATACTCCGGATGATAATATGAATGCCCAGGAGCAAAAAACTGCTCCTGAGGGCACTCAGGCAGGCACAGAAGGTGCTCAGGGCGGTAATACAGCGGAAGGAAACGAAGGAAGCCAGGGCAACCCGGATACAAACACCAATGAAGGCATCCAGGAGCCTGGAAATCAGCCTGAAGTAAGCGGAACAAGCAAAGAGGATGAGCTCAATGCCATGAATGTGCAGGATCTCAGAAAGATTGCAAAGGATGCTGGCATTCAGGGATATGGAAACATGAATAAGGCAACCCTGGTGCAGATGATTTTGAACCACTAAGGAGGGCAACCATGACGGATACAGAGATGTTGAAAAAGATCACCGGGGAAAGTGATGAGGAATTGCTGAGCCTATTGCTTCAGATGGCAGAGGATAAGGTGCTCTCATTGACGAACCGAACAAAAATGATCTATCCGCTGAAACCGGCTGTGAGAGATTGGGCGGTGATTGCCTACAATCGGCTGGGAATGCAAGGTGAAGCGAGTAGAAGCGAGGGCGGGATCTCCTCTGCATTCGTGGAGGTTCCAAAGGATATTCAGGATGCAATATGCAGATACAGATTAGGGAGAGTGAGTGGCCATGCGTATGAGAAGAAGCCTGATGAAGAGCTACCACCTGAAGAGGCGGCAAGTATCGAAGGATAAAGAAGGCGGCTCCATAGTAACATATGGAGATGCAGTTGAGATCAAAGCAACCATATGGCCGGCAGGAGGCAAGGTACAAGCCCAAATGTATGGAGAAAAGCTGGCATACATCAAAAATATGGAGTATGCGGGCAATGAAAACATGCAGGAGGGTGATGGCATTTGTGTGTTTGTTGGCCCGGATGCCGATCCTGATTACAAGATCATATCAATAAAGCCTGAATACAACCCTAAGCTCATGGAATTGGAGAAGATGTGATATGGCAGTGGTTGGTGTGGAAAATCTTATGAGGCAATTCAATCAGCTGAGAACCATGGAGCCAATAGTGTGCAAAGCAGTAAAGAAGCAGGCTGAAGTGGTGCGAGGTGTAGCAGTAAAGCTCTGCCCGGTGTATTCACCAAAGGGAGATCCCATTCCGGGAGTATCCTCAGGAGAACTGAGAGGCAGCATATACACCCAGGTGCAGCAGGAAGCCCATGCTGTGATTGGCAGTGTATATACCAACAAAGAATATGCAGCATATGTGGAATTTGGCACTGGCCCGGTAGGCCAGGCCAACCATGCAGGAATCTCTCCAGCAGTGCCAGTGGCATATGTGCAGGAGGGATGGGTGTGGCCTGATGCAGATGGAGGTTTTCACTACACTGAAGGCCAGCCAGCCCAGCCATTCATGTATCCAGCCCTGAAAACAATGGAGAGCCATGTAGTGAAAGCTCTTGCAGCAGATCTACAAGCAGGAATCAGGAAAGTAGGTGGAAACTGATGATCAATGTGAAAGATCAGGTATATGATGCCATCAAAGGCATCACAGAGAATGTGAGTGACGGATACCCAAAGGATTGGGTACAGTTGCCTGCAATTCAGTACACAGAAGAGGATAACTCAGTTGTGGAATGGGTAGATGGGAAAGAAAGCAAGGCCCATCTGCTTTACAAAATAGACATATGGAACAATGGAAGCACATCACAGTGCACAATGGATGTGGATGCAGCAATAGCACCCCTGGGCCTGAGAAGGATTGCATGCGGTGATGTGAATGATCCATCAGGATTGAAGCATAAGGTGATGCGGTATGAGGGCATCATTGATGTGGATACTCAGATGGTATTTAACTAAAAGAAGGAGGAAAAAATCATGTTAGCAAATGGTGCAAAATTAGGCTACAAGAAAAAAGGTGCCAGTGAAGATTACATTGATCTCACCGGATTGAAGGAAATCCCAGAATTAGGTGATGATCCTGAGAAGGTGGAAAACACTTGCCTTTCAGACAAGGTGAAGCAGTATGAATTTGGTATCGGTGATGCCGGAGATCTTTCATACAAATTCAAGTATGAGAATAGCTCTGAAACTTCTCCATACAGAGTGATGAGATTGGCAGCAGCTACAAAAGAGGTGCTCTCTTTCTGCGAAACACTCCCGGATGGCACAAAGTATGAGTATGATGCTCAGGTATCAGTGAAGAGATCCGGCGGTGGAGTGAATGGAGTTATGGAATGGAACCTCAATATGGCCCTTCAGAGTGAGATCAAAGTAACAGATCCGGCAGCCTAAGAAAGAACAATGAACCAATAGGAGGATAAGAATATGGGATTTTTTGACAAAAACAATGCAGCCATGGATGCGGCAGCAGTAGAAGCAGCAAACATTGAAGAAAATCAGAACCAGGAAGCAGCTGAGGCCCAGGGAGAGGCACCTGAAGAGGAAACTCCGAAGAGAAAGCCCTTTGCTCTTTGGGAAGTAGGAGGTAAAACCTACAAGCTGAAGCTGAGAACTCCTGCAATTGTAGAGTTGGAGCAGAAGTACAAAACCAACCTGATGAACATTATGGGATCAGGCCAGGGCGGTATGCCGGCTCTTTCTGTGATGCTGGATGTTGCTCATGCAGCAATGAAAGATTGGCAGCATGGAATCACCAAGAATGAAGTGCAGAGTCTTTTTTCAAAATATGTTGAGGAAGGAGGCTCTCAGTTGTCATTTTATATGACAGTATACATGGAGATCTTCACAGTAAGCGGTTTTTTCTCCGTAAATCTGAGCAATCAGATGAGTGGAGCACTTCAGGAAGCCAAGGAGGAAGCCCTCTAAAAGGGGCCGAAACAGTAACGGAGATCATATATGGGCTGTACCCGGTATTTTTGGATGCTGGGTATAGCCCTTCTCTGTTTTGGGAGCTAAGCATTGGAGAGATCAATGATGTGATTGAAAGCTATGCCAGGAGAGAAGAGAGAAAGACGAAAAAACGAGAGGCAATGCTGAAAGATGAGATCATGGTTTTATTCAATCAGGCTCTTCAGATTGGAAATATTGTGGGCAGGATGATGGATAAGGAATTGGAGATCAAACTGCCAAAAGAATATTACCCGGAATTATTTAGAACAGAAGAAAACACAAATTTCACCGAGCAGGAAACAGAAGGGGATGAGAAGAAACTCAGCCCGGAGATGGAGCTTCACAAGGCAAGAATGGATGATTTCATCTTTAGGCATAACATGGCCATGAGAATGGCCAAGGAACGAGGTGAAAGCAGTGGAAGGAATGACATTGGAGAAGCTGCAAGTAATCATAGAGGCCCAAACTAAAGCCTATTATGAAGAGCTGAAGAAGGTGCAGCAGCAGACGAAATCAGCCACAAGTGCAGTGGAAAAGCAAACAGAAAAGATCAAAAGTGCATTCGGCAAAATAGGCAAGGCAATAGGCTTGGCTCTTTCCGTAACTGCAATCATCAGTTTTGGAAAGAGCTGCATTCAGCTGGGCTCAGACCTGGCAGAAGTACAGAATGTGGTAGATGTTACCTTTGGGGCAATGTCTGAAACTATAAACCGATTTGCCAGGGATGCACTTGAAGAATTTGGGCTCAGTGAAACGAGTGCTAAAAAATACACATCAACAATGGGAGCCATGTTGAAATCCATGGGATTCACAACCCAGGCGGCTGCTGAAATGTCTATGGAAATGACCGGATTGGCAGCAGATATGGCATCCTTTTATAACCTGGATTCACAAGCGGCATTTGACAAGATCAGGGCCGGAATATCCGGGGAAACAGAACCGCTGAAGCAATTGGGTATCAACATGAGTGTTGCCAATTTGCAGGCATATGCACTCAGCCAGGGAATCACCAAGAGCTACAATGCAATGACACAGCAAGAGCAGGCAATGCTCCGGTATAACTACCTGATGCAGGCCACAGCGGATGCTCAGGGAGATTTTGCGAGAACTTCAGACAGCTGGGCAAACCAGGTGAGAGTGCTCACAGAGAGATTCAATGCCCTGAAGGCAGCTATTGGCCAGGGGCTCATTGCGGTGCTCACACCGGTGATCAAAGTGCTCAATCAGCTATTGGCCAAAATCCTGACAGTAACAGATGCATTCAGCAATATGGTGGCCAAGCTAACCGGAAAGAACACCAAAACCACAACCACAGTGAGTGGCATAGGAGATGCAGCCGATTCGGCAGCAGTTTCAATGGGTGGTGTAGGAGATGCGACAGAAGCAGCCGGGAAATCAGCAAAGAAGGCAGCAAAGGAATATGGCGGCCTTTTATCAATGGATGAAATACATTCACTCACGAAAAATGAGGGAAGTGATTCAGGCGGCTCAGGAGGAGCAGGCGGTGCTTCAGGAAGTGGCCTGAGTGAAAATATCGTGGATGCGGCCACAGAAACGGATGATAAATTGAATCCGGTGCTGGATAAGCTGATCACAAGGCTGAAGGAATTAAAAGATCTATTCACAGAAGGATTCAAGGCAGGCCTGGGTGATGTGGATCTGAGCGGAATCACAAAGGCTGTGGATGGCATCAAAACAAGCCTGAAAAACATATTTACAGCCCCGGAAGTGCTTCAGGCAGCCAATAATTTTGCCAACACCCTGGCATATTCGTTGGGGCAGCAGGCAGGAGCAGCGGCAAGTGTAGGCATCACAATAGCAACAAATATATTGGGTGGAATTGATAAATACCTGGCAGATAACCAGGGCCGGATCAAGCAATTCATAGTGAATATGTTTGATATAGGCTCAGAGATAGTGACAATCCAGGGAAATTTTGCCCAGGCAGCAGCCAATATCTTCTCAGTATTTGGAGGGGAGAATGGGCAGCAAGTAACAGCAAACATCATTGGCATCTTTGCAGATGCCGCCATGGGTGCATATGAGATCTCAGCAAAATTGGGAAGAGATGTGCTGGATTGCATCACAAGGCCTTTTATTGATAATCAGGAAGGCTTCAAAACAGCCATAGATGGGCTCCTGGGTGTGGCAGCAGAATGCCTGGAATCCCTGAAGGGAGTCATTGATTCGGTTGTAGATTCGGCAAACTCCATTTATGATGAGCATTTTGCACCATTATTTGATTCACTGGCCTCCGGGCTCAGCGAGATCACAGCAGTAGTGCTGGAATTTTGGAATACAAATGTGCAACCGGTATTGCAGCAGATGGGTGAAAAGTTTGATGAGCTCATGGTTGCGGTAGAGCCGGTATTGCAGAAAATATTGGAACTGTTTGGAAGTGTAGCAGATGCCATCAAGGTATTTTGGAATGGTGTGCTGGTGCCTCTGATTGAATGGATCGTCACAAATGTGGGCCCGGTAGTATTACCAATCATTGAGCTCATATACAACACTGTGATCAATGTGGCAGCAGGCATTGCCCAGCTCATAGGCGGCCTGATAGATGTGATCAGAGGAATTATTGATTTTGTGGTATCGGTATTCACCGGAGATTGGCAAGGGGCATGGGATGCAATAATGCTCATTGTGCAGGGAGTATTTGATGCCATTGCCGGAATCATCAGAACTGTGCTGGGAACCATTGCAGGCATAATTGGCACAGTGCTCTCCACAATAGGTGGAATATTCTCCACCATACTGAATGGAATCAAGAGCCTGGTGCAGACAGTTTTCAATGCAATATTCACAGTGATAAAAACCATCATCACAAGTGTGAAGAATAATATATCAACAGCCCTTGGAAGCATAAAAACCATTTGGAATACAACCTGGAACAGCCTGAAAACCTCAGTGAGCACAATATTCAATGATATTTGGAGCACGATCAAAAAGATCATCAACTCCATCATTGGAGGAATTGAGGGCATGTGCAATGCAGTAGTGAATGGTGTGAATACAGTGATCAATGCTCTGAACAATCTGAGCTTTGAGATACCGGATTGGGTGCCTGGAATGGGAGGAAAAACCTTTGGATTCAACATACCAACACTCAGCTCAGTATCCCTGCCAAGATTGGCAATGGGCGGCATTGTAGACAAAGCAACACCTCTGATTGCCGGAGAAGCTGGAAAAGAGGCCATTGTGCCGCTTGAAAACAATACCGGATGGATGGATAAGCTGGGAGCAAGGCTTGGTGAGATCATTTCTGTGAACATCATGGGAGTATTGGAAAATGCTCAGACAACAGCAGGAGAGATGATTGTGAAAACATTTGTGCAGATTGATGGCAAAACCATTGTGGAGCAAACAGATAAATACAGAGGAAGGCAGGGGTACAGCATGAAGAGCACTCCTGCAACAACATAAGGAGGGATATGGAACCATGACAAAATACAGCAATTTGTTGGTTGTGGAGGGAATATCCCTCCCTGATCCATCAGATATGAAACAATCTGACTATGATATATCTGATTCAGAAAGAAATGCCAAGGGAATCATGGTGGCTCAGATAATCAGGGAAGATGTTCACAAGGTAGAATGCAAGTGGAAGATTCTACATCCTGAAGATTATGAAGTAATCAGGAGGGCCATCAAGAAGAAATTTGGCCTGAGTGTCACTTATGATGTAGCAGGAGAAGGAAGAAAAACACTGGAAATGTATGCCGGAGATAGAACCACACCGGTATACACCTATGCCTATGGGCAGCCGGTGTATAAAGATTTTGCAGTGAATTTTATTGAAATGTAAGGGGTGAGAGAATGAAGTATGTGAGCTCAGAATACAAAGCATCCATGCAGAAACATACCAGGAATAAGAGCTACATGAGATTATCCATGGGCCTCATAAACCAGGAAGCACAGCAGAATGCAGAAATTGAAAACCATGATTTCACACCATATTCAGATCTCACAGCACCTCTCATGGATGAGCCGGTAAGCAAATATTATGCCTCATATGAGGAAAATTGGAGCACAGTGGATGGGAGCATGTACTTCCTTCCACGATCCGGCAATAATTACTTCCAGCAGGGGATTGTTACGCAAGACCTCCTGAGCGGTGCTCCTGAGGTAAAAATCATATTCAATACCTCAGATCCTATTGACCTGAAGGGAATCACAATCAAATTCGGCCGCTCATATCCAACCAAATTGAAGATCACAACAGATGAGAAGGAGATCATATTTGAGAATGAAGGCCAGGAATTTGTAACAGAGGAAACATTTGACAACACAACATTCATCATCATAAAGCCTTTGGAAATGAGCAAAGGGAATACCAGGCTGAGGATTGAAGGGATCCAGTTTGGAATAGGCCTGGAATTTGATGATTACAAGATTATAAGCGCCAAACTGAAGAGCAACATATCACCAATTGCAGAAAATCTGCCAACCATAGATTTCTCAGTAAAAATTGAGAACATGGATAGATACTACAATGTTGATAACCCTGATAGTGCCATCAATTATGTGGAAACCGGCCAGGAGATCAGAGTCTATTGGGGATATGGCCTGGATGATAGCAGAATTGAGTGGTTTAAGGGTGCCACATTATACATGCAGGAATGGAGTGCAGATGATACCACAGCAAATTTTGTTGCGGTGGATCGACTGGAATACATGGATGATGAGTATAACAAGGGGCAGTATTACCCGGAAGGAATCACACTGTATGATTTGGCCAAGCTTGTATTTGAAGATGCAGGCATGGAAGCGGATGAATATTGGATTGATCCATATTTGAAAAATATCACAGTATACAATCCGCTCCCGGCAGTATCACACAAGCAATGCCTTCAGCTCATTGCAAATGCAGGCAGATCAGTGCTGATGCAGAATGTTGATGGCATCCTGATGATAAAATCCTCATTTGTGCCGGATGTAGCAGTGAGCGGTACAGATGAAACAGATTACAGTGATGCAAGTACACTGCTGACCAATGAGGAAGGCAGGGAATATGCATCCTATGAGAATGATTTCACAAAGGTGAATGAATCTCAGTATTTTATTCCAAGAGATAGCAGCATGAGAATCAGGGCCGGGTATGTGAGCAATGCAATATCCGGTGAAGATGGGCTCTTTTTGGAAAATCCAACTATAACCTTCAGCATGGAAAGTGCATACACATTCCACAACATCATTCTGTATTTTGGAGCAGTGCAGCCAAAAGAGTTTGAGATGCGAACATACAACAATGGAGTGAAGGTTGGAACCCTGAAAAGCAAGAGAATATCAGCCAAAACCATAGTGAGCTATGATTTTGTGGATGTGGATACCATTGTGATCGAATTTACAAAGGCAGAGCCATTCAACAGAATACATGTGCAGCGGGTAGAATTTGGTGAGGCCACAGATTATGAGCTCACCTATGATGCCATGCTGAAGCCACCAATGGGCACAAGGCTGGAAAAAGTCAAAGAGATGAGAGTAACAAGAACCATCTACACCAGGGGCACAGAGCTGAAGGATATTACCCAGGAGGAAATTGAAACACCTTCAGTGGCCACAGATTATGAATTCACATTCAGCAATGCTGTGCATGATCTTTCTGTGGTATGCATGCAGGATGGAGAAGAGGCGGATGTGGATGTTGAAATGGTGCAGCAAACAACATATTGGTGCAAGGTAAGGATCAAGAACCCGCCAGCAGCTCCAATGAAAGTGCAGCTGACCATCAGAGGCTATGAGTACGGAATATCCACAGCAATGAAGAGTGTTAAGCTCAACAACAGCGGAAAGATTCAAACATGGGATAACCCTCTAATCAGCTCAGAGCAGGATGCACAAAACCTGGTTGAGTGGGTTGGAAATTATTATGCTTCAGGAAATCAGTATGAGATCACATTCAGAGGAGATCCTTCATTGGATTGCAATGATTTGGTTTATTTGGAAAATCTGTATGTGGAGAATATGATGATCAGATTGGAGGAAATTGAAACAACCTATGAGGGAGCAATATCCGGCAAGATAACAGCAAGGAGGTATATGTGATGCAGTGGGTGCAGCCAAAAACGGATTGGCAATGGAGAGATGATGCCCAGGGTGATTTTTTTACATGTGCAGATTATAACCGGATCAAGGGCAATATTGAATTCCTTGCAGAATATGCCAAAGAATTATACACAGCATTCACTATTGCCGATATGGGCCCGGATCGGAATGAAACGGAATACCCATATGCAGATGAAATCAACCTATTGGCCGAGAATCTGCAAACAATAGTGGATAATACATACCCTTTGGCCATTGGAGAGGCAACAACCTATGAGGACAATGGAAGATTCATAGGATATGCAGATCTAAACAGAATAGAAACAGCCTGCCTGATGATTTATGAGAATATCGGCAGGATCAAGGCCGGCAAGTATAGGCTGGGCTTCAGATTAGGTGCAAGGAGGATAAAAGTATGATTGTGCTAAACACAAAGCAAAAAGATGATGATTTTGATGGCAGCAGAAAGTATGATATGAGCTCCAATGATGATGGAACAATATCCCTGGAAGATAGAACTGCATACAAAACCAAAGGGAATGATTTTGGGGCCCTGGAAGTCAATACCATTCATGCAGCCATCATGGGATTCACCTCATCTGATGCAGTGATTGCAGAGGATGGATCTGTTTTGGAAACAGATGCCTATGGAAGAAAGAAAAAAACAGAATTCTCAAAGGATGAAGCTGGGAATGATGTGATCACAGAGATTCTGTATGATACAGATGCCTCTGTGCTTGGCAGTAAAACAACAACGATCAGCAAAAACAAAAAGAATATCAAGGAGGTAGCAGCAGTATGAGTTGGGCAGAAGCAATGTATATCATTGACAATGTGGCAGCAGGCATTGCACCGGACAACATGAAGGCATTTGCAGCTCAGGTGGGTGATGGATGTGTAAAAATCACATTCACTGAGCCTGATGATACCACAATCCTGAATGCAGATGGTGTGAAGCAAACGATTGTGACAGTGAAGGGTGTGAAGATTGTTATGAAGGCCGGAGCCGGGCCTATTGAGAATGAGAATGATGGCACCCTCATCCTGGATTGCACAGAGAAAGGCAAATATGCCACAGATCCATTTGTGGTGAATGGGCTCACCAATGATGAGGAGTACACATTTGCAGCATTTCCATACTCTGATCAAGGAGTCTACAACAGAAATTTGGAGAATCAGAGGCAGGCAACACCCAAGGCATATATTTTGCTGGGATTCAAGATTGCAAAGAATGATTCCAACCCGGCCACAAGAATCACCTACACAGAGCAGGCAGTGGGCCTGACACCGGCAAAAGTGAACCTCGCCACCGGTGAATTTGATTATGGATCATTCAAAAATTTTTGGTTTGTCACAGAAAACAAGCCATATATGGTGTATTCAAACGGAAAGCCGGCATATGAGCTGGATCCAAATGATTACACAAAGAAGCTGGATGGAACAGCTTCAGATGTATCCAATACATCATTTGATGGAAATGCCATGGCAAAGATTCCGCTTGTATGGTTGAAGCAGTGGCAGGATGATTCATATGAATACTGCAATATCTGCAATATTCAGCTGGATGATACATACAAAGCATATGCACACACCAGGGAAGATGGAAGTGTAATGGATTACATTTGGCTCTCCTGCTTTGATGGTGCCCTGAGCGGCAGCAAGGTGAGATCCATCAAGGGCCTGAGCACAATGAACTCACAAACCGGAACAAATGAGATCACATATGCAAAGAACAATGGAGCACTGTGGTACACAAGATCATGGAGCCAAAGAAATCTCATCAATATGCTTCTCCTTCTCATGGGAAGAAACGAGAATACCCAGGAAGTATTTGGCTATGGCCACTATACCGGTGGATCCCAGGCTTCAAACCTCCTGACAACCGGAACACTCTCAAACAAAGGCCAATTCTGCGGATATTCTGCAACCGGAAAGGCTGTGAAGGTATTCCACATGGAAAATTGGTGGGGTAATGCCTGGGAGAGAATTGCAGGCATGATGTATGTATCAGGAACCATCAGAACCAAGATGGTGAAGCCATACAACACAACCGGAGATGGTTATACAAATACCGGAGTGGCAATGGGAGGAACTTCAGGAGGATACATCTCAGCAACCAAAATGACGGATCAGGGAAGGTTGCCGGTAACAATGAGCGGATCGGAAACCACATACACATGTGATGGCGGTTGGTATAATGCCAGCCAAGTAGATTATGCGATTTTCGGCGGCCGCTGCGACGATGGCCTTCGTGTGGGGGCTTCTGCGGTGCTTCTGGACGCTCTTGTTTCCCTTTCCGGCTGGGGCTTTGGGGCGGCCCTTTCTTGTGAACAGCCTGCCGCATAGCGGCCTGGGGGATCCGGGGCCCTCCCCGGTATAACTAGAGCAAAGAAAAATGATAATTTTATAGGGGATTTTGTGGGTGCCAGTGCTGAGCCTTGCGATTG
>OBLI01001638.1_pt1 | contig 21178 bp, 22 predicted proteins | sample 1519701 | NCBI WGS metagenome assembly OBLI01 (sample SAMEA3663005, study PRJEB22513) | pig gut metagenome | biome: pig gut; feature: pig-associated habitat; material: faeces | place: France | collected 2012
GTTTAATAATCGAAAATTGGCTATAGAGGTTATGCGGCAGAGCGTTCATTTTGAATGACTCTGCCGTATTCCTGTGGAGCTAATAATGGATGCTTTACGATTAAATTTCAGGATGGGAGGAACGATAAATGAAAATTGAAAGAGGCGATATCCTTATGGTTAATTTGGGACAGGTTCCGGGTACTTCCCTTCAGAGTGGAATCCGTCCGGTAGTGGTTGTCAGCAATAATAAAGCGAATACATACAGTCCGGTGGTAACGGTAGTGCCGTTTACTTCAAGGGTGTACAAAAAACGTTATCTTCCGACTCATGTGTTTATTAACCGTTATGAAATGGTTGGCTTGAAACGGCATGGGCTGGCACTGGCGGAACAGATCACAAGCATTGATGTTCAGAGTATCATCCAAAAATGTGGTCATGTCAGCTCAGATGCAATGCGGAGGATTACCAGAGCGGTGGAGATTCAGACGGGAGTTTATCAGGAGGGGGATTATGACAGCAGAAGAATATAGAAAGTATCTGGAACAGGATTTTAGTGATGTAAATATTGATGAAATGACAGATTTACTGACGGTAAAAGCAGACAGGAATAAAAGCCTGAAGGAACGGCGGGAATCATATCTGAATAAGGTAGGAAATCCGTATCTGGTCCGGATCGGGAATATGAAGGTCAAAGTAAGGTTTGCCAATAACGGGATATCTTTGGAGCAGGCATTTGAAAATATGCTTCTGAGTGTCTGAAAAAGTACTGGAAAGTTTGGGGTGGCTGTGCTAAAATGTCTGTAAGGACAAATTATGCAGCCCCCTTTTATTACATGGGTTTTTTGACGTAATAAGAGGAGGTAAGATATGTATCAGAATTTCAATAAAATCTATCGTGCCGCCATCTATGTCAGATTATCCAAAGAAGATGGCGATCTTTCCAGTTCTGCAAAATTGGAAAGTAACAGCATTTCTAACCAGAAGGCGCTGATTCTGGATTTCCTGAAAGACAAAAAAGATATTGAAATTGTTTCCGTCCGGGTTGACGATGGCTACACAGGCTCTAATTTTGAGCGCCCTGCATTCCAGGCTATGCTGGAAGATATCAGGCGTGGGATTGTTGATTGCGTAGTGGTGAAAGATTTATCTCGGTTTGGGCGGGAATACATTGATTCCGGGAAGTACATTGAACGTTTATTCCCGGCTCTTGGTGTGCGCTTTATTGCCATAAATGACAATTATGACAGCCTTCAGGGAAAGAATCAGGCTGATGACATTATTATCCCATTCAAAAACTTAATCAACGATGCTTATTGCCGTGACATTTCCATTAAGATCAGAAGTAACCTTGAGATTAAGAGGAAAAAAGGCGAATGTGTGACACCTTTTGTGGCATTCGGGTATAAGAAAGCAAAGGCAGACAAGCATAGGCTGGAGATTGATCCGGTTGCAGGCAGTGTAGTACAGGATATCTTTAAGATGAAACTGCAGGGAATGAGCCAGGATGCGATTGCCAACCGCCTGAATGAACTGGGTGTGCTTTCACCATTTGAATATAAGATTAGCAGCGGGAGTCATTATGAAACCGGGTTCCGACAGAAAGAGCAGGCTCTTTGGAGTTCTGTTACCGTACGCAGAATACTGGAAAATGAGGTTTATATTGGAAACCTTGTGCAGGGAAAACGTACGACACCAAACCATAAAGTGAAGCAGTCTTACGTAAAGCCGGAAGATGATTGGATCCGTATTGAAAAGAACCATGAGCCGCTGGTAAGTGAAAGGGATTTTGAGATCGTCCAGCGGCTTTTGGGGATGGATACCCGTACTTCTCCTGACCAGAAGCAGGTGTATCTGCTGTCCGGCATTGCTGTATGTGCGGATTGCGGGGCACCGATGACGAGAAAGGTCTCAACAGTGGGGGGAAAGAAATATGCCTATTATTTATGTTCCACAAATAAAGAAACGAAACGCTGCTCCAGTCACAGGATCCCGGAAAAAGATCTGGAAAATGTGGTATTGGTAATGCTGAAACAGCATATCCAGAACATCCTGCATTTGAAAAGGGTGTTGGAGTTTATCGGGACTGTACCATTTCAGGAAATCAATGTGAAAAAACTCCAGGACAGGCTGGAAAAGAAAAAAATGGAGACAGAACGCTGTAAGGAACTCCGCATGATGCTTTATTCCGATATGAAAGAGGGCATCGTATCAAAAGAAGATTATGTAGAACTTCATGCAGCATATGGAAAAAGGCTCAGGAATGCAGAAGAGAGTATCCGGGCAATTCAGAAAGAAATGGATAACATGCTGGAAAAAGCAGATGCTTCTAACACATGGCTGGATTATTTTGTGAAATATCAGGATATTGAAGTGCTGACCAGGACGGTAATTGTGGAATTGATTCGGGAAATCAGAGTCCATGACAAAAAGAATATTGAGATCGTCTTTGACTTTGATGACTGTTATCAGGCATTGTTGACACAGCTTCCGGCTATGGGAGTGGAGGTTGCAACAGATCCGGATAACAATCTGCAGGTCAAGATAAAGGAGGTTGTATAAAATGGCACGAAAAAGCAGGAAAAGCATTCCTGAAACGGTCAGTAGTGCAGCCGTTCAGGAAGAGATCAAAAGACCGTTTCGGGCAGGGTTATATGCAAGGATTTCTACGGAAACAGAGGAAACGATAGAGAGGGGGACGATAGAAACCCAGGTGGAACTGATGAAAAACTATGTGGCTGATACAGAGGATATTTCGGTTGCAGAAGTTTATAAGGATTCTGATTATTCCGGTACAAATTTTGATCGTCCTGGATTTACGCAGATGATGGAAGATATCAAGCATGGGAAAATCAACTGCGTGATTGTAAAGGATTTGTCCAGGCTTGGCAGGAATTATGTAGAAACAAGCAATTATATTGAGCGTGTATTCCCGTTCTTTCATGTACGGTTCCTGGCAGTGACGGATGATTTTGATTCTTTTCGGGAGGGAGTAGATCTGACTGTTCCCTTAAAGAATATTATCAATGAGTTCTATTCCAAAGACCTTGCAAAAAAGAGCAGCAGTGCAAAAAAAGCCCTATGGAGAGAAGGAAAATTTACCGGTGCCTGGGAACCCTATGGATATAGGAAATCAGAGCAGGACAAGCACCAACTGGTAGTTGATGAGGAAGCTGCCGGACATTTACGGGCAATTTTTTCTATGTATATGGATGGCTATAGCTACAGTGATATTGCAAAAAAACTGAATGCAGATGGTGTCTTGTCCCCAACTTTGCAAAGGGAATATTACAGATCCGGGGAAAAACCGTCCCCAGAGTCCAAACCATGGAATAATTATGAAGTAAAACGTGTACTTCAGGATGTACATTGTACCGGCGACTCCGTATATGGAAAATATCAACAGAGCGTTTTTCAGGGAAACAAGCAGAGAAACCGACCAGAGAGTGAGTGGATCTATGCAGAGAATACCCACGAAGGGATTATAGATAAAGAACAGTTCCGACAGGTGCAGGACAAAATCCGGGAATTTACGGAAGAATATAAAAAGAGGCATCAGCTGAATAATGGAGCCATCCGGAGCCAGAATTTTTATACCGGCAAGATCAGGTGTGGAGGATGTGGCAACCGCATGATTCTGTCCAGGGAAAAGTCCGGGACATTTTATTATATCTGTGGTGCCAATGCAAACCATAAATCAGGAGGAAACCAGTGCAAAGGGCACAGGGTCAAAAAAGAATATGTGGATGAAGATGTTCTTCGTCTGATCCAGTCACATATGAAAAACGTATTGGATACAGAAAAAATGATCCGGGAAATGAACTCCGCTTCCAGAAACCAGACACAATATTTGCTTTTGGACAAGGAAGTAGGGAAACTTCGGCGGGAACTGAGCCGGATCAGTAAGCGTAAATCTGATTTATATGAGGATTATTCGGAACGCCTGATTACAGAAGAAGAATACATGCAGTTTTCCCGTATCTATTCCAATGAAATAGAAAACATCAAGAGCCGTCTGGATGCAGTATTGACGGCGCAGGTACGGTATTCCAAAGATTATCATATTGAAGAAGGATGGGGGAAAGTGATACATACTTATATGTCTAAGCGGAAGCTGACAAAAGAAATGGTGGAAGCCTTTGTGGATTCCATTATTATCCATGGTAAGTATGATTATGAGATCAAACTGGTCTATGATGACCGGTTCGCTGAATTGCAAAAGATAATGAAAGAGAAGGAGGCACAGTCAAGATGACAGAAAATAAGAAAACAGCTGTCTATATACGTTTATCTATGGAAGATGGGAATGTGGATGGAAGAACCAAACTGGAAAGTGACAGTGTGACTTCTCAAAGGATCCTGTTGAAATCGTTTGTGATCGATCAGCTTGGCGTGGATGAGGCAGATATCCTGGAATATGTGGATGACGGTGTCAGTGGCACCCACTTCAAACGTAATGGTTTTCAACAGCTGCAGGAGGATATGAAAAGCGGACAGATCGGCTGTGTAGTTGTGAAAGATTTTTCCAGGTTTGGCAGGGACTATCTGGAAGTGGGATTTTATATTGAATATATTTTCCCGCTTCTTCAGATCCGGTTTATTTCCATTAATGACAGTTATGACAGTGCAGCCAGCTCTGGAATGACCGGCGGTATGAATGTGGCTTTGAAGAATCTGGTTTATAACATGTATAGCCTGGATTTGTCGAAAAAAATCTCATCCGCAATACAGACCAGAATGAAAAACGGTACAAGGCTTCCGGTAAATGCCAGATATGGTTATAGAAAGGGCAAAGATGGAAGGTTGGAAATTGATCCGGATGCGGCTAAAGTGGTGAAGATGATATTCCAGATGGCTGCAGAAGGTATGAGCTTTGCAGAGATCACAAGGGAACTGAACAAACAGGAAATTGCCACCTGTGATGAGCAGAAAATGTCAAGAGGAGAGCAGGTTCAGTTCCGACGGTTTGATACCATCATGAAAAAACGCTGGAATCCAACCACAGTATCTGCAATCATCCGGGATGAGATTTATATTGGAACCCGGATATGGGGTAAAACACGCTGCAGTATGCACACCGGTCATAAGGCGGTTCTTAATGACGAGTCTGACTGGATCAGGCTGGAAAACCACCATGATCCGATTGTTGACAGGGAACTGTTTGAAAAAGCGAATAGACTGCATCCGAAAAAATCCAGAGGTGTTGCAGAAACAAGAACCAATTATACGCTGGCAAGACGCAAGAAACAGCCAGCATTGATGCTGTGTGCACACTGTGGTCATTGTCTGGTAAGAGAAACGGAGCATCTATTGAAATGTTCGGATGGGCGCACCAGTGGCGATCATGTCTGTCGAAGCTTGGTGGTCAGACGTGAGCCAATGGAAAAGCATATCCTGGAGCTTGTTCATCAGTTTGCATCTTCCATGCTTGAAAACCGGAAGATTGTTGAATCAAAGAACCAGAGCAAAGATATGGAGACGAATGTTGCAGAATTGTTGAAACAGAGCCGCCAGTTGTCTTCTGAAAAAATGAAACTTTATGATGAGTACAAAGATGACCGTATTGACCGGAAATTGTACAAGCAGAAAGCGGGAAAGATAGGCAGACAGCTGGAAGAAATCAGACGAAAGATAGCAGAGTCTGAACGTGATGCAAAGATGCTTGAGCAGGACAATACTGCGAAGGAAATGAAACTGGAAGAATTTCTGAACATGGAGAAATTCGATACAGAGAAGTTACGGGAGATCATCAAGGTTATCCGGGTGCATAGCCAGGAGGAAATCGAAATTGAATGGAATTTTGATGATGTATTTTTTGGGTAGAGATAAATTGTTCTGGACAAGAGCGATTTTGTGGAAGATAATAAAAGTGCTGGGGTACCTGATTGGAATGGTCAGGTACTTTCCGGCAAGAAAAAAGAAATTTTTTTGTCCCATACTTGACACGTCCACATGTATGCAGGCATACATATTGTTCCAATATGGCGAAAGCTGGAATGAATCCGAAAGCACTCCAATATTTAATGGGACATTCTGATATAGGGGTTACGTTAAATGTATATACGCATCTGGGATTAATTGATGCAAAAGAAGAGATGAATAGGATTGCAAAACTGGCATAGTATGATAAAATAATAGAAAAAAGAATTAAAAATAATCTGATTATAAGGTTCTTAGAGAGCCTGTTTTCCAGGCTGGTTATTACTAAGAAGTTACTAAATTTGGATAAGAAAATATACGAATTTATGCTGTGATATACAGGAAAATGACAGGATTGAAGATTATCGGAAAATGCCTGTAAACAGCGTAAATACAGCATTTCAAGGAGTTTTAAGCAATGATAAGAGTGTTATTTGTCTGCCACGGCAATATCTGCCGTTCACCTATGGCAGAATTCATTTTTAAAGACATGGTAAAAAATCAGGGACTGGAGGCCCAGTTTGTAATCGCATCCGCAGCCACCAGCACAGAAGAAATCTGGAATGGCATTGGAAATCCTGTATACCCACCGGCCAGGGAAGAACTGGCCCGTCATGGGATTTCCTGTAAGGGAAAGCGTGCTGTTCAGCTTCAGAAGAAGGATTATGACAAATATGATTATCTTTTGGGGATGGATGATTGGAATATGGGTAATATTCAAAGAATCGTAGGGAAGGATCCGGACAAAAAGATTTTTAAATTACTGGAATTTGCAGGCAGTAACCGAGACATTGCAGATCCATGGTATACCGGTAATTTTTCTGCAACTTATGCGGATATTCTGGAGGGGTGTGAGGGATTCCTCAGGACTTTAAAAGAAGAGAAGAAGATATTCTGACAGAAAGAACCGAAAAAGGGATTGCCCCAGATAAGAAAAGCAATCCTTTTTTCGATGTTCTCTCTTTTTCCTGTTTTATTTTAACAGTTCGAGAAGGCTGGCTTTTGGAACTACACCGATGGATTTATTTGTAATCTGTCCGTTTCGGAAAACGAGAACGGTAGGGATGCTCATGACTTCGTACTGAGCAGCCAGACTCGGTGCTTCGTCTACATTGACTTTTGCGACTTTATAAGTGCCGTTTGCTTCAGAAGATAATTCTTCAATCACCGGTGCAAGCATTTTACAGGGCATACACCATTCAGCCCAAAAGTCCACTAAAACGGGAACGTCTGATTTTAATACTTCTTCTGAAAAATTTTTTTCGTTTAATTGCATTGCCATAATACATTTCTCCTTTTTGTTTTTTAATGATGTGTTTTTTTCAGATAATCCACTGCCTTGGTTCCGGCCAGGGCTCCTTCGTAGACTGCTTTTGCAATCTGGAGCATACCGCCGGTACAGTCCCCTGCGGCAAAGAAACCGGGTAAAGCAGTGCTTGTGTCTGCTTCAATCATAATATGATTTTCCTGAATAATCAATCCCAGTTTTCTTGCAATGTCTGTGCTTCCGGCAGTGCCCAGTGCTACAAACAGTCCGTCAACGGGAAGTTTTCGTCCGTCTTCAAAAGCAATCCATTTCAATATAGTTTCTCCGCCTGCCATGGATAAAGTTCCGGTATCTACAAGAATACTTCCAAGTGCCTCTTTTTCGAAGGTTGGTATCTGTCCATTTGTCAGAATTGTGACTTTTGAAGCCAGAGGTTCCAGAACTTTTGCTTCATGAAGGGCATACTCACCGTTTCCAAGAACGGCAACTGCTTTTCCTCTGTAGAAAAATGCATCGCACACAGCACAGTAGCTGATGCCGCTTCCTTCATATTTTTTGGCTTCTTTTAATGTGAGTTTGTTTCTGCGGGCGCCGGTTGCGAGGATCAGGGCTTTTGCCTGGTACGTGTGAAATGCAGTATTTACAGTATAATTCCCATCGTATGCCACAGAGACCAGTTCTTCCTGGATGATGGGAACCTGCAGAGCACGAAGCTGATCTAAGCCATTTTCGTAGAGCTCTTTACCGGAAATAACTTCCGGCAGACCATAATAATTTTCTATTTTGACTGCTTTTTCCAGTGCACCGGCTCCATTATGGATCACAAGAGGAGTAATTCCTAGGCGGGTTGCATACAGGGCTGCTGAAACCCCGGCAGGACCAGCCCCTGCAATGATTAGTTTCTCCATTTTAAAAAATTTCCTCGCTTTCTTTTCAAAATAAACGTAACAATGATTATTTTAACACAAATATTGTGAAAAGTCACAAAAAAGCTTTGTTAAAATGCAAAAATATGGTAAAATATATGTAAGCAGTGAAACGAAGGGGGTCTTTATATGGATAAGAGCAGGAAGATAGAAGTGTTGAAGAAGAAACTGGATGACAGCAAATATACCGTTGCTTTGTGTGGTTCTGGTATGATGGCAGAATGCGGCTACACAGGCATGAAAATCCCGGAAAAGGCTTACGAAGTAGAACGGATCTATGGAGAATCCCCGGAAGATATTTTTACATCTGTATATTACAATAACAGACCGGCACAGTTTTTTCAATTTTACAGAGAAGAAGTTCTCCAGGGAGATCGGGAACCAAGTGCTTCTTTTTATGCCTTGGCCAATATGGAGCGCCGCGGAAAGCTTCAGTGTATTATTACCGGAAATATGTATGAATATCCACAGAAAGCATCTTGCAGAAACGTGATCAATCTCCATGGAAGTATTTATGAAAATGTTTGTCCGCACTGCGGAAGAAAATATTCGTTGGATTACATAAAAAACAGCTCAAAGGTACCTCTTTGTGAAGCTTGCAGTCGCGTCATACGTCCGCAGGTTGCGCTATATGGGGAAATGATGGACAGCCGGCTGATGACGAGAGCTACAAAGGAAATTGAAAATGCCGATGTGCTGGTGCTTTTGGGTACAACTTTGGATTCCGAACTGTTTTCGAAATATATTAAATATTTCGAAGGTTCCAATCTGATCATTATTCATAAAGAATATCATCATTCCGATGAAAGAGCGGATCTTTTTATTTTAGATGAACCAAAGAATGTTCTTCCTAAGTTAGGATACTGATTGTCATATATGTGTAAATCGTACAAAAAAACGTCTCATTTTTAGGAAATGAGGCGTTTTTATTTTTGGTATTTTTAATAAAAAAACTTTTTTACACAAAAATAATGACTAAATTTCGTACAAACCATACAAATTAAAGGGATGAATGGAAAGAAAGAGAAGATTCCTCTGTGAAAATCAACAGTTTTTAAAATAAAAAGGAAATAAGAGAAGAAAAAATAGACGAAAAAAAGCTAAAAAAGTGCAGAAAAAGTGAAATCGTCAAAAGATTGACAAATTTATTTTTTGGCAGTAATGTTTTCTAAAATAAATTTAAAATATTACGAAAGGAGTTATGAAATTTCTGAAAATTTAAAAAAGAAAGGGAGGATGTCCTACGAGTATTGCGGAGAAGATTACGGAAGAGCTTAATTGTGAAACCGTTTTTACGATTCCTGTTTTCGGCGGGATACCGGTTGGAGAATCTACGGTAGTCACATGGATCATTATGGCAGCATTGACTCTGCTCTCAATATTACTTGTAAGAAATCTGAAGGTGGAAAATCCAGGAAAAAAACAACTTGCTTTAGAGTCAGGCATTGGCTTTCTTCGGGATTTCTTTGTCGATATTCTTGGAGAGAGAGGAAAGTGTTATGTACCTTATCTGATTACCGTAGCACTTTATATCGGTGTAGCCAACTTAATCGGGCTCTTTGGAATGAAACCGCCTACAAAAGATTTGAATGTGGCGGCAGGGCTTGCGATTATGAGTATCTGCCTGATTGAATATTCCGGTTTCAGACAGAAAGGACTGAAAGGATTTCTTCATAGTTTTGCAGAACCCATGGCCATTGTTACGCCGATTAATATTATGGAGATTTTTATCCGTCCGGTATCGCTTTGTATGCGATTATTCGGAAATGTAATCGGTGCTTTTGTAGTAATGGAATTGATAAAAATGATTTTACCGGTTGTTTTACCGATTCCATTCAGTTTTTATTTTGATATTTTTGACGGTCTGATTCAGGCCTATGTATTTGTTTTCTTAACATCACTTTTTATCAAAGAACAGATCGAAGAGTGAGAAAAATTATTTTTATTCTAAAAGCAGAAAAGGAGAAATGACATATGTTAACAGCAATTGGTGCAGCTATCGCAGTATTAACAGGTTTAGGAGCAGGAGTCGGTATTGGTATAGCAACTTCAAAAGCAGTAGAAGCAATCGCACGTCAGCCGGAAGCAGAAGGTAAGATTAGTAAGGCATTATTACTTGGTTGTGCACTTGCAGAGGCAACTGCAATTTATGGCTTTGTTATTGGTTTGTTAATCTTATTCGTGAAATAAGGAAGGCAGGTGAAGACAGGTGCTGAAGTTAGGCTGGGACCTTCTCTGGACCATAATTAACCTGATTGTTCTTTATCTCTTGATGAAAAAATTTCTGATCGGCCCGATTACAGGAATCATGGAAAAACGTAAGGCACTCATCGCAAAGCAGTTTGAAGATGCCCAGGCGGTACAGACGCAGGCAGAGGAATTAAAAACAAAGTATGAAGCTGCGATCAGCGGAGCAAAAGAAGAATCGGTTCAGATTCTTGCAGATGCCCGTACCGATGCAAGAAGCATCAGTGAACATACTTTAAAGGATGCCAATGAAAAGGCAGCACGTATCATTGAAAATGCCCGTACAATGGCAGAACAGGAAAAAGAAAAAGCGCTGTCCGGCGCCAAAAGTGAAATTGCTGTACTGGCTATGGAAGCAGCCAGAAAAATGCTGAGTCAGGGAAGCTGTGAGACAGGAAACCATATGCTGTACGACCAGTTTTTAGCAGAAGCAGGTGATGCAGATGACAGAAAGTAATTATGAAAAAGTACTTTATGAATTAAAAATATCACCGGAAACAACAGCAGATACAGCGGTTATGCTGGAGTCTATACCCGAGATTTTGCAGGTACTGACAAACCCGATTGTATCGCAGGAAGAAAAGCATAAGGTGATCGACCGGATATTTCCGGAAGAACTGCGCAATTTCATGAAAGTCCTGTGTCGTTATCAGAAGGCACAGAACGCAAAGGAGATTTTTAAGAAATATCAGGAATATTATAATGAGCAGCAAAACATTTTAAATGCAGAGTTATTTTATGTGATTCCTCCAAAAGAAGAACAGTTGAATGGAATCCGGAAATATCTCTGTGACAGATATCATACAGCGGATGCTGTAGTGAAACTGAGAGAAAAGAAAGATCTCATCGGCGGATTTCTGATCCGCACAGGAGATGAAGAAATCGATTACAGCCTGAAAGGCAGAATCGATGCATTACAACAAAAATTAACCTGGAGGTGAACGGCTTGAGTTCAATCAATTCAGAAGAAATAATTTCCATTCTGAAAGAAGAAATCGAAAATTTCCACGTGGCAGCCGATGTTCGCGAAGTGGGAAATGTAATCTGGGTTGGGGACGGAATTGCAACTGTTTACGGCATAGACCATGCAATGTATGGAGAAATCGTCACATTTGAAAATGGCATCAAAGGTATGGTGCAGGATATTAAGAGAAATGAAATCGGTATCATAATTTTTGGAAAAGATACCGGTATCAAAGAAGGAACAAAAGTAATCCGTACAAAGAAAAGAGCTGGTATTCCTGTAAGTGAAAATTACATAGGAAGAATCGTAGATGCTCTTGGTGCACCCATTGATGGAAAAGGACCGATCGAAGCTTCGGAGTATCGACCCATTGAACAGGAAGCACCTGGTATTATTGACCGTAAATCTGTTTCCGTACCAATGGAAACCGGAATACTGGCCATTGACTCCATGTTCCCGATTGGACGTGGCCAGCGTGAATTGATTATCGGTGACAGACAGACTGGGAAAACATCGATTGCCATTGATACAATATTGAACCAGAAAGGAAAAGATGTCATCTGTATTTATGTAGCCATCGGACAGAAGGCATCTACGGTGGCAAAACTTGCGGGAACACTGGAAAAATATGGCGCTATGGAATATACCACGATCTTTGCCGCTACGGCAAGTGACTGTGCACCTTTACAATATATTGCACCTTATGCAGGAACTGCGCTTGCAGAGTATTTTATGTATCAGGGAAAAGATGTTCTGATCGTATATGATGACTTGTCAAAACATGCAGTTGCCTATCGTGCATTATCCCTGCTTCTGGAACGCTCACCGGGTCGTGAAGCATATCCTGGTGATGTATTCTATCTTCATTCCAGATTGTTGGAACGTTCCAGCCGTCTGAGTGACGAAGCGGGCGGTGGTTCTATCACAGCGCTTCCGATTATTGAAACGCAGGCAGGAGATGTATCTGCATACATTCCTACCAACGTAATTTCTATCACAGACGGACAGATTTTCCTGGAAAGTGATTTGTTCTTTGCAGGCAACCGTCCGGCAGTCAATGTAGGTCTGTCGGTATCCCGTGTAGGCGGCGCTGCCCAGACAAAGGCTATGAAAAAAGCAAGCGGAAGTCTGCGTATCGATCTTGCACAGTATCGGGAAATGGAAGTATTCACACAGTTTGCTTCTGATCTGGATGAAGCGACAAAAGAGCAGCTGGCTTATGGAAAATCCTTGATGGAACTGTTGAAACAGCCTCTTTGCAGGCCACTTTCCAATCATGAACAGGTGATTACTTTATGGACTGCGACACATAAGCTTATGCTGGACGTAGAATTGAAAAACATCAAAGCATTCCAGATGGATATGTTGGAATATTTTGACAGAAATTATCCGGAAATCGGAAAAGAAATAGAAGAAAAGAAAGTTCTTTCTGAAGAACTTGGACAGAGAATCCTTGAAGTGGCAGAGGAATTCAAGAGCAAGAGCAGGTGATCATATGGCAAATGCAAAAGAGATACAGAGTCGTATAAAGAGTATTCAGGATACCATGAAAATCACAAATGCCATGTATATGATCTCTTCTTCCAAGATGAAAAGAGCCAAAAAGATACTGGCAGATACAGAACCTTACTTTTATGGGATTCAGTCTGCAATCAGCCGCGTACTTCGTCATATGCCGGATATGGAACACAAATATTTTGACAATCGGGAAAATATCCCATCTGCTGAACGGAAAAAAGGTTATATTGTCGTGTCTGCAGATAAAGGGCTGGCAGGTGCTTATAATCATAATGTATTTAGAATTGCAGAAGAATGTCTGAAAAAGGATACCCATGCACAGCTTTTTGTACTTGGAGAAGTGGGACGTCAGTATTTTGCCAAAAAGAATATGGATGTGGATATGAATTTCCGCTTTACAGTGCAGAAACCAACCATGCACAGAGCCCGGGTGATTTCCGAAGAAATGATCAACTGGTATCTGAAAAAAGAGCTGGATGAAGTGTATATTATTTACACCCGCATGGTAAATGCGGTAAGTATGGAGGCAGAAATGGATCAGCTGCTTCCTCTGAAAAGAAACACGTTCCACACATCCGCTCAGCTGATCATGGATATCCATCAGGAGGAAATCGAGATGGTTCCTTCAGCAGAAGAGATTTTGAATCATATCGTTCCAAACTATCTGCACGGGTTTATTTATGGCTGTCTTGTAGAGTCCTATGCGAGCGAACATAATTCCCGAATGATGGCTATGGATGCAGCTACAAGCAGTGCAAAAGAAATGCTGAAGGAGTTATCGATTCAATACAATCGTGTGCGTCAGGCCGCCATTACCCAGGAAATTACGGAGGTAATCGGAGGTGCCAAGGCACAGAAGAATAAAGGATAAATAGATAGGCAGGAAGGAGGTTTCCTCATGGAAAAAGGAAAAATCGTACAGGTAATGGGACCTGTAGTTGACGTAGAATTTGAAAACCATAACCTTCCATCGATCAAAGACGCGCTGACCGTTGAAAATGGCGGAAAAAAACTGGTCATGGAGGTGGCACAGCACATTGGAAATAACACTGTACGCTGTATTATGCTTGCTGCCAGTGACGGTCTTCATAAAGATATGGAAGTTACAGCCACCGGTGCCGGAATATCCGTACCGGTTGGAAAAGAGACACTGGGACGTCTTTTTAATGTTCTTGGAGAAACCATTGATAATGGAAAACAGTTGGATGATGTGGAGCATTGGGTTATTCACAGAGACCCTCCGAGCTTTGAAGAGCAGAGTCCTGTTGTGGAGATTCTGGAAACCGGTATTAAAGTAATTGATTTGCTGGCTCCTTATGCAAAGGGTGGTAAAATCGGTCTGTTCGGTGGTGCCGGTGTTGGAAAAACGGTATTGATTCAGGAACTGATCAGTAATATTGCTACCGAACATGGTGGATATTCCATTTTCACCGGTGTAGGAGAACGTTCCCGTGAAGGAAATGATTTGTGGTCAGAAATGAAAGAATCCGGTGTTCTGGAAAAAACAGCTCTTGTATTCGGACAGATGAATGAGCCCCCGGGATCTCGTATGCGTGTTGCAGAAACCGGACTGACGATGGCGGAATATTTCCGGGATCAGGAACATCAGAACGTCCTTTTATTTATTGATAATATTTTCCGATTTACACAAGCTGGTTCTGAAGTTTCTGCACTTCTTGGACGTATGCCTTCTGCAGTTGGATACCAGCCCACCCTTGCAACGGAGATGGGGGAACTGCAGGAACGAATCGCTTCTACAAAGAATGGTTCGGTAACCAGTGTACAGGCGGTCTATGTTCCGGCGGATGACTTGACAGACCCGGCACCTGCAACGACATTTGCGCATCTGGATGCCACAACCGTATTGTCAAGAAAGATTGTAGAACAGGGAATTTATCCGGCTGTAGACCCGCTGGAATCCAATTCCCGAATCCTCGAGGCGGATGTTGTCGGGGAAGAACATTATGAAGTTGCAAGAAAGGTACAGCAATATCTGCAGAAATACAAAGAACTGCAGGATATTATTGCAATCCTTGGTATGGAGGAATTATCTGACGAAGACAAAAAAGTTGTTGCCCGTGCCAGAAAAATACAGAAATTCCTCTCTCAGCCGTTCCATGTGGCAGAAGTATTTACCGGCATTCCGGGAAAATATGTGCCTCTGAAAGAAACCGTCCGTGGATTTAAAATGATCGTCGAAGGGGAAGTGGACGACTGCCCGGAAAGTGCATTTTTCAATGCAGGAACCATTGATGAAGTACTGGAAAGAGCAAAAGCTGAACAGTAGAGGTACGGAGTATGAAAACATTCGGACTGAATATTATAGCAAGCGACAAAGAATTTTATCGCGGAAGAGGCATCAATATCATTCTTCCTGCACGAGACGGAGAATTTTCCATTATGGCACATCATGCAGATATGATGATTTCTGTTGTTCCGGGAGAAATGCGGTTTCAGACAGAAGATGAACAATGGCATATGGCTGTTGTGGGAAATGGTTTTGCACAGATTATCAATAACCGTGTGACCGTTCTTGCTGACAGCATCGAAAAACCGGAAAACATTGATGTAAAGCGCGCACAGGAAGCGATGGAACGTGCACAGGAACAGCTTCGGCAGAAACAAAGTATGCAGGAATATTATATTTCCAAAGCTTCTATGGCAAGAGCGATGGCAAGAATGAAAGCCAATAAAAAGCATGAAATTTGATGAAAGTTGTGAAATGTTCTAAAAACATGGACAGAAAAAGAAGACTGCTTCTTTGAATTCTGTCCATGCTGTGGTGTATGCAGTGAACCTTGACAGTTATGCAGTGTGTCGACAAAATCTTTCTTTCAGGCAAAACCTTGATTGTTATAGCTTTCAGTTATGATTTGCATACTAATTAGTTATAACGTTCTAAATCCATTGACAAAAAAATAAATAGTTGATAGAATTACAAGAAAAGTTAAGCTGCTTTGATAAAAACAGGGCAGTATAGGAGAGGGTGCTGTATGAACAAAAGGATTTTATCAATTCTGGTAGAAAATACGGCTGGTGTCTTAAGCCGGGTTTCCGGTCTGTTCAGCCGAAGAGGATATAATATTGACAGCCTTTCTGTAGGTATTACAACTGATCCGAATTATTCACGTATGACAGTTGTATGCCGCGGGGATGAACTGATTCTTGAACAGATTACCAAACAGGTAGAAAAACTGGAAGATGTACTCACTGTCAAAGTCCTGAAAGACGGACAGAGTGTTAACCGTGAATTGATTCTTGTGAAAGTTCGCGTAGAGCCGGAACAGAGACCTGGAATCTCTTCGATTGTAGATATTTTCCGGGCAAACATTATTGATGTTGGAAAAGAGTCGATGATTATCGAGCTTACAGGTACAAAATCGAAATTGGAAGCTTTCATTGACCTGTTGGAGGGCTATGAGATTCTGGAGCTTGCAAGGACAGGTATTACCGGTCTTTCCAGAGGGATTGATGATGTCTTCTATCTGGAAGAAGACGAAGATTAATAATTACATAGTTAGCTGGAGAATGATTTTTTTATTCCCTAACATAAAACAAAACTTAGGAGGAAACTAAAAATGGCAGTAAAAATTTATTATCAGGAAGATTGTAATTTATCTTTATTAGAAGGAAAAAAAGTTGCAATTATCGGCTACGGCAGCCAGGGACATGCACATGCACTGAACCTGAAAGAATCTGGCGTAGATGTTATCGTTGGTCTGTATGAAGGAAGTAAATCCTGGGCAAAAGCAGAAGCACAGGGATTAACTGTTTACACAGCAGCAGAAGCTGCAAAACAGGCAGATATCATCATGATTCTGATCAACGATGAAAAACAGGCTGCAATGTACAAAAAAGACGTTGAACCAAACCTGGAAGAAGGCAACATGTTAATGTTCGCTCATGGTTTTGCAATTCACTTTGGACAGATCAAACCACCTGCAAATGTAGACGTTACCATGATCGCACCAAAAGGACCTGGTCATACAGTAAGAAGTGAATATCAGGCTGGTAAAGGGGTTCCTTGTCTGGTTGCTGTACAGCAGGATTATACAGGAAAAGCAAAAGACAAAGCTCTGGCATATGCGGCAGGTATCGGCGGAGCAAGAGCTGGTGTTCTGGAAACTACTTTCAAAGTTGAAACAGAAACGGACCTGTTCGGTGAGCAGGCTGTACTGTGCGGCGGTGTTACTGCGTTAATGAAAGCCGGATTTGAAACTCTGGTTGAAGCTGGATATGCTCCGGAAAATGCTTACTTTGAATGTATCCATGAAATGAAACTGATCGTAGACCTGATTTACGAAAGCGGATTCCAGGGAATGCGTTATTCCATCTCCAACACAGCAGAATATGGTGATTACATCACAGGTCCGAAGATTGTTACAGAGGAAACAAAGAAAGCAATGAAGAAAATCCTGTCAGACATTCAGGATGGTACCTTTGCAAAAGACTGGATTTCTGAAAACCAGACAGGATGCATGCACTTTGGTGCTATGAGAAAAAGAGAAGCTTCTCATCAGTTAGAAGAAGTTGGTGCAGAACTGCGTAAACTGTACAGCTGGAATGATACAAACAAACTGATTGAAAACTAAAATTGGAAATGATAAAGAAAGCGGCTTAAAAGCCGCTTTCTTTATGAAAATCCTTAGTTTTTCTTTAGGGAATATTCGGTTTTGCTGTTGTAAAAATTGATAAAATCCCGGACAGCCGTCGTCTGTTGAAGATTATCGAGATATGCGAACCCAATGTTTCGTTTATGGATTGGAAAAGGAAGGGGAATCTCCACAAGGGCGCCTTCCTGGAGTTCTTTTTCTATAAACTGACGGATCACACAGGCAACACCAAGACCGATTTTTGCGAATTCAATCAGAAGATCCATGGTGGAGATTTCCAGAAGATTATTGGTTTCAATGTGATGAACAGCCAGATAATCATCAATATACTGGCGGGTCATATTTTCTTTGTCCAGTAACATAAGGGTAGCTGTGTGAAAAATGTCATTTTTACGTCCGGTACGCATAGACAGATTTTCCAGATAGGTTTTCGTACTGACAAAAATATCTTCGATTTCACCCAGATTATCAAAGTGGATATGATGCAAACGTTCCGGTTCTCCAATCAGCCCCACATCGATTTTATTTTCTTTCAGGAGTTGTAAAGTGTGATTGGTAGACTGGCATTCGATGGTGATCCGGATATGTGGATGTAATTTGATAAATTCCTGAAGATAGGGGAGAAGCATATATTTACAGAGTGTGGTACTGACACCGATATGCAGATGACCAATTCCGAGTTCGTTGATTTTCTTGATTCGTGATTCGCCGGTCTGAAGGGCATAGAACGCTTTTTGTACGTAGTCATATAGAATCTCCCCTTCTTCGGTAAGCTGTACACCTCTGGAATTTCTGGAGAAAAGGGTGACATCCAGGCTCTGTTCCAGTTTACGGATGGATTTGCTGATTGCAGGCTGGCTGATAAAAAGCTGCTCTGCAGCTTTTGAGATATTTCCTGCATTGGCAACGGTATAGAAGACGCGATATAAAGATAAATTCTGTTCCATATTAAGATCTCCATTCTATTTTATAAACATAGGTTATGCCTGATATATTTTATATGTATTTCTATTATAACAAAACATATGCTAGAATAGCAATAGACAAAACGAAAAGGAGGAATACCCATGGGAATGACAATGACACAGAAGATTCTTGCAGCAGCAGCAGGCCTTGACAAAGTAGAAGCTGGTCAGCTGATTGAAGCAGATCTGGATCTGGTTTTGGGTAATGATATTACATCTCCTGTTGCAATTCATGAGATGGACAAAATGACAGTAAAAAATGTATTTGATAAAGATAAAATTGCATTGGTAATGGATCACTTTATTCCTAATAAAGATATCAAATCCGCAGAGCATTGTAAATGTGTGCGTGAATTTGCCTGCAAGCATGATATCACCAATTATTTCGATGTAGGACAGATGGGAATTGAACATGCACTGCTTCCGGAAAAAGGTCTGACGGTAGCCGGTGATGTGGTAATCGGTGCGGATTCTCATACTTGTACATACGGAGCACTGGGTGCGTTCTCTACTGGTGTTGGAAGTACAGATATGGCAGCAGGAATGGCGACTGGTAAGGCATGGTTTAAAGTACCTTCTGCAATTAAATTTAATATTATCGGAAAACCGTCTAAATGGGTAAGCGGAAAAGATGTGATTCTGCACATTATCGGCATGATCGGTGTAGATGGTGCCCGTTATAAATCTATGGAATTTACAGGAGAAGGCATCAAAAATCTCACAATGGATGACCGCTTTACCATTGCAAATATGGCAATTGAAGCCGGTGGAAAGAACGGAATCTTCCCGGTAGATGAACTGACAGAAGCTTATATGAAAGAACATTCCAAACGTTCTTATAAAATCTATGAAGCAGATGAAGATGCTGTCTACGATGAAGAATATACCATTGATTTAAGTGCATTGAAACCGACAATCGCTTTCCCGCATCTGCCGGAAAACACAAAGACCATGGATGAGATCACGGAAGATGTTGTGGTAGATCAGGCAGTTATCGGTTCCTGTACAAACGGAAGAATCGACGATCTGCGTTGTGCAGCAGAGATACTGAAAGGACGTAAAGTGAAAAAAGGCGTTCGTTGTATTATCATTCCTGCAACACAGAGCATCTATCTGCAGGCGATGGAAGAGGGACTCCTGAAAATCTTTATTGAAGCAGGAGCTGTTGTCAGCACTCCGACTTGTGGTCCTTGCCTTGGTGGTTACATGGGTATCCTTGCAGAAGGAGAACGTTGTATTTCCACTACAAACAGAAACTTTGTAGGACGTATGGGCCATGTGGATTCTGAAGTCTATCTGGCAAGCCCGGCAGTTGCAGCAGCAAGTGCAGTAACAGGAAAAATATCCGTACCGGAAGAACTTGGATTATAGGAGGAATGCAGACATGAAAGCAAACGGAACAGTATTTAAATATGGCGATAATGTAGATACCGACGTTATCATTCCTGCAAGATACCTGAATTCATCAGATCCTGCAGAACTTGCACAGCATTGCATGGAAGATATTGATAAAGAATTTGTCAACAATGTCACAAAGGGAGACATTATCGTTGCAAATAAGAACTTTGGCTGTGGTTCTTCCAGAGAACATGCACCGATCGCAATCAAGGCAGCTGGTGTCAGCTGTGTAATCGCAGAAACATTTGCCCGCATTTTCTACAGAAATGCAATCAACATCGGATTGCCAATCATCGAATGTCCGGAAGCTGCAAAGGCAATTGAAGCAGGAGATGAAGTGGAAGTGGATTTTGACAGTGGTATCATTACCGATAAAACAAAAGGAACTTCTTTCCAGGGCCAGGCTTTTCCTGAATTTATGCAGAAAATCATCAAAGCAGAAGGTCTGATCAACTACATTAATGCAAAATAAGAAAAAATCATAAAGAATCAGAAATCATAAAAAAGAAGATTTCAAGAAAACTCGTATGCCCCAAAGGACGGAGGTTTTTGAAACCTTCTTTTTTTACATAGGAATACAACAAAAAGCCTGTCTGATTGTATTTGAAAGCACAAAAAGGAAGATGCATAACCGTCTGTTCTATATACAGAAGCCCTGGAATACATTTGGAGAAGAAATCACAGAACAGTTGATTTTCCAGATGGCAGATGTAATGGAAGAAGAGGGGTATAAGGAAGCAGGGTATGAATATGTTGTAATTGATGACTGCTGGGCAATGAAAGAAAGAGATTCAAAAGGGAATCTTGTACCGGATCCGGAAAAATTTCCAAATGGAATGAAAGCAGTTGCGGATTATGTACATAAGAAAGGATTGAAATTCGGTATTTATTCCTGTGCCGGAGTGCTTACCTGTGCCGGCTATCCATCCAGTTATGATCACGAATTTCAGGATGCAGCTTTATTTGCAGAATGGGGCGTTGATTTTCTGAAATATGATTTCTGTAATTTTCCACAGCATGCAGACTGTATAAAACGTTATCATATGATGAGCATGGCATTGAAAGCAACAGGAAGAGATATTCTGTTTTCTGCCTGTAATTGGGGAAGACATGACTCCTGGAATTGGATGCGCTCCATAGGTGCGCATATGTACCGGTCAACAGGGGATATTTATGATAATTTCCGCTCGTTTACAGGAATTTTCAAATCTCAGCTGGAACATTTATCTCAATCAGCGCCGTATTGCTACAATGATATGGATATGCTGACTGTAGGAATGTACAACAAAGGGAATGTTGCGATAGGAAAAACCTGTACAGATAATGAACTCAAACTTCCCACATTAAAAATGGGCTTCGCACCTTGAAAAATCAATACTTTA
>OBLI01001639.1_pt1 | contig 21174 bp, 18 predicted proteins | sample 1519701 | NCBI WGS metagenome assembly OBLI01 (sample SAMEA3663005, study PRJEB22513) | pig gut metagenome | biome: pig gut; feature: pig-associated habitat; material: faeces | place: France | collected 2012
CCATCAACCGAGTCAATACCGTTTATATGACCATCTACTTCCTGGGCGGTTCTGCCGGTACATTCGTTTCAGGTCTGTTTTGGCAACATTACGGATGGGCAGGCGTGGTAGGAGCAGGAGTTGCCTTTACCGTGGCTTCCTTGTTCGTTAATTGCTTCCAACCAAGGCTGCATAAGGATGCAGACCACGGCAATCAGGACGGTTGCCAACTCATTGCCTGAAAACGGAGTAATTCTTCTAACTCTCTTGATTTCAAAGAGGTATATTACTTATAGAGATTTACTGAAAATCATTGAATCCTGAAAATAGCGCGCACTTCGGAGGCAATGGCAAGATTTAGGAAATAATCCGCATTTTCAGTAAATTTGCAGGTTGGACAGTCACCGCTTCGGGGCCGCCGCAAAACTTGCATAACAGTATGAAAGACATAGAGAAATACAGTAATGACCTCACCGCCAGCCTGCTGGAGATCTGTACGGATACCGGACTGCTGAAAGGAACACTCCTTTCATCTCCCGACATTGACGAAGCCTGGCTGCGGTACGCCCCATCCTTCTATGGCGATGCCGTCCGGAACTTCAATGCATACCCTGAATTCTGCCTTGGCTGTGCCGGCTTTCTCGGGATGGCCGTTGCCTTTCTCTGGGACAGGGACTGGAGCCGGTATATGGATGCAGCCTACTCGTACTTCCAGGGAGAGCGGGGCTTCGATGACATGGACGACCATATCGCCGATACAATCCTGCAGGACCGCAGGCACAGCGTACCGGCCATGCAGTCCTGTGCCGCAAATGCGTATCATTTCCTGTTGCGGGAATACCCGGAGCCGGGAACTGCGGAAGCCTACAGGATGTTTCTGGCCACTGCCGAAGTGATGTTCAGGATCGGCGCCGCCATCGAACTCTGCCATCTCGGATACAAGTTCGAGAAAGTTAGCCTGACATAACCTAATTGTCTGACTATGAATATCCTGAAAACCGAAATGATGCAGGCGGCGGACCCTTCTTTGGTGGAGGGCTTGTCGCGCTTTTTCAAAACCGGGAAAGGGCAATATGGCGAGGGAGACTTATTCCTTGGCATCAGGGTTCCCGTCACCAGGGCGATAGTGAAAGAGTGTTGGAAGGAGGTATCTTTCGCCAATCTGGAGGAATGCATATCCTCCGAGTACCACGAAATCCGGCTTGCTGCCCTGCTTTGCCTTATCCGCATATTCAAGTCTTCAGGAAAGGATCCTGCCCGCCAGAAGGAATGCATCGACTTTTATCTCTCGCACACTGCGCATATCAACAACTGGGACCTTGTGGATTTGAGTTGCTACGAACTGTTGGGAGCCTGGCTTGTGGACAAGGACCGCTCTCTGCTGTACGACCTGGCCAGAGACGGAAAGACCATCTGGGAGCAGCGTATCGGTATCGTAAGTACCCTTGCTTTCATCCGCCGGGGAGAACTTGACGAGTGCTTCGAGATTTCCGACATCATGCTGGCCGGGAAGGGAAAGATGCACGATTTGCTCCAGAAGGCCACAGGATGGATGCTCAGGGAAGCGGGGAAGCGCGATCAGGCCAGGCTGGTCGGGTATCTGAGGCAGAAATGGAACTGTATTCCTGCAACCATGCGCCGGTACGCTTGTGAAAAATTGTCCGATATCATTTGAACATATATCATACAGTGTGTATTTGCGCCCGATGAAGAAAAAAGCAATGTCCCGTGCGATGCTGTTCATACTGCTGTTCGGCATCGTGAGCATGTTTTCGGATATGACCAAGGAGAGTGCCGAGAGTATCCGCGGAGCTTTCCTTTCGCTTATGGGAGCCTCGGCGGCGACGATAGGCCTGGTGTCCGGACTTGGAGAGCTGGCAGGGTATTCCCTGCGCATTGTCTCCGGCCGCCTGGCCGACCGCACGCGCAAGTATTGGCCCATAGTCATAACCGGTTATTGTCTTGAACTGATTACAATTCCAGCATTGGCCCTGGCAGGAGAGAACGGATGGGTCGCCGCCTGCATCCTGCTGGTTATCCAGAAGGCGGGCAAGGCAATCAAGAAGCCTGCGAAGGACACTGTCGTATCTTTCGCGGCATCACAGGAGGGAGCCGGCAAGGCATTCGGACTGCAGGAGCTGCTGGACCAGTTCGGTGCGGTTCTGGGGCCGTTTCTTCTCTATGTGACAATGCTTTTCAAGACAGGAGGAAGCACTTTCGAGCGTTACAGCTTCTGTTTCCTTGCTCTTTCAGTCCCCGCAATCATAACCCTGGCCCTGCTGTTGGTCACAAGGCATAACTTTCCCAATCCGGAGCGTTTCGAGCCGGATGCCAGGGAATATGTCCCGCTCAAGGCCGATAAATGTTTTGTATTGTATCTCATAGGCATAGGCCTTTTTGCGTTCGGATTCCTGGACTATTCCCTGATTGCAATGCACGTCAGCAGAACAGCTTCCGACATCATTTCAGCAGAGGTTCTTCCTCTTCTGTACAGCGCCGCAATGCTGGTCGATGCCGCGGCCGCTCTTCTGTTCGGCTATCTTTATGACCGCCGGGGAATGAAGGTGCTGGTCGTTTCAGCCATTGTCTCGGCCCCATTCAGTTTTCTGGTTTTCCTGGGAAATTCGTCCTTGACCCTGATTGCGGGAGTGGTGATGTGGGGAATCGGCATGGGCGCACAGGAGTCGATACTCAAGGCAGCCGTTACCGACATGACACCAAAATCATCCAGGGCAACCGGGTTTGGAATCTTCTCCCTCGCATTTGGCATTGCCTGGTTTCTCGGAAGCTGGACACTCGGAATCCTCTATGATGTGAACATGACCCTGATGGCTGCGGTCAGCGCCGCCTGCCAGCTGCTTGCCATCCCTTTCTATATTCTTTCCTCAAACCTTATGAACAAATCCCGCGGGACAGCATAGGCCGGGCCGCGGGACAGGCACTGCATTGCAGTGCAAAACCGTTTATCACCGGGTACCGAAAGCACTGTTCCAGAATGGTTCATTCCCTGAAACCATCCATGATGACGGTCGGGCGTCCGTCGGAGGTGAAAGCTCCTAGTCTGTACCGGGACGGCCTGCACTCGGGCTCCCAGTAGAAAATGCCGAGACAATGACCGGTGGCACGGGATTCCCTTATGATTCTCCGGAGCTGGTCTCTACCCTTCTCCATGACTTCCGGATGATCCTCATCCACCTCAAAGCCGGTTTCAACTATCATTACAGGCGTATGATATTTATTCCAGACGTGATTAATATTGTCGATGCAATGCGTTATGACCATTTCCTCATCAGTCTCAAGACCGGAATCAAGTGCCCAGTAAGGGTATAGAGACATTCCCACGACATCCCACTTTGCACCGTATTTTGCCAATGTGTCCAGATTGCTGTCATAAAGGGGCTGATGGAAACCGTTGTCCAGATGCACAATGACCTTGGCCTTTGGGAAAACAGACTTTACGGCATCATATCCGGCTGAGAACAGACCGGCATACTGCCGCGGATTGTTGCGGAGATGTCCCACTGACTCCAATATGGTTACACGCCCGAGCGAATCAGGTATCGGGTCTCCCCATTGGTCACCTTTCACTGTCCACAGAAAGCCATTGGAGGTTTCATTGCCGACCTGTACCCATTTCGGATTTATATCATTGTCTTTCAGCATCTTGAGCACATCCACAGTATGCTGTGAGAGCAGTTCCCTTATTTCCTCGTATGGCTTTCCGCTCCAGGAGGCGGGAATATTCTGCTTCTTGGGATCGGCCCAGAAATCACTGTAGTGGAAATCGACCATCACCGCCATGTCGAGATTACGGGCCCGTTTAGCCTTGACCAGAAGATCCTCGCTCCCATTCCAGTTGCCGTGGCGGGAAGGATCCACCCAGACACGGAAACGGACGGCATCCAAGCCGAGCTCCTTCATCAGTTCAGTACACTCGCGCCGCTCGCCGTCAGCATTGCAGAAGTACTCACCGCCGGCTTCGTACTCGGTCGCCCATCCGATATCGGCACCCTTCCAATAATGCCCTGTGCAAGAGGCCAGCATCAAAAGGGCAGGAATCGAAAACAATCCGGCAAACAGGTTCATCTTCTTCATATAGGGTCAATTTTTCATTTTATAGGCTTTCCAGTTCGGAGGCGATGATATCCCCCGCAGACATGGCCCAGTCAGGGAAATCCGGATCAGGCCGGAAACGGTTCTTCTCGAAATCCAGAAGTATGTCAAGGTCAAATCTTTCAGCCTCGACCGCAGCGTCGAAACGTGTGGCGTCGTAGGCATTGCATTTCTGCTCGGTATGCGAAGGAACCATCATCAGGGGCTTGCCCAAGTACATGGCCTCGCAGATGGATTCGAAACCGGCAGTGGAAGCGTAGGCCCTGCAGCCTGCCATCTGGCGAAGGAACTCCTTGTCATCCAGATAGAAGAACTTCAGATTCGGGTCAATGACCTTGACCGGAGCCTCGTCCTTGTTGTCCCAGAAGAAATGCAGCGGAATCTCGGGATGCCGCGAATGCCAATCCTTCACCTCCTCTGCAAACCCTGCGTTGAGAATATATCCCAGGATATAGTCTCCCTTCCTGAAATCCGGACTCTGCCTGTAGGCCAGCACTTCCGGGCGAAGGAGAGGCGGAACCACCTTGATTCTATGCTCCCCATCGTCAGGCATTCTCCTGAACGACAATGCCAGCAGCTTCACTGCCCCGTTGGCTATTGCCCGGCTGAAGAGGTTGAGACCGACGTGCTTCTCGTAGCCGATGAGCGGAAAATGGAAGTCTTCGTGCAGGAAAAGGAACTGGTGCCCGATGCATATCATCGGAATGTCGCCGTACGAGAGCTCGTGCACAATGGTACCGAGCAGCTCGTAGAAATTCACTATCACATCCGGCCTGGATTCCTTTATCTCATTGCGTATCAATGACAAGGAAGGAATAAGCCTGGGCGATATCGCCACATTGAAAAGCAATGTCTTCAGTGCATCCGGCCTCTTGTCCGATGCCGCCGTCACGAAATTGACGGATTCGAAATATGCGAGTGGAGCCTTGACTCCATTGGTGAAAAATGCCGGCAATGTCCTTGACGGGCTCTTTCCCACTAGCATCCTGACGACATCGTGACCACGGGAAAGCAGCATCTTTTCCATTGTGATGGCCTGTGTCAGATGCCCCCTTCCCTCACCTTGTATGATAAACAGGTACCTCATGGCTGCGGCTTCACGAAATCATTGTACCTGAGAATGCTCCAGTTGCCGTCAAAATCCTCGACCAATGCGGAGAGGGACTCGACCCAGTCTCCGGAATTGAGGTAATGAATCCCGCCCTTGAGCATCTTGTCCTCAGGATTGTGGATATGCCCGCAGATTATTCCGTCACAGCCTCTGGCCCTGGCGAACGATTCAAGGTCGGACTCGAATCCGGAAATCAGCGATACGGCCTGCTTTACCTTGTGCTTGATAACCTTGGAGAAAGAGTAATACTCCTTTCCGTGACGCATTCTGGCGCGGTTCCACATGTTGTTGAACTTCAGGAGGAGATTGTATCCAATGTCCCCGAGCCTGGATATCCAGCGGAACCTGGCCGTGATGCTGTCGAAAGCGTGGCCGTGAATCACAACGTAGGAATGTTTCTCCTCCCTGAGGATGTACTCGCTCACGAAACTGATGTTGAAGAGCTTGGAAGGGACAATAGGGTCCAGGAAATCATCGTGGTTTCCGGAGACGTATATGACCTCGGTGGAGTGATTCTCCATCATTTTCATTATCACACGGAAGAATGCCGAATGAGAAGAATTCCATTTGTCGTCCGAGTTGTGCAGCTGCCAACCGTCGATTATGTCACCGTTCATTATCAGCCTGTCGCAATCGACGGAGCTGAGGAACTCCGACACTTCCCTCACCTTGGAATGGGGAGCGCCGAGATGCACGTCAGAAATGACAACTGTCTTGTAATGGGGTCTTTCCATATTGCAATGTCATCTGGACGGAGCATCCGCCGCATAATCCTTGATCTTCTGTTCGTCAGCGGCTGGGCATACAAGCAGATTGCCTCCGCGACAGGCTACCACATAATCCTTCAATCCCTTGACAACCACCTTTTTACATTCCTCCGCATGCACAATGCAGCCCTCGCTGTCGATTAGCCGGACATCATTGCCCACGACCCTGTTGCCATCCGGGCCTTCCGCAATATGGCTCCCGGCGGAAGTCCAGCTTCCCAGGTCGGACCAGCCGAGATCGGCGGAAATGACATATATGGAATCCGATTTTTCCATTACCGCATAGTCAATGGAAATCTTGTCGCATTGAGGGAAGAATTCGGCGAGAGCCGCCTTTTCCTCCTCCGTGCCGAATGTCCCGGCGATCTTATCCATCATTCCGGCAATCTGAGGTGCATGTCTCCGCATCTGGTCCACTATGGTGGATACCGACCAGACGAAGATTCCGGCATTCCAGAAATAATTGCCCGCAGCAAGATAGCGTTCGGCGGTCTCCCTGTCAGGTTTCTCTCTAAACTCATTGACTTTCACAACATTGCACTCCTCTTTAGAGGACGAGCAGATGTATCCGTAGCCTGTCTCCGGCCTGTCCGGATGGATGCCTACCGTGACTATGGAAGAGGTTGAGGCCGTGAATTCCAATGCCTTGGAGATGATTTCCGAGAAGAGTTCAGTCTTCAGGACAATGGCGTCCGACGGGGTTACCACAATATTGGCCTCCGGATCCTCCCGCATTATCCTCCAGCAGGCATAGGCGATGCACGGGGCAGTATTGCGCGGCACAGGTTCGGCCAGAATATGGTCAGCCGGCATTTCCGGCAGCTGTTTCCTTACGATATCGACATAGTTTTCAGAGGTTACAACCCACATTCCGGCAATGTCGGCGACAGGGCGAAAGCGCTCTACGGTGAGTTGCAGAAGAGATTTTCCCACGCCGAGCAGATCGATGAACTGCTTCGGCATTTCCGGCGTGCTCACGGGCCACAGACGGCTTCCGATGCCACCGGCCATAATTACAATATTGGTGTGCTTACAGCCTTTCATGACAAAACCTTTCTTATTCGCCCCAAATTTAATGAAAATTATCGGGTAAACAAGAAAGGCTTGTCAAATGTATTTCGGGAGGCTATTTCTTCTGCCCCGGATAAGGAACGACCATGCATCGCCTGGTCCATTCGTCGTAAGCCTCGATCATCCTTGCAAGGATTTCAGGATGCTGATCCGCAATGTTATGCTTCTCGCTGCGATCCTCATTGAGGTTGTAGAGCTCCCACTCAGCCTTGACTCCAGGACGGACTATCTTCCAGCCGTCGCGGGAAATCAGCGCACTTTCATTGAAGTGCTCGAAGCCGAGATAGTCGTGGCCCAACCTCGTTCCGTATCTGAAGAGCGGCACTATCGCAATGGTCCGGATGGGACGATACAAACTCGTCTATGACATGCTCGGCAACGGAGAACTCTATGATCTTGAAAAGGACCCTTCCGAACTGAGGAATCTATATGGCTCGCGGAAATATGGAAAAATCAAGGAGTCCCTTCTCGAGGAACTCCTGAAATGGGAAATAGCCACTGAAGATCCGATTCCTGTCCCGAGAAACAGATACCGCTTCAAGCGCTTCGAGCACAACTATCTCTTCACGGAATAATCCGCCATTATCACAACTTGTCCGTGTGGACACATCGCCCATCACTGGACATCAGCGTGCAATCACCGGGACGGGTGCCTTGGATGCAGGCCTGGAGGCCTTGACATAAGGCCACCCGTCCTTCCATTCGATCCTGTCCATCATCAGCGTGCGTCCCTTCGGCCCGTCAACGATGAAAGAGTGGTAGAGCATCCAGTCATTGCCGGCGTCGTCCTGGACAATCTCGGAATTGTGTCCGGTCCCGACATACTTCCCGTAGCCGTGGATCAGCACCTCGAAATTGTTCTCCAGAAGTGGTCGGCCCTCCTTGTCCACATAAGGTCCGAAAAGGCTGTCTGAACGGCCCACGACAGTCCTGTAGGTGCTTTTGACTCCTTCGCAGCATGTGCCCACGGAACCGAAGTAGTAATATTTTCCGTCGTGTTTGTGGATATATGTTCCCTCGAATGCTGTCCCGGCCACCAGCTGAGGCTTGGCACCAGGCTTGACAGAGAAGCCGTCCTGTGAGAGTTCAATCCAATATATACCCCTGAAACTTCCCCAGAAAAGGTATTTATGTCCGTTCTCCTCAATGTAGAATGGGTCAATGCTGTTCTTGACACCTATTTCATTGCTCCTGAACAGCTTGCCCTTGTCGACGAAAGGTCCTTCAGGCCTGTCTGCCACAGCGCAGCCTATACCGCAGGTCCATTCCCCTCCCCAGACCGACATTGAATAATACATGACATATCTGTCTCCGACACGGGTCACATCCGGAGCCCAGATATTGGCCTTCGGCTCGAATGAAGGCCGGGTCTCATCCGTGAATGCAGTCCCTACCCTCTCCCAATGCACAAGGTCACGGGATCTCATTATCGAGACATTGCGGGCTGTGCCATAGGCATAGAACCATCCGTCGTCAGCCTTGACCACGGACGGGTCCGGCATCGCCTCGAAAGAAACCGGATTGGAATACATCTCTCCCCGTACATATGCGGGAGTCATGCAATCTTTTCCCATGACGACCTTCTTTCCGCAGACCTTCATATCGACGATGTGCAGCACACGGGGAGCCACCACGCTGTCGTTGAGATGGGAATGGAATACGTATCTCATATTGCCGTCCCTGTCGGTGAACGGAGCCCCGTGGCCTGTGCCCTGGAGTCCTCCCGCGTGCTGGAGAACCGGATTGGACCGGCTCTTCCTCCAAGGTCCGAAAGGATTGTCGGCCACGGCAAGCCCCACGCCGTACTCCCTGCTCTTGAAATGGTTGGCGGAATAAAGCATATAGTAGCGTCCTCCGCGCCTGAACACTGAAGGGCCCTCGGCAACCTTTGCCTTGACATCCTGAGCCAGTTCCCAAGGCTCGCCTACCCTGATGCATTCACGTAGGGTCTCCTCCTTGATTGTCCTGAAGTCCGGATTCATCTCCGCGCACCAGATGACATTGCCCCCGGTGAAACGCACGAAGTAGATGTACGGAGTGCCGTCCTCGTCGATGAAAAGGGACGAGTCAATGCTCTTCTCCTCCCTCACAGGTTTCTTCTCCTTCTGGATGAAAGGGCCTTCCGGACTGTCCGACTCCGCCACACAGATATGTTCCTGTGCTGTGTAGAACATGTAGAACCTTCCATTGAGCGGATAGACTTCAGGAGCCCAAAAACCGGTCTCTCCATAGCTGTCGTCAGGATTCAGGGCCTGGGAAGCCAATCTCCAGGTACTGAGGTCGTCGGACACGAAACAGGATATTCCGCCCCAGGGAGCAGGGCCGCCTGTACCGTAGGCATAATACCTTCCCCCGTGGAAGAGAATGTAGGGATCGGCGATTGTCAGGCCACCGGACTTCCCGGCGGCAAATACTGAGAGCGAGGCCGACAAGCCGGCCAATGCGGCTGCAAGGCCGCGGAGCAGATGGAAAATGCGTTTTGTCATAGTTCAATGATTCATTTCATGAAATCCTTGGGCAATGCACCATATTTGTTCTTGAAAACTTTCAAGAAATAGGAAGGAGTGTTGTACCCGGTCATATACATCACCTATATTCCCTATCGGGAGTGAAAGCACGAAGCAGTTGTCCTTCTGCGAGGCGTCCATTGCGAGACTGCCTCCGAGGGATTCCGCCAATGTTCTGGCGAGGGCAAGTCCGAAATTTTTCATAGCCGATGCAATTGAATTATCCCCGCAATTTAGCAATTCCCCCTCTCAAATGCAAGCAAAGCACGAATAAACATCACAATGGCACTTTTCGGACATCCATATCGCACAGACTTTGCAATCCGTAAGCGGAAAAATCAAAAATAATTGTATATTTGTAGAATGTATATGAAAAACGATTAAATTTTCAATATAAATGGACAACAGATTGCAAGAACTGACAGACAAGCTCTACAACGAGGGCCTGTCCAAGGGCAAGGAGGAGGGCGAAGCTCTTCTCGCCAAGGCAAGAACAGAGGCGGACGAAATCATCGCAGGGGCGAAGAAGCAGGCGGCCGACATCCTGGCCAAAGCCGAGAAGGACGCCAGGGACTATGCGACCAAGGTCAACGGCGACCTGAAGATGGCTGCTTCCCAGAGCATTCAGGCCACAAGGAAAGACATCGAGGATCTCATTGTCCTCAAGATGAGCGGCGAGGCCGTGGGCAAGGCCCTCTCTGAAGATGCCTTCATCAGGGAAATCATCAAGGCCGTGGCAGCCGGATTCAGCGCCAACGAGGCAAAAGACCTCAGTCTCGTGCTTCCGGAGTCTCTCAAGGATGCCCTCGAGCCTTTCGTGAAGAAGGAGCTCTCGACCATTCTCGGAGCCGGTGTATCAGCCACATTCTCCAAGAAGATCGCCGGCGGATTCACAATCGGTCCAAAGGACGGAAGCTATTTCATCAGCCTCACCGACGAGACCTTCAGGAGCCTTATCTCAGAGTATCTGAGGCCTACCGCCAAGAAACTCCTCTTCGGAGAATAATCCATTCCCATAATGAACAACTACGAATATCTCATCGCAAGTCTTCCCGACATCACTCCGGACTGGAAAGACAGCGGAGAAATGTCAGGCGACGCCTTTGTGGACTGGCTCCGCGAAGGCTGCTCGGATAGCGACCGCAAGCTGATCGACTTCCTCAGGGAAGGCTTCGCTGCGGAGAATCTCAATAAAGATTTCTATCTCAGGGCATTGTCGCACAGGGACAGATTCCTCAGGGAGTATTTCCGCTTCGACCTCAACGTTAGGAATGCCAAGGTGGAATATCTCAACAGGGAACTCGGCAGGGCCGCCGGCACGGACATCTTTCTCACGGATGAGAACGGGTTCGAAGAGGAGGCCAGGCTGGGAGCCGTGCTGGGAAGCGGAGACATCCTCAGCCGGGAGAAGGGCATTGACGATCTGATGTGGGAGAAAATCGAGAGTCTTACGACATTCGACTACTTCGACATTGACGCCATCCTCGGATTCATCGCGAAGCTCAATATTGCAATGCGCTGGAACAGGCTCGATCCTGAAACCGGACGGGAAATGTTCTCACGCATCGTCAAGGAAGTGAGAGGCTCCTTCACAGGGGTCAGGGAGGCGGCCGATAAGGCAGTATCCTGAACCGTACAGCCCGCCGCCAACAGACAAAGTGATAATAAAAACACAGAAAGATAATGAAAACAACAGGAAAAGTAACGGGCATCGTCTCGAACCTCGTGACCGTGGAGGTAAACGGTCCGGTGGCCGAGAATGAGCTCTGCTACATTACCTTGGGTGACACGAAGCTTCTGGCAGAGGTCATCAAGGTGAAGGGCAGATATGCCTCCGTGCAGGTGTTCGAAAGCACCCGCGGACTAAAGAACGGAGACGCCGTGGAATTTGAGGGCAGGATGCTCGAGGTGACACTCGGACCTGGCCTGATGTCCAGCGTCTATGACGGTCTCCAGAACAACCTTGCCACAATGGAAGGCGTGTTCCTCAAGAGAGGTGAATATACCCAGCCTCTGGACCACGACAGACTCTGGGACTTCACCCCGATTGCCAAGGCGGGTGACAAGGTCATTGCCGCAGACTGGCTCGGAGAGGTCAAGGAAGGCTGGCTGCCTCACAAGATCATGGTGCCGTTCTCATTCAAGGGAGAATATACCGTGAAGTCAGTGGCTGAGGCCGGACAGTACAATATCGACCATACCGTAGCGGTACTCACCAATGCCGAAGGCGAGGACGTTAACGTGACAATGGTTCAGAAATGGCCTGCAAAGGTAGCAATCAAGAACTATGTCGAGAAGCCGAGGCCGAACAGGATAATGGAGACCGGAGTCAGGGTAATCGACACCCTCAACCCTATCGCCGAGGGCGGTACAGGCTTCATCCCGGGACCTTTCGGATGCGGAAAGACCGTGCTCCAGCACGCCATCGCCAAGCAGGGTGACGCCGACGTGATCGTGATGGCAGCCTGCGGAGAGCGCGCCAACGAGGTCGTGGAAATCTTCACCGAGTTCCCTGAGCTCATCGACCCGCACACAGGACGTCACCTGATGGAGAGAACCACCATCATCTGCAACACTTCCAACATGCCTGTGGCTGCCCGTGAGGCATCCGTATATACCGCAATGACAATCTGCGAGTACTACAGGGCAATGGGCCTGAAATGTCTTCTCCTGGCCGACTCCACTTCCCGCTGGGCACAGGCCCTCAGGGAAATGTCGAACCGTATGGAGGAGCTCCCTGGAGCTGACGCATTCCCGGTTGACCTCTCGGCCATCATCTCGAACTTCTATGCAAGAGCGGGTATGGTAGTCCTCAACAACGGACAGACCGGAGCCGTGACCTTCATCGGAACAGTGTCACCTTCAGGAGGTAACCTCAAGGAGCCTGTGACCGAGTCCACCAAGAAGGCGGCACGCTGCTTCTACGCCCTCGAGCAGAACCGCGCAGACCAGAAAAGATACCCTGCCGTCAACCCTATCGACTCCTATTCCAAGTATCTGGAGTATCCTGAAATCAAGGAATTCCTCGACGGAAAGATGGAACCGGGCTGGGTAGAGAAGGTCAACAAGGCCAAGAACATCATCCGTCAGGGCCGCGACGCAGCCGAGCAGATCAACATTCTCGGAGACGACGGCGTTCCGATCGGATATCACGAGACATTCTGGAAATCGGAGCTTCTCGACTTCGTCTTCCTTCAGCAGGATGCATTCGACGCAGTGGACAGCCTCTGTCCTGTAGAGCGTCAGAAATATATGCTCAATCTCATTCTCGACATCTGCAAGCTCGAATACGGCTTCAGGGACTTCGAGGAGTGCCGCAACTTCTTCAAGGAGCTCATCAACTATCTCCGCCAGATGAACTATGCGGAATTCCACAGCGAAGGATTCGAGAAATATAAGGAAACAATATCTAAACTTCTGGATAAATATGGCAAATAAGGCATTTCAAAGAACATATACACAGCTCGACGCCATAACCAAGGCCACAGTGGGCCTGAAAGCGACAGGAGTTGCAAATGACGAGCTCGCCACGGTGGGCGGCCGTCTTGCCCAGGTCGTGAAGACCAAGGGTGACGCCGTTACCCTCCAGGTATTCGCCGGAACCGAGGGCATCCCTACTGACGCAGAGGTATCATTCCTCGGAAACCCTCCTTCATTGAAGGTGAGCGAGCAGCTCTCGGGAAGGTTCTTCAACGCATACGGAAAGCCGATTGACGGCGGTCCTGAGGTTGAAGGCGAGGAAAGGGAAATCGGCGGACCGTCCGTGAACCCATACAAGAGAAGGCAGCCTTCCGAGCTCATTCCTACCGGTATCGCCGGCATTGACCTGAACAACACCATCGTCTCCGGACAGAAGATTCCTTTCTTCGCCGACCCGGACCAGCCTTACAACCAGGTGATGTCAGACGTTGCCCTCAGGGCTGACGTGGACAAGATTATCCTCGGCGGCATGGGCCTTTCCAATGACGACTATCTCTTCTTCCGTCACGCATTCGAGTCGGCAGGCGCCCTTGACAAGATCATCTCCTTCGTGAACACCACCGAGGACTCCCCTGTCGAGAGGCTCCTTATTCCGGACATGGCATTGACTGCAGCGGAGTATTTCGCTGTCGACAAGAATGAGAAGGTGCTTGTCCTCCTAACTGACATGACCCTGTATGCGGATGCATTGAGTATCGTGTCCAACCGTATGGACCAGATCCCATCGAAGGACTCGATGCCGGGTTCATTGTATTCCGACCTTGCGAAGATTTACGAGAAGGCCGTGCAGCTGCCTTCAGGCGGCTCCATCACCATCATTGCCGTGACCACCCTCAATGACGGAGACATCACCCACGCCGTTCCTGACAACACCGGTTACATTACCGAGGGACAGCTCTATCTCCGTGCCGATGCGGATTCCGGCAAGGTCATCATTGACCCGTTCCGTTCGCTTTCACGTCTCAAGCAGCTGGTTCAGGGCAAGAAGACCCGCGAGGACCACAGCCAGGTCATGAACGCCGGCGTGCGTCTCTACGCTGATGCCCAGAACGCCAAGACCAAGCTGGAGAACGGTTTCGACCTCAGCGACTATGACCACAGATGTCTCGCATACGCCAAGGAATACGCCACCAGACTCCTCTCCATCGATGTCAACATCACCATCGACGAGATGCTCGACACCGCCTGGGAGCTGTTCGGCAAGTATTTCAGCAAGGCTGAGACCGGTATCAAGCAGGCACTGATTGACAAGTACTGGAAAGATTAAAAGTTAAATGTATGGCAATAAAATTCCAATACAATAAGACTTCCCTGAACAACCTCGGCAAGCAGCTGAAGATGCGTCAGAAGGCCCTCCCTACCCTTCAGAACAAGGAGTCGGCCCTGCGCCTCGAAGTCCGCAAGGCCAAGGAGAAATCGGAGAGGCTTATTGAGGAACTGGATGCCTCGATGAAGAAATACGACTACCTCGCCGCTCTCTGGAACGAGTTCGAGCCGGGCCTTATCAGCATCACCGATGTGGATCTGGTCACAGTGAAGCTCGCCGGAGTCAAGACGCCGGAGCTGAAGGAAATCCATTATGAGATCCATCCTTTCAACGCCTTCGTCAAGCCGGCCTGGTATGCCGACGGAGTTGCGATTCTCAAAGAGCTCTCCCGCCTCGGCATCGAGTCGGAAGTCTATCAGGAGAAGAGCCGCATTCTCGACTACCAGAGGAAGAAGACCACCCAGAAGGTGAACCTCTACGAGAAGGTGCAGATCCCTGGTTATCAGGAGGCTATCCGGAAAATCAAGCGATATATGGAAGACGAGGAGAACCTCAGCAAGGCCTCGTCCAAGATCGTGAAGAGCCGCCACGAGGAAGAAGAAGCTATGGAGGAGCTGGGAAATGATCAGTAAGATGACCAAATACTCCTTTATCCTTCTGTCAGAAGGTCAGGAGACATTTCTGGAGAGACTCCAGGAGCTTGGCGTGGTGGACATCACACGTTCCTCCAGGCCGGTGGATGAGAAGTCGTCCGCATTGCTGGAGAAAGCCGGCCGCCTGAGGACTCTCATATCGAAGCTGTCCGCCGTGGACTGCGGCAAGGATGCCGATTCCGGGATGATCAGAAAGGCAGCCGCAGACTGTTCCGGCCTTGATGCCGATGCGTTTGCAGAGCTTGCGGCAGGGACATTCTCCCGAATCGGCGAGATCGAGACTGAAATCCAGGCTACCGGCAGGGAACTCCGCGAGAGACAGCCTTGGGGCGATTTCGACAGGGAATCTGTGGCAAGGCTTGCAGAACTCGGATACGTGTTCCATTACTACAAGATGGGCACGAAGTCATTCGAGGCTCTGGACAAGTCCAAATACGCCCTCCAGGTTATCAACAATGACGGCAAGAACGTCCATTTCGTAGTCGTGGCTACCGCTGACGGGGAATATGACTTCCCTGCCCAGGAATGTCCTGCACCGGCAGGCTCCTGGAAAGAGTGCGAGGCAAAGCTTGAGGGCTTGAACGCAGAGCTGGTCCGCTGCAAGGCAACTCTTGCAGGACTCGCTGCGGAGTCGGGCAAACTTGCCGCTGAACTGGAAAAGACCGGCTCGGAACTGGACAGATATCTTGCCGGCGCGACCGGCGAGCAGGCTGCGGAGAACCGCATCATCACATTCACGGGATTCGCCCCTGTGGATGATGAGGAAAGGCTCTGCTCCGAACTCGACAAGATGGATATCTACTATGTCAAGGAAGAGGCCGTGGAGGAGGACAATCCTCCTATCAAACTGAAGAACAACGGTTTCAGCAAGCTGTTCGAGTGCATCACCGGAATGTACGGAATGCCGGTTTACGGAGAATGGGACCCGACCCCTATACTGTCGGTTTTCTTCTTCCTGTTCTTCGCAATGTGCATGGGCGATGCCGGCTACGGTATCATTCTCATTATCTACGGCATTCTTCAGGACAGGAAGATCGTGAACATCAGCATGTTCGACGGACTCGGAAAGCTCATTTCCGTACTGGGAATCTCGACCACGGTCGTGGGATTCTTCCTCGGAACCGCATTCGGAGTCAGTCTGACTGAGGTATCCTGGATTCCTGATGCCCTCAAGTCCGTGATGCTGACCGGTGACATCCAGGTCGGGGGCTCTACATATGCCCTCCAGATGGTACTCGCATTGCTGATCGGAGTCTTCCACATCTGCCTGGCAATGACCATCAAGGCCGTCCTCTATACAAAGAGGTTCGGATTCAGGGAGAACATAAGCACCTGGGGCTGGCTGATTCTCATTCTGGGCGGCATCATCACTGCAGTAGTGGCAATGCTTGGTCTTGTGCCTGAGCAGGCCGTGAAGATCATCGTCATCGTCATAGGCGTGGTTTCCGCTCTCGGAATCTTCATTTTCAACAAGCCTGGCCGCAATCCTCTCATCAACATAGGAGCCGGTCTCTGGGACACCTACAATATGGCTACCGGAATCCTCGGTGACGTGCTCTCCTACATCCGTCTCTATGCCCTCGGCCTTGCAGGCGGAATGCTCGGAGGGGCCTTCAACAACCTCGGTTCAATGGTGCTCGGCACCAACCCGACCTGGGAATGGCTTCCTTTCGCGGTGATCCTGCTTTTCGGCCACGTGCTGAACATACTCATGTCCTGCCTCGGCGCTTTCGTGCATCCTCTCCGACTGAATTTCGTGGAGTATTTCAAGAACAGCGGCTATGAAGGCAAGGGCCTCAAATACAACCCATTGAAGAAATAATAATTAAAAACACACAAAAATATGCTTAACACAATTCTTGGTTATCTCGGTCTCGGCCTCATGCTCGGCCTGGCCGGTGTAGGTTCCTCAATCGGAACAACAATCGCGGGCAATGCCGCAGAAGGCGCACTGAAGAAGAATCCTGAGAAGTCTTCCAGCTACATGATTCTCTCTGCGATGCCTGCTACCCAGGGTCTCTACGGCTTCGTAGCCTTCCTCATGTGGCTCGGCAAGGATTTCGCCGCTGACGGAGCAATGCTCTTCGGCGTCGGCATCTCAGTAGGCCTCGTATGCCTCATGTCAGCCATCCGTCAGGGTCAGGTCTGCGCCAACGGTATCGTAGGCATCAGCCAGGGCCACGACGTCCAGACCAACACCATGATCTACGCCGCTCTCCCTGAGTTCTACGCAATTCTTGCTCTCGTTGCAGCGCTCATGATCTAATGTCATTCCCGGCCTGGCCGGGTAACTCATCATAAAACAAGGGGCTGACCCAAAAGGTCAGCTTCTGTTTTTTTGGGAGGGTAAAGTTCCGTAAGCATAATATCAATATAAAAAGAAGCCGACCCTGACACGAACCCCGAAAGTTTTTTGTCTAACTTTCGGGGTTCGTGTCAAGCCGCCCAGAATCATCCCAACAAAAAATCACCCGATAACCCACCTGCTGCCGGGAATCCTGGAAATAATCCAGGAGGTGACAGCACAGCAGATGAATGTGCATATCGCTATGGCAGGGATGGCGGCCCAGACCGGAATCAACGGGTCGGCGACATTGCCGTTTACGAAGAAACCTGCTATTGGGGCGAGGAAGAAAAGATGCATCAGGTACATTCCGAACGAGAGTTTGGAGAGGCCTGTCACCATTGCAGGAGCCTCTTTTCGCTCAATGCAGGAGAACATCAGGAAGGCGCCGAACGAGGCAAGAAGCACATTCGGAGTGCAGAACTCCCAGGACCACTCCAGCATCGGCGTCTCGATAAGCTGACCCGGGACTCCCTTCAGCCAGAAAGACCAGCCCGTGAATGCGGCACCGGCAAGGAAACACAGGATGCCGACACGAAGTCTCTTCGCCTTGTCCCAGTCCAGGTGAAACCTGATGTAATGCGCCATCACCAGATATCCCAGATATCCTGAGCAGTACCAGAGCATCGAGAATCCGTTCCAGAAGCATTCACCCCAGAGCGCAGGAGAGATGAACCTGTGCAGCCACGGTATGAAAGTGGAAACCCCGAAAATGCCGAGGTAGGTCAACTCATCCTTGGCAGAGGCCTTCTCAAGCCAAGGGGAAACCACAGGGATAATCAGGTACAGGCTTATAAGGGGATACATGAACCAGAGATGCCCGGCCATTGAAGGGAAATTGAAGGGCAACATCTTGAAGTCATCCAGCGACTGGTCCCAGCTCATTCCTCCCCAGAGAAGCGGAAGGAAGGTATAGAGGAGCATAAACACAATCATCGGAGGAAGAATACGGGTGAAGCGTTTCCTGTAAAACTCACCCATAGACACACCCGGCTTCATCGGAACCAGCAGGAATGCGGATACAATCATGAACAGGGGAACGCAGGTACGGCCCACGAAACCGTCATAGAAGGCGACCCAGAAGCGGTTGGCCTCGTTTGCGAGCATTGAGACATTGCCTGCAAGCCCGGAACTGTCGGCCGCATAGAAATTTTCACTGGCATGGACCAGCATCACAAGAAAGCAGGCAACGACCCGGATATAGTCGATGAAGACTATTCTGCCGGACTGGTTCCCGCACAGGGTAGATTGATTAGTCATAGTTCAGTATATTTCAGGAATCTTCAATTGTCGTACGGCAGAGCGGGCTCTTCCGCAAATTTGCCGGCAAATATAGGCAATATTGCCAGAAAAGTCCAATTTATTCACTATATTAGCACAGATAAAAACCACCACATAATCTATGGCTTCACTAAAAGAGAAAATCGGATATGCGCTCGGGGATGCCGCAGCCGGAGGAATCACCTGGAAAGTCATGAGCATCGCATTTCCCCTGTTCTTCACCAATATTTTCGGACTTACTGTAGCCGACACAGCGACATTGATGCTGGTGGCGCGGCTTTTCGACGTGGTCTCCGACCCCGTGATGGGCAGCATTGCGGACAGGACCCGAAGCAGATGGGGAACCTACCGGCCTTGGATAATATTCGGAGCCGTGCCTCTGGGGCTCGTCTTCGCCCTACTGCTCTTTACACCTGACTTCGGCCCTGTGGGGAAAAGGATTTACGCATACACCCTCTATCTCCTGATGATGACAGTCTATACTGCCGTCAATGTGCCATACGGCTCGCTCCTGGGAGTCATGACTGACAATGATGACGAAAAGAACCAATTCTCCTCATACAGGATGGTAGGTGCCTACGCAATGGGATTCATAACCCTGCTTGCCTTCCCTTATCTCCAGAAGGCGGTTGGAGGCAGCCCGGCCCACCAATATGCCGTAATAGGTGCAGGAATGGGACTGCTCGCAGCGGCGATGACTCTCGCCTGCGGGCTTCTGACCAAGGAGAGGCTCAAGCCGGTCAGAGCTGAGCACTTCTCATTGAAACCGTTCGCAGACCTGTTCAGGAATAAGCCTTGGATCTATCTGACACTCATCGGAATATGCAGCAATTTTTTCAATGGATTCCGCTATGCAGTCGCCGGTTACCTCATCACCTACTGTCTCGGTGGAGAAATCACCGTCAGCGGCCTGATTATCAATTATACAGTCTTCATGACGTTCGGCGAGGTGACATGCATGATATTCGGCGGCCTGTCCCCGATGTTCACGAAGATGGCCGGCTCCAAGTCGAGGGCATTCTCCGCGGCATCGATCATCTGCATTGTCACATCCATCGCCTTCTTCTTCATCCCGATGGATCCCCGCTATATCTGGCTGATGGTTGCAATGGTGATTCTGACATCAATAGGAATAGGACTTTACTCCCCTCTCCTCTGGAGCATGTACGCCGACGTGGCCGACTATGCGACCGAGAAGAACGGCACTTCCTCTACCGGCCTTATCTTCTCTTCCGGAACAATGGCCCAGAAGTTCGGCAGCGCCATCTCAGGCGCCCTTGTAGCCCTCCTCCTGGGTATCGCCGGCTTTTCTTCAGGAACCGACATCGATGGCGAGACGATAGTGACCATCACCAATCCCGACGCAGTGAACAGGATGATCTGGGCGCTGTTCTCCCTCTTCCCTGCAGCCATCGCCGCATTGATGCTGCTTCTGGTGAAGCTTTATCCTATCAAGAAATAATATACTATCGGCTGGCTGAAAAGTCAACCGATTATTTTGTCTGATTTTCCGCTAATCGTACAGAACATCCCTTGCACTGTTTGCAAAATGTCCGGGTTTTCCCGCATTTCCCAGCCATTTCAGATTTCGTCCTTCCACGCTGAAGGCCCACATCACGGAAGGTCCCATCATTGCTTCGTGCAAACCTTAGATTTGCACGAAGGACAAAACAGAATCAACATCACTCAGGGTTCGGCCTCCAAGCTGTGAAGTCCAGTCCCGTGACATTCATTTGGACAAAGACATGCCATTAAAAGGTACTGTGAGGCATATAGGGTGTCCCAATGGAAAGAAAATGCTTCCATCTGGAACGCATACCTGCCTCACAGCTATGTAGAATCAATGGGTGGGTGTGCAGATGAATGTCACGAGAGGGGTATTGACTAAAGCAATGTGAATATCACGAGATATTCGTCTGCAACTGGACTCACAAGTAATTGACAAACTTTTCAAAGAACTGGTTTTATTTACTGCCAGGGCCGCTTAGGACCTGGAAAAATTAACGAAATATTGAAATAAAATAAGAATATCCTCCGAATAAATATTGCATTCCCAAAAAATCATTATATTTGCGATGATAACCACATAAGACAGGAAAGCAAGACATAGCAACAGGACATTTGCACGAACATATTGCAGCATCTTCAATAAGGCAACACAAGCAACACTATAACCAACGATTGGTTAACCCACTTAACCAGTTAATTATCAACTTAAAACTACAGTTATGTTGAAGAGCACAAAAACACTCGGCATTCTGCTGTGCATTGCTGCATTCTACGGAGGAGCCACCTTCTCCGATATCCATGCAGCAGAGAATTCAATCTCCGCACAGCAAAATAGCGTATGCTCCGGCGTCGTTCTGGACGCAAGCGGACAGTCCGTAATTGGAGCCTCCATCCAGATCAAGGGGACTTCCACCGGCACGGTCACTGACATTGACGGCAACTTCTCCCTCAGCGGAGTAAAGCCGGGAGATGTCCTCGTGGTATCCTGCATCAGCTACGTGACACAGGAAATCGTGTGGAACGGACAGACTCTGAACGAAGCCGACCCAAAAGGGTCGGTTTCTTGTATTCTATATGGGGATGATGAGTTGT
>OBLI01001640.1_pt1 | contig 21152 bp, 18 predicted proteins | sample 1519701 | NCBI WGS metagenome assembly OBLI01 (sample SAMEA3663005, study PRJEB22513) | pig gut metagenome | biome: pig gut; feature: pig-associated habitat; material: faeces | place: France | collected 2012
ACTAATCCCTCCGGTCAGACCGGAGGGATTAGTCTATTCTACAAGGCCGTATTTGACCTTTATGCGATCGAGCTTTTCGAGCATCGGCTCGGCGGCAATGTACAGGAAAAACACCGTCGCAAAGGCGTGGATGCAGTCCATAGGGAAGCCCGTGATGTAGTAGGTCATGATCATTTTTGCGTTTATCGACCCGCTGCCCCACAAAAGAAGCGACGCGGGGTTCATGATGCCACCGTAAATGACGATGGCACACAGCGCACCGAAAACGCACATTGAGCCTCGGGTGCGCCGAAGCAGCCCCTTGCGAAACAGCACACCCGCAAGGAAGCCCGAGATGCCTATGGCGAACATCTGCCATGGCGTCCACGGTCCCTGCGAGAACATGACATTCGACGCGAGCATGGTCATTGCGCCGACCAAAAAGCCGGTCTCGCCGCCGAAGGCTATGCCTGCGATTATGGTCAGCGCAAGCACCGGCTTAAACTGCGGCAGCATGAAAAATGCGGCGCGGCCCGCCACGCCGATTGCGCACAGCACGGCGATGATGACAAGCTCCCTCGCCTGCGGCCTGCGCCCCTCAAAGATCATGAAAAACGGCAGCATGCACTCTATGAGCACGAGCATTGCCGTGATGTAATACTGCTTTTTGTCGAGGTAATACGCGCCGAAAAACAGCGTCAGTGGGACGAAAACGAGCACCAGAAGTGCCGCTGCGGCGGTGCGCTTGGTGAGCCTGCGGCGGCTCTCGGGGGTCTGCACGGTAATTGGAGGTGCCGATCTTCTTCCGATTGCCAGCATGAACACCAAAAGCGAGGCTATGAGCGCAGCGTATATCTTGACCGAATCCAGCCCCGGCTTCGTAACTCCCGTGGCGTTCACGAGCGCGCTTATGTCGGCGGTGCGCACGGCGTAGACGAAAATTGCAATCGCCGCCATGAGCGACAACAGCGCAATAATCTTGCGGTACAGCTGCAGGGGCTCGGGCTTTTTGTCGGGTTTTGGCTCCATCTTTCCGGTATACTCCGGCACATCGGGAAGCTCCGGCTCGGGCGGGAGCGTGCCGCTGCAGGCGAGGATGACATCCTCGGCGGTAACGGCATCATTGACGATGCCGCGGGAGATGCGGTTTGCCGTGCTCGTGTAAAAGCTGTTGTCGGAGAAAAAGCGTGTGGGCGTGCCCTGCGACACGATGCTGCCGTCAAAAAACAGGGCGCAGCGGTCGGCGTAGGCGGCGGCAAACTCGAGGTCGTGCGTAACCGTGACGACGGAAACGCCGCTCTGCGTGAGCCTGCCTAAAATTTTCGCAAGCAGGCGCTTAAAGTGCGCATCGAGCCCCTTTGTAGGCTCATCGAGCAGGAGCACATCCGGCTCTTGCAGCAAGATCATTGCAAGCGCAGCGCGCTGCTGCTGGCCGCCGGACAGGTCATACGGATGGCGGTCGAGTAGCTCCGTCAGGCAGCACAGAGCTGCGACATTCCGCACTTTTTCGTCATTTTTCGACACGGCGTACAGATCCTCGTACACGGTCTTTTTGACGAACAGCGTCTGCGGGTCCTGCGGGAGCATGGACACCCTGCCCTGCGTTTGAAGCTTGCCCCTGTACGGGGTGAGTGCGCCGCAAAGCAGCTTGAGCGTCGTGGATTTTCCTGCGCCGTTGCCACCCAGGATGGCAAATATTTCGCCCTTTTGAACGGTAAGGTCAAGGCCCTTTATAATGTCCCGCCCGTTCTTTTCGTAGCGGAACCACAGCTGCTTTGCCGCTATCACGGTCTCGCCCGCAGGCTTTGCGGGCTTCTCGGGCACAGGGGCGATTTCGTGGTGCCCGGCGTATTCGGCGAGAAACGCCCTGCCCTCGGAGACGGTCACGGGGCAGTCGGAATCAGTCACCAGCCCCGCCCAAATGCGCATGGCGGCGGGCATGGCATCGAACATCGTGTGCTCCATTCCCTTGAGTGCCCTGCCGACAGTCTTGACATCGCCGCAGCAGATGATTTTGCCCTTGTCCATGACGGCGCAGCGGTCGGCCATGGGAAGCGCCTCCTCAAGGCGCTGCTCGGTCAGGAGCACGCTCGTGCCGAGCTCTCGGTTTATTCTGCCGAGCACTGCGAGAAAATCACCGGCGGCAATGGGGTCAAGCTGGCTGGTGGGCTCGTCTAAGATAAGCACCTCGGGCTGCATCGCCATGACGGAAGCAAGGTTTAACAGCTGCTTCTGCCCGCCGGAAAGCTCCGAGACATTTTTATAAAACCAGTCCTCAATGCCGAAAAACGCAGCCATCTCGGCGGCTCGGCGACGGATGACCTGCGTGTCGAGCCCGAGGCTTTCAAGCCCGAAGGCGAGCTCGTGCCAGACCTTGTCGGTGACTATCTGATTATCCGGCGATTGCAGCACGAAGCCGATCTTTGCGCTTTGCGTGCGCAGGTCGACATCATTAAGCGGCTTGCCGCAAAACAATATGCTGCCGCTTTTTGTTCCGTGCGGGGCAAGGGCGGTTTTGAGATTGCGCAAAAGCGTCGACTTGCCGCAGCCGGATGCGCCGCACAGGACGAGAAATTCACCATTTTTGACGCTCAGGCTCACGCCGTCGAGCGCTTTTTCGGTCTGCTCGGGGTAGGCAAAGCTTAAGCTTTCGATATTAAAGACTTCCATCTTTGCTCCTCCCTCAGATCGACGACAGTCGGCGTTAGGCACAGCGCAAGATACGCTGCGAGCGCACAAATCGTCACGGGGCTCAGCGCCCCGCGGATGTTCGGAAAATACCGCCAGCTAAGCCCGCCGGTGAAGGCTGCGAGGAGTATGACCCCGCCGCACAGCAACAGCCACGCGAGCATGAGCCTGTCCCGCCGGTCGAAGCGGTAAATTGAAAATGAGCTGCGGTGCGCTAAACCGTAGCCGCGGCTTTTCATGCTGTCGGCAGTGTCGATGGCGTTCTCAAGCGACCATGTTATCATACCTGACAGCACGGTTATTGCATTTTTCGTGCGCCGTAATACGCTGCCGTTTGCAGTGTCGCAGCCGACGCTGCGGCGAGCTTGACGGGTAAGCTCCATCTGCCTTTTGAACTTCGGCACGAAGCGCAGGGTCATGCTCAAAATGAGCGCAAGAGCCGGGCTTACACGGCCGAAAATATACACGAATTTGTCCGATGACAGCACCTCGGTGCCGCAATAAAACCACATAAGCACCGCAGCGAGCATCGCTCCGGCCGCGAAGCCGTATGCGATGCTCTCCTTGGTTATGGGGTTTCCGTTTGACAGGTAGAGCAAAACGGTCTCACCTGCGTGGTTGAAGGCGGGGTTTATGACCACCGCCAGCAGTACGACCGGCAGTATGAATTTCACGCCGAAGCCCGCCGCCTTGCGTCCTTTCAGGCGCACGGCGTAGGCCACCGAGCCGAAAAGCGCAATGGCAAGGCAGGCCGGGTGCATGAATATCATGCCGAAGAACAAAACCAGCGCAAAATATATGAAGTTTACCGTCGGGTGGTAGCCCGAAAACGTGTCGGTATTAGCCATTTCAGTCGCTTCCCATTGCGTAGCCGCCGCCGATATCGTCGCCGTAGGCGCAGGTGTAGCGCCACTCGACGGTTTCGCCCTGCTTGAGCTGATAGCGGCTGCATCCGTAGTTGGGATACCAGCCGTCGACGCGGTACATCCATCCGGAGGCCTGACCGCAGTCGAACTCATACAGGTTGTGGATACCCTCGACATAGGAGCTGTTGTACATGGGCGTAAACGACGCTTCCATGTGTATACCCTTTTCGGCGCAGATGCGCTTTAAGACATCGTACACCGACTCGCCCTCGTAGAAGGTGACCGTCTGCGCAGGCAGGATAATGCCGTCAGACGGCACAGCGTCGAGCTTATCCGGGTCGAGCATGTCAAGGTTATTGAGTATCGTCGAGCACTCGATCGAGAATGTGCAGGTGTACTTTGTGCGCTTGTCGATCCTTGTGTTCTCCGGCTCGACGGGCATGGGCTTGCCCGCCGGTACCGGGTCTGTTTTATACTTATCCTGCTCGGTCTGCTTGCCGTCGGACACAACCCTATCACTGCCGGTCGAGCTTCCGCTCGCTGTGGGTGCGGGCGTTGCCGGAAGCTCATCGGGCGTGATGAGAAGGTTGGGCATGACCTCTGTGACAGCGAAGTTTAAAATGCTCGTCTTTTCACCGGTGACAGAGGCAGAACACAGCGGCGTTTTCTCATCGGACTTGTAGACCGTCGCCGTTTGGCAGTCCCATTGTGTGTCAAGATACACAGACAAAACCGGCGCAAAGCCGAAGCTCTCGGCTGCGTGCAGGTCAATGTAAATTCCGTTTTCGGCGTTGTCGATATCAAGGCCGAGGTTCAGCGCCTTGACCTCGGCAATGTCGCTGCCGAACACCGTCCACTCGTAGCGGTACGCGCCGCTTTGGCCGCAGAACACGGCCACGGCATTTTCGTCCTTTATTTGCTGTACGGTGCTTTCGGGGACAATGCCGTCCTCGGGCAAGTCAACGCTTCCCTGCAGAATATTTTCGTTTGCGGCAAGAAAATTATCACAGCCCGTGACCGAAAACAGCATCACAAAGCAAAAAAGAAGGCATAAAAATTTTTTCATATCAGTTTCCTATGATCACTCTGCCGCTGTGGGTCTTGAGTGTGTTTTTTACGGATGCAAGGCTGTCTTTTTCATCGCTTGCGGCAAACACCGCATCGGCAAACGATATCTCGATGATATCGCCGCTTTGCACGCTGCCGCGAAGCTTGAACCTGAGCCTGAACAGCACCCTGTCCCCGTCCGGCAGCAGGTCTTTTGAAAACGCCTGCCTGCCGCCGGTAAGGTCAAGGTACATGACATTTATCTGCCCTATCTCGTTGCTGCGCTCGACATTAACGCCCCATTTGGGAAGCTCGGTCACGGCACCGTTTGCTTTTTTTTCGCACGGAACGAGCACATTGCCCTCCTCGAGCCCGAGAAATTCAAGCTTATTCGCGTCAAAGTTCATCGAAAAGCTCGCCGCCGGATAGAGCTCGCCTTCCTTGAGGTCGGAGAGCGTGACATCGAGCGTGAACTCGCCCCTGTCTGACCGGCTCATCTTATTCGGTGTCTCGATGGTGACGGCGGGGGCAAGAGACAATGCCCCACCGTCCCTGAACAGGAAAAACGCCAGCACCGCAAGTGCGATGAGCACGAGCAGAACGATGATTATTGTTTTTTTCTTGCTGTTTTTCTTTTCTTCCATAGCTTATGCCGCTGCTTTTGCGACAACACCGAAGTCGTCGCCGTTTACGAAGTTCTCGACGATGCCAAGTGCGTCGGAGGTGTTGATGCGGCCGTCGCCGGTGACGTTGGTGCGCAGGATGCCCTCGTCATCGGGAGCGTCGGTCTTGCGCAGCCATGCGTTTGCGGTGTTGAGCGCGTCCTGAGCGTTTACTACCCCGTCGGAGTTTGTGTCGCCGAAATTAAGCGCATCGGCGGTCTCGGTCTCATCGTAGGTGTAGTTTGCGGCATTTGCAAATTCACTGAGGTCTGTGTCGGCAGAAACCATTGCAACATAGGTGCAAACGCCGAGCTTTTCGCTGAGCAGGCGGCTGTAGTGAAGCTTCACAGCGCCGTTCTTGTAGCTTATCTGTGCGCCGTTCTCAAGCTCGGTCGCGAAGATAGCAATTGCCATCTTGTCGGTCGGGATCAGGTCTGCACCGTCGCCGACATACAGGCACTTTGCGGTAAACGATACGCCCTTGACAACATCCGAGGTTGCCTTGGCGGTGGCGGTGTTAACGACGGTGACTGCGCTGTCATCGCTCTCGTCGGAGCTTTTCTTGAGGTTCATTTCGTCAACGGAAACGGTGATCTCGCCCTTGTTCTTGACGCTGATATCGTCCGTGAGCTCAAGGCCGACAATGAAAAACTCTGCGGGAAAGCTTGAGCCGCTGACTTCGATAGTGCTGTTGTTCTCGGCATCGAAGTAGACTATGCGCAGCTTGCCGTTTTCGTCGAGATTGTACATGACATTGCCGCCGGAAACACGGCTGCCCATGGTAACGCCGGTGACGGTGACGTTCTTGGGGATGCTGAGGGTAGCGTCAACGAGCTTCCAGCCGGCCTCGTTGTCCCAATCGGAGACGCTGACGATGGCGTTGAAGGTCGTGCCCTTCTTGTTGCTGATCTCGGCGGGCAGGGAAATGCTTGCGGAGATGACGGCCGGCTCGGGATGGGTAACATCGCTCATGTCGTAAAGTGCGTTTTTGTTGTTTACAAAGCGGTCGTATGCAACGAGTGCATAGCAGGCCTGATCGGTCGCCATGGCGTTCACCTCGCCGCCTGCGTAGCCGCCGGTTGTCTCAAGCACATGGGCAAAGCCCTTGCCGTCGGGAACGTAGAACTCAAGCAGTGCGTCGACTGTCGAGCCGCCGGATTTTACAAAGCGGCTGTCTGTGCTCGGGTCGATGCCCCAAGCGGTGCAGGCAACGATGACCTGTGCGATGCTCTCGGAGTTAACGCTGCCCCAGGATGCGTAGCCGCCGTTATCCTTCTGGATGCTCGAAAGTGCTGCAAAGCCGCGCTCAGCTGCGTCCTTGACATCGGAGTTATCGGCGTAATTTGCAAGCGCCTGCAGTGCCATTGCGGTCATGTCGGGGTCTGCGGTGGTGCCGGAAAGTGCCCAGCCGCCGTTTGCGAGCTCTGCTTGGAGTATGTAATCAACACACTGCTGACGGATGGTGGCATCCGAGGTCTTGTAGTTATAAGTATCAAGGGCGATGAGCGCAAATACCGGTCCGTTGAGTCCCTGCTTCTTTATCCAACTGAAACCGTTTGCGCTGTATGCGCCGACAAGGTCAACACCGCCGACCTTGGTCGGGTCCTTGCCGATGGCGGAAAGCGCCATGATGAGGCGGGAGTTTTCGGTGCTCTTCACCTTGTGGAGCGCACCGTTGAGATTAACGGACGCCGCCTTTTCCTTGACGGTCTCCTCGATGCGTGAGTAGTAATCTTCAAAGTACTTGTCGCCGGTGTCGTAGTAGTTGCCGCGTGCAAGAGACAGAACAGTCCACTCGCCGGCTCCCGTGCCGAAGCTCGGTTCTGTTACGGTGGCGGCAAGCTGCGCCATGGTCTCGTTGAGGGTGGTCTTGTAATCGGCCTTGTCGCCGGTGTCACCGGCGGTGAGAATTGCGACTGCCGCGTCTACCTCGTCCTGAGTTGCGGTGAGGTTTTCCATGACGGGCATGACCTGCGCCTTCTTGGCTGCATCGCTGCAGTTTGCGTATGCTGCGTACAGCTCGGCCTTCTTTGCGCCCTCGAAGAACGAAGGCATGCCCCAGCCGGTGTCAACGCCGAGGTCGGCGCCGTAGCCGTGCAGTGTAAACTGCCAGCGGACAACATAGGTGTTGCCGAGATCGGACGGGCAAAGCGCCTTCTGCTCCTCATTTTCAAGGTACCATCCTGCGCAGCCGACATTGATCATGAAGTCGTTGACGGTGATCATCCAGCCGGACATGCTGTCGTAGTCAAACTCACCGAGGTACTCGTCATTGTTGCCGTCGTTTTCGTCGTTGGACGGGCCGCCGTTTTCGGTGATGACCGAGGGGATGTCTAGATAGCCCTTGTCGACGTTCTTGATGCTCGCCACATAGGCGGTATCCGCCCAGTCGCCGGTCATGGTGTAGTCGATGTTGTGGTCGATGAAGAACGCAAGCGTTGCAAGACCTGCGGTCACCTCGCTGCGGTCAAGAGGTCCGTAGCCCTCCGTTTCCAGCAGAGCGTTTATCTCGCTGAGCGTGTACACCTGCGGTTCAAAATACAGGCCCTGACCAAGGGTCAGTCCCTCCATGGATACGACGACCTTAAATTCGTCGTCATCTCCCTGCGCCGCAAATGCCACGAACGACAGCGATGCGAGCATCACTACCGCGAGCACGGCGGCGAGCAGTCTTTTGCCGGTGTTTTTCATATTACACCTCCGTAAAAAAATACACTCTTTCTATTCGAAAGAGTGCAGCAATTTATCTCCCTAAAAGTGGGCATCACAAGCTTGGCCTTGGGCGTGAGGCGCAAAAAATGAGCGCCCCGACCAATGCCAAACGGGCAATGATAAATCGGCTGCACTCTTCACGCCAAAGTAAATGTAAACCTAAAAAGCACGGCAGGTCTCCTGACTTATGACCGGATAGTCCGCCTTCTCAATGCGCCCGCCGAAGGACAGGCCACACCAATGGCATAAATGGACTCCCGTTGTGTCAAATACAGTAATGGCGGCTGTTCCGGACTCGAACCGGATTCCCTTTTAATCTAAACTCATTTCTACAGCTTTTAGAACCGTACTTCCATATCAATTCACTTGTGAGGCCATTATAACTAATAATTTCTTATTTATCAACAGTTTTTGAGCAGGACGCAAAAAATCGGAGAAATTTCTTCTCCGACGGCATTATATTACCACATTTTTAAAGACTCCACAGCCGAGGCGCTGCTCGGGGATGACTACGGCTTGATCGCCCGGAGCATGACGCAGGGGCTCGGCTTTTTTCTGCCCGCCTTTAACGGCAGCCCGGAGGATGGTCTGCGCCTTATCGTCGATCGGCAGCTTTCGCCGTCAGTGCTCGGGCGCAGCGTATTCTGCGAGGATTAGCTGCGCCGCTCGGGCTGCGTGCTGGCACGAAAAACCTAACCTAAATTAACCTACATTTATATAATGACTGCGATTTGTAAGTTAATTCGAGCTAAAAATTTTGCATTTTACACGGATTTTACAATTACCGTCTGTCCATTTTTACAATTATGGGGTATTATCTTAGCATAAAGAAAATCGAAAGAAAAGCGTTGGAGGCATAAGCATGATATACTGCGTTGAGGATGAGGGCAGCATCCGCGATCTGATGCTGTACACCTTGAATATGGCCGGCTTCGAGGCGCAGGGCTTTGCAAGCAGCGAGCCGTTTTGGGACGCGATGAAGTCAAAGCGTCCTGAGCTTATCTTGCTTGACATCATGCTGCCCGGCGAGGACGGCATCGCCGTGCTGCGCAGACTGCGCTCATCGCCGGTGACAGCCGACATTCCCGTTATCATGGCGACAGCCAAGGGCAGCGAGTATGACCGTGTCGTGGGGCTTGATTTAGGAGCAGATGACTACTTATCAAAACCGTTCGGCATGATGGAGATGGTCTCCCGCATCAAGGCGGTGCTGCGCAGGGCAAGCCCCAAGGCCGCCGCGCCTGCGGTTTTGTCGCTGGGCGAGATATCGCTCGACCCGACGAGGCACAGCGTGTCATCCGGCGGTCGTGAGGTCGTGCTGACACTCAAGGAATATGACCTTTTAAAGCTCCTTTTGGAGCACCCGGGTCAGGTGTTTACAAGGGAGCATCTATTATCCTCTGTCTGGGGTTCGGACTTCATCGGTGAGAGCCGCACGGTGGATGTACACATCGGCACACTGCGCACGAAGCTCGGTGCTGCCGGGCGGCATATACAGACCGTGCGCGGCGTGGGCTATAAGCTTGAGGTGTGAGCATGAGCAAGAAAATTTTTAACTCAATATGGGTCGTCGCGCTTGCGGTGCTTTTAGCGTCGCTTGTGTTCATCATGGGCATAACCTACAGCTATTTCTCCGACGTGCAGGAGGCGCAGCTTCGCATCGAGACAGAGCTTGCGGCAAAGGGCACTGCCATGGACGGCGCGGACTACCTCGACGGGCTGGGTGAGAAAAATTACCGCATCACATGGATAGGCCGTGACGGCACGGTGCTTTACGACAGTCAGGCAGACTCGGCCGAGATGGAAAACCACCTCGAGCGTGAAGAGGTGCAGCAGGCGCTCAAGACCGGCCACGGCGAGAGCTGCCGCTACTCCAAGACGCTGTCCGAAGAGCTTCTGTACTGCGCCGAGCTTCTGCCCGACGGCACGGTGGTACGCCTGTCGAGCGTGCGCTCAACGGTACCCATGCTGCTGCTCGGCTTTGCGCAGCCTATCGCCATTGTTGCGGTGCTCGCACTGGCGCTGAGCTTCTGGCTGGCAGCACGACTGTCCAAAAAGATAGTCGAGCCTATAAACGCCCTCGACCCGGACAAGCCCTCGGACTACATCGGCAAGGAAGCGTACACCGAGATAGAGCCGCTGCTTTTAAAAATGCGGATGCAGCAGAACGAGATAGCGAAAAATCAGGCAGAGCTTGAAAAAACCTCGCAGATACGGCAGGAGTTCACAGCCAACGCCTCGCACGAGCTGAAAACGCCGCTGCACGCAATTTCCGGCTATGCCGAGCTTTTGGAAAACGGCATGGTCAAGCAGTCGGACATCCGCCCGTTTGCCGGAAAGATACGCCTTGAGGCGCAGCGCATGACGCAGCTTGTGGGCGATATCATCGACCTCACGCAGCTCGACGGCGGGGCTGACGGCATGCAGTGGGAGCTGTGTGACCTCAATTCCATTGCCGAGAACGCCGCCGACAGCCTGCAAAGCGCCGCCGCGGAAAACTCGGTCGAGCTCACTGTCACCGGCGAAAGCGCCTCGGTGCGCGGCATCCCGCAGGTGCTCTACAGCATCGTGTACAATCTGTGCGACAACGCAATCAAATATAACCGCCCCGACGGCAAGGTGAGCGTGTCGGTCGCAAAAGAGCCGAGCAGCGTGCGGCTATGTGTCGCTGACACCGGCATCGGCATCTCCGAGGAGCACCAAAGTCGCATATTCGAGCGCTTCTACCGAGTTGATAAGAGCCGCTCTAAGGAGGTCGGCGGCACGGGTCTGGGGCTTTCCATCGTAAAGCACGGGCTTATGATACACCACGCCCGCCTTGAGCTTGACAGCGCCCCCGGCAAGGGCACGACTTTTACGATACACTTCCCGACCGCGGAATAGCGAAAAATCCCCGAGTCAAAATGCGCCGAACCATAAAAACGTACAATAGGCACCCCCCTGATGCAGGAAAACAGAAGCACTGGATCAGGGGGGATTACTATGGCGGAAAGAAAATACACGCACACAAAATTTTTGGAAGCAGAAATTGCGGCGTTGAAGAAGCTGCCCGCCGGGTACAGCGTCATACTGTCAGCGCCGGCGAACGGCCTTACTATCACGCACGTAATGAACTTTGCACTTGACAAGTACTAATGGAAATAGTTAAAGTTAAGCGTAGAGGTGATATTATGATTACAGCGCAGGAAGCGTTAGGCAGACTCATGGATGGCAACAGGAGATATCTCAGCGCCGAGACGGGGTGCGGTGATGTTTCGCTTGCAAGTCGGATGCGGACGTGCTCGCAGGGGCAGGCACCGTATGCGATCATTATTGCGTGCTCGGACTCGCGCGTTATTCCCGAGAGCATCTTTTCCGCCGGTATCGGCGAGCTGTTCGTGATAAGGGTCGCGGGAAATGTAATCGACAACCACCAACTCGGCAGCATCGAGTACGCCGCCGAACACCTCGGCTGCAAGCTCATCATGGTGCTCGGGCACGATCACTGCGGGGCTGTCGATGCGGCGATAAACCACGACCCGGACGGCTACATCAAGTTCATCACCGATGAGATCCGTATCGCCATCGGCGACGAGACCGACGACTACGCCGCATGCTGCCTGAATGTAAAGCACAGCATCGAAATGATAGAAAGCAGCATCGAGATACGCCAGGAGGAGACCAACGGCCTCAAGGTCGTAGGTGCGCTCTACCACCTGTCCGACGGCAGCATCGAAATTCTTTGAATGCAAAAAGCCGGATAAGGCAGACATTTCAGTCTGTGCCTTATCCGGCTGTCGTTTCCTTGAACGACTCGTCCTCCGAGCCAAGACAGTGTGATAACACAAAAAGCCGCTTTGTCAAGTGGCGGTTTCTCGCTTTTTATTCGCCAAAGTCGAGAACTCTGCGCATACGGATGAGGGTGTTGCGGTTTCTGATGGCCGAGGACACGGCGAGCATTTCGTCGGAAAGCTCGGACTTGATGCCGATGTGCTCGGGCAGGTACTTGCAGCCGCAGGCTTCGTACAGCTCCGCCATTTCCTCGACGGAGGGGAGCTTGTTTATCATGCTGCGTATCTCGTCCCAGTGGTCGACGATATTCTGCGGATCAAACGTTCCGAGGACATCGTTTGCGTTCTCCTTAATAATTCCCGGGGCGAGGCGGTCGCCGAACTTTTCTCTTATCCACTCCTCGCTCAATGGCTCAAACTTCTTTGCCTTGGGCGTGGGGAGGGCGGCCAAGCGGTGGTACTCCCTCAGGCACAGGAACGTACCCACGCCGACGCACTCACCGTGGATGCCCTCGGCCTCCTCAAAGCGGGGCGGGTGCATCTCGACAAGGTGGGCGGCAAGGTGCTCGGCACCGGAGGCCGCTCTGGAGTGGTTAAGAAGCTGCATGGTAAGACCCGACTCCATCTGCGCCATGGTCATGGCCTCGTGGTCGACCTCGCCGGTCTTGGCAAGCTTATCGGCGGCGTCACGCATGATCTTCAGTGCGTGCTCGGCAAGCTCGCACACCTTGGGACAGAAATACTCGCCCGCCACCATGTGAGAGACCTTCCAGTCGAACACGGAGATGTACTTGGACAGAATGTCGTTTATGCCGCTGGACACAAGGCGCATGGGAGCGCCCTTGATGATATCAAGATCGGTCACGACGAGCGTGGGAGCGCACATGGGCGTAGACTTCTTCTGACCGTTTATGATAGCCGAGCAGATGTTGGCGGTGAAGCCGTCGGACGATGCAAGCGTGGGTATCGCAACAAAGGGGATGCCGAGCTTATATGCCGGATAGCGGCCGAAGTCCATGATAGTTCCCGCGCCGTAGGCGACGATGACCTCGGGGTCATCGAGCTTTGTCATCATGTCCTCAATGAGCGTATCCTCGGCTCTCAGCCCCTGCGCCTCGAGCACGATCTCCTGATCTGCGGCAACATGCTTGCCCTCTGTGAGCTTATAAATGACCGAGTCGTACACGACGGCGCGTTTTTTGCCCGCAAGGCCGACATCGGCCATGTACTTTTCAAAATTTTTGATAGCGCCGTACTCGACGACGACCATCTTCGTTTCAAGCTCGTGGTCGCGGCCGCACTCGCATATACCTGCGTATTTTGCGCAATCCATAATCATAACAATATACCTCGTTTCGTTCAATTGTTAACTAACTAGATTTTATAATAAGTATGCTAAAATCTCAAGATAAATAATGTGGCTAATGCAGCATTTTTACAGTCTTTTTACACATTTAGTCTGTTCGGTTTTACAAAAATGAGTTAATATAGAGCCATGAGAGAGAGAAAGGATGTGATAATATGATAGATTTTAACACAAAAAAGGGTTTTATCTGCGATATGGACGGTGTCATCTACCACGGCAACTGCATTCTGCCGGGCGTGGTGGAGTTTATAGACTGGCTCCAGTCAAACGACAAGGGCTATCTGTTTTTGACCAACAACAGCGGCTGCACGCCCAAGGAGCTCAACCAAAAGCTTACACGCATGGGGCTCGATGTCCCCGAGGAGCACTTTTACACGAGTGCGCTTGCGACGGCGGCGTTTATCAAGGAGCAATCCCCGGGCTGCTCGGCATATGTCATAGGTGAGGCGGGACTCCTAAATGCCCTGTACGATGCGGGCATCACCATGAACGATGTAAACCCCGACTATGTCATCGTCGGCGAGGGCAAGGCGTATTCGCTCGACACCCTCACGAAGGCGACGAACCTCGTTCTGGCGGGTGCAAAGCTCATTGGCGCAAATTCCGATATCTCGGGCCCAATTGAGAATGGCATTGCACCGGCCTGCCGTGCGCTCATTGCGCCCATCGAGATGGCGACCGGCACGGAGGCGTATTTCTGCGGCAAGCCGAACCCGCTCATGATGCGCACGGGGCTCAAGATCCTCGGCTGCCACTCGGGTGAGGCGGTCATGATAGGCGACCGCATGGACACCGATGTCATTTCCGGCATGGAAAGCGGCATGTCCACGGTGCTCGTTATGTCCGGCATTTCCACCCGCAAGACGCTTGAGCACTTTGCCTACCGCCCGACGATGGTACTCGACGGTGTGGGCGATATCGTCAAGGCCGCAAACGGCAAGTAAAACTTCAATTCTTCAGGCCGCAGGGGCTCTCCCCTGCGGTTTTTTCATGCTCCAATCTTACAAACTCTTTACAAAAACATGATATTAGCCTTTACGGACAAACGATAATCTATGACCGTACCCAAGGAGAACATCAAAATAGATTTTGTACAAAGGAGTATGCAAAATGAAAAGAAATAGCTTGATAGCCTCCGTTATGGCCGCGCTTATGTCGCTCGCACTTTTAGCCGGCTGCGGCAGCAGCACAGAGCCCCAGAGCGTTTCCGCCAACGGCTCGACCTCCATGGAGAAGGTCATCGGCGCACTGAGCGAAAAGTTCATGGAAACTAACAAGGACATCACCGTCACCTACGACCCCACCGGTTCGGGCACGGGCATTGAGTCCGTGAGCACCGGAAAGTGTGATATCGGCCTTTCCTCCCGCGCACTTAAGGACAGCGAGACCGGTCTTACCGGCACGACCATCGCGCTTGACGGCATCGCCATCATCGTAAACGCCGACAACAAGGTCGCAGACCTTTCCGTCCGGCAGATCGCCGATATCTTCACCGGTAAGATCACCAACTGGAAGGATGTCGGCGGCGACGATCTTGAGATCACCTGCATCGGCCGGGAAGCAAACTCCGGCACTAGAGACGGCTTTGAGTCCGTCACCGGCACAAAGGACGCATGCAAGCTTTCGCAGGAGCTCACCTCAACCGGTGCCGTGATCTCCGCAGTAGGCAGCAACAAGAACGCCATCGGCTACGCCTCCCTCTCGGCGGTTGAAGGTCAGGACGGCATCAAGGCAGTCACCGTAGGCGGCGTTGCCTGCTCCGAGGCAACCGTTCTCGACGGCAGCTACGCCATCCAGCGTCCCTTTGTCCTCGTGACCAAGGACGGCACCGAGCTTTCAGCCGCAGCAAAGGCATTCTTCGACTTTGCAACAAGCACCGACGCTGCCGACCTCATCCGCAGCGCAGGCGCAGTCCCCGCAGCAAAGTAAGCAAAGTGCAGGTAATGCCCCGTGTTCGCACACGGGGCATTACGATTAGGAGCTGTCCATGAAACGAAAAAAGACGATTGAAACGGGCTTTCGCCTGCTGTTTTTAATATGCGGTCTTATTGCGGTGGCGTTCGTGCTGCTTATCAGCATCTACCTCATAATCGCCGGTATACCTGCCATCCGTGAGGTGGGGCTCATAAACTTTCTGTTCGGCGACACATGGAATGCGGGTACAAACGAGTTTGGTATCCTGCCGTTTATCCTCACGAGCGTTTACGGCACCGCAGGAGCGGTAGTCATCGGCGTACCGATAGGCATACTCACGGCGCTGTACCTTTCAAAGGTCGCCCCGCCGAGGGTCGCAAAGCTTGTGAACACCGCAGTTGAGCTGCTTGCCGGCATCCCCTCGGTCATATACGGCCTTGTGGGCATGATCGTCGTTGTACCGGCGGTACAGAGCGTGTTCGGCCTGTCCTCCGGCGCATGCCTGCTGACTGCAATTCTTGTGCTCGCCGTCATGATCCTGCCCTACATTATAAATATCTCGAAAACGGCGCTGGACGCAGTCCCGCCCGAGTACGAGGAAGCGTCGCTCGCGCTCGGTGCGCTCAGGACCGAGACTTATTTCAAGGTCTCGCTTCCGGCGGCTAAGCGTGGTATCGCAACCGCCGTTGTGCAGGGCGTGGGCAGAGCGATGGGCGAAGCGATGGCGATAATCATGGTCGCAGGCAATGTCGCAAACATGCCGGGCCTGTTTTCCTCCGTCCGCTTTCTCACGACCGCCGTCGTTTCGGAAATGTCCTACGCCTCCTACGGCACGCTGCACAGAAATGCGCTGTTTTCGATAAGCTTAGTTCTGTTTTTGTTCATCATGATGGTCAACACGCTGCTGCACATGATATCGCACAACAAGGAGGACTAAGGCATGAGAAAGCTAAAGGATAACGCTCTTAAATTCCTTATGTCGCTTTGCGCCGCCGGGACCTGCCTGCTGCTCATCGGTCTGATCGGCTACCTGCTCTACCGCGGCATTCCGGGCATAAACGCAAAGTTCCTCACGACGCAGACAAGCTACATTTCAGACTCCATCGGCATACTGCCGAACATCCTGAACACCCTGTACCTTATAGTCCTCGTCATGATCATCGTCGTGCCGCTGGGCGTGGGTGCTGCGGTGTATCTCACCGAGTATGCGTCAAATAAGCGCATCTCAAACGCCATCGGCTTTGCCGTCGAAACGCTCACGGGCATCCCGTCAATTATCTTCGGCCTTGTCGGAATGCTGTTTTTCACGCAGATATTAGGGCTAAGGCAGGGCATCCTCGCAGGCTCGCTCACGCTTATTATCATGGTGCTGCCGACGGTCATCAGCAACACAAAGGAGAGTCTGTTAGCCGTGCCGCAGTCGTACCGTGAGGGTGCGCTGGCGCTCGGCTCGGGCAAGTGGCACATGGTGCGCACGGTGGTGCTCCCGAACGCCGTTGACGGCATCGTCACCGGCTGCATCCTCGCAGTCGGCAGAGTGGTCGGTGAATCGGCGGCGCTGCTGTTCACCGCAGGCTTCGGTCTTAAACTCCTCGGCTTTGCCGAGGCGCTCCAGTCCTCGGCGGCCTCGCTGACCGTGGCACTTTATATCTACGCAAGCGAGGAGGGCAAGTTCGATGTCGCCTTCTCCATCGCCGTCATACTCATCTGCATCACCCTCATCATTAACCTCGCCGCCTCCCTCGTCGGCAAGAAAGTGAGAAAAAGCTAATGGAACAACCTATCATTAAAGCCGAAAACTTGCAGCTGTGGTACGGAGAGCATCAGGCTCTGCGATCTATCAGCATGGATATCATGCCGCAGAAAATAACCGCCCTCATAGGCCCGTCCGGCTGCGGAAAATCAACATTTCTCAAAACTCTTAACCGCATGAACGACCTTGTACCGAATTGCCGCATCCAAGGCCGCATAAGCTTTAAGGGGGAGGATATCTACGCCGACGGCACGGATGTGACCGAGCTGCGCACGAGGATAGGCATGGTGTTTCAAAAGCCCAACCCCTTCCCCATGAGCATCTACGACAACATCGCCTACGGTCCGAGACTGCACGGCGTGCGCTCCAAGGCAAAGTTAGACGAGATAGTCGAAGCCTCGCTTAAAAGTGCGGCTATCTGGGACGAGTGCAAGGACAGACTTAAAAAGTCCGCCCTCGGCATGTCCGGCGGCCAGCAGCAGCGCCTGTGCATCGCGCGAAGCCTCGCTGTTGCGCCGGAGGTGCTGCTCATGGATGAGCCGACGAGCGCTCTCGACCCTATCTCCACCGGAAAGATCGAGGAGCTGGCGCAGGAGCTCAAGCGCGACTACACCATCGTCATCGTGACCCACAACATGCAGCAGGCCGCCAGAATTTCCGACAGCACGGCGTTTTTCCTGCTCGGCGAGCTTGTGGAGTTTGGCGACACCGAGGGCGTGTTCTCCATGCCGAAGGACAAAAGAACGGAAGCATACATCACGGGGAGGTTCGGATAATGCGAAGCATATACGACGAGCAGCTGAGCACGCTGCGCGAAAGTCTGAGCACCATGAGCGCTCTTTGCGAGGCTGCCATCGCCAAGGCGGCAAAGGCGCTGCAAAATAGCGACCTTACGCTGGCCGATGAGGTGCACGGCGTGACGGAGAAGATAGACCGTCTCGAACGGGATGTGCAGTCGCTGTGCTTGAAGCTTTTATTGTTGCAGCAGCCGGTTGCGACCGATCTGCGTGCGGTTTCGGCGGCACTTAAAATGGTCACCGACCTTGAGCGCATCGGCAACCAGTCGGCGGATATTGCCGAGATAGTGCAGACCGGCGCTCTGCCGGACAATGCGCCCAAGCAGGCGCTGCACGACATGGCGCTGTCGGTAATAAAGATGGTCAACGGCAGCGTGGAGGCGTTTCTTAATAACGACACCAAGCAGGCGCGTAAGGTCATAGATTATGACGATGTCGTAGACCGGCACTTTGACGGCATGAAGCAGCTACTTATAGAGACTATCCGCACCGACCGCAGCATGGGCTCGTGCGCGATCGATCTTCTCATGATCGCAAAATACTTAGAGCGTATCGGCGACCACGCCGTGAACATCGCAAAGTGGGTCATTTTCGTTGAGACCGGTGAAATTGCGGATGTAAATTGAAATCATAAAGTGTAAAATCACGATTTTACACGGATTTTACAATTTGACGGTCTTGGATTTGACATATTGCTGATACCCTTAGTTCGTAATATGAACTAAGGGGTATTGGCATGGACATTTTTTCTGTATTAAATTTGATAGGCGGCCTGTGTCTGTTTTTGTTCGGCATGAATCTGATGGGTCAGGCGCTCGAGCGCAGAGCCGGAAGCGGCCTGCGCACGCTTTTGGGCAGGCTCACAAGTAACAAGTGGGCCGGTCTGCTCACGGGTCTTGGCATAACGGCCATAATTCAGTCATCATCCGCGACAACGGTCATGGCGGTCGGCTTCGTTAACTCCGGGCTCATGTCCCTGAGCCAGTCTATCAATGTCATCATGGGCGCAAACATCGGCACGACCGTCACGGCATGGATACTCTCGCTTGCGGGCATCGACAGCCACAATGTGTTTATCCAGCTTCTCAAGCCCTCATCGTTCACGCCGATACTCGCCCTTATCGGTGTCATCCTGCACATGTTTTCAAAGGACGACCGCAAAAAGGACAGCGGCACCATCCTGCTGAGCTTTGCAACGCTCATGTACGGCATGGACACAATGTCCGGCTCCGTTGCCGGACTGCGTGATGTGCCCGAGTTCAGACAGCTGTTTGTAATGTTCACAAACCCCATTCTGGGCGTTGCCGCCGGTGCGCTGCTGACCGGCATCATCCAGTCGTCCTCGGCCTCCGTCGGCATTTTGCAGGCGCTGGCGGCGACCGGTCAGGTCAGCTACGGTGCGGCCATCCCCATCATCATGGGTCAGAATATCGGCACCTGCGTCACGGCACTTATCTCCTCCGTGGGCGCTAACAAAAACGCAAAGCGCACCGCCATGGTGCACTTAAGCTTCAACGTCATCGGCACCGTCGTTTGGCTGACGGTATTCTGCATCGTGAAAGCGGTGTTTGCTCCGGCGCTGTTTGGCGAGAGCGCAACGATGTTCGGCATCGCCGTTTCCCACTCGCTGTTTAACATCGCCTGCACGGTGATCATGCTGCCGCTCGGCGGTTTTCTCGAAAGGCTCGTGTGTTTGCTCATCCCCGACGGCAAGCAGCCTGCACATGATGAAACGCTTGACGAGCGCCTGCTCGCCACCCCGACACTCGCTCTCGAGCGTTGCCGCCTGCTGATGGACGAGATGAGTGCAGCGACAAAGACGGCGCTTTACCTGAGCCTTGACTCTCTTTCTAACCTCACCCCCGAGCTTGCCGATGAAATTCGCAGGCTTGAGGACAAGACCGACCGGTACGAGGATATAATCGGCACATATCTTGTAAAGCTCAGCGCGCACCATATCAGCGAGGCCGACAGCCTCACTTCCGCCGAATACCTCAAGCTAATCGGCGACCTTGAGCGTATCGCCGACCACAGCGTGAATATCCTCGGGTCTGCCGAGGAGATGCAGCAAAAGGGCATCGTGTTCTCGGATACGGCAAAGAGCGAACTCAAGCAAATGCTCGATGCCGTGCGGGAAATTATAGGTCTATCTGACACGGCGTTCACGCAGCATGACCTCGAGGCGGCATCGATGGTCGAGCCGCTTGAGCAGGTCGTGGACGAGCTCAAGGACACGCTGCGCACACGGCATATACTGCGTCTGCAAAGCGGAGTTTGCAGCATTGACGCCGGCTTCGTGCTTTCAGACCTCTTGACCAATCTCGAGCGTGTGAGCGACCACTGCTCGAACATCGCAGGCTGTGTCCTCGATGCCGAGGAGAGAAACCTCAACCTCCACGAGAGTCTGAGCGTCTACCGCAAAAGCAGCGAGGACTTCAGGCAGGCGTTTGCATCGTACCGCAGCAAATATGCCTTGCAGGCATGAACTTAAAGCAACCATGCCTTTTAGGCATGAAAAAAAGCTCCCCGATGGGGAGCTTTTTTGTTGCTTAATTTATCTTACTCTGAATAACTCTTTGTTTTTGCCTTTGACGAAGGTTTTAACATCAACAAGCTCGGCGGGTTGTTCGGGGAAGGTGAAGTCGAGCTCAAACGTGCCGGTGCTGCGGTCGGGTTTGCCGAAGATGCACTCCTCCGGCTGACCGCCGCCGCCCGGGCAGCCCTTGGGGCATGCCATGACCTCGACGAAGTCGTACTTTTCCTCGCCGGAAGCAATTTTCTCAAGCAGCTTGTCGGCATTTGCAAGGCCGTTCACGACAGCGACCCTTGTCTTGCCGTCGAGCGAGACATTCTCTATAGCGTCCTTCGGGCAGCCGAGCATACAGGTGCGGCAACGGATGCACTTATCCATGTCGATGACATGCGCCGTTTTTGCCTTGCCGGTGATCGCGCCGACGGGGCAGCGGCGAGCGCACTTGGTGCAGCCGATGCACTTATCCGGGTCGATGCGGAGAGCCACAGGGGTCTTGCACTTATCGCCCGTGACCTGCGCAAAGAAGTTGTCGGTCGGCGTGTCGGGCAGAGCGGCAAAGCTCATGCCATACTCACGGATCATGCCGATGAGCTCCTGCGTGGTGATGACGATATCAACGGGCTTCTTGCCGTCCTTTACGTTCTCCTCCCTGAGCGCTTCCGCCTTTGCGGCGGTGCAGCTCATGACCGCGACGGAAACCAGATTTTCGTCCGGGTACTTGCGGCGGATGAGCGTTCCGCAGATCTGCATGGGCGAGCCGGCAGCGGACAGCCTGTCCTTGAGCTCGGGGTGGTCGCACTCGACATGCCTTACCCAAGCCGGGCAATACGACGAAAGCACCGTACCGCCCTTTTTGCGGGTCTTAAAATCGTCAGCTTCCTCCAAAATCGTCTGGTACGCGCTCATGGAAGCGTCAAAGACATAGTCTGCGCCCATGAGCCTGAGTGCCGTGACCATCTTGCCCATCACCTGTGCGGTTGCGGGAAGGCCGAACGCTTCGATGACACCGAGCTTCACGGTGGGCGCTATCTGCACTGCGACCTTCTTTGTCGGGTCGTTCAGTGC
>OBLI01001646.1_pt1 | contig 21118 bp, 8 predicted proteins | sample 1519701 | NCBI WGS metagenome assembly OBLI01 (sample SAMEA3663005, study PRJEB22513) | pig gut metagenome | biome: pig gut; feature: pig-associated habitat; material: faeces | place: France | collected 2012
GACGCTCAGTGAGCGACCATGCCTCATTAACGGGATTGTGATTCCACTGCCAGTCAATATTCATCTTCTCGGAGTCAAACTCGTCACTCGATACAATACCTCCTCCGTCATATCCCGCAATAGGTTTACCCATCACAGCGGGAATCTTTCCATTCTCATCGCCGAGCATGGGCCATCCGTCCTTCCATGTGCAAGGCATGAGAGTGAGCACGCGTCCACATCCGCCACGATCCTGGAAAATCACTCCATACCAATTGCCCTTACCGTCATCAACGATTGTTCCCTGGGCAGCGTATGGGAATCCACCAAACGTAGATTCCAGTATCACCTTCTTCTCGTATGGACCTTGGATATTGTCGGCACGATATACCAACTGGCGGCGGGGCTTGTTTCTAGGCCAAGAAATCATGATGAGATAATACTTGCCGTCGTGCTTGATGACACGGCTACCTTCAAGTAATCCGTTCTCTTCAGCATCACGCTCAAACACCTTTCCGCTCAGTCCGCCTTCCTTCACTCCACTCAGGTCGGGAAGCAGCTCCTTCATCTCTCCTGTGCCATAGAACACGTATGCCCTACCGTCGTCATCGAAGAAGAGAGAGGCGTCGTGGAAATGGGGAATACGATGGGCGAGAGTCCATCCCTCGCGCGGGTCCTTGGTGGTATATACATATCCCTTAAAAGGAACATCGTTGGGGGAGAAATAGAGATAGTATAGTCCGTTGTGGTATCTCAGTGACGTGGCCCATTGCCCTCTGCCATATACCGTTCCCTCCTGCATATCATACTTAGGAGTGTCGTGGAGAGAGGGGAATACATAGCTCACAGTCTTCCAGTTTACAAGGTCCTTGGAGTGCATCACCGGAGCACCGGGCATGAGGTGCATAGTGGTAGAGACAAGCCAATAGTCATCACCCACACGGATGACATCCGGGTCGGGCACATCTGCCCAAAGTACGGGGTTCTTGAATCCGCTCTGCACCGACAGGACCTTCTCGGCAAAGCGCTTACCGATGATACGATAACCTTCGGCGGTATAATGGAGAGAGTCGCTGGCGCAAGGACAGTCTTTTGACGACACCACATGTGCGGTAGGAATTACCTCGGGCAACTTGTTGATGATGGGGTTATGGGCTGCACAACGGCCTCCCACCTCCTTGCCTACCACCTCTCCCGCATAAAGAGGAACATCGTTGGCATTCAGTCCGAGGTCGGCAAGCAAGTTCTCATATACTTTCTTCACCTTCGCAGGCCAATCCTGCTGACCTGTATTGGTCTCGCCTTGGAGCATGAGCATTCCCTTGATTACTCCCTGCTTCTTGGCAATCTTGGCCAATTCGACGAGACGGGCGTATGGATTGTTGTCGTAGTCCTTGGTCATATTCTTCATCCACTGTGGCTGCTTCTCAAGATAAGAAGCATAGTTTTGCTTGTCGAAGAGTTCGATTCCGCAACCACCAATGGCGACATTAATAACTCCCACCTTGATATTCTCAGGCAGACGCTCCACCATCTGCCTGCCGAAATAGTCGGCGGGTGTCAAACCAGTATAGGGGCGACAAAGGGGCGGAACGGCAGTGTGCCACTCTCCCTTTTTCCATCCCAACTTGGCATCATCCATTGAAGCCATCGACATGAATCTCGGGTTCACTCCCTCCATGTCTTGCTTCTCATAACGGGCATTACCCTCCATGTTCGACTGTCCGAAACAGAGGTAAATGTAGAAATTCTCATCCTGCGCCTTCATTGTCACAACCGACCAAAGCGCCATAAAAGCGAAAAATAGTCTTTTCATAATAATATTAATTAGATATGGTTATTATTCGGTAATCACCAATCCGCCGTTACAAGGGATCGAGATTTGAATCTGCTGCTTCTTGGAGAGTTTCACTGTCTTTAAAGAGCCCTCAAGCTTGTCGGTATCAGAGTAGAGATTCAGCAGACTGCCGGCAGAGAACATCGGGAGAGAGAGCTTGAGTTTGACGGGAGACTCCTGGGCATTTATTCCCACAACATACCACTTGTTGCCAGTGCGACGGGCCATGACGCAATACTTACCGGGATATCCGTCGATAAACTTCACGTCGTCCCATGTGGTGGGCACCTTCTTCATAAAGTCGATAGCCCATGAGGGAGCATCCTCAAGATTATTGGGAGCAAGGGCAAAGTGCTGCACAGGACTCTGGAACATGATGGCAGTGGCAAGGGCAAAGACATCGGATGTTTTGCGCTGACTGCCACTCTTGTTGTTGGCATTATAGAACTTGTTGAGAGTGGAACCACCGAAATCCATCGAACCTACGGTGTTGCGGATGAAGGGATGGATGCAGGCATTGCGTGCCTCGGCATCACACATACCCTGAGAGAAATGCAGGTTCTCACTGGCAAGTACTGCCTCGGAAGCTGCGTAGGCAGGGAACATGCGCTCCCAACCGCGAGGAAGGGTGCATCCATGGAAGATGACAAGCAGACCGAAATCGTTGGCGTCGGCGAGGATATCCTCATAGAGCTGCATCATAGGTTGCTTGTCGCCACCAAAGAAATCCACCTTTATACCACGAATACCGATGCTCTGCATCCATGCCATCTCGGCACGACGGGCTTGTGACTTATCCATCAGATGACGGGGACCCTGAGGAGCATCATTCCAAGCACCATTACTGTTATACCACAAATAGAGAGCCACACCCTTCGACTTGCCATAACGTGCCAGTTCGGCAATCTTTTCACGGCCTATTTGGGTGTCCCATAATGCATCTACGAGTACCGACTCATATCCCATGGCGGCAGAAAAATCGATATAACGCTTCTGCTCGTCGAAGTTGCACGAGGGGTCCATACCGATAATCCAACTCCAAGAACCACGACCATACTTTGCCTCACTCTTGGCGGCATACTTGGGTTTTACGACATCAAAGGGGATAGTGGTTTCGACAATTGGAGCAAGAGTCTCACCGATGGTGATAGTGCGCCAAGGGGTATCACCAGGCAGGGCAATGGCAGGAGACACATCACCAACACCATTCATCTCACCCTTCTGGGGTTGACCGATGGTATAAACACCAGCCCCCTGTGTCCCCGCGAGGGGGGAATTGGCTGCGCAGAGAAGGCGGCCTGCGCAATAAGAACCATCGACGCCAGTCTCAGAAATCAGAACCCATGCCGCATTGGACTCCCCCCCTCGGGGGGCTTGAGGGTGCTGTACCTTAAACAGACACGGAAATGAATATCCCTCGTTCCATCCGTTCTTGCCCATAGTGTCATCGAGAGTGTAGTTGGTCTCATAACTCGGAGACGTGCGGGCAAAGCCATGCATAGGGGCACTCTGTGGACAGAGGAAGGTGGTAGTGCCGCCAGGAAGAACAAAACCGGTCTTTTCTTCCTTCACCACAGCCACCTGGGTCTCTCCCTGAGCATGTATGCGATACTTGAATGCCACATCATTATCAGATACATGCATCATAAGGTCGAACACAGGTTTGCCGTCCTTAGTAAACGGGATAACCATCTCCGATGCCTTATGACTTACATGCGAGCGCTTGATATTGCGGAGCGAATAATCCACATCCACAATCTTCTGAGCCTCACCCTGAGCCATCTTCAAGCCAGACGAATAGTCGGCAAAATTAAGTACTACTCCTAATGGAGATGTTTCAATACACGTCACACCATTGAGCGACACAGTATAGACAGGCTTACCGCCATCGTCGCAGACACACACTTTCAGTCCACCACTGGGGCTTACAATCTCTCTTGATTCTGCCATCGCCGACATCGTTGCGGCAAGACCCAAGAGTCCAATAATTATTTTCTTCATTATCTAATTACATTAATTATTTGTCCTGGTGTTGTCTCTATATCATATTCATATACCCTCGGGATAACAGGCGACTGCGGACGAATCTCGTCGGACACCTTTGGTGATTTCACTGTTGCAGGCGCAAGCAGTTCGTTGGGACATGTACCGGTTGCAACCTTCAGCCCTTCTCCTTGCAGAGGAATATATGAGCGCAAGCGCAACGTACCTCCACGACGGGAGATGATGCGAGCCTTGGATAGCTGCGAACCATCCCATTCGATGTCAACAACGAATGAACCTCGTGCCACTAATCCTTTTACACTACCTTTCTTCCACTGCTCGGGCAATGCCGGAAGTAGATGAACGGCACCATCATGGCTCTGCAGAAGCATCTCTGACACACCGGCAGTAAAACCGAAGTTACCATCAATCTGGAAGGGGGGATGGGCATCAAAGAGGTTGGGATATGTTCTGCCATTGGGATAATCCTTTGCCACGGCGTCGCTGGGCAACAGACAGAGCATATTGCGAATGATATTAAAAGCATGATTGCCATCGAGCATACGAGCCCAGAAATTTATCTTCCAACCAATACTCCAACCAGTAGCCATGTCGCCACGCTGAAGCAACGTGTTGCGAGCTGCCTGGAAAAGTTGGGGATTGAGTGTGGGAGATATCTGATTGCTCGGATAGAGACCATAGAGATGGGAGATATGACGATGCTCATCCTTAGGATTATCGGCATCCACCAACCACTCCTGCACCTGATTGTGACGACCAATCTGCATGGGAGGCAGAAGGGCGAGAGTATGACTCAACGAGTCCTCATACTGTTCATTGCCGCCAAGAGCTTTTGTGGCGAGTAATGTGGAGTTAAGAGCATCAAAGGCAATCTGGTTGTCCATAGTGCAACCGGCAGTGATGGAAGACCCCGCCCCACGATAACCATGTTCGGGCGACATCGACGGAACAGTGACAAGCCATCCGTACTTTGGATGTTTCACAAGGTGACTCATATAGAAGTCGGCAGAGCCCTTGAGCACTGGATAATACTTGCGAAGGAAGTCCTTGTCGCCTGTATAGAGATAGTGCTGCCATAAATGTTGGGCTACCCATGCACCTCCATTAGGCCACATTCCATAACGAGCGCCATCCACCGGTCCGGCAATACGCCACAGGTCGGTGTTGTGGTGGGCCACCCATCCCTTTGCCCCATAAAGCACCTTGGCTGCTTCGGCACCTGTAGTGGCAAGGTCGCTGACAAGAGAGAATAGCGGGTCGTGACATTCCGAGAGATTTGTCACTTCGGCAGGCCAGTAGTTCATCTCGGCATTGATATTGATGGTGTATTTACTGTCCCACGGGGCATTCATACCGCCATTCCATACTCCCTGCAAGTTGGCTGCCTGCCCTCCTGGTTGCGACGAGGAAATAAGCAGATAACGACCATACTGATAGAGCAAGGCTATGAGGTTGAGGTCGTCGCTATGGTTGAAGTTCTTGACACGCACATCGGTCTCTGCCTCCGAAGCCTTGGTCATCGGAATGTTGAGCTCTACACGGTCAAACTGCTCACAATACTTTTCCACATGAGCGGCAAAGAGCTGATTATACGATTTCTTCAAGGCTTTCTTTATCATCTCCTCACAACGCTTGGCGGCATTGCCCGACACATCATGATAGTTGACAAAGTTGGTAGCACCAATAATATAAATAGTGGCAGCTGTAGCGTCATTGACAGTTAGTTTGCTACCATTACCCTCTGCGGCCACAGCCTTCACCTTACCATCTGCCTTGATTGTGATGAGACATTCGGCATTGAGTGCCGACGGAATACCTTCCTGCTCCACTCCCTTGCAGCGCATGGTGAGCTGAGCTCCCTTCACACTTACCTGCGGTTGAAGTGCCTCGGGGCAATCATAACCGAGAGAAAACGAGAGTGCTTTCTTCTTACTCGACTCTATTCTCACGACAATAACATCGTCAGCAAGCGAGGCAAAGGCAGTGCGGGTATATTCCACATCGCCCACTTTGTATCTTACGGTGGAAGTGGCATTCTCGATATTGAGGTCGCGATAATAAAGCCCCCCTCCGTCTCCCCCTAGGGGGAGCGACGAGCCAGGCTGATAATTAAAATTCAGCTTCACATTGCCCAACGGTAAGAAACGCATACCGTTCTGGGGCGTATTGAAGTTATCGTCAATCATCTTCTGTGCCTCGGCAAACTTGTCGTTGAACACTAATTGACGGATGTTGTCGAGGGCATAACGCCCCTTGGGATTAAGGTTATTGTGAGGACTACCTGCCCAGAAAGTCTCCTCGTTGAGTTGCAATGTCTCCTGTTCGACACCGCCGAACACCATTGCACCCATGCGTGAATTGCCAATGGGTAATGCGTCCGTCCAATGCTCTGCCGGACGGCTATACCAAAGCTTTAAGTCTTGTGCCATCACTGTCATAGCTATCGACAGTGAGATAAATAAGGTAAATAGTTTCTTCATTATTATGATACATTCTTGTTGTTTTCTCTTGCCTATTTCGGTTATTTACGGATAACGTCTGCAAAATTACGGCTTTTTTCTGAGAAAAAACTACAAAAATGTATCATAAATCACTGAATATGTTTCATTGTATCATAAATTCCTTGATAAAAGGCTTTTCAAAGCCATCTACATGTATCTTAACAATGGCTTTCCCTCTTTTTTCGGTGGATTGTAGTCTTACGAGTCCCTCACCGAAATAGGTATTGAGTTCGGTGGTGCGCCATGACTCCTTGCGCCTCATGTCACCTGTCTCCACACCAAGAAGACGAATAGGTCCTTCCACCTCCACACGGAATTTTCGAGGTTGCATCTGCTGTATGCGTCCTTCCTTGTCAACGAGAGTAAGACGAATATGGCTAACTGTATTTTTTGCCGTTTCCATCGAGAAATCGGATGCTATTGGCGACAATGTTGTATAGTCGGCATCGAGCCGCACATCAGCCACAGGACCATGATTGATGAGCGAGTCACGCATCACCTCCTTACCTCCCTTATATCCCACAGCAAGCACCTTGCCCTGGCGTGCCGGCAACTGGATTGTTATGCAGTTGTCGGGATAATCGGCTGTGACACGAGGCTTAAGCGGCAGTTGGGGATTACTCCACATCGGGAAGAAGAACTGCACGGAGTCGCATGTCGTATAGCATCTCACTTCCACACAACGGGAGTCGGTATAAGGCAAATCCCATGTATCTGCCATTGGAGGATACTGCCAGTGGTCGGTGCCTATAGCCTGGTCGAAACAGTTATCCCTAACAACGAGTTTGAGATAATCCTTCTCGGGATTCCATGCGGGATGATAATATGCTGCCTGCGGACGCTCCTTCAGGGTCATGTCGAATGGGCATGAGCACCATCCTTTGGCTGGCCATGGCGATGACTCGCCGAGATAATCCACTCCAGCCCATACAAACGAACCGGCAATAAAATCATTATCCCTCACGTAGTTCCACGGATTATATTCTACAAAGTCTCTTACCACTGCCTCTCTCAATCCGGAATAATACACAAATGCCTCTGCCACAAACATCTTGCGGTTGGGATGGCGCTTGTGGTCGGCTATCATGCGGTTTTCAAGATAGTTGTATCCTACAAGGTCGGTCACCTCACCAAACTTATCGGCAAAGCCCTGTTGGCACGCCACCATCGTAGGTCGTGTGGGGTCGAGCTTCTTAACAATGTCATTGAGTTCACGGGCACGGTTCACTCCCTCATCATCCGTCTTCCATGCCTCACTCACCTCATTACCAATACTCCATACTATCACCGATGGATGATTCCTGTCGCGCAGCACCATATCGGCAATGTCATTATGAGCATTCTCGTCGTAGAACGGTTCGTAATATCCCGACTTCCATTTGTCGAATGCCTCGTCGAGAACAAGCAGTCCGAGTGTGTCACATATCGTGAGAAACTCCGGCGAGGGAGGATTGTGGGAACAACGAATGGAATTGCATCCTATACCCTTGAGGGCCTTAAGACGACGGAGCCATACCTCATCGGGCACTGCCACGCCAAGACTACCGGCATCTTGATGCAGGCACATTCCCTTGAGTTTCATATTCTTGCCATTGAGCCAGAATCCAGTATTGGCATCAAAGCGGATGTCGCGGAATCCAAATGGAGTAGATATCTCATCGCTCACCCTACCCTTGGCATCCTTTACGGTAGTGACAAGGGTGTACATAACAGGCGAATCGCAGCTCCACAACTGGGGATTGTGCACTTTTAACGTGGATGAAGAGGATGATGCGACCTTTTTCCCCTTATTGTCATAAATCGTATGGGAAATCTTGCCCTCTCCACCGACCAACTCGGTGTTTACTTCCACATTGCCGTCGGTCTTGGCAATGACAAAAACACCATTCTCCTTCACCCTAGTTGCCCCAGTGGCAGTGAGCCACACATGGCGATAGATACCCGAACCGGTGTACCATCTGGATTGTTCCTCCCTATCTACATGCACAACGAGGCGGTTTTCTCCCTTTATATTAATATAAGGTGTAATATCAAATGAAAAATCGGTATATCCATAGACATGATGACCAAGCCGATGTCCGTTGAGCCAGACCGTGGCACGATGATACACGCCATCGAAGGTGATGGACAAACTACGGGTTTTGACAGATGCAGGCAGGATGAAGTTCTTGACATATATGCCCTGTCCACCGGCAAGATAACCGGCAGAGCCACCCATCTGCGGGTCAAACGGCAACTCTATGCTCCAATCATGTGGCACAGATACTGAACGGAATTCCTTATTGCCAAAGGCAGATTGCACCGTTGCCGAAGTCACCTCACTTGCCGTAACCTGGGCTTGTTCTGGTTCGGTGTCATCCGTCACCTTGTTTTTTTGAGCTTTTGCCTTGGTTTCACCGAGTCTCAGGTCTTTTATACCGAGTTCGGCAAGCACAATTTTCACCTCTGCATGATCCTTGCAAAGGCGGAACGACCAGTTTCGGTCGAATGTCATTCTCTCTCGACTCTTCTTTGGAGCTGCTATCATAGCAAGCACGCACATAATTGTCAGTGTAGTAAAGAAAAACCTTTTCATATCGTAATGGGCAGTTTTTAGATTATGGCACAAAGGTAATCATTTTATATGAAACGACAAAGAATAAGTCGGAGAAAAATGAAAAACGGGGAAATAAATCCCCGTTTCTCTATTATTTCTTGAAAAGATGCGGCAAATATTGCCTTAGACAGCGTCTCCAAGTGAGCCACTCGTGATGAGTGCCGGGAGACACGTAGAATTCTACGTTGATACCCATCGACTTGAGGTCGGAGGTCATCTTCTCTGTTCCGAAGTTCTCTTCGCTACCACAGCCCATGAAGAAATACTTCACTTGTTTGTTAAACTTATCAGCATCCTGGAATACACCGTCAAAGCATGTCTTCACGTCGATGCCGAAGAGGGCACCGCTAAATGTACCGAGATATGCGAACTTGTCGAGATGTGGAAGAACGACGTTGAATGTCTGGAATCCACCCCACGACAGTCCTGCCATAGCACGGTTCTCTCGACCTGTCTTGCAGCGGAATGTCTTCTCTACCATGGGGATAAGGTCTTCTAAAATCACGGTATAGAACGATGCGCCATACTGCATTCTTTGTTCCTCAACATTCTTTCCTCGACGTGGAGAAAAGCCTACTTCAATATCGCCGCTCTCCATAACTACGATCATCGGTTCACACTCTCCCGAAGCAATCAGGTTGTCCATAATATGGTTCATGCGACCCTGGGTGCTCCATCCTGTCTCGTCCTCTGCCATTCCATGCTGCAGATATAGAACAGGATATTTTTTCTTGGATGTTTCATATTCAGCTGGTGTATATACCATAGCACGACGCCACTGTTTCTGACTCTCGGAATAGTATTCCACCGAGCGCACCTGACCCTTTGCCACACCCATCTGAGGACGATAGTAATCGCCTTCCGTTCCTTCAGCCACCTCTATCTGGCTTGCCATACGACTGCAACCAAAAATAGTGTATGTATTGGGGTCGGACACTCTAAACCCATCCACTTCGAGGAAGTAATAGTGATTACCCACAACAAGAGGGTCGGTCACACATGTCCATACTCCGTGGATATCCTTTTCCATCGGATATTTCTTTCCGGCTACATCCACTACGATGCTACTTGTCTTGGGAGCAAATATGGTGAAGTGGGCACGGTTTTCCATATCAAGTGAGGGAGAGTCGGAACCAGGAAGATTGGTTTCTGAAGGTATGAGTCCGACCTTATTGGCTCTCATCTCAGAACCATCGGTAAACTGCCACCAGTTGAAATTCATCAGCTTCACTCCCTTCTCTCCCTTGAATACGAAGTAGAGGTCACGGGGGCCACTGACGTTCTTCTCTATCTCTGCTTTTACGGATGTCCAGTTCTCCCATCCGCCAGTGTTGCCAATCTTTATCTCAGCTATCTTATCACCCTTGATACTGTCGAGATGAAGTTCCATCACTCCACCGCGCATACCGCTTGCCACGGAAGCTGAGAAGAATCGGGGCTGCTTGCTGAAATCCACCTCACGCACCTTTATATAATCTCCATTATGAATCTCGGCGATATACACACCGTCCTTGGCGTTCTGCTCCGACTTCACACCACGTGAGAATGCCATTGTCTCGGCCTCGACTCGTTGGAAAGGATTGAGTTTGCCAATGGGATCAACACCCTTGTCGGTATGGTGGATGATGGGGAATGTGCCATCGGCATTATACTTAAACTCCTCTACGGCAGCACTTCTACCGAAACCGCCGCCACCTGGCAACTTACCTGTGTGATAGAAGAAATAAGAATGTCCCTTATAGTCAGCCACACCGCAATGGTTAGTGAATGACTTAGTATCTTCAAGTGGCATTATCGGTCCCATGTACTTCCATGGTCCCACCGGTGTGTCGCTTATTGAATATGCAATATGCTCGGGCACCCCACCTGCGGCATAGAGCAACATATACTTGCCATTGCGCTTGGTAATCCATGGTCCTTCGGTATAGCAGTCCTTGTATTTCTTGCCTTTCACACGCTTATTCATCTGCGGTGCACCGAATCCTTCTTCGGTTTGCTCCATCATGGTCACTTCACCCTTGAACGACACCATGTCTTCATTGAGTTTTGCGACATATACATTAGGATTACCCCAATAGAGATAAGCCTGTCCGTCATCGTCAATCAATACCGTTGGGTCGATATTGTCCCACTTGCCGTTGTCAAAGAGCGGTTTGCCGAGCGCGTCCTTGAATGGTCCTGTGGGAGAGTCAGCCACTGCTACGCCTATTGCCATACCGCCCGACAGTTTTGAATGGGCACAGATATACCAATAATACTTGCCATTGCGCTTGATGGTTTGTGCTGCCCATGCCCTGTCATCCGCCCACGAAAAGGTGTCGAGCGACATGAGCGAACCGTGGTCTGTCCAGTTTGCCATGTCCGTTGTTGAATATGCCCTCCACTCATACATCCAGAAGAAGTCTGCACCATCTTCGTCATGGCCTGTATATACATACATACGGTCGCCATCCACCATTGGTGCAGGGTCGCTCGTAAACCAAGTTTGCACGATAGGGTTCTGAGCCCCGCTGATAATGGGCAGTGCCATTGCTGCGGCAGTAGCCATACAGCGTAAAAAATTAGTTTTTCCTTTTGTCATAATCAAGATTACATGTTACAATAAATATTCGGGTGCAAAGTTAGGTATAATTCCCGACTTTGCACCCGAAAAATGTAACATATACTTTAGTTTATGTTTCAATCCCCATAGACAATCGTTTTTGTGGTATTAATCAATTCCCGAAAAGATCATAGAGTGTGATGACATTCTGAAATATCGAACTGTATTCATTGCGTTTTAGTCCGTATGTCGTGACAAGAACGGGGTGAATTGTGGCTCTTTCGGAGATAGATTGGCGAAACAGCCTTATGCGCCTTTCCATATCTTCATAGTCACGTTTGCGCATTTCATATTCATCCTCATAGAATTTCATCTCACATACATTTATTACCCTGTCCGTCCTTTTAATGACGAGGTCTATTTGGGCACGCTCTTTCGAATCCCCAGAGGATAACCAAGAGAAGGTTTGTGTCATTATACCACTAATACCCAATGCTTTCTCGATGTTATTGTGGTGCATTAGGCAGATTTGCTCGAAAGCGAGTCCTGCCCAGGTGTCGTGCAAACGAGTTCCTATCTGGTACTGCCAAAACGCCTTTTCCATAGTTCCGAATTTCCTTATAAACTTGAAATAAAACAATGTAAAAGGGTCGAGAAGTTGATAGAGTCTATTTTTGGATGTTGCTCCATATCCACGGTATGCTCGGATAAAGTCACAGTCTATCAAATCCTGAAGAATAACACTGAAATGTCCGTTATTGTTCATCTTTGTCGCTGCTAGGAGTTCCTCGCGCGTTAGTCCCTTGTTTTTTGCACTTAATGCTTCAACAACCTTTATATATTGTTCGGACTTTTCAAATAGGGAAGCATAAAGGGCATTAAACTCTCCATCAAGGCTGCCATGGTCGGAAAAGAACATCTCATCAATATTTTGCGCAAGACTGTATCCGCGTCTTATGTTTTTCAGATAATATGGTATGCCTCCCATTATCATATAGCATTCAGCTATCTCCTTGTCTTCCATATTTATACCACGATTAACGAGATATTCCTTCGTTTCGGACAGTGTGAAAGGATGAAGATATATCTTTTTTGTCACCCTATTGTGTAATCCACCATGATTCTTTACTATTTTCTTTGTTATCCATGAAGTAGCTGAACCACATACAATAAACACTATGTCATTCTGAGTTGAAGCCCAGTCATTCCAAAAGTGTTCCAATGCTGAGATTAGGTTACTCCCACGAGTGTCCATCCATGGCAGTTCATCAATAAATATCACTCGTTTTTTATCTGTTGTCTTTGTCTCCAACAAGTCTCGTAACATGTCAAAGGCCTCATACCACGTGCGAGGTTTGCGATAATTGACTCCGCTGGAATATCTGTTGAGAGAAAAATGGAAATTGGCGAGCTGTTCTTGTTTGCTTTTTTTTGCCAAACCAGTAATTTTAAACGCATAGCAGTCATTGTAGTAAGTATTAATAAGGAAAGTTTTTCCAACTCGCCTTCTTCCATACACCACTACAAACTCGGCCTCTTGTGATTCCATTACCATTTGCAGACTGCTACATTCTTTGCGCCTGCCCACCATTATCTTATCATCCATATCTCTTTAATATACCATAATTGAGCGCAAAGTTAGTGTATTTTTTAGTTACCACCAAAAAAAACAAACAAAAATTGCAGACTTTCGGGCTAAATCCTACTTTTTTTTTTAGATTTAGCCCAAAAGTCTGCAATTTCTCTTAGTTATTCTTTATGAAAGATAGATTATGCGTTATACTCCTGCCAACTCTTAATCTTGATATCATCGAGCTTCATCGAGCAGAATGCATCGATGAATGCCTTGGCGAGACGCACATTGGTCATCAGCGGGATGTTATGGTCGATGGCACCACGACGGATGCGATAACCATTGGTGAGCTCGCGCTTGGTATGGTTCTTCGGCACATTGATGATGAGGTCGAACTTATGGTCGGCGATCATGTCCATCACCTTGTTCTCTCCGTCTTCATCAGGCCATGACACTGCGGTGGCATTCACCCCATTCTCACCGAGGAACTTGGCTGTGCCCTCAGTGGCGAAGATGGCATAACCCGATTGCTGCAATCTCTTTATTGGTTCGAGCAGATCCACCTTGCCCTTCAGTCCGCCGGATGAAACGAGGATGTTCTTACCAGGAATGTTATATCCGGTGGCAATCATCGCATTTAGCAATGCCTCATTGAAATCATCTCCAAGACATCCCACCTCACCAGTTGATGACATATCAACACCAAGCACTGGGTCGGCATTCTGCAGACGGGCAAACGAGAACTGCGAAGCCTTCACTCCGATGCGGTCGATGTCAAACTCACTCTTGTCGGGACGCTCGTATGGGGCGTCGAGCATGATGCGGGTGGCGGTATCGATGAAGTTGCGCTTGAGAATCTTGCTGACGAAGGGGAATGAGCGGGATGCACGTAGGTTGCACTCGATAACCTTGATGTCGCTACCCTTGGCAAGATACTGAATATTAAACGGACCACTGATGTTCAACTCCTTGGCTATGCGGCGCGAGATCTTCTTGATGCGGCGGATGGTGGAGAAATAAATGTTCTGTGCGGGGAACACCATGGTGGCATCGCCAGAGTGAACTCCAGCATACTCGATATGCTCGGAAATGGCATATTCTATCACCTCACCCTTGTCGGCAACAGCATCAAACTCTATCTCCTTGGTCTCCTGCATAAACTGTGAAACCACCACAGGGAATTCCTTGCTCACCTCTGTTGCCATGGCGAGGAAACGCTCCAATTCGTCGTAACTGTGGCATACGTTCATCGCCGCTCCCGAGAGCACGTATGACGGACGCACGAGTACGGGGAATCCCACTTGCTCCACGAAACTCTTGATATCGTCGAAAGAAGTGAGAGCGCGCCATGCTGGTTGGTCGATACCCAGACGGTCGAGCATTGCCGAGAACTTATCGCGGTTTTCCGCACGGTCGATGTCTATTGGGGATGTACCGAGGATAGGCACTCCATAGTTGTGCAGACGCATGGCGAGGTTGTTGGGTATCTGTCCTCCCACACTCACCACTACTCCCTTAGGCTGCTCCAGGTCGATGATGTCGAGCACACGCTCCAACGACAGTTCGTCGAAGTATAGACGGTCGCACATGTCATAGTCGGTAGATACTGTCTCGGGGTTATAGTTTATCATTATCGACTTATATCCAAGTTTGCGGGCTGTGTTTACGGCATTCACCGAACACCAGTCAAACTCCACCGACGAACCGATTCTGTATGCACCTGAGCCAAGCACTACCACCGACTTCTGATTCTTGTAGAAATCAATATCGGAGTCGCTAACGGCGTATGTCATATACAAATAATTGGTCAATTCAGGATGCTCGCTTGCAACAGTGTTGATGCGCTTCACTGCCGGCACGATTCCACGGCTCTTGCGATGACGGCGCACCTGGGCGTTCTCCTTTTCCATATTTCCCGACTTTGGTTTCAACACAAAACGGCTAATCTGGAAATCAGAGAATCCTGCAATCTTTGCTTCCTTGAGCAGAGCGTCGGGCAGTTCTTCGAGAGTGTTATATTTCTGCAACTCATGCTTGAGGTCAACGATATGCTTCAGGCGCTCCAGGAACCATACGTCAATCTTTGTCAATTCCTCGATGCGCTCCACGGTATATCCCTCTTCGAGAGCCTGTGCAATAGCGAAGATACGCAAGTCTGTGGGGTTCTGCAGTTCGTCGTCGAGATTGTCGAAACGGGTGTGGTCGTTACCCACAAATCCGTGCATTCCCTGACCAATCATGCGCAATCCCTTCTGTATCATCTCCTCAAACGAGCGACCTATTGCCATAATCTCGCCAACCGACTTCATCGACGAACCGATAAGACGGCTCACTCCGGCAAACTTGGTCAAGTCCCAACGTGGAATCTTGCATATCATATAGTCGAGCTGCGGAGCCACGTATGCCGAGTTGGGAGTACCCATCTCACCAATCTGGTCGAGGGTATAACCAAGGGCAATCTTTGCAGCTACAAAGGCGAGAGGATAACCTGTAGCCTTGGAAGCAAGGGCGGAAGAACGCGACAGACGGGCGTTTACCTCGATGATACGATAGTCATTAGTAATTGCATTGAAGGCAAATTGGATATTGCACTCACCTACAATCTCGAGGTGGCGCACGCAACGGATTGAAATCTCCTGAAGCATCTTCACCTGCTCATCAGTGAGCGAACATGTGGGAGCCACAACAATCGACTCACCGGTATGTATTCCGAGCGGGTCGAAGTTTTCCATCGAAGCAACGGTAAAGCAGTGGTCGTTGGCATCGCGGATTACCTCAAACTCAATCTCCTTCCATCCCTTCAGCGACTCCTCTACAAGAATCTGTGGGGCAAAGGTGAATGCGCTTCCTGCCAATTCGCGGAAAGCAGCCTCATCGCGGCAGATACCCGAACCTAGACCTCCCAAGGCGTATGCCGAACGAATCATTACAGGGAATCCTATACGATTGGCTGCAGCAAGAGCATCCTCCATATTCTCCACCGCCTGACTCACCGGTGTCTTCAGTTCCTTCTCATTGAGCTTGCGCACGAAGAGGTCACGATCCTCGGTGTTCATGATAGCCTCAACCGACGTACCTAATACCTCGACACCAAACTCTTTGAGTGTTCCGTTCTGATAAAGTTCAGTTCCGCAGTTGAGCGCTGTCTGTCCACCGAAAGCCAACAAGATACCATCCGGACGTTCCTTGCGGATAATCTCTGTGACGAAGTGGGTATTCACAGGAAGGAAATACACCTTGTCGGCAATACCTTCAGAAGTCTGGATAGTGGCAATGTTCGGATTGACAAGCACTGATGATATACCCTCATCGCGCAGAGCTTTCAATGCCTGCGAACCCGAGTAGTCAAACTCTCCTGCCTGTCCGATTTTTAGTGCACCCGAACCGAGTACGAGCACCTTTGTGAGTTTCTTTTTCATATTTCTTTTATTGGTTGTTGTTGTTACTAAACGTATATTCCGTGCAAAGTTACATTATATTTCTATAAATACGTAACTTTGCACGGAATATTAAGTTTTTTTGTGATTATTGAGGTGTATTACATACCTATCTGTTTCACTCTCACTTCAAAATCATCCCTATGAGTGACAGCAATACTCTTGACTCGAGCCCTATAGTTGTAGATCGTATTTACGGAATAATGCAAGAACTTGGCAATCTTTGAACTATCCTCAATACCAAGCCTGATGAGAGCAAAGATGCGCAAAGTGGTGTTCAACTTGTATTCTCCCGGCACCTCCATACGTTCCTCTGGAATAAGAAGCTTATTGAAGTCGGCAACAAAATTGGGGAACAGATGAAGGAAGGCGTTATCGAAATTGGCACAGAGGTCATCTATCTCCTGCGACTTCATGTCGGTGGATTTTGTCAAACGATATAACTCCTCATATTCACGCCCCTTAACCATACGGTTGACACGCTTACGAAAATCATCAATCTTATCAATATAGTCGGAACATAAACTCATGAAGCGTCCTACATACACCTCCTTAACCCTTGTCTGCTCATTAAGCTGACTGATAAGGGTCTTCAACTGGCGGTTGGTGTCGTCAAGCGCGAGATTAGCTTGAAGGAGTTCGTCGTTAAGACTCTTCGTCTGAGCATTCTTTTCGCTCAACTCATTATGTGCTTCCTTCAACTGGCGACGACGGCGATATTCATACAGGAGCAATACCGCAAGGATGAGCAATAGAATGCTTACCGCAATTGTCATATTGGTCAGCATAGAGTTAGTATGCTCTATCTCATTCTGATATTGCCGGTCAATACTCGACAGAATAGGTGAAATCTGCCAACTGCGCATATGAGTGCTGTAAGTATTGACACATTCCCATGCAAAAGAGATATATACACGGGCACGCTCGAGTTGACCCTCCTGGGATAGCAGATTGGCAAGTTCCCACAACGAACCTTGATCCATCACTGCATTGCGCACATCAGAGATGGCAGACTTGGTAAGCCATGCCAACGCCTCATTTGTCCTTCCCGCCTTACGGAGATCCATAGTGCGATAGAATGCCACGATGGCAAACTCATGACTGTCGGGACGGACATTTTCCAATCGCTTGTCGTTGTAGCGAAGGGCTCCTTCAATATCTCCTTTTTTATAGCACTCCTGCTCCTTACACTGTAGGTAGAAATCGTGTGACGGAGTGAGTGTCTCATATATTTTTTCTGTATATTCTTCCTGTTTTGCAAAGAACTCGTTCTTCAGCTTGGGGATATTGCTATAATATGCCATCTCGCCATATACATGCGTAAGCGACTTATAATATTGTCCAAGTGCCTCTCTGTCAACACCTGAAATATCTGTGGAGTCAAGAATTTGCTTCGACTCTACATACTGACCCGTTGACGAGCAAAGGAAAGCCAATAGAGAACGCGTATGACACAATTGCGACTTGTTGCCTTTTTTCTCGGCAAGAAGAATTGCTTCATAGATATACTTGGCGGCTGAATCGCTCTTGTATGGCATATATTCATTAAAGAGATTGCACGTCAGCTGATAACGTTCATCATCATCAGTAACCTTTTGGAGGCGCTGCTTGACAACATCTATTCGCAGCTCGCGTTTCTTCACAAAGTCCGGAGCCTGGACAATTGCTTCGTCCAGGCTTCGGTAAAGTTCCTCATTGTCGGCAAACACATACAATGACACTACCGACATCAACAGGGTTAACAAACATCGCATAGTGTATTATTGCAACGTGAATTTCAAGCTCTGTACATCACGGCTATTTCCGCCTACCATCACCTCGAAGTCGCCAGGCTCTACCACAAACTGCAAATCGCTATTATAGAACTTAAGCATGTCTGTGTCGATATCAAAAGTGACGTCACGGCTTTCTCCTGCCTTCAGGGAGATGCGCTCAAAACCCTTCAACTCCTTGACAGGACGACTGATGGATGCTGCCAAATCGCGGATGTAAAGCTGAACCACCTCGTCGGCATCATATTTGCCGGTGTTCTTCACATTGACAGTAAGGGTAAGTTTGCCACCAACATTCATTAATGTACCACTCAGTCGCGGTTTGCCATATTCAAATGTGGTGTAACTAAGTCCGAATCCGAAAGGATATAGAGGATCATTGCGCACATCAATATAGTTGCTCTGATATTTGCGATACTCTTTTGCTCCCTCCGGCACAGGGCGACCCGTGTTCAGATGATTATAATAAATAGGTATCTGTCCGAGTGCCTTTGGCATAGTCATTGTAAGATGACCCGAAGGCGATTTCTCGCCGAAGAGCACATCGCAGATGGCATCACCTGTTTCCGAACCGCCAAACCATACATTTAGAATAGCAGGTACATTTTCAGCCTCCCATGACATGATGGTGGGGCGACCTGAGAAGTTGAGCAGCACCACAGGTTTGCCTGTTGCCACAAGAGCCTTCAAGAGTTCCTTCTGCACGCAAGGCAAAGAAATGTCGGCACGTGATGAACTTTCTCCGCTCATCTCCGCCATCTCACCCATTGCACAAACTATCACGTCAGCCTCGCCTGCAATGCGCAATGCCTCAGCCTTTGCCTTGGCATCATCCACGCGGTCGATTGGTCTGCCAAATGTTGCGCCCTCCTGTGTCTTCTCGTCGGCATAAATGTTACAACCTTGGGCAAACAGTACCTGAGCCTTGTCGCCCACAGCACGCTCCATAGCCTCCTTAAGAGTGGAATAACGCTCGGGGATGTCACCCGTTGACCAGCATCCCACCATATTTGAGCGGTTGTCGGCAAGAGGACCTATAAGGGCTATCTTTCCTTGCTTTTTCAGAGGAAGAATCGGCGCAGCACATTGGCTTTCCCTTTGGCCGCCGAAATATGTTTCTCCATTCTTGAGCAGCACGAAAGTCTTCGCAGCCATTTCCCTTGCAGCCTTTCTATGCTCATCGTTATAGATGTCGGTCTTCAGACGTTTCGGTTCGCAGAAGCGATAAGGATCGTCGAAAAGTCCGAGTTTATATTTGGCTTCAAGCACCCGGCGGCATGCATTGTCAATATCCGCCTGAGATATCCTGCCAGCCTTAAGCAGTCCCTCCAGTTGTGAGATAAACGCAATAGAACACATATCCATATCTGTTCCGGCTTTCAATGCACGTTCGGAAGTGACCGACTGGTCACCAATGCCATGAACGACAGCCTCGTTGATGGAACCATAGTCGGTGACTACAAAACCATCATATTTCCATTCATTGCGCAGAAGGTCGGTGAGCAACCACTTGTTGCAAGTGGCGGGAATACCATCAATGACATTAAACGACGACATAAAAGAACCGGCACCAGCCTCAGCGGCAGCCTTGTAAGGAGCGAGGTACTGGTTGTACATCCTCACACGGCTCATATCCACCGTATTGTAGTCGCGACCAGCTTCGGCAGCTCCATAGAGAGCAAAATGCTTTACGCACGCCATCACATTTTCCTTGCCATAGTCGCCTTGGAATCCCCGCACCATAGCCTCTCCAATGCGACTGCCCAGGAACGGGTCTTCGCCTGCTCCCTCTGCCACACGTCCCCAACGGGGATCGATGGAAATGTCAACCATCGGACTATACACCCAATTGATACCCTGTGCAGTGGCTTCCTTGGCGGCAATGCGGGCACCGTTTTCGATAGCCTTGATGTCCCACGAACAAGCCTGTGCAAGAGGAATGGGAAATACCGTCTGATAGCCATGGATAACATCCTGCCCTACGAGCAATGGAATACCCAATCGACTCTTTTTTACGGCAATGCGCTGCAATTCCTTTATCTTGTCCTGTCCCTTTACATTCAGTACAGCTCCAAGCTTACCATCTTCAGTGAGTTGCGCCAACGGACTGTTTATTACTGCTCCTGTGGTAATGTCGTTACCCGGCAGGAGGTTGAGCTGACCGATTTTCTCCTCAAGAGTCATCTTCGACATGAGTTCATCTATAAACTCATTCATCGGTTTCTTTTGGGCAAATGCTGAAGCTCCAGTCAATATTGCCACTACTAATAATAATGTTTTCTTCATACTTATAGGTTTATTGAGTGCAAAAGTACGGAAAAATATTGAGAAATCCAAACGATATGTCGTTTTTATGACGAAATTATTTCATTTCGAATGCCACCTTCGACTTTATATCGCCGGCAGATGCTCCTATGAGAGCCTCAAAACGACCTGGTTCCACCACCCATTCGCCTTTGCTGTCATCATAGTAACTGAGCATTGACTTATCAATAGTGAACGTAATATCACGCTGTTCACCAGGAGCAAGGGTCACCTTTTGGAATCCCTTCAGTTCTTTGACCGGACGTGGCAGCGATGACTTTACGTCGCGGATATATAGCTGCACAGTCTCCGCTCCCTCGCGTGAACCCGTGTTCTTTATCGAAGTATAAAGAGTGAAGAGAGATGTATCGTCTGCAGACTTCTCTATCCTTGATTTTCCCCCATATTCAAAAGTGGTATAGCTCAATCCATGTCCGAAGGGGAAAAGAGGCTTTTGTTTGTGCTGGTCAGCCCAGCGATAACCCACGAAGATGTCTTCCTTATACTCCTCATCAATTATCTTTCCGTCGCTACGCCATGTTCCAGGATATGCTCCAAGAGCATGCGCACCAT
>OBLI01001648.1_pt1 | contig 21083 bp, 23 predicted proteins | sample 1519701 | NCBI WGS metagenome assembly OBLI01 (sample SAMEA3663005, study PRJEB22513) | pig gut metagenome | biome: pig gut; feature: pig-associated habitat; material: faeces | place: France | collected 2012
TTATGCCTAAATATCTAAGGATTCTTCCTTTTTCACAAAATTTTTATAAAAATAGACCCATTCCTTGTCAGTAGCTGTCCTACATCTGCCGTTCTCCACGACAAGAATTATAGGAGCACCCACATACGCAAGTTCTGCACCGTCACTCTCAGCTCCATAGGAAACATAATACTTTCCATCAGCAAACCCACCATAAATCAGTTCGCCACCTTTCCAACCTGCTGCTTCGCAGATTTTCAGAATATCCTTTTCATTAATCATATATCTAGTTCTGTATTTGCCTTTTCCACCACAGAAAATACCTCAGGTTTGAATGTCAAGTCATTCACCCTAAATAATCTATTGGCTCTATATACAACATCCACTTCAGTAAGATACTGCATGAATTCGTCAGATTTAAGATCAATTCTTTTATCGGCCTGTGGATCTATCAACAGAAAATTATTAGTCGTGTGTTCAAGCACCACAATATGACCAGTCTGCCGCCCCCTGTTCTTAAAAGATAAGAAATAAGTTCCCTGCTCTTTTATGGCGTCAAAAATTTTCTCTTGAAACTGCCTACGACCCTTATTCGTATTAGACTTAATTTCACCTGTAAAGTTCGGCCTAATAAGGTTTATATCCTTATCAGCAAAAGAAAAAGTACTATCATAGGCCATTTCTCTTTGAAAATTATTTACATAGGACTTCGGCTTAACACCAACACCCTTTGCTTCAACGTCATAACCCCTCTTACGAAGTTCATAGGCAACCACACAGGTCTGACAGTTTGAAGTGTATGGACGAAAACTTCCATCTACAAGCGTCAGAAATTTCGGGTTGGCGTGCTTACGATCAGCTCTATCAATGGACATTGGCTTACCATGTTCAATTCCGTACTTTTGTGCTGCCTGTTCAAAGGCGTCCTTCGCTTTTTCCGTCTGTTCAAGACTATCAACATGTTCCTTCAATGTAGGCTTTGGTGTTTCCTCAGGCTTAACGGATTCCTCCTTGTCGCCACCTGCATTAAGAGATTCCATTCGCCCCAAAAACCGTTTTGCCATTTCTACCCAGTAGGCTCTCTGCGCCTTGGTTAGACCGTCAAAGTTTTTGTTAAAAGATCTTTGGAGAGTTTTCAACAGAATAGCCATTCGCTCAGAATTGTTCCATACTTCTGGAATGTTCGAAAGTTTAGCGATATAGTCATCCACTTGTTTCTTTAATTTTTCAGATAAATACTTCTTCAGATTCACCTTTGTGGAATTAGGCATTCCTGGAATCAGTTCACCCTCATCCGCCAGTTGTCTTTGCTCACCATATCTTTGCCCCACACGATGAAGCCTACGATTTTCTGAAGTATCCTTATAGACACCAGAACGTGATTTAGCTATAAATTCAAAAAGACTCATAATTATCTCTGCATCATATTACTATAGAAGTCCAACTTTATCTGATCGTACACGGCTGTAACGTTCGTATTGGCTCTTTCATCATTAGCCCCATTTTCATTGTAAATTTCACTAAGAACGACTTCTGCAACCTTAGCAACCCACTTTTCATCAGTATAACTTGAAAGAGGTCTGCCTAAATAGGTAAACGAATCCAGTTTACTGTTCCTATCATCATGCAAATTTTTCAGCAATTTATGAACCTTTGCCGTTGTTGCTTCCTTATCAATAATGTGGTTTTCCACTCTAACCTTTTTAATGACGCGACAGACCTTTTCAATACCTAAGTCAAAGAAAGCATTCGAAATCACTTTTGTCTTTAGCTGATTTTCAGGAGCAAGACATTCTGACAGTTCTGCAAGCTTTGAATTCTGATCACGCGTTTCCTTTAGGAGTTCTTCCATAGTTCGCTTTTGATCCTCCAGCATGCTGTTAATAAGTTTAATGAACCACTTAAAGCACACCACCATAAGAATTCCAGAAAGAACTAAAAAGAATCCGGCCGTAATAGCCATCATGCCAACATCACCAATCGCCTTGCCTGTGCCAATAGCTGAATTTACAATCTGTGTCGTATCCATTTTTCAAAAAACATTAAACAATATACAACACAAATGTAGTCATTCCATGTCAATTAACCTCTATTCAAATCCACCTTTGTTAGCCAAATGTAATCACTCGTTTCAAATTTAAACGTCTGTACGCATATTGACTGTATCAGCTCTTCAAGACGCTGTTCTGTCATACTCTGGAAATTACTTTGAAAGTTTTGTACTATTCTAGTAATATCCTGTCCTGTAACTTCAGAATAACGAACTTCTCTGGTTGGAAGACGAACATATTTTGTCAAAATTGCACGCCAGCCGTCCATAATCTTAATTACAAGAATCTGCCTATTGCAGTTCATTACAATGCCTTGACAGGCATCCAAAAACATTTCATTGCTTGTCATATCCTATTAGTTTTTCCATCGCCTTACGATGATTATTTGCCTTAATGTCATTCCCAGTACGCTTATTATCAGCATCAAACCTTTCACGAAGAACTTTCTTCTTTGCTTCATCCGAAAGACCATTAAATGTACTGACACCAAAATTTGATATAGGAACGGACTGTTCCTCCCATCGAAGAATCCTGCCACAGACTGGACACCTTACATCCTCATCTGAAGTTGGAAACATTCTTTTTCTCTTTTTATCATACTTTAGCGTATAGCAGCCTGACTCCAGCCACTTGCCACTATTAGCAAATTCACAGTCTGCTTTATTTGAACACTTTAATACCCATTTCATAATACATAATGTCTTGAACCATAGATAGCAATGAGTAGCGAATCAGTAAGATTGTTATCAGGCTTGGTACACCTCGGTGTTCTTCGTAAATCAACTCCAGGACACAGACGCTTTGCGGCTGCTATGGACATCACCTTTTTATCTGGATCAGCCTTAATTCCTTCAAACATCTCCTTCTGCCACTTTTTAGGGGCTACCAGCACAACAGGAAGCCCCACCATAATGAATCCCATTCTAAGGGCATAGGCTATCCCTCCAAATGTAAACGTTGCTCCGGCAGAACTACCATAGATAGCATGAACATCCTCTATAACAACCTGTGTCATCTTAGGATCACATTCACTTGCAATGCTAACAATTAAAGCTGAAAGGGCAACCATATCCAGTTCCCGATGACCCACCATAGGTATAGGGTGCTGAACAAACGCACCACCTCTCATTACAGTTATAAATCCTTCTTTTCCAGGATCAACGCCTATTATAGTTTTACCACTCATTCAATTCTACTTATACCTTTTTCCTTCACAACAGTTAAGATTGGTGTCCCAACCTTAATGTTCATCACATGACTAATTATATAAACTGGATTTTCTGCATCCTTCAACGATTCAATAAGCAAACTCAACCCAAGAGGATCAGTCCCTTCCAACACTTCATCAATCATCAAAAAATCCAATCCACCATAGGGATTCGTAGCATTAAGCATTTCCTGAAATGCCTGTATCATAGCCATCTCCACTCTAGCACGTTCACCACCACTATATGACCAAAAGCTCTTATATTCACCCTCACCGTTGATAACAAGCACTGTAATTTCGCTCTTAATCTGGCCTTTAGCATTCACTTTGAAACCGTCAATGGAAACACGAAGTTCAGACTTTTGCCGTTCAAGAGATAGATTTGCAGCATCCTGAATCACTTTCAGCTGGCCACAGGCTAATGACATTCTAAAGTCCTTAAATCGCTGCCCCCACTGTTGAAGTTCATTGAGTTCAGCTTCTGCCTTTTCAAGTTCCTTCTGAGCACGCTCCAGTTTCTTTTCCGTCAAAGTTATTAAACTTTCATATTCTTCAGCCTTTGTCTGAATGCCATTCCTTTCCAATACAGCAATTCTATTTTCCTCCTGCTGGACATCCTTCTGTAAATTTTCAATAGTGAAATTATTACGATTAACAGTCTCCTTGTATTGGCCTAGCATGACCTCTTTGCTGTAAACTATACGCTCTGCTTCCGCAACCTGTTTACGTAATTCTGATAATTCAAGATCACGCTTATTCATAGCTTCAACAACTTCCTTTTCCTTACCATCATAGGTAGAAAGACTGTTTGCAAGATCATCAAGCACCTTATTAACTTCATTGATTGTGTCATTATGAATCTGCACATCATAGGTCATATTTACCTTTTCACTTTCAAGTGCGGCAATAGAGTGTTCCGTATCATTTAGTAGGAACCTATGATGACAATGTGGACACGTAACAGTACCTGCCAGCATCTTATTCAGTTCAGCCAGCTTTCTGTTTGTTTCATCAAGTCTTCTATTTTCTTCGTTACGAAAATTACGTGCTTCAAGCACAGCATTATCCAACCCTTGACGTTCCTGCCTAATCGATTCTTTCTGCTGTTCAAGTGTATTGTCAGTCATCATTGCTTCAAGTGATTGTTTCACTGTCACCAAGACTTTCTTTCTTTTATCAACTTCCAGCTCAACTTTACCTTGCAGTTCTTCTATCTGCCTATTATTATCCTCACATGTTTGAATCTTCAGTTTATACCCACTTATTCGCTCATTAATCACCCCAATTTGCTGCTCAAGCTCCTCATCAAGATTACGGGACTGTTCATAGGCCAATTGACTCCTATAAGCGTTCAATTCACCCTCCACTGAAAAAACCTTTTTCTGAGCCGTATCACGCTTTTCAATATAAGGAATGCTTCTCTCCTTTACAACATCATCAGCAGCTTCCAGCTGCTCTGCTTTCATAAACCGATTAATTAGAGCGAGCTTGTCTGTATTGGAAGCACCCAAAAATGACTTATAATTTTCCTTATTAAGAATATAGAATGACTTTAGGTCGTCAGGTGTTATAGCTATCCAGTCCAGAATGTACCTATTGCCTTCCAACACAGAAGCAAACTGAACAGGTTGTTCATTTACATATAGCTCAAGTGTCGCTGAACCCTTAGTACGAATTTTTCTAAAAATTCTAAGTCGTTGCTTCCTTACTGGACAAAACACCGTTAATTCAACTTCTGCTTCCTCCTCACCCCACCTTATCAAGTCCCTATCCAAAGTCTGCTTACGAAGTGATGTCGCCATCAGTGCATAGGAAATGCCAGCTTCCATAGTGGACTTTCCAGCACCATTCGTCTCCTTGCTGTCATCCGTAAGGTTTCTACCCTGAATAAGGGTCGCTCCATTACGGAATGTATGATTCAATTCCTCAAAGGAAAGAAAATTCTTTAATCTTAACGTTTCCAGTCGCATACGCCTAAATCTTTTCTGTTATCTTTGTTTCAATTTCCTGCATCAGCTCTAAGTTATCCCTAAGAAAAATTCTTGCCTTTTCAGCACCCTGACCAATTAAATCACCATTATAGCGGAAAAACGCACCCTTTTTCTCGATAATTTCATAACTAACAGCCAGCTCAAGCACTTCAGAAGCCCTATCAACCCCCTCTCCAAAGCGAATATCAAACTCCGCCTTGCGAAGTGGTGGTGCAACCTTATTCTTCTCCACACGTACCTTAACGTGAATGGCTGATTCCTCACCCTTGTCACCTATAACACCTGATTTAGCAATATCCAGAATCTGACTTGCATAAAAACCCAAACTCTTTCCTCCTGGAGTTGTCTTAGGTGAACCGTACATCACGCCTATCTTTTCACGATACTGGTTGATAAACAGAGCAATGATGTTATTTCGCTTCAAGTCGCCCACAATTCCTGGAAGCCACGCTGACATCAGTCGAGCCAAAACGCCCATCTTGGCATCCCCCACCTCCGCTTCCAGATAGCACCGTGGAAACATAGCAGCCACGGAATCCATGACAATGCCACCAACAGCATCTGACTTCGCTGATTCACGTATAATTTCGAGACACTCCTCAGCAGTGCCTGCCTGTGTCAAAATAAATTTATTAGGAGAGACATCTACGCCAAGAGCTTCCACATAGTCCATGTCAATAGCATTCTCCCTGTCAACATAGATAATCGCCTTGCCTGTCTGCCTTTGAATACTTGCACAGGCCGTAAGTGCAAGAGTCGTCTTACCGCTGGATTCATACCCCCTAAGTTCAACTATCCTACCTAGAGGATAACCACCACCCAGAGCCAGATCCAGACCCATACTGCCTGATGATATAAATGTAACTTCCTGTGAGGTATTTCCAGCCACAATCTCCTTACCAAATTTCTTCTGTAGGGTGGATACAAGTTCTTCTATTCCTGCCATTTCATTATTTCTTTTAATAGTTCATAACCTTTTATATAATCATAACCCTTTTCCTTACAAAATTCTTCAAATTTCTCTGCAATACTGGTTCCGGTCATTGCAATGATATTTTGATGCTCATCCACCTCATCAACATTAACATCATCATACTTGACCTGCACACTTATACCAGCGGCTGTAAATTTTTTTCGGTCAATCTTCTTCATCGCTTGTTTATCCCCTGTAAACGTAAGACGCAGATTCACCCCATCTACGGACGACTTAGAGAGTTCAACCAGCTCCTCCGAAGTGACTGTCCGAGCATCAACCACAATCTCCTTATAAGGCTTAAAAACTGACTTTACAAGCTCAAAGGACAGATCATCATACAGAACGGTAAAACCCTTGTCCTCATCCTCCCCAAAATTGTTCTGTTGCACACTCGGTAGATGGAAGATATTCTTAGCTGGCTGCTGCCTGTTATGATAATGTCCAAGAAAAACCTTTTCAAACCCCTTAAACAAAGAAGCGGTAATAGAAGACTCCACCTTGCTGCCATCATTATTTATGGAACCCTGAATAGCTGTATGACTAAATAGAACACACCGACCCACAGGCTTACACGTTTGAAATTTCTCCAGATACACATCCTGTCTGTAAAACGGCATTAACCAGAATTTATATTGCCCAAGAACAAACATGTCCAATTCTTCATGTAAATGGAAATTTGGGTGATACTTGAACACTGTTAAGAAGCTCTTGTCATCACCGTAATCTGTCTTATCATGATTTCCAGGAATACAGTGCACTGTCAACCCTGCAAGATAGTACATATTCAGAATGCTATCCATAAAGGTAAGAAGTTCCTGACTCTGGCTTGTTCTACTGTCAAACATATCACCAAGCCATATAATCGTACTCACACCACAATCCTGAGCCAACTGTATCTCCTGTTCTGCAATGCTCAAGATTGATTCCTTATTGTCAGCCTTAATGTGCCAATCCGTGCTAATTATTGCTAAAGATTGTTTCATCATATATGATTAGATTAAAAAGGGGTGGTATTTACTGCCACCCCTCAATCATACTTACTAATTCATTATTGTTTATTCAGCTTAGCCCTTTCACGCATAGCCTTAATCCTTTCCAGAGCAGACTGTGCTGTTGCATTACCTGATGGCTGTGGGGCTGCTGCCTGTGGCTGTGGAGCTGCTTCAGGTTCAGATTCCTCAACCTTTGGAGTTGCCTTTGGCTTCGGTTTTGCAGGTGTTTCAGGTTTAGCATCCCATCCAGGAACATGTTCAAGATCGTAGCCAAGATCCTCCTTCTTGACGGCAAGAAGATAGGTGGAATCAAGATCATCACCCAAGTCATCAACGGTGATTTCTTCATACTCGTTGCCATACTGCCTAACAAATTCCTCATTGATCACCTTTAGCTTCTGTTCCAGTGTCGGTTCCTTTGCTTCCTCCGGAGCGGCCTTTTTAGCTGTCGGCTTCTTTGTAGCAGGCTTCGGCTTTGCAGAAGATTCCTCCTGAGGTGCTGGTGCTGCTGTCCTTGGTTGTGGTGCTGAACCAGCTTCCTCCTCTGAACCCCACTTCTTAGAAAGCTCAGCTTCCGCTCTTTCAATATAGTCCAGATAGTCCTCATCAGCGAAGATATTGTAACCGTTATTCTGATCAAACCTCTTCAGGCCATCTAGTGCATATTCGAAGTCCTTCTTACGATAGGAACCAACGTACAGGCTCTTGAGTGAAGGAAGTTTAAGAAGATCCTCAAGCACCTTGTCAGGAACGGCATACTTCTCAAAGTACTGATCCCACGACATTGTACGAGGAAGCGGGAGTGCCTTCAAGACCTCAACAGTCTTACCGTTCTCATCCTTTTCACGTGACCACTGAATAGGATACCCAGTTGAAGGATCACTAAAGATGTCGATTGCGGCTGTATCGTCCTGAGCACACATTTCAGCGGATTCCTTATTGAGGGCTTCCATCTGCTTTGGCTTCAGGCTGTCGCGATAAATCTGACCGTTAATGAGTGCATAATAGACGTACTCAAGCTGTGGACGAATACCTGAAACCCACTGCTTACCCATTCTGTACCCTGTAACCGGATTAAGGAAGCGATTACGCTCATCCTTGTCCTGATACTGTTCAGCGAGCGCATAAACCCTCTTGATATACTCATCAATGATGTCATACTTTGACCCTGCATGCAGTGTAGCAATGAAGATCTTCTTCTTAGCAATCTTCTTACCAATAACCACACCGTCCTTCTTGTCCTCAACCTCACACTCAAGCATTGAAGTCATCATAGGAACATAAGGGCTGTCTCCTGGCTCATGTGCTGGAAGCACCCTCTTAATAGTCACACCATCTACATTCTTAAAGAATGGTGCATAGTCGCTGCTTCCACCGTAAAAGGTGTCATACTGTTTTGTCTCAGTAACGGTTGAACTTACTGTTGACAGGGGTGTTGCCCTAAATCTGTCTCTGTTAAAACTTGCCATAATTCTTTTTAATTTTTATAAGTAATAAACGATTTCTCATTAAGCCTTCCTAATAAGGAGCTCAAGCTGTCTTCTATCTGAATAGTCAAAGTCCCTATAATTAACCCACCCTGCATTCAATAATTTAACACCGACATGACAGCAATTACCTCTATATGAATAATCTACTGCACAAAGAAAATCTGAACGATCCTTTTTAATGTCCTTATCGTAATATGTAAAGTTAAACCCTAGCTCAATCTTGGTATCCTGAACCTTTTCCTGAATCAACTGTGCAATTTCTTTGCTTGTAAGTGTTTTCATAACGTGTGATTTAATGATTACAATGCAAAGGTAGTCATCTTTCTTGGATATCCAAGGAGTTTATCAAGAATTTCTTTATATTTCTTCCTTAACAATTATCGGTGAATTTTTACCCATATAAGGAATCGTGCGAATAGTGTTATATTCTATAAACTCTTCTGCGTCCTCATAAGCCATGCCATCGCTATTCACTAAGAACTCAACCATCTTCTCATAGGAGTACACAACTCTGTCATCTATGGAAATACCTATAACAGCAGAAATATAGTCAGGGTCAACAAAGAATGTCGTATCTTCTGCACTCCTTTCCCACAGAGCTTCCTTTAGTTCTTCTACATCCTTAAATTTCATATTAAAAACCCTTTTTACGAATTAAAAATGAATTAACTTCACCATCCACTAACTCCTGTAAAAATTCTGCTGGTGTAACAGGCTTCAAAAGATTATTCAGCTTCTTACTTTTATCCTGAACAGACCATTGCAACGTATCAAGGATGGCAAAATTCTTCTGTGCTTCTATCAGTTCACAGGACAGCTGCTGATAATCCTCGTCAAGTAAAATAACTTCCTCCAAGGCCTTTTCCGACATCTTTATCTCATCATTGTCAAAAAAGAACTTACCACCGTTCTTCTGTGCCTGCCTACGATAAAACTTTTTTCTATCCGCTTCATAAATATCCTTCTCCAACTTCTTTTCTGCTACGGCCTTTTCAGCTTCAGCCCTAAGAATTCCTACCTTATTCAAAAGTGCACTGACTGTAACAGCTTCCCCAAACAGATTTTCATAATTTATGCTTGTCAGCCTATCTATGTCTATACGGCCGTCAAAGCCGTTTGTCTCCAGTTCCACTGGAACATTTGCAAAGTGTGTTGTAATTATCATAAGTCTATAATTTAAATGTCACCATAGTGGTCTCCATATCAGCACGTAAGGCATTCTTATCATTTCGTTCATCATAATAAAGTGTCGCATTTAAAAGTACAATATTATCCTTACTTGCGGTAATTTCTTCCTGAAGACGCTCATATTCTGACTGAAATACCACCAAATCCAAGAACTCATAATTGTTTTCCAGTGTAATACGGCACAGAACATCTCCTTTTTTAGTCTTTTTAAGGTCTATTGCAGACACATAACCCCCAACAATCACATAACCCCTGTTAGGACGATATTCAACATCATTACAATCCTCAAATGTGTGATATTCATAACCGTCAGGAAAGAACTGCTTCACCTTGTCATAGATGCTGCTATAATCAAAGAATGCAATCCCTGAAAGCTTCTTCTGCATAAGCTGCCACCACCAAGCATCATTCCTATGATTATCAAATCCTGCTATAATAGGATCATCCTCATTCAACTTGTTTTTCGTAGAAGCTAGGTAGGATATCAATAACTCCACCCTCTGTGAAGCATCAGTGATGTTTTCTACCGCATCAAATGCACCTGCAAGAATTAGATTCTGTATGACTCTAGTGTTCACCGCTGACCCTTTCCATTTATGTCGTGTTACAAAGTCATCCAGAGACCAGTACCTACCATTTTCATCTCGTTCCTTCAGTATCTGAGTTGCTGCCTTGTCAGCGACCTGTTTTACACCTGTAACAGACCAATAAAGTGTCTTGGCCGCAAAGTCAATATACACACCTGTTCCTGACAGATTAATATCCACAGGCTTTACAGTACAGACGCCTGTCTTATTAATCTCAGCAATATAACGAGGATAGTCATCCGTTGTTGCTTCCTTAAATGCCACACTCCAGTATTCTATCGGATAGTGAACTTTCATCCACTGTGAAATATAACCTGTAAGAGCATAGGCAACAGCATGGGAACGATTGAACAGATATGAAGACGCCTTATCAAGCGCATCCCACACATTCTCTGCATACTCCTTTGTTACACCCCAATTCTGCACATAATATTCCACAAATCTTGGATGATATTGTGCAAGAGCTTCGTATTTCTTCTTCACCATAGCCTTTCGCACATCATCTGCCTCAACAAAGGACAGCCCTCCAAGTGTACGAGTAAGCTCCATCACTTCCTCCTGATACACAACAAGACCATAAGTTGTCTTTAATGCCTGTTCTGACCCAACCCAATAATCTACAGGCGCACCCTCCTTACGCTTAACATACTCCGTATGGAAGCCATTCTCCATTGCTCCAGGACGATACAGGGCAATAGCAGCAATCAAATCCTCTATGTTTTCAGGCTTCATTTCCTTACAGTAGCCTGTCAAGCCACGAGAACCAAAGTGAAAGTTGTCTTCCGTCCAGCCATTCTGAAAATAGCGGTAGACCTCTGGATCGTCAAGTGGTACATTAAAGATGTCTACATCAACACCCTCATTCTCCTTCACAAGACGCACCATATTCTGAAACTTATCCAGCTGCTTGATACCCAAAATATCATTCTTCAAAAATCCAGCACCGTCCATTTCACCACCCTCCCATTCAGTCACATATTCTCCATTCTGCTTACGAATAGGCGTCCAGTGGAACATATCATGCTCCTTTGGAAATATCATGGTTGCACAGGCGTGAACCGAACGTGCCTTTGGTGCTGGCATAATCAGCATGACCTCATTGACCAAGTCAGGGTGATCCTTAACGAACTTCTTTACACGTGGTTGAGCACAGGCTATCCTAAACAAGTCTTCAGGCTTACGATCATCCACCGCAAAGAGTTTCATCATGTCATTCACCTCCTGAAACTCCAGCCCATACACACGAGACATGTCCTTAATAGCCGCTCTTAACTGCAAGGCGGAGTAAGTACCCACAGAACAAACATTAACTTCACCGAAACGCTGTTCCATATACTGCTTGACTTTTCCTCGGTCTTCTCCGGGAAAATCTACATCAATTTCACTCTGCCCCCACCATTACTGATGGGGGCTACTCGTCAGGAAGGGAAACACGCACGAATCCCTTCCTGTCCTCAATCTTAATTTTTGTTATCTTCGACATATTTACTGTATTTAGCAAAAAATCTACCTAAAAACCCACCATTAACTATACCCATTTCGTGGATTTCATCACGAGTTTTTCCAGACTTAACCAACTGAATCAATTTATAGGTATCACGATATTTTGGTTTACAATTTTCCATAAGATAAGTTTCTACATCATCTACTTCTCTTGACGTAAAAAGGTATCTAAAATTATAAAGCCGATTCATTCCACAAGCCAATCTGTCAACTATTCCCATCTGAACTGCTTGATTCATAAAAGGTAAATGATAAATTTTACCAGACCATAAATCATAAACCCAGCATTCTGTAGCCTTCACATTTTTAGCCCCCTTGCTCTTTCCACGTTTTTTACGTTTCTTAGATAAAGCCTGTTTCTGTTCTTCTGTCCAATGACGACCATAATTGCTATTATTCTCACCACAACCATAAGGAGGGAAACCTCCACCCTCAACCATATTCATCACATCCTCACGAGCAAGAAAATCCTCATTCACAATGTTCTTTTCAGAAAGCAGTGCATCATCAAGTGAAGTAAAATAGCAAATAATCTTCTTCTTAAAGTTAAGATACCCCCATTTAGAAAGTTCTCTTCTAAAGTGTGTTTCTTTACCTTTTCTTTTATACAATGCACCAGACCTCACCCTAATACCACAACCATTGCCAATATAATGATCATTCTCAGGGTGATTACCATCATAAACCCTTACTCCTACGTAAATATGTCCATTACACAAATTCGTAGTTTCATAAAGATAGACAAATTTTGTTCCTTCAAACCGTACAGGTTCAATACTGTAATTTACACATTTTGATAAATAATCTTCCATAATTCAATCCTTTTTACAAAGGTACAAAATCATTATCAATATGCAAGTATATTGTCCCCGACTTCAAAATCCTTCGCACATAATTCTATGTGTTGGCCGTTACGTTCTACAACAAGTTTTTTCTTGGAATCAAATTCCATCTGCCGACCATCCTCAAAACTAATAGTAACAATCTGTTCATCCTTCCAATAACCAACACGCCCCTCATTCAAAAACCTCTCAAAAAGAAGATTATAGCCTATTGGATCCAATTTAGTGATGGCTAATAAATACGAAATAAGACATCCTCCAGCTGAACCACGACTAATCCCTGTCATAATACCATTACGATGACACCAGTTGATGATATCCCTCGTGATTAGGAAGTAATCAATTGTATCCCCCAGCTTGATTACACCAGCTTCCCTGTCAATGCGTTCCATCACAACATCCTCACCGTACTGTTCAATCAGTTCAGGATGCCGCTGAAGCCCCTCATCAATAAGCCCCCAGAACATGTCTTCATTTGTCGCATATTTGGCTGCTTCCTCCTCCGTCATAATATAGCGTGGAAGATGACGCTTTGTCGTGTCAACCGTGAAGTCAATGCTGTCAGCAATGTCCATAAGCCTTTCGAGAGCATCCAAAAAATCCTGATATGCAAGCCCCAGACCATCATCCGTGCTTGGGAACATGTCAGCAAGCTGGCAGAACAATACGTCACTCGGCTTAAACCACTGATCGTCACTATCATAGAAGTTAGATCCACCTATACTCGCAAGTCTAGCTCTAATGCAGCTATATTCTTCGTCTAGATACCAAGCATCAGCCATAGGAAGTGCAAGCATACCACTATGATAGAATTTCCTCAAATTCTTCAAATATACTTCATCGCGAGACTCCTCCACATACTTAACAGGATCAAGCTGATAATAACTGATTTTTAAACCGATTTTAGCGAATGTATCATAGTCAGTTGTCTTGGGGTCTGCAACTACCACCAAACCATCAGCATTCCGACTAATTTCATCCTTAAACTGGTCAATAGGAATGTATCCCAGATTATCACAGTTAATAGCTTCTGACATTGTAAGCAGGCTCTGCCACCCAGCTTCATTCCTTACAAACACCTTAGCGGTAAATCTAAAGTCCTTAACTGTATCATATACGGTACACTCCATTCCGATAACAGGCTTCAGGCCATTCTTCTGGCATTCCACCTGAAACTTCAAAGCACCCGACAGAGTGTTCTTTTCACAGATACCAAGTGTTGTCACTCCATAGAATTTTGCCTTTGCACACCAATCAGCATAGGTTCCAGAACCTGACATAATCTCATACTGACCGTGAACACCCATAAAGACAGGCGTAGGAATCTCCTGCACGGCTTCTCCAATGTACTTTAACCGTCTTAACTTTACATCATCCCGCCCATCCTTCGGAAGCATATACCACACGCCACCGAACTTATAGGCATAGAAATCACACTGAGTATCAATTGTTGTCTCCGAAGACGTATATCTGTCTGGGTTGGCCGGAATGCCTGTAAACCTAAAGTCATCATCAAACAGCGCACCGTCATTGTCAGGCTTGTAAAGTTCAAATGTCTTACCGCCTATTTCATACACATAAGGACTGACTTCCTTATACGACATTAAATTCTTCTGAAGATATTGTTCAAACTCCTGTCTCATACTACGTAATTTACAATTTCAGTAATGTCATCCCCATCCTTATACCTACCAAGACCAATCACTGCCTGTGCAAATGCTTCACTGATGTGATGGCTTGTAGCGTCGTAGCTCGGTGAATGATAATCACAGAAGATAAAGTGAATCTGGGGTTCCATACCCAAAAATTGAGCCTTATCCATTAAATCCCTATATAGTTGAAAAATAGACTGAACCTCGTCCTTAAATCGAACGGAACCAATCAGTACTCGCACCCCACTCACACGAACATCAGAACGAAATGACTGCTTGCATACTTGATCATAGATTCTGGCTGTTGTGTATCTAGCCCAGACACCCATCCCTGCAACATCCTTTACACCCTCACCAATCCTACGTAGGATATCCCTGCCCTTCATTTTACTTTCAATAACACCATGAGATGTTATTTCACTAGATTCACACACAACATTATCCTTCCAATCACGATACTCTTCTGAATTTACATCTCCAAACCCACTACTGTACCCAAATATCTGTCGTGTTAAATCACGAATTCCATCAGAAAAATCAGCAGTAATCACAACCTGACCAGCACCATTATATTCCCTCTTCATCTGTTCAAGACGATGGCTCTTGCCTGAGCCTATTACACCAACAAAGGCATATATTTCAACTGGAATCTTCATCATAACTATGCCTGATATTTAGCCATAAAGTCAAAAATAGGAAGCCACTTTCTATCCTGTCCACAAAGATTGTAAATAAGCCTTTTACAGTTATCTATTACGGCCATGTTCCCTGTTGTGGTGTTTCCAAGAGCTTCTTCCTGTCTACAGAAAATCCACAAGTCAAGATAGTCACACACCTTAAAGAGTGTATGCTGTTCTTCCGTCATAACAGACTTAATAGCTTCGTCAGAATACTGATTCAGAGCTGTATCACGATCACAAACTTCCTTCTCTATTGTAGCCCACGCATTAGAAGTCTTATCTGAAAGGTTCTTAACGACAAAATTCAAATCACCTGTAAATGATTCCAGATAATCATGCATCAGCACCTTATCCCACACATTGATATCATAGGATACATCACAGGCAGATGCAAACCATCTAAAAAGCATACCTACGACAAACCCATGTTCAAGAATGTTATAACTTCTATGGTGTGGAACATTTGGAAGCCTTTGAATCTGCTTCATCTGAAGCAGATAGTCAATCTTTTTATAATTCATAACAAAATCATTTTTAATTTAATTGCAGCCGTGAAAAGATTCGAACTTTCTCCTCACCTGTCACAGGCTTCCCAGACCAAGGGGTTGCACGGCTGTTCCAAACACAATGGTTTCTAAAAAGTAACTTCTACATATATAACTTTGTCAAGTATGGATTATCAAATGTCACAGACATATCTTTAGACCACTTACGATAAATAACCTTTGCCCAATCACTAAACATAGGTTCGTTTCCAAACTTAGCTTCTATCTCAGCAAGAGCTTCTTCATTGCTATACGGCAAATCATCCGCACCACGCACACCTCGCTCAAAAACAGACAGCGAGCTTATTAAATTATCAAAGCCCTCCAGTGTGGTAAATGTATGTTTATAACCGTGCCAATCCTGACAATCTAAAAATTTAAACCAATCAGTCCATTTATAAACCGAATCACGATTCTCATTTGCTGCAATTATATCAGTAATCATAGGAAGCGAACCCTCGTAGATATGCAGATTATCCACTTTGTGGAAATACGCTCCAACAGGCACACCAACCATCGCAGCGACATATTCCTGCATCAATGTAAAATTAAAGACATTAACAGCACTAAACCCCCAAAACAGGTCATTGGATCTCATGTCAACGTAACAGTTCATCTTCCCATCCACAACCATAAAATGGATGGATCGCGTACATGGTGTGTCCTTTGTTATAAGAATCTCTCCATTGTTAAAGTCATCAGCAATAGGGTCATGAATGGTAATCACAGCTTCTCTGGTTGTAATGTCTTGCTTGAACTTATCTACTATAAATCGTAGCTGGTCTGTTGTTCTTATACCACTCATACATCTAGAATCATACTGACTATACATCCTATATGATTCATCCTTATAAAAAGTTGTCACAAAATGAGCACCATAATTACGAATCCTCGGGCCATACCCTGCACGCATTGTCTCACCGTCATCGGAAAAAGACAACAAATTCTTAACATAGGCAGACGGCATTTCCAAAGAATTATCCCCACGTGCAATCCAGAGGGATTCTATCCACCCCAATGTCTTATTCCATTTACGCTCTGGAACAAAGACATATCTATTCAATGGATTACTTATCTTTATAAGGACTGCTTCTGGAAATTCCAAACACATATTTCCTGCTGGGTTGGTTCCTCTACGTGTCCAAACGCCAACACTTTTAAGACTCTTTGAAAGTCCAACAAGAGCCTGACTAAGATTATCAAATTCAAAATACATAATCGTTTTTATTTATAAGTTTCTATTTGCCCCTTTAACGGCATTTCCACATTCCATTTCCGTGGAAACATATAGGGAATTTCTGATTTTGGTGTAGTATAAACATTCTTCAGTCTACCTTTAGTATTCTTCTTAAACTGCACCCCCATACATTTAGCATACTTTGATAATTCACAGAAGCAATTTTGAAGATTTGTCAATGTAGGTACTGGCTCCCACGGCAATGGATTCCAAATCATACCTGTGTCTTCGCAAAACTTATTCATCAACTCTTCAAAATGTTCCTGTGTCCATTGCAGCACAGTTTCACCGTCATTCTTATGATCCCCTTTAAAGGCAAATTGAATGCCCCTTTTACTTCCAGGGCCAGTTACAACAAAGTCATTTTCCGTAAAGTTATATAAAGGGGAGTAATTTAGATCAAGACAGTACTGCTGAGACATAAAATCACTGAATGGTTCAAGCTCCTTGAACATATTAAAAAGTTCTTCAAAACTTGCAGCATTGAGAAAAGCATCAACCTTGCCATTATCAAAAATTCTACGTTTAAACACTTCAAAATACCCACGATGTTTTGATGCCCCACGAATATTAGCATACTCTGGGAGAGAGTAAAACCACCCTGTCAACATAAAAGCATTGGAATATATGACTTCATGCTCAATTCTATCATCAAGAAAGCGTGCAATGTTCTCCCACCCAGTATCATAGGTGACATCACCAAACTCCTTAATTAGGGCATCCCACGTGTCAGGAAGATTAAAGTGCTTATACAGTAGAATGCGAAAAAACATGTCCTCCGAAGAATACTGCTTACCATTGTAAATGACATTGCGAAGCATATACTGGCTTGACCTATCCAGCACACGATACACGTTCGTAAACTTGTACTGCTGTAAGATTTCGTCACTAGTCCACGGCTGCTGCTCCCCATTGTACCGCTTCCAGAATATGTTCATTCGTTCACAGCACCAATAGAAAAGGTACGTCAAGTTATCATTCGGAACTATTTTACTCATTTCTTAATGTTTTCAAAGGAATTTTCCTCAATATAATTACCGTTTTCCACGAACAGCCTAAATTCATCACACAGCTCGTCAAGACCAAAATACTGCATAATGCTTGTACCTAAATCCCATGGATCCGCATCAAAAAGATCATACTTAATGACAATGTTTGCCCCTACTGCATTCAAGTCTTTCGCTTCCGCAACTGTCTGTATATAGTCTGATTCAAACCCCTTACGCTTCCGCCACATAGCATCGCTTTTCGGAGCCTTGCCGGAACGATACTCTATCCTCCTGACATAATCATCATACTGTTCCAGCTTAAACGTATAGACTAAATATAGGATATTCAGAAATTCGTATTCAGCACATATTTCCATCGGACGCAATCGCCATGTCACGGATGTCCCAGCACCCTCCAACACGACATTCAACTTCTGCTGACCAGCCCATTTCAGGAAATAGGATAGCCCCTCCGCTGTATGCAGTCGCCCTGTAACAGCATCCAGCCCCTGCCACCTACGAACACCATTGTCATTATAAAATTTTCCAAGAAAGAGCATATTCAATTCTTCCGAATATACACCTATTTCCTGTGTCTGTCCAAGTATATTCACAAAGTGGTATGGTTTCAATTCCATACCGATACTCTCTAAGAAATCAAGGAAGCAATAAACCCTTGTAGACTTACCGCTTCCACTGACTCCTTTAATGAGAATTATGGTTCCTGAATCTGTAACCATAAAACTCAATTATTTTACAAGTTCTACAGAAGTAACTCGCTTCTTAATAGGCTTACCGTCACCTATCTTAACCATACACTTCTCCTTGCCATCTGTGCTACGGTAGACGCGGATAACAGAACCCTCTTCATCACCTATTCTAACAGTAGAACCAACTTTCAAGCCAGAAACTTCTGTGGATTCTTCAAGATTTTCCCTCTTACCCTCATGCAAATTAGTTGCTGAATAAGTCTTCTTACGTTCCTCACGCATATTCTTATCAGCCTTTGATGGTGTTTTACGATTAGCCTGACGCTTGTCAAACTTCTGTTCAGCCGCATCAAGACGCTCAACTTCTGCTGGAGTAAGCTCAGAACTGATTGATTCCTTTACATCAGAAGCTTCTGTAGAAACTTTCTTCTTGTCCTTAGATTGTGCAGGTGCTTCAGCCTTAGGATTTGCATCCACCTCTGAGTCCTTCTCTGGCTGTTCTGGTGAAACTTCCGACTGTTCTGCCTCATTCAATTTTGCAAAATACTCTGATGCCACCTTTTTCTCAAGATCAGTAGCTGTTTCTGATGCAATAATTTCAGACAATTTTGCACTGTCATTTTTGTGTTTACGAATCTTCATTCGTACAGACAATTCTTTCTGTTCCATAATCGTTTTTATTTTAATTAAAATGTAACTGCAAATATAACCAGCTTTCTTAGAAAATCCAAGAAATCAATATAGAATTTTCATTATTCTACCCCTGTATGACCAAAACCACCGTCACCGCGATCCGTAAGCCCAAGTGCATTGACAGAAGCAACACCCTCAAAATATACCCGCTCAACTCTTTGAAAAACAAGCTGTGCAATACGATCCCCTCTATGAATCACAAAGTCTTCATCACCCAAATTAGCCAAAGGAACACCAACAACCCCTCTATAATCACTATCAATAGTTCCTGTAGAAAGAACGATGACACCGTTCTTCACTGTAAGCCCTGAACGAGAGCGAACCTGAGCTTCGTAGTTCTTTGGGATGGCCAATCTTAAACCTGTTGAAATTAACATACGCTGCATAGGATGAAGTACGATGTCTTCGTCAATGTCAGCCCTAAGATCTACACCTGATGCACCCAAGCTCTTGTATTCCGGAAGATAGTTTGGTTCTAGGAACTTGCTTTCATTAAAAATTCTTACCTTAATCATCTTTTCTTATCTATTTAAATAAATAACGTCATTCCCATTCATAATCATTCAGAAGAGAAATTTCATCATAACTTAGCGTGAAACAGCCATCCAGCACCTGTACTGTCCTCGTTGTTGGATTATTGCTTACAACGGTACAAAGATCACAATTATACATTATAACAGTACCGCGATAAAGAAGATACCAAGCATCATAATTCCCCTGCACACGACGCTGTTCATCATCCTTATACGATAAATTAGGAAGCCCCTTAGCATTCCAAAAGTGATCCATAACAAATTGTTGAACACTTGTATCAAACATTGTCTTAACCCCAAATTTCGCACCAAGAGCCAAAATCTTCTCTTTCTTTTTCTTTGCCATATCCGTGGAGAGTTTCACATATTTCATTTTACGATACACCATGGATCTTAGTTTATGTGTAAGATATTCCATCTGTAACTTATAAATGAACTCCTCCTGAGATTTAATGCTTTCCTTACCCATAATATCAAATCTTCATTTCAAGCCTGTTATAGGAGAATGTCAATGGATCACAAGCTGATCCCAACACCTCCACCAAATAATCTATATCTATATTTCCAGGATCAACACCTTTACGCCTGATGGCAGCTACCATTACACTGTCAAACAGTTCCCTCATTCTTAATGCTGCTTCACGACTTTCATCTATTGTCCCGTCATCATACAAAAGTACAATATTCTTAATCTTTTTCCGCAACAAAGACTCTATCTGTCCTTTACCGATACTATTACCAAAGGTAAAACAACATTTAATATCATCCACACCAGCAAGTCCTAAGATATTCGTAATGTTAATCATATCAAAGATGCCTTCAACCAGAATCACTGTCTGTGTAACACCCTCAACAAGTTGATCATAACCACCAAGCAAGTCCTGAAAATTGCTTTCTGAATTCCTATACCGAAGCACAAGCTCAGCCTTATGCTGCTTGTAAAGCTCCAGATTCTCCTTGTGCCATTCCTTTGAATAACGACTTCTCGCCCACCAAGCCACACACACACCGTCCATCTTCATCTTAAACACAATATAGTTTCTCAACTTCGGTTCTAGTGGTGTATTCGTATAGGACGGTTCAAACAGCTTATAATGATAATCATTAAATCCTCTGCTTTCAAGATACTCATCCTCCACAAGTGGTTTCAGTCGTAAAGGAAGTACAACAGGCTTCAATTCCAGCGGCTGTAATTCAGTAGAAATCATCCATTGTGATTCTTCCACCTGTTCAACACC
>OBLI01001650.1_pt1 | contig 21066 bp, 14 predicted proteins | sample 1519701 | NCBI WGS metagenome assembly OBLI01 (sample SAMEA3663005, study PRJEB22513) | pig gut metagenome | biome: pig gut; feature: pig-associated habitat; material: faeces | place: France | collected 2012
GGCTGAAAGCCGACAATTCAACATTCAACATTCAAAAATCAACATTCCTATAGCGTGGGTGGGGCTTCACTCATTCATCTTCCTATACTCCGCCGGCGAAAGTCCAAACTTCTCCGTGAACAGGCGGTAGAAGGTCTGGCGTACGGGGATGCCACAGTCGATGGCTATTGCCTCGACTGAGAAGTTGGTGTTCTTGCGAAGGAGCGAGGCGGCATAGTCGAGACGCATGTCGTTGATGTAACGGTTGAACGGCTTGCCCGAGAAGACCATGAGCAACGACACGAACGTGCCCTTGTCCACGCCGAGCAAGGCGATAAGCTCGTCGCGAGAGATCTTAGGCTTGCGGAACAGGCGCTCGTTGATGATGCGCTGCTCAAGCTGCAAGAACATGTCGCGCGACTTGTCGTCTTTTAATCTGGCAGCGGCATCCTCTTCTTCTGATGCCTCCTCGCTCGTTGCTACGGACAGCCCCTTTTTCTCAACATCGTCTCCGTTCTCTGCTCGCTCTCCGTTCTCTGTTCGTTCTCCGTTCTCTGTTCGTTCTCCGTTCTCTGTTCGTTCTCCGTTCTCTGCTCGCTCTCCGTTCTTTGTTCGCTCTCCGTTCTCTATATTTTCATCGTCCTTTTTGTTCTCCCCGTTCATTGTTTTCTGTAAGTTCTCTGCTTTTTCTCCGTTCACAACACCTTTTCTGTTTCCAGCTTTTTCTCCGCTTTCCGTTTTCTCTCCGATCCCTGCCCATTCCGTTTTCACCTTTTTATTGTTTCCCTCATGGCAAGCGGTTGCTTGTGTTGAAGATTTCTCGTTGGCGGCTGAGCTTTCTTGGCTTACACCCTGCTCTTGGGTTCTCGCATCGTCGCGTCCCTTCTCCTCAGCAGCCTCGTCGCGTCCCCTCTCCCCAGCAGCATCGTCGTTCCTGCTTTTCGATGCCAGCAGATAGGCGAGTTGCTCCTTGGCAGCGGTCAGCTCGTTTATGGTAGCTGCGGCGGCACGGTTCTTTCGCTGCACCAGACGGTTGTAAGACATGACCCTGATGAAGAGCACGGCAAGGACGGCCATGAGGAACGACACGAGAGCCACGATGGTGCGACTGTTGCGCAGGTCGCGTGCCTGTTCGTTTATGCGTATGTCCTTGTGCTTTGAATCGAGCAGCTGACTCATCGACATGGCGTTCTGTTTCTTCAGTTTCAGAGACAGACTGTCGTTCAGCGCAATGGCCCTCAGCCCCGTGAGCGCCGCCTCGCGGTAGCGTCCTTCGTTGAAGAGGGCATCGGCCTTGGAAGGCAGGAGCGTGCGCACAAAATAATAGTCGACGGTGTCGCGCCCGCGTCGTTTGAAGAACGCCTCCTCTTCCTCAAGCTTCGTTATGGCCTCGCCGTAGCGGCGCTCCAGCAGGAGGTATGGCACGAGGAAGGTAATGCCCGCCGGCGTCTTGGAGAGGTCGGTGTCGAGGAGCTTCGAGTAGAACTCATAAGCCTTCTGCTTCTCGCCAAGGTGTGCGTAGGTCACCGAGTAGACAGCGTAGAACATCGCCTTTGACCAGTCGTTGCCGCCCGCCACTCTCTCGGGCTTGCGCTCAGCCATGGTCGTAACTGCCTCGCTGAAGGTGTCATACATGGCTGCCACCTCCGTGTAACGATGGTCGTCGAGCAACACGTTGGCCTTCTGCGAGTACATGTCGACGAGGTCGCTCCATGTGCTCCATGTGTCGGCGGTGTGAACCTGTCGGCGCAGCAGACTGATGCCGCTGTCGAACGAGTGCAACGCCTTGTCAACCAACCCTATCTCGCTCTCACACATGGCCTTGGTGTTGAGAATGGATGCTTCCTTATCAGTCGCTTTGAGCTTTCGCGCCAGGGTGATGGCCTGCTCGGCGGTGAGCAGACAGCGGTCGTAGATGCCACATTTAAAATATTGGTATGCCAGGACCGACGCCACCGCCAGACGCTTCTCGTTGTTGTGGGTGAGCAGACTGTCGGTGCTGGCGAGCAAGGCATAGTGGAGCGCCTTTGTGTTGTCGTTTGACGAGTTGTTGTAGACGATGGCACGCAGGGCGTTGACATCATACATGGGCATGGTGCGGAGCACCTCGGCGCTGTCGAGCATGGAAAGGGCGAGCTCTGGCTGCGACATGCTGATGCTCTTTATCTGCTCAACCTTCTTCTCGTCAGACACCACGGCACCTTCCTTCTCTTTGCCGCCACAAGAAGCGATAGTGAGGATGAGGGCTGTGATGATGACGAAAAAGGTGAGCGGTCCAGGCATGGCTCTTTCCGCAAGGCCCATGACTCTTCCCGCAAGGCTCATGGTTTTTCCTGCAAGGCTCATGGCTCTTTCCGCAAGGTCCATGGCTCTTCCCGCAAGGTCCATGTCGTTGCTTACGCGACGTTCAAGACCTTTATGTTGTGTATGTTGCATTTTTTTCTGAAAATTTTTAATAGGCTGCTGTTTTAAGCCATACAAATTTACAACTTTTTTCGTGCTCTGCAAACGATGTCGGTGAAAACTCATTGCGATGGCTCAACAATTAGACTAAAATTGCAAGAAAACACATAAAATATTTGTATAAGTATGGATTTTTTCGTAACTTTGCACCATTCAGTGGAATGAGGGGCTCCGAGAGAGCTCCTCATTTTTTTAATTACTGAGGTCTCGCCTGTAAACAGGCTGGCGGGATGAGATGAAAAAACAACTGTAAATCACAACACGGCGTGGCAAGCAAAACAAAAAAGAAAACGACAACACGCCCCAAACAAAATGTATGATAAACAAAAACACCGTTAAAGAGATTGTTGAGAGTTGGCTCGAGGACAAGGAATATTTTCTTGTAGACATAGAGATAAGCGCCGACAACAAGATTGTAGTGGAGATTGACCATGCCGACGGCGTGTGGATTGAAGACTGTGTGGAGCTCAGCCGCTTCATCGAGGAGCACTTGAGCCGCGATGAGGAAGACTATGAACTGGAGGTAGGCTCTGCCGGTCTGGGTCAGCCCTTCAAGGTGCCACGCCAGTATGAGTGCTTTGTAGGCAAAGACGTGGAGGTGCTCGATGCCGACGGCAAGAAATATAAAGGCGTGCTGAAGAGCGTCGACGGCAACAGCTTCGTTCTCACCACACAGGAAAAGGTGAAGGTGGAAGGCAAGAAGCGTCCGCAGCTCATGGATGTGGATCATACGTTCGAGATGAATAAAGTGAAATATACAAAATATTTAATCAGTTTCAAGTAAACACAAATGGCAGCATTAAAAAAAGACGATACAGTGAGCATGTTCGACTCGTTCAAAGAGTTTAAGGAAACAAAGAACATCGACCGCACAACTCTCGTGAGTGTGCTCGAGGAGAGTTTCCGCAATGTGCTTGCAAAGATTTTCGGTAGCGACGAGAACTTCGACGTTATCGTGAACCCCGACAAGGGCGACTTTGAGATATACCGTAACCGCGTGGTTGTGGCAGACGGCGAGGTGCAGGACGAGAACAAGGAGATCTCGCTCACCGAGGCACGCAAGATTGAGCCCGACTATGAGGTGGGCGAGGATGTGTCTGAGGCTGTCGACTTCACCAAGTTCGGTCGCCGCGCCATCCTGAACCTGCGCCAGACTCTCGCTTCGAAGGTGCTGGAGCTGGAGCACGACTCGCTCTACAACAAATATAAGGATCGTGTGGGACAGGTTATCGCCGGCGAGGTGTACCAGGTGTGGAAGCGCGAGGTGCTCGTGGTTGACGACGAGAACAACGAGCTGTCGCTGCCCAAGAGCGAGCAGATTCCCAGCGACGTGTACCGCAAGGGTGAGACCGTGCGTGCCGTCATCGAGCGCGTGGACAACGAGAACAACAACCCCAAGATCATCCTTTCGCGCACAAGCCCTGCTTTCCTTCAGCGTCTGCTCGAGGCAGAGGTGCCCGAGATCAACGACGGTCTGATCAGCATCAAGGCCATCGCCCGCATGCCGGGAGAGCGTGCCAAGATCGCCGTCGAGAGCTACGACGAGCGCATTGACCCCGTGGGAGCATGTGTGGGTGTCAAGGGTAGCCGCGTTCACGGCATCGTGCGTGAGCTCGGCAACGAGAACATTGACGTCATCAACTGGACAGCCAACACCAAGCTCTTCATCCAGCGTGCGCTCTCACCGGCCAAGGTGTCAAGCATCAACATCGACGAGGAGAACCACAAGGCAGAGGTGTTCCTCCAGCCACAGGAGGTGAGCCTGGCCATCGGCCGTGGAGGTCTGAACATCAAGTTGGCGTCTATGCTCACCAAGTACACCATCGACGTGTTCCGCGAGGTTAACGGCGACGAGGAGGAAGAGGACATCTACCTCGACGAGTTTGTCGACGAGATCGACCAGTGGGTTATCGACGCCATCAAGGGCATCGGTCTCGACACAGCCAAGGCGGTGCTCAACGCTCCGCGTGAGATGCTCGTTGAGAAGGCTGACCTTGAAGAAGAGACCGTGGATCATGTGCTCAACGTGCTCCGCGCAGAGTTTGAGAAATAATTTTCTCCGGCTCTCATTTCTATCCTTGCCACGGCAGGACGGTGTGACGACACGCGCCTGCCACGGCAAGTTGACCAAAACATATTGCCGACAGGCGCTTGCAGAGACAAGCCGCGAGAGGTCGTGCAGACAATAATTTTATTAAAAAAAAGAAAACTATATGCGCCATGGCGTAGCAGCGACAGCGAAGCAGCAACCTCAGGTTCCTGCTTACGGGGAAGAGGCACCGCCACGCATGATGAACGATAAAAAAACAGAATGAGCATCAGGTTAAACAAAGCATTAAGCGAATTGAATATAGGACTTCAAACGGCAGTTGAATTCCTTGAAAAGAGAAGTGAACTGGGAGAGGTGAAACAGGAGCTGAGCTTCAAGCTCAACGACCAGCAGTATAACGCTCTGGTAGAAGCCTTCAAGCAGGACAAGGAGGTGCGCTCGCAAGCCGAGAAGCTGCTCCAGAAGAAGCCCAAGGACAAGAAACAGGCCAAGGACCAGGCTAAGGAAGGCCGTACAGAGCGTGTGCTCCCCGCAGGAGTGCAGCAGTATAAGCCCCTGGGAAAAATAGACCTCGACAGTTTGGGAAAGAAGCAGCCTTCAAAGCCTGCTGCTCAGACTGCCGGAAAGAACAGCAAGAACGTGACTGCTGCCGTGAGCCACGACTCTGCAAAAGCCAACAACGGGGCTGCACAGAAGCCCGCAGTGAATAACGCCGCAAAGCCAGCAGAAGCAAAGCCAGCACAGCAGAACGCACAGAAGCCTGCTGCACAGCACGCTGAGGCTAAGCCCGCAGCGCCTAAGGCGCAGGAGGCTGAGCAGAAGAAGGCACAGCCCGAGGTTAAAGCCGCTGCCAACGCAGCACAGGAGGCTCCTGTAGCTGCTGGCGACAAGCCCGCCGACCAGCGCACACCGCTGGAGCAGAAGCATCTGGCACAGCAGCAGAAGAGCGACGACATCTTCACCACAAAGAGCGAGAAGAAGATGCTGAACGCTCCTAAGGTGAACGTGCTCGGAAAGATAGACCTCGCAACGCTCAACCAGAGCACCCGTCCCAAGAAGAAGTCGAAGGAGGAGAAGCGCAAGGAGCGCGAGGAGAAGGCTCAGCAGCAGCGCGACGGCAAGAAGAAGCGCGAGCGCATAAACAAGGTGCGCGTCGACATAAACGCTGCGTCTAACCAGCAGGGTGGACGCAACAACAACGGCGGCGGCAACAGTGCCGGCGGAAACGGCGGCGCCGGCAACGGAAAGAAAAAGAAGAACCGCAACCGCAACCAGAAGCCCGTTGAGGTTAATGATGAGGACGTGGCACGTCAGGTTAAGGAGACGCTCGCACGCCTCACAAACAAGCAGAACCAGACAAAGAAGGGCGCCAAGTATCGTAAGGAGAAGCGTGAAGCTGCTCAGGAAAAGATGAACGAGGAGCGCCGCGAGGAGAAGAAGGAGAGCAAAACACTGAAGCTCACCGAGTTCGTGACCGTGAGCGAGCTGGCTACGATGATGAACATCAACGTCAACCAGGTCATAGGAACCCTCATGAGCGTGGGCATCATGGTGTCTATCAACCAGCGACTCGACGCCGAGACCATAAACCTCGTGGCAGAGGAGTTTGGGTTCAAGACCGAATATGTCAGTGCAGAGGTGCAGGAGGCCATCACAGAAGAGGCTGACGACGAGAACGATCTCGTGCCGCGCGCTCCTATCGTGACCGTCATGGGACACGTTGACCACGGTAAGACATCGCTGCTCGACTACATACGCAAGACCAACGTCATCGCCGGTGAGGCAGGAGGTATCACCCAGCACATCGGTGCTTACAACGTGAAGCTTGAGGACGGACGCCGCATAACATTCCTCGACACACCGGGTCACGAGGCCTTCACCGCCATGCGTGCCCGTGGTGCCCAGGTTACCGATATCGCCATCATCATCGTTGCTGCCGACGACGCTGTCATGCCCACCACAAAGGAGGCTATCGCACATGCCCAGGCTGCCAACGTGCCGATGGTGTTCGCAATCAACAAGATCGACAAGCCAGGTGCCAACCCCGACCGTGTGCGTGAGGAACTGGCTGCCATGAACCTGCTCGTTGAAGAGTGGGGCGGCAAGTACCAGTGTCAGGAGATAAGCGCCAAGAAGGGTATCGGCATCAGCGAACTGCTGGAGAAGGTGCTCCTTGAGGCTGAGATGCTCGACCTGAAGGCTAACCCCAACCGCAAGGCAACAGGTTCAATCATCGAGTCGTCTCTCGACAAGGGACGTGGCTATGTGTCAACGGTGCTCGTGAGCAACGGTACGCTCCGTGTGGGCGACAACGTGATCGCCGGCACAAGCTGGGGACGCATCAAGGCCATGTTTAACGAGCGTAACGCCCGTATAGAGAAGGCAGGACCGGCAGAGCCAGCAATAATCTTGGGCCTGAACGGTGCGCCCACAGCCGGCGACTCGTTCCATGTGCTCGAGACAGAGCAGGAGGCACGCGACATCGCAAACAAGCGCACACAGCTACAGCGTGAGCAGAGTCTGCGCACACAGAAGCGTCTCACCCTGTCAGATATCTCACACCGCATTGCCCTTGGATCATTCAAGGAGCTGAACATCATCGTAAAGGGCGACACCGACGGTTCGGTAGAGGCTCTGAGCGACTCGTTCATCAAGCTCTCTACAGAGAAGATCAAGGTCAACGTCATCTTCAAGGCCGTGGGCCAGATTTCAGAGAGCGATGTGACGCTCGCCGACGCTTCCGATGCCATTATCGTGGGCTTCCAGGTGCGTCCTTCGGCTGCAGCACGCAAGCAGGCTGACCAGGCTGGCGTGGAGATCAACACCTACTCGGTTATCTACGACGCCATCGACGATGTCACTTCTGCCATGGAGGGTATGCTCGACAAGGTCAAGAAGGAGGTTATCACAGGACAGGTTGAGGTGCGCGAGGTCTACAAGATCTCGAAGGTGGGCACCGTTGCCGGATGTATGGTTACAGAAGGCAAGATTCACCGCAGCGACCGCGCACGCGTGGTGCGCGACGGTATCGTGGTTCACACCGCCGACATCGCTGCCCTCAAGCGTTACAAGGATGACGTCAAGGAGGTGGCCACCAACTTCGAGTGTGGTGTCTCGCTCGTCAACTTCAACGACATTCAGGTGGGCGACGTGCTCGAGACCTTCACCGAGATTGAGGTTAAGCAGACGCTGTAAGACGCTCGCATGATGGCCGCTTGTCTATGGCGCCTGGCAGGTCTGTCTATGGTGCTTGGATGAGCTAAGTGTGGAATAGAAAAATAATGAGTCATGATAAAAACACAGGTTTGTGTTATGCGATTATGCGCATGCACGAACTTGTGTTTTTTTTATTCTGATGAACAGCTGTAAAAGCCAAAAAAAACGTAAAACGTTACGATAATAATTGCTTATTTTGTAATTTTGCATTTTAATAGGGGACATGTCGTTTTTCTTTCGGACACATGATATTTTTTTGTCGAAGACATCGCGGCTTTCGCGATAATGCGTTAGCCTGCCGAAAGATAGAAGCAGCACCCTGCAAACATAACAGCAACAATGGAAAATAAAGATACAAAAAATGCCTTTGTGCGACAGGTGGCGGAGCAGAAATATGAATATGGCTTCACCACAGACGTGCACACCGACATCATAGAGAAAGGTCTCAACGAGGATGTTGTGCGACTGATCTCGCAGAAGAAGGGCGAGCCCGACTGGATGCTCGAGTTCCGCCTTAAGGCGTTCCGCCACTGGCAGACGCTCAAGCAGCCCACATGGGGACATGTACACCTGCCTGAGATCGACTACCAGGCAATCTCTTATTATGCCGACCCGTTGGCAAAGAAGAAGGATGAGAAGAAGGAGATAGACCCTGAGCTCATGAAGACATTTGACAAGCTCGGCATTCCGCTCGAAGAACGACTGGCGCTCAGCGGCGTGGCGGTGGATGCCATTATGGACTCGGTGTCGGTGAAGACCACCTTCAAGGAGAAACTCGCAGAGAAAGGAATAATTTTCTGCTCCATCGGCGACGCCATAAAGAACCATCCCGACCTCGTAAAGCAATATCTCGGAACGGTGGTGCCCTATCGCGACAATTTCTATGCCGCCCTCAACAGCGCCGTGTTCTCAGACGGATCGTTTGTCTTCATTCCCAAAGGTGTGCGCTGCCCCATGGAGCTTAGCTCCTATTTCCGCATAAACGCAAGAAACACGGGACAGTTTGAACGCACACTGATCGTGGCCGACGACGACGCTTATGTGAGCTACCTTGAGGGGTGCACAGCGCCCATGCGCGACGAGAACCAGTTGCATGCCGCCATCGTGGAGATTGTGGTGAACAACAACGCGGAGGTGAAATACTCAACCGTGCAGAACTGGTACCCCGGCGACGAGCACGGCAAGGGTGGTGTGCTGAACCTCGTGACCAAGCGTGGCGACCTGAGAGGTGTCAACTCGAAACTGTCGTGGACACAGGTGGAGACGGGATCGGCCATAACATGGAAATATCCGTCTTGCATCTTGCGCGGCGACGGCTCACAGGCCGAGTTCTACTCGGTGGCGGTGACAAACAACTATCAGGAGGCCGACACCGGCACGAAGATGATACACATGGGAAAGAACACCAAGTCGACAATCATATCGAAGGGCATCTCGGCAGGACACAGTCAGAACTCGTACCGCGGACTGGTGCGTGCCACCAGCAACGCCGACAATGCACGCAACTACTCGTCGTGCGACTCGCTGCTCCTCGGCTCCGACTGTGGCGCCCATACCTTCCCCTACATGGACATTCACAACGACAGCGCCGTGGTGGAGCATGAGGCCACAACATCAAAGATCAGCGAAGACCAGCTCTTCTACTGTAACCAGCGTGGCATACCCACAGAGCAGGCCGTGGGCTTGATCGTGAACGGCTATGCCAAGGAGGTGCTCAACAAGCTGCCAATGGAGTTTGCTGTCGAGGCACAGAAGCTCCTCAGCGTGTCGCTCGAAGGAACGGTGGGATGAGAAGGTTGAATGTTGAGTGTTGAATGTTGAATGGTTGCGGCTTTGCCGCAATGTTGAATTTTTGAATTTTGATTTGTGAGTTTCTAATAATCGAAAAAAGAATAAATCAAAAATCCATAACTCAAAATTGCGGCAACGGCGCAATAATTCAAAATTCAAAATTGCGTCAACGGCGCAATAATTCTTGCTTAGGCAAGCGTCTCTACGAGCCGAACGCAAAATCAAAATTCAAAAATCAAAAATCGAAAACAAGTGTTTCGCAAAACAATAATATCGGCTGTTCTTGCAGCTCTTGCAGCTTTCCCGTTCAGCACACTGACTGCCGCCAATGTCGATGCTGCCGCTAACGTTGATGCTACCGCTAACGTTGCTGCCAATGCCGCCAATGCTGACGACGATGACATGCGCTCTACAAGTTTATAGCGACAGCGCTCGGACTCTATTGTCCCGACGATGAGCCTAAAAAGGAAACGAAGAAGGAACATCAGAAGGCAAGGTTGAAGCGTGTGCTCGATGCTTATTGATGAAGCGATGGCAACCAGCCGATGCTTATTGATGAAGCGATGGCAGCCAGCCGATGCTTATTGATGAAGCGATGGCAACCAGCCAATGCTTATTGATGAAGCGATGGCAGCTAGCCGATGCTTATTGATGAAGCAATGGCAGCCAGCGGCCACAGAAGAAAACAGAATAATAAAAAAAGATAAAAACAAAGACGTCTAAATATGTTAGAAGTAAAGAACCTCCACGCCAAGATTGGCGATAAGGAAATACTTAGAGGCATCAACCTCACGATAAATGATGGCGAGATCCATGCCATCATGGGTCCGAACGGTTCGGGCAAGTCTACACTCAGCGCCGTGCTCACAGGCAACCCTCTCTATGAGGTGACCGAAGGTGTGGCTCTGTTCAACGGCAAGAACCTGCTCGACATGAAGCCAGAGGACCGCGCACACGAGGGACTGTTTCTCTCGTTCCAGTATCCGGTAGAGATTCCGGGCGTGTCGATGACCAACTTCCTCAAGGCTGCCGTGAACGAGAAGCGTAAGTATCAGGGACTGCCTGAGCTTAAGGCTGCCGAGTTTATGAAGCTCATGAACGAGAAGCGCAAGGTGGTGGAGCTTGACAGCAAGTTCACACGACGCTCAGTGAACGAGGGTTTCAGCGGCGGCGAGAAGAAACGCAACGAGATCTTCCAGATGGCCATGCTCGAGCCAAAGCTTTCTATCCTCGACGAGACCGACTCGGGTCTGGATGTCGATGCCATGCGCATCGTGGCTGATGGCGTGAACAAGATGCATACGCCCGAGACATCGGCCATCGTCATTACCCACTATGAGCGTCTGCTCGACATGATCAAACCTAACGTCGTGCATGTGCTCTACAAAGGACGCATCGTGAAAACTGCCGGACCTGAACTGGCTAAGGAGATTGAACAGAGAGGATACGACTGGATAAAGGCGGAAGTGGAGTAGAGTTTTTGATTTTAAAGTAAAAAAACGAAACAATGCACAGCGAAAAACAATACATCGACCTCTACCGCGAATGTAGAGAACAGATCTGCGCTCACAGTGCCGCACCGCTAAACGCCGTGCGCGATGCTGCCTTTGAACAGTTTGAGCGACAAGGGTTCCCTTCAAGAAAGGTAGAGAGATACAAATATACAAGCGTTGACGAGCTGTTCGCACCCGACTATGGCGTCAACGTTAACCGTCTGGAGATTCCTGTAGACCCCTACAAGGCGTTCCGTTGCGACGTGCCGAACCTCAGCACATCGCTCTATTTTATCGTTAACGACCAGTTCCGCGCTGCCCTGCAGCCCAAGGAGAACCTGCCCGAGGGCGTGGTGGTCGACTCGCTCGCTGCCTATGCTCAGGCGAACCCGCAGTTTGTGGCTGACCATTATGCGCAGCTCGCACATGCCGACGAGGATGGCATAACAGCCCTCAACACCATGCTGGCACAGGACGGTCTGCTCGTCTATGTGAAGCAGGGCGTGAAGGTGGACCGCACCATACAGGTCATCAACATCTTGCGCTCTGACGTGCCGCTCATGGTGAACCGTCGCGTGCTCATCGTCATGGAGGAGGGCGCTGAAGCCAAACTGCTGTTCTGTGACCATGCTGCCGATGACCGCGAGTTTCTTGCAACACAGGTCATTGAGGCTTATGTGGGACGCAACGCATCGCTTGACCTCTACTGCATGGAGGAGACCCACTATAAGAACACGCGTGTGTCGAACGTCTACATTGAGCAACAGGCCGACAGCCGTGTTAACCACAACGTCATAACGCTGCACAACGGCACGACACGCAACCGTCTCGACGTGTTGCTCAAGGGCGAGGGAGCAGAGTGTTGGTGCAACGGATGCGTCATTGCCGACAAGGCACAGCACATCGACAACAACACGCTCATCGACCACCAGGTGCCCCACTGCACAAGTCATGAGCTTTACAAATATGTGCTCGATGACAAGTCGACAGGTGCCTTTGCCGGCCGCGTGCTCGTGCGTCACGGAGCGCAGAAGACCGTCAGCGAGGAGCGCAACCAGAACCTGTGTGCCACAAAGGAGGCACGCATGTACACACAGCCCATGCTCGAGATCTATGCCGACGACGTGAAATGCTCACACGGCTCCACCGTGGGTCAGCTCAACGACGCCGCTCTCTTCTACATGCGTCAGCGTGGCATCAGCAAGAAGGAAGCCAAGCTGCTGCTCGAGTTTGCCTTCATCAACGAGGTGGTTGACCAGATCAAGCTCGAACCGCTTCGCGACCGCCTTCACTATCTTGTCGAAAAACGCTTCCGAGGCGAACTGACAAAGTGTGAGGGATGCAAGATGTGCAAGTAAGTGAAGAGTGAAGAACGAAGAGCTTATTAAGTGAAGAGTGAAGAACGAAGAGTGAAGAACGAAGAGTGAAGAACGAAGAGTGAAGAATTCAATAGCTTTGCTGCTCTCGCTCTCTAATTCCCTTCGGTTTAGAAAGGCTTAGGTAGGCTTATAAAAAGACCCAACAGTGCTTAGGTAGGCTTATAAAAAGGCTCAACAGTGCTTAGGTAGGGTTATAAAAAGGCTCAACAGTGCTTAGGTAGGCTTATAAAGGCCTATCAAAGGAGGCCTATAAAGGCTTTGAAATAAAAAAGAAAAAAGATGTACAACATACAAAAGGTGAGAGACGATTTTCCTATTCTCTCTCGCACCGTCTACGACCGTCCGCTCGTCTATCTCGACAACGCGGCGACAACACAGAAGCCACTCTGTGTGCTCGATGCCATGCGCGACGAGTATCTTAATGTCAACGCCAACGTGCACCGTGGCGTGCATTATCTCTCGCAACAGGCCACCGACCTGCATGAGGCGGCGCGTGAGACCGTGCGCCGTTTCATCAACGCTCCCAAGACCGAGGAGATTATCTTCACGCGCGGCACCACCGAGAGCATAAACCTCGTGGTCAGCTCGTTCTGTGAAGAGTTTATGGGCGAGGGCGACGAGGTGATCGTGAGCGTCATGGAGCACCATTCTAACATCGTGCCGTGGCAGCTGCAGGCAGCAAAGCGCGGCATCGCTCTTAAGGTCATACCCATCGACGACAGCGGCAACCTGCTCATGGACGAGTATGAGAAGCTGTTTTCTGACCGCACGAAGATCGTTAGCGTGGCGCATGTGAGCAACACCCTCGGCACGGTGAACCCCGTGAAAGACATTGTGCGCATTGCTCATGAACACGGCGTGCCTGTGATGGTGGACGGAGCACAGTCGACACCCCATTTCAAGGTCGATGTGCAGGACCTCGATTGCGACTTCTTCGCTTTCAGCGGACATAAGATCTATGGCCCCACAGGTGTGGGTGTGCTCTACGGCAAGGAAGAGTGGCTCGACCGTCTGCCGCCCTATCAGGGTGGTGGCGAGATGATTGAGAGCGTGAGCTTCGAGCGCACGGTCTTCGAGCGTCTGCCGTTTAAGTTTGAGGCAGGCACCCCCGACTATGTGGCTACCCACGGTCTTGCCACCGCTCTCAACTATGTGTCGGCCCTCGGCATGGACAACATTGCGGCCCATGAGCGCGAGCTCACCGCCTACTGCATGGAGCAGATGCAGACCATCCCCGGCATCCGTCTCTTCGGCACCACCCCCGACAAGGACGCTGTCGTGTCGTTCCTCGTTGGCGACATCCATCATCTCGACATGGGCACCTTGCTCGACCGCCTCGGCATAGCCGTGCGCACAGGCCACCATTGTGCCCAGCCTGTCATGGATCGCCTCGGCGTGCAGGGTGTGGTGCGTGCCTCCTTTGCCCTATATAACACAAAAGAGGAGATCGATGCTCTTGTCAGTGGGGTGAAAAGAGTGGCTACGATGTTTTAAGGGAAGAGGGAGATTAAGTGAAGAGGGTTCTTAAGTGAAGAGTGAAGAGGGAAGAGTGAAGAATTCATGTGCCTTGGTTATTGTGAAGCAAAGCTATTGAATTCTTCACTCTTCCCTCTTCGTTCTTCACTTATAAACGTTCTTCACTCTTCCCTCTTCGTTCTTCACTTAATTTCCCTCTTACACTTCAGCAGCGCCGATACCACCCACACCAGGCAGCCGATACGGACAACCCAAGGGGCTTCCACCGGAAAGAAGGCAGCGCCGAAGGCCAACTGAGCATTGATAAGAAGCCATGTCTGGCGCATGGTCAGCTTACGATCCAACACATCAGAATAGTAACAGCAAAGCCATTCGATCGGTCGACAAATCTTCTTCATGCAGCTGTCGAGGCTAATCTCCTTCTCGTTGTTGAGGTAAACCTCCTTCTTGCTGTTGAGACAAACCTCCTTCTTGCTGTTGAGACAAACCTCCTTCATGCAGCTGTTGAGGCAAACCTCCTTCTCGCTGTTGAGGCAAATCTTCTTCATGCCGCTGTTGAGGCTTACCTTTTTCGCGTAGCTGTTGACGCAAACCGTTTTCAGGTTATTCCACAGGTTATATGTTTTCTTCACGATGTCGTTGAGGATAGAGGTCTTCACGAAGTTGCCAATGACTGCCTGTTGCTTTGTGCTGCGGCTGTCGATAAGGTAAATGTTCTTTTCCATAATGCTCATGATTACAGTTTGTTGTTATTTTCTGCTGCAAAAATAGCGAGGTAAATGGAAATAATGTTACCATATAGATAATCTTTAGTTAAAAAAACTATTATTCTTTCCGTATGTATAGGCACTTTTATCTTCTATAAAAGATAAAAGTATGAAAAATACAGATTTTGTTCGTTATAAAAGATAAAAGTTGTATATTTGCGGAGAATTTCTTTTATAAAAGACAAAAACCTATGGAAGCAATCAATAGACCAAGCTACATGGACAAGATTGAAAAATATCTTGGCAAAGAAACCATCATCGTGCTTGTGGGACAACGTCGTGTGGGCAAAAGCTACATGATGAAAATGGTGCGTGAGAAGAAGATGAAGGATTCTGGCAACAACGTAATATATATCGACAAGGAAAAGCGAGAGTTTGACAACATCCAAACTTATCAGGACCTTAACAAATATCTTGACGACCATTTCGCTGCCGACAAGCATAATTTTATTCTTATTGACGAGGTGCAGGACATCAAAGAGTTTGAGCGCTCTGTGCGAAGCTTCCGCACAGAACCCAACACCGACATCATCATCACGGGCAGCAACGCCCGCATGCTGAGCAACGAGTTGAGCACGCTGATTGGTGGCAGATACAAGGAAATCTACATTCAATCGCTTAGCTACAACGAGTTTTTAGAGTTTCACCAGTTGGCTGACAGCGATGAGGCACTCGCCCGTTACATACAGTATGGCGGGCTTCCCGGATTGGCAAAGATCGGGTTAGACGAAGACGACGCACGCGAATATCAGATGGACATCTACCACACGGTGCTCTTGAAAGATGTCATCATGCGCAACAAGATACGCAACGTGCCGTTCTTGGAGAACCTGGTGCGCTTTCTTGCCGACAACACGGGCAAGCTTATCTCTGCCAACAGCATCGCAAAATTCATGAAGTCGCAGGGCGAATCCATCACATCATCGGCCATCATCAACTACATTTCCTTTCTCTGCGAAGCTTATATCCTGCACAAAGTGAGCAGATACGACATTCATGGCAAGCGCATATTCGAGACCAACGACAAGTTCTATTTCGAAGACAGCGGCATAAGAAACGCCATCGCTGGCGGCACACGCGAGGGTGATGTGGAGAAGGTGATAGAAAACATTATCTACCTACATCTGCGTAGGCTTGGCTATCAGGTGTTTGTGGGACAGCTACAGGCAGCCGAGATCGATTTTGTCGGCACCAAGCCCGACGGTCAACGCATCTATGTGCAGGCTTCTTACATCATTGCCGACGAGACCACACGCGAGAGAGAGTTTGGCAATCTTAGAGCCATCAAGGACAACTATTCCAAGTATGTCATCTCCATGACCCCCTTGCTCACCCGCAACGACGACAATGGCATAACCCACCTGCATCTGCGCCATTTCTTGCATGACGGTCTATAGCGGTTTATAAAGGCATCTGCCTCTTTCATACAATATCGCATAAACAAATATGGGTGATGTGTGCCATGCTTCATAAGTGGCATGTTTGCGTATCGTAAGTACCATGTTTGCGCTTCGTAAATGGCGTGTTTACAATCTTCAAGTGATGATGTTTTGGCTGCAAACATGCTTCGTAAAGGCTGCAAACATGCTTTGTAAAGGCTGCAAACATGCTTTGTAAAGGCTGCAAAAATGTTAAAACGGGAGCGTTTTCGCCCGGGTTTTGCATAAATATACAGAATGACAGATAGATAGCAAACGGGGCTTTATTCTTTCTTAATGTATAAAATTATAGTTAAAATCAAAGCTCGAATTGTTAACGGCTCTTAAATACACCCCTCTTTTGTCATTAAGCCTCTTTGAGGTCGTCAAAGAGGCTTAATGAGCTCCTCAAAGAGCCTCTTTGACAACGCAATAAAGGCACTTTCATTTTGTCAAATGGGCTTAATGGGAAACTGAATAAATATACGGCCCAAAGTGCATATTTATGCATCGGATAAGGAGGCTGAATTTATTCCCTGACCACCAGATATGCCGTGCCTCCTTTTCACACATTGTTGGTTCAAAAACCTCCATATCCGTCTTTTTGCCGTAGCGTGGCATCGGGTAGCATGGGTGACATTAGGTGACATTAGGTGACAATAGAAAAAACCCCTATTGTCACCCGTAAACAGCTGATTATCAGATAGCTGTCTTGGGTGGTGACAATAGTGATATTATTTTGAAGAAAAAAGATTCATATAAGGCTCTGTACTACCCTAGAAAAAGTTGAATGGATTTGTACTGTAAGCCTGAGGTTGGTTGAATGATTTTCGCCTTATCCCCAAACTCTGTTGAATAAATAGCACCAGTTAGAGAATTATTGGAACAGTATTAGAAAACCATTAGAGCATTTACTCTACATAAAGTCGCCAAAATATAATAATCTACAAAGAAAGGAGGAAAAGTATGGGGTTTCGGAAAAACGTTGTATATTTGCAATAAGAAACAAAAATCCATGGCTATGGTAGAGACAAACAACAGAAGATTGCCCGTAGGCATCCAGTCTTTTGAGAAAATAAGAAAGGAAGGATACCTTTATGTTGACAAGACAGATATTATCTGGCAACTTGCCAACATAGATAAAACGTATAATTACCTGAGCCGCCCACGCCGTTTTGGAAAGTCGGTACTTGTCGATACTCTCGAAGCCTACTTCATGGGAAAGAAGGAACTATTCGAGGGATTGAAAATAATGGAAATGGAGAAAGAATGGATTAAGCGACCTGTAATAAGGCTTGATATGAGTCGTGCAGGAGCAGAGCCTGATACCTTGCGCTCTTATCTCAATAATATTTTCAGACAATACGAAAAAGAATATTCATTGGTTCCTAATCCTACAGATAGTCTTGCCGACCGCTTCAATGCAATAATCGTGGGTTCGTATGAGCAGACCGGACAACAAGTGGCTATCCTCATAGATGAGTACGACTCTCCATTACAGCATTCACGGAAGACTCCTCAGCACGAAGCATGCACCAGCATCTATAGAGAGGTGTTTGCCATATTGAAAGCCGACGACAAATACGAGAAGTTTGTCTTCATCACAGGCATAACCAAGTTTACACAGATTTCTCTCTTCTCTGTGCTCAATAATCTGAGTAACATCAGCTTTGACCCGGAATATGCTGCCATTTGCGGCATTACCAAGGAAGAGGTGTTGCGCGATTTCAAGCCAGAAATAAACAAGCTGGCAGAATATGAAGGTTGGACATTCGATGATGCCGTAGCACAGTTGACAGCATATTATGATGGCTATCATTTCAGTCGTCGAAATATGGTGGATGTTTTCAATCCATTCAGCCTCATCAATGCTTTGACAGATTCTGACCTTAAGAATTACTGGGCTTCGTCAGGTGCAACCTCGTTACTTCCTAAGTTCGTGGACGATATGGAGCTAAAATTACGAGAATTTGATCCTTGTACCATTCTTCGTCAAACTATAGAGACTTCTGATGTAACTGGAGGTGGCGCAGAACTGTTCCTCTATCAGTCGGGGTATCTTACAATAAAAGATTACCAGATGGGAGTTTACATCTTGGGATTCCCTAATAATGAAGTAAAACAAGCACTTTACGAGACGGTTTTACCAGCACTTACCTTACGAAGTTCAGGTGATATCCAATCTACCCAGTCTGGTCTGTTTCTCGCACTTCAGCTTGGCAATCTTCCAGAAGCCATGAAAAGCTTGAAAGCCCTTATTGCTGATGTGCCTTACAGCAACAAGAAGCTTGCCTGCATGGACATGGAGGAGCGCTACCGCCTGATATTGAGCACCATCTTTAATGCCATCGGTTGTAGGGTGGAAGTAGAGAAGATGATTGCTACGGGCAGAATAGACATGGTGGTGGAAACAACCAACTTCATCTATGTCCTTGAATTGAAGCTAAGCAACAACGGTGGTATTGACGCAGCAACCGAACAAATCAGAACCAAGCAATATACCGAGCCATTCAAAGCCGATAAACGAAAAGTCGTTGCTATTGCTATAGAACTGGATGAGAAGGGAAAAGGATTGGTTGACTGGAAGGAAGTGTAAAATGCTATATAATCCGAATTTCAATTGTACCGAATTCGATACAATTAGAAATGCAGCAGGAAGCAACAATTATGTACTGTACTACCCTAGAAAAAGTTGAATGGATTTGTACTGTAAGCCTGAGGTTGGTTGAATGATTTTCGCCTTATCCCCAAACTCTGTTGAATAAATATGCTTAAACACTGATATTTCTTTTTGCGGACAAACATAGTTAAAATACCTTTCGTGTCACCCAAAATTAGGTGGTACAAAGATACAAAGTGCTGTTCGTCAATAAGTTATAGAACGCTGTTACAATTTTCATTTAAAAGTTTTTTCCGTCAAGGTGAAAGAGTGTAAACAAATATAGTTAATCGTCCTCAAATGTGACAACGTTTTTCAGGGATAGTCAGAAATTGAACAAAAGAATACCTAATGCATATATTTATTTCGCTAAAAGTTGAAAAAAATCGGTGTTTTAGCGAAATAAACACGTTTTTGTTTGAAATTTAACATTTGAATGGCTGTAATGTGAGAAATGTTCATTAACTTTGCCCCGTCATCATAAATAGTGAGCAGTATGTGTCAGATAATTGGTCGAAAACAAGAAATCGCAGAGTTGAATCGAGTCTTCGAAAGTGGCAGAGCCGAATTTGTTGCTGTGTATGGACGCCGTCGTGTAGGTAAAACATTTCTTATTAACGAAGTGTTTCGTGACAATATGACCTTTCAACATACGGGTCTTTCACCTTATGACCGCACACGCAAAGTGTCGCTTCGCGACCAGCTCCAGAACTTTCATTTCTCCTTAGTCCGACATGGTATGGAGGGAGGAGAAGCACCACGTTCATGGATGGAAGCGTTTTTTAGACTTGAACAATTTCTGGAACGTCAAGACAACGGGACGCGTCAGGTAGTATTCATCGATGAATTGCCATGGATGGACACACCTCGCTCAGGCTTCCTCACTGCTCTTGAAGCATTTTGGAATGGTTGGGCGTGCAGCCGTCATAATATATGTTTTGTTGTATGTGGATCGGCAACCTCTTGGATGCTTGACAATCTCATCAATAACAAAGGTGGATTGTATGGCAGATTAACTAGCGAGGTTCATCTGTATCCTTTCAATCTGCATGAGTGTGAAGAGTTTTTCCTCAGTCGCAACATCAAAATGTCTCGTTATAACATAGCACAGGCATATATGATTTTAGGAGGAATTCCTTATTATCTCGACTTCTTTAATCCGTCAATGAGTCTGGCCCAAAACATTGATGCATTGTTTTTTTCTCGCAGAGCAAAACTTGGTGACGAGTTCGAGCGTCTGTTCAATTCCGTCTTTGACCATGCAGACATATGTATGAGCATTGTCCGCTATTTGGGAAGACGACATGGAGGATTTACACGTGATGAAATTGCCGAACATATCAACAAAAATGCTAATGGGGACTTTTCTAAAATACTCAAAGCTCTTATAGGTAGTGGCATTGTTTCCATTTATACGCCTTTTGGAAGTAATAAAAGAGATGTATTGCATTATAAATTGTCCGATTGCTTTTGCTGGTTCTGGATTCATTTCAAGGAGCTTCGCCATATAGAAGAAACGGACTACTGGATGCATCATCTTAAAGAGTCAGAGATTACATCTTGGCGCGGAATCGCTTTTGAGGAGGTTTGCTTGCAGCATATAGAACAAATTAAACATACACTGCAGATAGCTGGAGTTTCATCTCGTGAATCATCCTTTGTTCTTCGAGGTGATGATGGACAAGAGGGTGTACAAATAGACTTGATTATCAATCGAGCAGATGATGTAGTAAATGTATGTGAGATGAAATTCTGCAAGTCTGAATATGTTGTTATGAAAGCGTATGCAGAAAAAATAACCCATCGCATAGAAGTATTAGAAAAAATGTCGCCATCAAAGACATTCCACCCAACACTTGTCAGTGCAGCACCTGTACATAGAAATGAATACTCAGACATATTCGTTTCTCAAATAACCATTGATGACCTCTTTAAATAGGGACATTCAGCTTATTCCCACTTTATATTTCCTAAAGACAGCCAAATATCAGATTGTCCTCCGAGAAAATTGGTCGTGGAGGATAATCTGATGTTTTTTTTGCCATAAAAAATAACAAATGCGAGCCGTAAGGACACACTTGTCCCTTCCTTGCTTGCGCAAGGCCCCACAAATCTCCTTATTAGGCGGCCTTTTTTATTTCCGCTGCCATTTGCCGTGCGGCAAGTATGGCGGCATTTGCTGTGTGTATTCCGAAAAAAAGCAGCAATGTCTCACTGAACATGTTGCGTGCCTTGATGTACCCGACAGCATAGTGCTGTTTCTCCTGTTTTCGTCACTTTTTGGGGGATAAAAAGTTAATTGCTTAGAAATCAGCAAATAAGCCTCTGAAAATTTGCAAATTTGGGTGTCCCACGCTATCTTTGCATCATGTTTT
>OBLI01001652.1_pt1 | contig 21049 bp, 20 predicted proteins | sample 1519701 | NCBI WGS metagenome assembly OBLI01 (sample SAMEA3663005, study PRJEB22513) | pig gut metagenome | biome: pig gut; feature: pig-associated habitat; material: faeces | place: France | collected 2012
GAATGTTTAACAGTTTAAAAATGAAGTAGTTTATGAAGAAGTCAGTATGGGGAACAGTCCTCAAAGTGATTGTTGCGGTGGCCTCTGCCATCGCCGGTGCATTGGGCCTTAGCGCTTGTATCTAATGATGGATAAGCGATGTAGTTTTTATCAGAATGACCGGGGGGTATGCCTCCTGGTCATTCATTGCAGTGCCACCCGCTGCGACTGAGATTTCCAGCTCAGTCCCGCCATCCACAAGGCCTGTCCCTGTTTCGAAGCCCGAAAGGAGTATGAGGAGATTGAGCGTTTAAGCAAAAGTTTGTATCTTCGCCGTGAGAAAATTTCTTAGCGAGCAAGAGAATATGTTGGACTTAGATAAACGATCGATCATGTATTTACCGGGGGTCGGGCCCAAGCGGGCGGAGATCCTGAAGAAAGAGGCGGGCATCTCCTCGTTTGAGGATTTGCTGTTCTATTTTCCGTATAAATATATCGACCGCAGCCGCTTCTACAAAGTGAATGAGGTGGAGGGCAATATGCCGTTTATCCAGCTGAAGGGTAAGATCGTGCTGTTCGACATTGTGGGCGAGGGGAGTGCCAAACGGCTGATCGGTAAGTTTAGCGATGGAACCGGGGTGATAGATTTAGTCTGGTTCAAAGGTATCTCCTATACGAAAGATCGGTATAAATTAAATACTGAATATATTGTTTTCGGGAAGCCGACCGCATTTGGTTCTACCTATAATATTGTACATCCCGATATTGACTCGCTCGATCAAGCCGATCAGGTGGCAAAAGGACTGACCCCTTATTACAACACGACGGAGCGGATGAAGAAGGCTTTCCTTCCCTCACGGGCGATCCAGAATCTGCAATATACCTTGCTTAGCTCCCTGCAATGGCAGCTTCCGGAGACTCTTTCGCCGGATGTGTTGGGGCGCATCGGAATGCTCTCGATGACGGAGGCGATCCGCAATGTGCACTTCCCGGAGTCGATCGATAAGCTACGTAAGGCGCAGTTGCGCTTGAAGTTTGACGAACTATTCTTTATCCAATTGAACATCCTGCGAACCGCGGGCTTGCGGAAACGGAAGTTGCAGGGCATTCCTTTCCCGACCGTGGGGGATTATTTCAATACCTTTTATAAAGACTACCTGCCTTTTGCGTTGACCAATGCGCAGAAACGGGTGGTGCGTGAGATCCGGGCTGATATGGGCAGTGGACGACAGATGAATCGGCTGTTGCAGGGCGACGTAGGCAGTGGGAAGACCTTGGTGGGTTTGCTCTCGATGCTGTTGGCGCTTGATAATCATTGCCAAGCCTGCTTGATGGCTCCGACGGAGATTCTGGCGGCTCAGCACTATGCGACAATCTGCCATTTCCTGCAAGGCATGGAGGTGAAGGTGGCGTTGCTCACGGGATCTACCCGCAAAAAAGAGCGGGAGCGGTTGCTTCCGGCGATTGCGGAGGGGGAGATCCAGATCGTGATCGGTACGCATGCGTTGATTGAGGAATCAGTGCAATTTCATACGTTAGGATTGGCGATTATCGATGAGCAGCATCGTTTCGGAGTGGAGCAGCGAGCCAAGTTGTGGACGAAAAATACGGAGCCTCCCCATGTATTGGTGATGACGGCTACCCCCATCCCGCGCACGTTGGCGATGACACTCTATGGCGATCTGGATGTCTCTGTCATTGATGAGTTGCCCCCCGGACGGAAACCTGTCCGCACACTGCATCGTTATGACAATAAGAAAGCTGAGCTGTATGCCTTTCTGCGGTCGGAGATCCAGAAAGGGCGGCAGGTTTATGTGGTCTATCCGTTGATCGAGGGCAATGAGAAGTTGGATTATAAAGATTTGGAGGCTGGCTTCGAGACGTTTAAGGAGGTATTCGCAGAATATACAGTTTGCATGGTGCATGGCCGTATGAAAGCAGTGGATAAGGAGCGGGAGATGCAGAAGTTTGTCAGTGGTGAGGCACAAATCCTGTTGGCTACCACCGTGATTGAGGTGGGCGTGAATGTGCCCAATGCCTCAGTGATGGTGATTGAGAGCGCGGAGCGGTTTGGCCTTTCGCAGTTGCATCAGTTGCGAGGGCGCGTCGGTCGAGGCGCGGAGCAGTCTTATTGCATTTTGGTCTCGTCGTATAAATTGAGTAACGACACGAGAAAGCGTTTGGAGATCATGGTAAACAGCAACGACGGCTTTAAGATCGCTGAGGAGGATTTGCGTCTTCGGGGACATGGCGATTTGGAGGGAACACGGCAGAGTGGCGAGGGATTGGACCTGAAGATTGCCAATTTGGCAGTCGATGGCCAGATCCTGCAATATGCCCGTGAGCAAGCGATGGAAGTGCTTGACAAAGATCCCGATTTATTGAACGAGGAGCACCGGATATTGAGCGAAAGGCTGAAAACGCTGTTTGCCAAGAAGAAAGATTGGAGCCTAATCAGTTAATATGTTGTGAAACATGTTTTGCCTTATTCCTTTGTTTTATAAAAAGTTACGATCCTATTTTTGCTTTCGTTCGGATTCGTTTCGCGTTTTTTTTGTTTGTGAATTTGGCTGGATTTCTCAAAATGTCGACCTTTGACCATCTGACAATCAGGCAGAGATGCCTTGCGTTGCCAAAAGCACAATATTTTAGAAATACGAAATCATCTGGCAAAATGAATATAAAAGCATTCTTATTCGCTTGTTGCGCGGCTGTGTTGGTGGCCACTGCGGACGCTAAACGCCCCGTTAAGATTGTTACGCCCCCTGCTTCCGAAGAAACTCAACCCTCCCATCAATTAATGCATCAGCGTGTGTCTGAACTGATGGCCGACCGTGTCGGTTTCAAGAAAGACATGACCGATAAGTTGATTGAGATGAATGAACTGGAGGAATTAGAGGCAATGGAAGATCTGGAGTTTCCCGCAGACGAGCTTTATGGCGAATGGTCGAATGATTGGGTCGATCCTTTCCGTGGTAAAAAGATTGATATGCCAGATTCTTGCCGCATCGACTGCTCCACATTCGTGCTTCCGTTAGACACGATGACTTATGTCACTTCTAAATATGGCCCTCGCCGCCGCCGGATGCACCGAGGTATTGACTTGAAGGTGCAGAAAGGTGATACGATCCGTGCGGCTTTCTCTGGTAAAATCCGTATTCGGAATTTCGAGCGCCGGGGCTATGGCTATTATTTGGTTGTGCGTCACCCGAATGGCTTGGAGACGGTTTATGGGCATCTTTCCAAGTTCTTGGTAGAGCGGGATGAGATCGTGAAGGCAGGTCAGCCGATTGGATTGGGAGGTAATACCGGACGTTCCACCGGATCGCACCTCCATTTTGAAACCCGTTTCTTGGGGCAAGCCATTAATCCCGCTGAGATTATTGATTTTGAGAATAGCGTGCCTCGTCAAGATATTTTCGTTTTCCGTAACGTGAAAATCAACGGACGTAAGAGCAACATCTACACCTCTTCCAATAATCAAATGGTTTATCACCGGGTGAAGTCGGGTGATACGTTAGGTAAGATTGCCCGCATGTATGGCATGACCGTGAATGAGCTTTGTCGCTTGAATGGTTTGAAGAGCACCTCTACGTTGCGTATCGGTCAATCCATCCGATGCAGTGCCGGGGTAGAGGCAAGCTCCACGAAGAAGGCTGCTGCTTCAACAGCGAAACCAGCAACAAAGGCTGCTGCAAAGAAAGCCATCACTGTGAAGGCGGATGCCTCTGCTGCGGCCTCTTTGCCACAAACGGCCGCAACCATAATTCAGGACGGCTCGGCTCCTGTTTATCATAGAATCAAGTCAGGTGATACATTAGGTGCGATCGCGAAGCGTTATGGTACGACTGTACAGAAACTTTGTGAGTTAAATGGCATCACAAAGACGACGGTGCTTCGATTGGGCCGTTCGCTCCGTTGCTCATAAACGACAAAAGGCATGTGTATGAAGGATACTGTTGGGCGGGATATGACCACCACAAAGGAGCAATTCGAACAGGTAATTGCTATTTGCCGTGACCTGTTTGCGAAGAAGTTGAAGGATTATGGGGCCTCGTGGCGGATTATGCGTCCGCAGTCGGTGACTGACCAGATCTTTATCAAAGCCAATCGTATCCGAAGTTTGGAGATCAAAGGTGTCAGTTTAGTGGGTGAGGGCATTCGTCCGGAGTTTATCGGTATTGTGAATTATGGCGTGATTGGTTTGATCCAGTTGGCGTTGGGTTTCTCGGAGAAGGCCGATCTTTCAGAAAACGAGGCGTTGGCGTTGTACGATCAGTATATGACTCAAACGAAAGAGCTGATGTATGCCAAGAATCATGATTATGACGAGGCTTGGCGATTGATGCGGATCAGTTCTTATACGGATCTGATTCTGATGAAGCTTTTTCGCACGAAGCAGATCGAGAGCCATGATGGTCAGACGTTGGTTTCGGAAGGAATAGATGCCAACTACATGGACATGATCAATTATGCGCTTTTTGGACTGATTAAGTTAGAGTTTGGCGAAGCCTAATTCCACATGAACCGTCAATCCTTATCTAAAATTCTCGTTGAGGCCTGCCGCTTATTGTTAGGGGCAGTATTTGTCTTTTCGGGAGCGGCCAAGGCTGTGGATCCCCAAGGAGGTGCGATCAAGATTGCCGATTACCTTGTCGCTTTTGGTTTAGACTCATTGAAGGAGCTTTCACTCTTTCTTGCTTTTAACCTCTCGGCTTTTGAGTTTGCGTTAGGCGCTACCCTGCTATCGGGTGTCTATCGGCGTTATGCCTCATGGCTAACGCTTTTGATGATGGGCTTCATGACTCCATTGACACTCTATTTAGCGCTGTTTGATCCGGTGTCGGATTGTGGTTGTTTTGGGGATGCGTTGTTGCTTACTAATTGGCAGACTTTCTTTAAAAATGTCATTCTTTTAGCGGCAGCTTGCTACCTTTGGCGTCACAATCAACGGATGCTGCGAGGTTTTTCCCGTTATGCTTATTGGTTTGTACCACTCTGGTCTTATCTCTTCATTTGTGGTTTTGCCTATCAGAACTATACGCATCTGCCGATATTGGATTTTCGTCCTTACAAAATTGGGGTGAATATCCAAGCGGAGCGGACGATCCCCGAGGATGCGCCTCAGGACGAGTATCGCTATTCCTTTATTTATGAGAAAGAGGGAGTGCGAAAAGAGTTTGGTTTGGAGGATGCGCCCGCTGGTGACAGTACCTGGACTTTTGTGGAGTCACGCACTGAACTTTTGAAGCAGGGATATGTGCCTCCGATTCATGATTTCGTGATTCACGATCAGATGGGTGAGGAGGTGACCGATCAATTGTTGGACGATCCGCGGCCACTATTGTTATTGATTGCTCCTCATTTGGCAGAGGCTGATGATGAGCATATTGATGAGATCAATAATGCCTATGATTACAGTTTGGAGCATAATATAGGTTTTTATTGCGTGACTGCCTCCTCGGAAGAGGAAATTGCGGAGTGGGAGGAGCAGACCGGAGCGGAGTATCCCTATTTACGGGCTGATGACACGTTGTTGAAGACCATAATCCGGTCTAATCCCGGACTTTTATTGCTTCAACAAGGCACGATTTGGATGAAATGGCATAGTAATGACATTCCGGGGGAGGAGCAATGGCCGGAGGTGATCACCTCTTATTTGGATGAAAATCGAGACTTGAAAGCGCAAGAAGAGGGGCGACTTATAACCAACTTATTGACTTTTACCGTACCTTTGTCGCTGATTTGGCTGTATGACCTGTTGCGTCATCGAATCCGCCGCAAGAAGCGTGAACAGGCTGAAGGCAAAGAGACTGAATAGTTATTGTATTTATATATTTAAATTATTAAGTTATGAGAAAGAATATTGTTGCAGGAAACTGGAAAATGAACACCACCCTGGCTGAGGGTTTGGCTTTGGCAACAGGCTTGAACGAGGCATTGAAGGATAAGACTACGAATTGCGATGTGATCATCGGTACTCCGTTCACTCACTTGGCAAGTGTAGCTGCCACGATTGATACAAATAAGATTGGCGTAGCTGCTGAGAACTGCGCAGACAAGGAGAAGGGTGCTTTCACGGGTGAGGTTTCTGCCGCTATGGTAGCTTCAACGGGTGCAAAGTATGTGATCTTAGGTCACTCTGAGCGTCGTGCTTACTATCATGAGACTCCGGAGATCTTGAAGACAAAGGTAGAGTTGGCTTTGGCTAACGGTTTGACTCCGATCTTCTGCATCGGTGAGGTTTTGGCTGAGCGTGAGGCTGGCAAGCACTTTGAGGTAGTTGATGCACAGATCGAGGGCTCTTTGTTCAACCTCTCTGCTGAGGACTTCGGTAAGATCATCTTGGCTTACGAGCCGGTTTGGGCTATCGGTACAGGAAAGACGGCTACAGCTGATCAGGCTGAGGAGATCCACGCACACATCCGTGCTACGTTGGCTGCTAAGTATGGCAACGAGGTAGCTGAGAACTGCACGATCCTTTATGGTGGTAGCTGTAACGGTGGCAATGCAAAGGAGTTGTTCGCTAAGCCGAACGTGGATGGTGGTTTGATCGGTGGCGCATCTTTGGCTGTCGAGAAGTTCATGCCGATCATCGAGGCTTTCGATAAGTAATTTGTTATTGAACACAAAATAGAAGGGAATGTGCCCATAGGCGCATTCCCTTTGATTAAAAAAACAGATTCAGACATGAAGAGATTTCCTTGTATCTTTTTTCTTTTTTGCCTATGCTTCACGAGCGCTCTATGGGGACAGGCCAGCCGATCTACTATTTTTGATGCGCTGAGTCGGCATGGTGTGGGCGAAGGAGAGGTGGTTGTGCATCAATCTGCTGCGATAGAACGGATGGTTGGTGAGCGTATGGCGGGTGCTGATGTGGAGACGACAGACTGCGTGACCTATCTGAAGATACAGGGCTATCGTACGCAGGTGTTCTCAGGGAATAATCAGCGTGCCTCTAAAGATGAAGCGTTCAGCAAGGAAAAAGAGATAAAGGAGCTGTTTCCCGACGTGCCTACTTACGTTTCCTACAACGCCCCTTTCTGGAAATTGCGTGTAGGCGATTTCCGCTCTCATGAAGAGGCCTATCACATGATGCGGCAGTTGATGGCCGCTTTCCCGAAATATGGTAAGGAGATGTATATCGTGCGCGAAGAGATAAAAATACCCCTAAACGAAGAGTAAGAGAATGGAAGTAAACGAAGAGATGCTGCAGGCACGTCAGTTGTTGGCGTCGCATTATAAGGATATTTTAGGATTGTTGGGTGAGGATGCAAACCGTGAGGGTTTGGTGAAGACACCTGATCGTGTGGCTAAAGCCATGCAATTCTTGACCAAGGGTTATCACGAGGATCCCGAAGCGGTGTTGCGTTCTGCGATGTTCCAAGAGGAGGATTATAAGCAGATGGTGATCGTAAAAGACATTGATTTCTTCTCGCTCTGTGAGCATCACATGCTGCCCTTCTTTGGCAAGGCGCACGTAGCTTATATCCCAAAGAAATACATCACGGGGTTGAGCAAGATCCCTCGGGTGGTGGATATTTTCGCACGTCGTTTGCAGATTCAGGAGCGTTTGACCATGCAGATAAAGGACTGCATCCAGAAGACGCTCGATCCCCTGGGTGTGATGGTGGTGATTGAGGCACAGCACATGTGTATGCAGATGCGAGGCGTGGAGAAACAGAATTCCTTAACTACGACCTCCGATTTTACGGGCTTCTTTCAGCAGGCGAAAACACGCGAGGAGTTCATGAACCTGATCAAGCGTAATCGTTGATCACCGGGTATGCGATCTTTCAGGAAAGGAGTGTTAACGATTGACGTTATACGAAACAAATCCTCGCTACGTTGTTTATAAGGAAAAGAGCAATATAAAAGAAAAACGAGCAAGGAATGGCAGTAAAGATTGATAAGGTACTTTGGGCGGATGATGAGATCGACCTTTTGAAACCGCATATCCTCTTTTTGCAAGATAAGGGCTATGAGGTAGTGCCAGTGGTCAGTGGACAGGATGCGATTGACTGCTGCAAGGAGCAGTCGTTTGACATCATCTTCCTGGATGAGAATATGCCCGGCTTGACAGGCCTGGAGACCCTTTCGTTGATCAAAGAGATCGACCCGAATGTGCCTGTGGTGATGGTGACAAAGAGCGAGGAGGAGAGCATCATGAACCAGGCGATCGGAAACAAGATTGCCGACTATTTGATTAAACCGGTTAATCCGAATCAGCTACTGCTTTCGATCAAGAAAAACGTACATAAGAATGTCATTATCTCCGAGACCACTACCGTCGGTTACCAGCAGGAGTTCGGACGTATCGGCATGCAGATCAACGACTCTTTGACCACCGAAGACTGGATGGAGGTTTATAAGAAATTGGTCTATTGGGAGCTGGAGTTAGAGAACAGCCAGGTGGCAATGACCGATATGTTACGGATGCAAAAACAGGAGGCCAATCATGCGTTCGCCAAGTTTGTCAAACGCAATTACGTTGATTGGATTCAGCATCCGGAGAATCGTCCGCTGATGAGTCCGGATCTTTTCAAGAAGCGCATTTTCCCTTTGCTTGATCAGGAGGAGAAGATCTTTTTTGTCTTGATCGATAACTTCCGCTTGGATCAGTGGCGAGTGGTGAAAGACCTGTTGGCTGAATACTTTACCTTCGATGAGAATCTTTATTATAGCATCCTCCCGACTGCTACGCAATATGCGCGTAATGCCATCTTCTCCGGGTTGATGCCATTGCAGATCGAGCAACTGTTTCCCGATTTGTGGGTGGACGAGGAGAGCGAGGAGGGGAAGAACCTCAACGAGGCCCCACTGATCCAGACACAGATCAATCGTTTTCGCAAAAATTACACATTCTCTTATAATAAGGTGCACGACTCCCTGTATGGCGAGAAGTTGTTGGGCATGATTCCCTCTTTGATGCGCAATCAGCTGAATGTAATCGTGCTGAACTTTGTGGATATGCTGTCGCATGCCCGTACGGAGAGCAAGATGATCCGTGAGCTGGCACAGAGTGAGGCCGCTTACCGCAGCTTGACCCGCTCATGGTTCCAACATTCCACCACCTTGGAGCTGTTTAAGCGTATCGCCCAACGAGGTGCCAAGGTAATCTTGACTACTGATCATGGTACGATGCGGGTGAATGATCCGTTGAAGGTGGTAGGCGATAAGAATACCAACACCAACTTACGTTATAAATTAGGGAAGAACCTCAACTATAATCCCAAGGAGGTATTTGAGATTCGTGAGCCGCAGAAGGTGGGATTGCCGGCGCCTAATCTGAGCTCGAAGTACATCTTTGCCACGGGAGAGGATTTCTTCGCCTATCCCAATAACTATAACTATTACGTCTCTTACTATCGCAATACCTTTCAGCATGGCGGTATCTCGATGGAGGAGATGTTGATTCCCTTCATTACCCTCAATCCGAAATAAAATACGAACAAATAATATGCAAACCATTCAAATTAAGAGTTTAGAGACGATTCGTGAAGCGGCGAAAGAGTTTATCGCTGGTATGGACGATCGTACGGTATTTGCTTTCTACGGCCCGATGGGAGCGGGAAAGACGACGTTTATCAAAGCAATCTGCGAGGAGTTAGGCGTTGAGGATGTGATCAACAGCCCGACGTTCGCCATCATTAACGAGTATCGGAGCGACACGACCGGTGAGTTGATCTACCATTTCGATTTCTATCGCATCAATAAGCTGAGCGAGGCGGAAGATATTGGCACGGAGGATTATTTCTACAGCGGTGCGCTCTGCTTCATTGAGTGGCCGGAGAAGGTGGATGACCTGTTGCCCGGCGACGTGGTGAATGTGCGCATCACCGAGAATACCGATGGCTCACGAACCGTAGCCGTGGATTAAGCGATGACACCTTCCGAATATTTTATTTTTGCCCTCTTTATTGGCTTGGGTGTTTTCTCCGTGGTCGCAGCAGTGCTCGACCTGGAGTGGTACTTTCAGACGAGCGCCGCGCAAACCTTCGTGAGATGGTTGGGTCGCACCGGTGCCCGTCTTTTTTATGTGCTGCTGGGAATAGGATTAATCTCTTGTGGTGTGCTGGCTATTCTCTATTATTAGTGAGAGATTGTCATTGTAAGAGGGGTTTTGCTATGAATTTCAAGTAAAATCTGGATTTATATTTGCAGAATCAAAGTTTTCTGTTACTTTTGCTGCCCAAAAAAATAGTTAATGACAAACTCGTATATACAGTAATATTTAGATACCAAGAAATATGTCAGAAGTAAAATTCTATTGTAAAGACCAGCAGGTACCTTTGGAAATGCACAAGGTACGTGTCGTACAGAAATTGTTCTTGCCCACAGTGGAAGAGCGTGTAGCCAAAATGAACGCCGCAGGAAACAACACCTTCTTGCTCCAGAATAAAGACGTTTTCATGGATATGTTGACCGACTCAGGTGTCAACGCCATGTCAGACAACCAGATGGCTGCCATGATGCAGGCCGATGATTCATACGCAGGTTCAGAGACTTGTAATCGTTTGTTGAAATCGTTGGAGGATGTCTTCGGTACGAAGTATTTCTTGCCAGCTCACCAAGGTCGTGCTTGTGAGAACATCTTGGCGGAGGCATTCGTTAGACCGGGCGATGTGATCCCGATGAACTTCCACTTCACGACAACCAAGGCACATATCACCCGTTTGGGTGGTCGTGTGGAGGAGTTGGTTTGCCTCTCCGGATTGGATCCCCGCAATACAGATCCTTTCAAGGGTAACTTCGATATTCCTCGTTTGGAGGCATTGATCAAAGAGGTAGGTCCTGAGCACATTCCGTTCGTACGTATCGAGGCCGGAACAAACTTGATCGGTGGTCAGCCGCTGTCGTTGGAGAACATGCTGCAGGTGGCAGCGCTGTGTAAGCAATACGGTATCCTTTCCGTGTTAGACGCTTCCCTTTTGCAGGATAACCTCTACTTCATCAAGGTACGTGAGGCCGCTTGCAAGGATATGACGATCCGTGAGATCACCCGTAAGTTGGCGGATGCCATGGATTTGATCTACTTCTCCGCCCGCAAGTTAGGTTTCGCACGTGGTGGTGGTATCATCTCCAACAACGAGAAGTTGATCTTAAAGATGAAGGAGTTCATCCCCTTGTTCGAGGGTTTCTTGACCTACGGTGGTATGGAGGTTCGCTCTATGGAGGCGATCGCTGTCGGCTTGCAAGAGACGATGGATGAGGAGATCATCTGCCAGGGCCCGATCTTTATTGAGCAATTGGTGAAGGAGTTGGACGCTTACGGCGTGCCGATGATTCTGCCTGCCGGTGGCTTGGGTGCGCACATCAACGCCTCTGAGTTCTTGGAGGGTATGCCGCACGATCAATATCCTGCCGGTGCGTTGGCTGCTGCGCTGTATATCGCCGGTGGTATCCGTGGTATGGAGCGTGGTACGATCTCTGAGCAACGCAACGAGGATGGCACGGAGCGTTATGCCGAGTTGGAGCTGTTGCGTTTGGCCTGCCCCCGCCGTGTCTTCACCTTGTCGCAAATCAAGTATTGCGCAGACCGTGTGAAGTGGTTGTATGACAACCGCAAGTTGATCGGTGGTTTGAAATGGGAGGATGAGCCTGCTGTGCTGCGCTTCTTCTTCGGCCGCTTGAAACCACTGGGCGATTGGCAAGAGAAGCTGGCCGCTAAGTTCAGAGCTGATTTTGGCGATAGTTTATAATCCGATACGAATCCGAAGGGCGGCAGGTGTCGCCCTTCTTTTCTGTTTTTATTCTACATAGTTATGATAGGAACCATAGTCAATACGATCACGATTATCGTGGGCAGCTGCGTCGGACACTTTGCCAAGCGCGGCATCAAGGAGCCATACCAAAAGGTGATGTTCACCGCGATGGGTTTGGCCTCTTTAGCGTTGGGCTTCAATGCCGTCTGCAACCATCTACCCAAAAGTGAATATCCCATTCTCTTCATTGTTAGCCTTTCAGTGGGTGGTGTGATAGGCACGATGCTCGACCTCAATGGACGTTTCAATCGTTTGGTCAACCGTTTCTCCAAGTCCAATTTAGCGCAGGGGCTCTCCACTGGTATCCTGCTCTATTGCATCGGTACGCTCTCTATCGTTGGCCCGATGATGAGTGCCCTCTATGGCGATCATACCTTCCTCTTTACCAATGCCACGCTCGACTTAGTGACCTCTGCGGTCTTGGCTACCACTTACGGCATCGGCATGGTGCTTGCCGCACCCGTCCTTTTCTGTTGGCAAGGCGCTTTCTATTTAGCGGCGAAGCTCGCCGGTGGCGTGATTCCTGATGCGATGGTGACCGAGATCTCTATTGTCGGTGGGACATTGATTGCCGCTTCCGGTTTAGGCATCTTGCAAATCAAGGATTGCAAAACACTCAATTTGCTGCCCTCCTTGGCCGTTCCTATCCTCTTTTTCCTGTTGAAGAGTCTGTTTTAACTACCAAACAGCCGCCATTTTTCGGACTTGTTTCAGTTTCTCCATAAACGATTTGTTGCGTTTAGCCATCGTTAGGTCATAATCTGCTTGCATACGAATCCAGAAAGTGGCTTCAATGTCTAATGCAGCCTCTATGAGCATGGCATATTCAGTTGTAATAGGACATTTACTATTGAGTAAATCATTCAATTCGGAATTAGGTATGCCTGTCTGTTCCGCAAAATGAGAGGGTGTAATGCCTCGAAATTCAAGTTCTTCTTTTAAAATACTTCCTGGGTGGGTGGGCTCAAATGGTTCGAGGTTGTTTGCGATCATTTTGGAATCTATGCCTTCAAGAGAAATCATATTGCTTATTATTTGTAATGGTTTGACAATTCTAAAATATTACAGATCGTAATGAGTGGCTCATTCCCTTCTTTGGAAACAGAGAACTCAATACGATATTGATCGTTTACACGGATAGAAGAAATACCTGCTCTATCTCCTTTTAATACTTCATAGTGTAGTGACTTGATTGTAAATAGCGATTCTACAGAATCTTTATTCTTCAAAATATTTATCCGATCAATGTATCTACGAACAATGTCGGGTTGGAAGCGATGCTTTTTATCGCTACTCTTTCCTTTCTCATAGAGCTCTTGCAAGTATTTCTTCTCAAATGTAACAATCATGTGACGATGTTTGTATTGCAAAGGTAGCAAATCCGCATAGCGAACGGATGATTTCAAAAGGATTTTCTTGAAACGACCTTCATTTAAGCCTTTCGTCTAAATGCGAAGGAGCCATGTAGGGCTACGAGCGGCTTTCGACGACTGGCGAAGAGACGAAATCGTGCCTCAGAGGGCTTCTTTGGTTAGCGAAAGGCTCAGCAATGCCATTTGAGATCAATTTATTAACATAATTATGCAATCAATCCGTAGATGAAATGATTATGTTAACATATTGAAACCATTTAGTACATGTTTGTTAATCCGATCTAATAAAAATGCCTTTTTGGGGGTATTTGAGACTTTCGCCAAAAAATAATAGCCCAAAATGTGCTACATGGAACTTTCGGCAATTGCCGACGGTGTTACATAGTACATGATGGACTATTTGTATTAACACAGTTTTACAAAATAGTACTATATGGTAAAACCGTGTTAATAGATTCCGGGTCGTTAGGATTGCCATGGCACATGGATCCGTTTATGTCGGGTAGCAACTCACTTTTGGTGCCGGCATGACGCGGTTTTTCTCGGCATAGAATGACGTATGGATGGGTAATGGCTGGATAGATTTCAGAGGATTTTCTTTACCTTTGTCGGCACAAGGTTAATGCTTAAATCAGAGGTATGATGAAACGATTCTTTTTAAGTTTGATGTTGGTGGGCGCTTTCACGGCCCAGGCGCAACTCCGCAATGCAGATGTGTATGAGGTGACAGAGATAGATCATTCCATGCAGCGGAATGTAGTGACGATTCCCGGTTTTGATGGCTATCAGACCTTAAAATGTGATTTCCATATCCATACGGCTTTCTCTGACGGCTCGGTGTGGCCGGATATGCGTGTGGAAGAGGCTTGGCAAGAGGGGTTGGATGCGATCGCGATCACCGATCATATCGAGTATCGTCCGCACAAAGAGCAGTTGAAGGGAGACCTGAACGAGTCGTTCAAGATCGCCAAGAAGCGGGGCGATGAGTTGGGCTTCTTAGTGATTCACGGATCAGAGATCACCCGCTCCAAACCCTTAGGCCATTTGAATGCGCTCTTCTTGCAGGATAGCAACCCGCTGGATGTAGAGGATCCACTGAAGGCAATCGACGAGGCGAAACGGCAGGGCGCATTTATCATGTGGAATCACCCGGGATGGCCTGATGACAAATCGACGCTCTATCCGGTGCATGAGGAGTTGCTGAAGGCAAACAAGATTGATGGCATCGAGGTGTTCAACTTCACGGAGTATTACCCGAAAGCGTTTGATTGGCCCACGCAGTATGGCAAGGCCTTCATGGGGAACACTGATATTCATGGATTGATCTCCGGGTTGTATGGCTGGGGCAAGTTGGTGCGCCCGGTTACATTGGTGTTTGCGAAGGGACGCAGTGAGCAAGCGATCCGCGAGGCGCTGTTTGCGCATCGTACGGCGGTCTTGTTCCAAGATGTATTGGTGGGTCCTGCTGAATACCTTTCCAAGTTGGTAATGGCCTGTTTCCAAGTGCGTCAGATCAACAGCGGACGCATTGAGGTGATGAATCAATCAGATATCTCTTTCAAGGCAACGGTCGATGGGAAGTTGATTCTGCTCCCTGCCCGCAAGGTGGTGCAGATGGATCTGCCGCAACAGGGGCCATTGGTGATGCAGAATTGCTTTGTCGGCCAAGATAAACCGCTCACGTTCGAGCTTTACGAATTGGAAGGCCTATTACGCTAAGCAATGCTTGAACATGTAGCTGTTTTTTCCTACTTTTGCCCTCCGAATTTTCTAAGGAAGGACAAAATGAATGATCTGATAACAGCTCCCGAGGGGACTTGGCGTGCGACGGTTAAGCTCCCCTCCTCTAAAAGCATCAGCAATCGTGCGTTGATTTTGAATGCGCTCAGCGCCAGCCCCTATGCGGTGGATAACCTATCGGATTGCGACGATACGAACTTGATGGTGCGTGCGCTGCAAGCGGAAGGATGCGATTTTAATGTAGGGGCGGCAGGCACTACTATGCGTTTCTTGACCGCTTTTCTGGCAAATCGACCGGGCGAATGGACGATTACCGGCACGGAGCGGATGAAGAACCGACCGATCAAGGTGCTTGTGGAGGCGTTGAATGCGTTGGGTGCGCACATAACCTACTTAGAGAAAGCGGGCTTCCCCCCGTTGCGTATCGCTGGATCGGCTTTGCCCGGTGGAGAGATTGCGCTTCCGGGCAATGTCAGCTCACAATATATCTCGGCAATCCTCATGGTGGCTCCGCTGATGGAGCAGGGAGTAACGCTTCATTTGGAAGGGGAGATCGTTTCCCGTCCTTACATTCACATCACGCTGCAGCTGATGAAACAGTTTGGCGTGTCGGCCACTTGGGAGGATCATACGATCCGTGTATTACCGCAATCCTATGCTCCGATCCGTTTCTTGGTGGAGTCTGATTGGAGTGCCGCCTCCTACTGGTATGAGATGATGGCGCTCTCGCCTACGGCAGAGATCGAGCTGCTGGGTCTTTTCAGGAACAGTTTGCAGGGCGATGCGGCTGGAGCGAAACTGTTTGAGCGGTTAGGGGTGGAGACGCAGTTCACCGATCGTGGTGTTCGGCTGCGGCATACAGGCTCCTGCTGTCGGGAATTAACCTATGATTTCGTGAATGAGCCGGATCTGGCACAGACCTTTGTGGTGACTTGTGCGCTGCTGGGCGTTCCTTTCCGTTTCACTGGTTTGCAATCGCTGAAGATTAAGGAGACGGATCGGATCGCTGCTTTACAAACGGAGTTGCGCAAGCTGGGTTACGTCGTGCGGGATGAGCAAGACAGCATCCTATCGTGGGATGGTGAGCGGTGTGAGCCGGAGGCGCATCCGGTGATAGCCACCTATGAGGATCATCGCATGGCGCTCTCGTTTGCGCCGGCAGCCTTGGTGCGCCCGGAAGGTATAGAGATTACCCATCCGGAGGTGGTGAGCAAGAGTTATCCCCATTATTGGGCCGATTTGCGTGCCGTAGGGTTTGCGGTGCGGACAAATGAAAGATAAGCAACGATTGAAAGGTTGATTATGTGGTATATTATTCTTAGTTTGGTGGCGTTGGGCATTGTGGCCGCTGTGGCGGGCTATTTCCGAAACCGAAAGTTGCAGCGACAGTTGGAGCGAGGAGAGATTGATGCGATCCCCGATCCGCAAGAGATTCCCGAGGAGTGTTGCGGGCAACATGAGACCTGTGAGCGCGACAGCCTCTTGGCCGCCGTCAGCAAACAGATTGAGTATTATAACGATGAGGAGCTGGATCGCTACATAGGCGTGGAGGCTGATGCCTACGGCGAGGAGGCGATCGAGGAGTTTGGCGAGGTGCTCTACACGTTGCAAGAGGTGGAGGTAGCCGGTTGGTTACGCAGCTTGCAGTTACGGGGGATCAACCTTCCCGATGCCTTGAAAGACGAGGCCTTCTTGATCGTCGGCGAGCGCAGAATACATTAACTATAACAGCATAACCATGGATTTATTACAATATACCTTTTTTCAACATGCCTTGATCGGTAGCCTTTTGACGGCGATTGCTTGTGGAATCGTCGGTACCTATATTGTCGCTCGCCGGTTAGTGTTCATCAGCGGAGGCATCACGCATGCCTCGTTTGGCGGTCTGGGCTTAGGCTTCTATTTAGGCATGAACCCGATCTGGATGGCCTTGGTCTTTGCGGTGCTTTCCGCCTTTGGCGTGGAATGGGCCAGCAAGGCGCATGATGTGCGCGAGGATTCTGCTATTGCTGGTGTCTGGTCGTTGGGTATGGCGTTGGGTGTGATCTTTATCTTCTTGACCCCGGGTTATGCGCCGAATCTTTCGGCATACCTCTTCGGTAATATCTTGACCATCACGGCGGGTGATCTTTGGGGAATGTTGGCATTAGTCGTGGTGGTGGGCACCCTTTTTCTCCTGTTCCTGCGAGAGATTGTTTATGTGGCTTTCGATCGGGATTTTGCTCAGACCCAGGGCTTACCGGTCAAGGCGATTGAGTATGCGATGATGTGTTGCATTGCGGTGACGATCGTTTTTTCCATTCGTTTGGTAGGTATCATGCTTTTGATAAGTCTGTTGACGCTTCCGCAGATCACGGTGAACCTGTTTACATCCGATTTCAAGCGTATCATTATGGGGAGTATTGCGATCGGTTTCTTGGGATGCGTCAGCGGGTTGTGGCTCTCCTATTACCTGAATGTACCTTCCGGTGCGTTTATCATCCTTTTTCTGGTTGTGTTGTTTTTAATTTCGAAAGCAATAAAAGCCGTTGTCCCTCCGTTAAATAAGGAATGAAAAAAGGGTATAGTATCATAGGAATCATAGGTTTGCTGCTCTTGCTTTGGTCGTGTAGCACGAAAAAGAACACCAAGGCAAGCCGCTTCTATCATGCGTTCAATACCCGCTATAACATCTATTTCAATGGAAAGCAGGCCTTCGATGAGGCATTGAAAAGCCAACAAGACGGATACAAAGAGAATTATTCGGAAATGATTTACATGTATCCGATCAGTGCTCAGCCCAAAGACAAACAACAAACCGGCGGTCCCTTTGATCGTACGATTGAGAAGAGCAACAAAGCGATCAAGCTGCATTCCATTCAAGCCAAGCCGGCCAAGAAGCCGGGTTGGAAGAACAATCCAAAGTTGGTGAAGGAGCAGGCCAAGGAAGAGTACAACCCTTTCCTGAAAAACTGTTGGCTCATTATGGGGCAGGCTCAGTTTTATAATGCGGACTTCTTGCAAGCCTCTGCTACCTTCTCTTATATCGCCCGTCACTATGCCCAAGAGGAGGAGGTCGTGGCAGAGGCCCGTTTGTGGCAGGCCCGTTGCTATGCGGAAATGGGTTGGTATTACGAATCAGAGGACATTTTGGATAAGATGAACAAGGAGGGAATCCCGGCTGCTAACTTAAAGCAATATGCTGCGGTGAATGCCGATTACCTCATCAAGAACCAACAATTTGAGGAGGCAATACCCTATCTGAAGACGGCGATCAAGGCGGAGAAGAACCGCAAACAGCGGGCTCGTATGAAGTACCTCTTGGGGCAGATCTATGCGGATCTGGACTTGGGCAGCTTGGCCTATAAGGCTTTTGCGGAGGTGATTCGCTCCAATCCTCCTTATGAACTGGAGTTTGCCGCTCGTATCCGCCAAAGCGAGGTGTTTGCGGGCAGCAACTACTTGAAGGTCGTGAAGATGCTGGAGCGTATGGCGAAGAGCCAAAAGAACAAAGACTATTTGGATCAAGTCTATTATGCCCTGGGCAATATCTATCTGAACCGAGAGGATACGTTGAATGCTATCAAAAATTACCAGTTGGGTATTGATAAGAGCACGCAGAATGGCATGGACAAGGCGATTTGCCAAATCAAGTTGGGTGATATTTACTTTACGCAGCGGGATTATGTGAAGGCGCAACCCTGTTTTAGTGGGGCATTGGCGGGCTTGAAGAAGGAATACAAGGAATATGCTCGTGTCTCTAAGCTTTCTGCCGTCTTGGATGAGTTGGTGGTGCATGTGGAGGCGGTGCAGTTGCAAGATAGTTTGCAAGCCTTGGCAAAGATGCCGGAGGCGGAGCGATTAGCGATCATTGACAAGAAGATCGAGGAGGTCAAGAAGGAGGAGGAAGAGGCCAAAGCTTTGGCGGAGAAGGAGGCCTACTTAGCCGAGCAAGAGGCGAAGGGTTCGGGCATCAATCGTCCGGGTACGGAGACCAATACCGTTCAGATGCCTACCGCTGGAGGGGCCTCTTTCTATTTCTATAATCCACAAACGGTGGCACAAGGTAAGACCCAGTTCCAACGAAAGTGGGGACGCCGTACCTTGGAAGATAACTGGCGTCGGCGGAAGAAAGAGCTTTCAACCTTCGATGAACCTAACATGGAGGAAGCAGAGAATGCGGGTGAACCGCAAGTAGGTGCGGATGGACAACCCTTGCCGACCGACTCTATCGCAGGTGGGGATCTGCCTGCTGTAGCGGCTGACGATCCACATACCCGTGAGTATTACCTGCAGCAGCTGCCTTTCACAGAGGAGGATGTAGCAGCTTCGAATGTGATCATCGAGGATGGTCTATATAACATGGCGATGATCTATAAGGATAAATTGGAGGATCTTTCCCTCTCGATCGAAGGGTTTGAGACGTTGGAACGGCGTTTCCCGGAGAACTCGCATCGCTTAGAGAGCTATTACCAGATCTATTTGATGGCCTTACGCCTGCAAGATGCAGCATTGGCCGCCGCCTACAAGACGAAACTGATGCAAGCCTTCCCGGAGAGTGACTATGCCGTGGCGGTGGCTGATCCCAACTATGAGTACAACATCCGCATGATGGATCGGGTGCAGGATTCGCTCTATCAGCAGACCTACGATCGCTATTTGGCCAGCGATACCACTACTGTACGCCGTAGTTTCAAGCTGGTTAGTGAGAAATACCCGTTAGCTACATTGATGCCGAAGTTCATGTTCTTGGATGCGTTGACTTATGTGCAAGCAGGCGATACAGAAGGATTCAAGGCCGCTTTGCGTACATTGATTGAGAAATATCCGAAGGCGGACGTAACTGAACTGGCTGGAGAGATGCTGAAAGGGGTCTTGCGCGGACGTACCTTGGTGCAGGGTGGTGTACGTGGCATGAGCTGGAACCTGCGTTTCGGAGTTGGGGAAGATGGTTCACTGTCAGCGGAGGATAGCGTACGGGTTTTCAATCCGGAACGGAATGCGCCCTACGAGATGCTACTGGTCTATCCTACCGGTAGCGTGGATCAGAATCAGTTGCTTTTTGCGGTGGCGGCTTACAATTTCGCCAATTTTATGGTAAAAGAGTTTGATTTAGCCTTCGAGGAGGCGGGGCCGATCAGTATGTTGGCGATCAAAGGATTCTACAACTTCGATGAGATTATCCAATATTATAAGATGATCTATGGAGCGGATGGGTATGCGACGGCGTTGAATAAGGCGGTGGCGGTCTTACCGATCTCGGAGGCCAACTATGAGACCCTGATGCGCGGAAAGACCTTGGAAGAATACATCTCATTCTTTGACGAACAGTTTGGTGAGGAGTTGCCCGACTTGGCTGCTCGATGGAAAGCCCGTTTGGAGGAGGAACTGGTTGAGGAGGATGCGAAGAAGGATGAGGTTGCTCCAGAAGAGATTGAAGTGGAGGCACCCGCTGCGGTTAAGCCGACGGAAGAACCTAAGGAGGAGATACAGCAGGCACAGGAGGAGCAATCGATTATATTGCTTGAACAGCTGGAGAAAGAGCCTGCTCCAATTAGAGTAGATTCTATGGCAGAGCCAGTTGTGGCGAATGAGAAGCCGTTGCTTATTGATACGGTGCGGATAGATTCGATCTCAGTTGTGCAGCCACCTGTCGAGGAGCAAGGACTTACTCTGAAAGAGATTCAGAAGATTCGCAAACAGGAGGCCGCTGCGGAGGAGGCGAAGCGGGCGGAGGCACGCAAGGCGTTCGAGGAGCAGCAAAAGGCTGATGAGGTATTGCGTCAGCAGAAGGCTAAGGAACAGGAGGCTCTTCGTAAGCAACAGGCAGAGGAGGAACAGGCTCTGCTGAAGGCAAAAGCAGATCGGGAGAAACAGTTAGAGGCTGATCGAAAAGCCAAGCTGAAACAGGCTGAGGCGGAGCGTAAGGCGAAATTGAAAGCGCGTGAGGAGTTGCGCAAAGAGAAAGAGCGGGCTTATAAGGAGCGACTGAAGCAGAAAGAAAAAGAGCGCAAAGAAAAGGAGCGGGCCTATAAGCAGAAACTGAAAGAAAAAGAGAAGGCTCGCAAGGAGGCCCTGCGAGCCAAAGAGCAGGCGGCGAAAGCGAAGCGTAACTCAAAGGGTAGTGTAAAATAAACTGTGTCACGCATTGATTCCTTTTAGAAAACTCATCGGTCGGGGAACGGCCAGCGCCAAGGGGCGGGACCACCCGTC